>TARA_R110002072_G_scaffold4174_5_pt1 | contig 61000 bp, 49 predicted proteins | sample TARA_R110002072 | Tara Oceans TARA_R110002072 (sample SAMEA4397118) | marine metagenome | biome: Polar Biome; feature: [SRF] surface water layer (ENVO:00010504); material: water (ENVO:00002006), including particulate matter (ENVO:01000060) such as... | depth 5 m | reverse complement strand
GTGGTTTGAACCGGGTACCGTACGCAGATCCCAGACGCAGATTCAACTGGCTACGGGGAAGCGTCGATAAGAACGAATGATGCTGACCAAGAAGCCATGGCGCCTCGGGACTCGTGCCAAACTGCTGATGCGCGGACTGCGCTACTCGTGCATCCTGCCGTATGCCTCGATCGACGGGTGGTTGACGGTGGATGAGGCGATTGCGCTGTTTGAGCTGGCGAAGGAACTGCCGGAAGGGCAACCGCGTGCCGTGGAAATCGGAAGCTGGCAAGGCAAGAGCACGGTCTGCATCGCCCAAGGTTTGCGGCAGAAGAACGGCGCGCAATTGATCTGCATCGATCCGTTCGATGGCTCGGGCGACCGCGAAAGTGAAGACATGTATGGCGATCGCGCCAACGAGCTTGGCGGACCGCTGCGGCGCGCGTTCGAAAACAACGTCAAGGGCGCTGATGTCCGTGACTTGATTGACGTGCGGGCCGGGTTCAGCCACGACTACGTGTCCGAGCTCGATGAGTCGATCGACCTGCTGTTCCTCGATGGCGACCACAGCTACGAAGCGATCCGGCGCGACTTTGAAGATTGGTCCCCAAAGATCAAGAACGGTGGCTACCTCGCGATGCACGATGTCGTGCATCCAGTCCACGAAGGGCCGCGCCGCGTCGTTGCAGAACTGATCGCAAACGATCCGCAGTGGATCGAGCAGCGCTACGTCGACAGCATGTTCGTCGCGCGCAAAGCCCTGAGCTGACGCACGAACAGGCGCAGGCGGCGGTCGATCAAGAACGTCGCCAACATGCCGAGCCGCAACCAGACACTGGCCGCTTCGCCGGCCGCGAGCAAACGCTTTGCCAGGCGCACGCGCCACGGCGCAAACAGGCCCGGGTGATTGCTGGCGATGGTCGCAAACAGGCGCATGGCCTGGCGATCCGCAACCGACAGCATGGTCGCGCCGTGCTTGCGATAGCGGAACAGCGGCGCGGTGACGTGTATGAACCGGGCCTTGAGTTCGAGTGCTGACAGCCAGAAGTCCCAGTCTTCGTAGCCAGGCACCGTCGGGCCGTAGCCGCCGATGCGATCGAACAACTCGCGCCGATACATGCTTGAGTAGATCAGGCAGTTGTTGGCTGCCAGTCGCCTCTTGGTGACCGGTTGGGTAATCAGCGGTTTGTCTTCGTCGCCGAAGGTGCGGCCGTTCGGCGTCGCGACATCCGCGCCAGTTTCCCGCAGCGTGCGCAACAGCGTCGCAACCGAGTCGGGCTCGAGCTGGTCGTCGGCGTCGAGCGGCAAGACGAACGCACTGTCCGTGGCGCGGATGCCGGCGTTTCGGGCGGCAGCCAAACCCTGGTTCTGCTGCCGCAACAGTTCGATCCGTCGCTCGGGATACCGGGCGATCAGTTCGTTCGCGACAGCTGCCGTGTCGTCCGGACTGCCGTCATCCACGATCACAATGCGCAAATTCGACCACGTTTGGGCTGCTGCACTCGCGACCGCATCCGGCAACATCTCGGCATACCGGTAGCACGGAATGACAATCGCAACTTCGGGGCTCTCGACGGCCGCGTGGGACACGTCCATGTCATCGGCTGTTTTCGACACCGCACTCAAGTAGCCTCCCAGTCGTGCCGGCCACGCCGATCCTGTTTTGCAGCCACGTCGTCGAATTGGGCGGCGCCGAGATGGTGTTGCTCGACGTCTTGGGCGAATTGGACCGCGAGCGATTCGAGCCGCACCTGGCGATTCCCGGGGACGGTCCTCTCGCCAGCCGAGCCGCCGAATTGGGCGTTCCGCTGCACGAAGTGCCGCTCGCCGGCCAATCGCCATTGGGCAAGGCGATGGCCGCATGGCGAACACGCCGACCGCTGCGAGAACTCGCAACCAAGCTGAACTGCCACGTGCTGGTCGCCAATTCGATGATTGCCGGCTACGCCGCAGTGCTGGCGCAACGGCCCGGCTTGGCCTGCATCTGGCACCTACATGCGGTGCTTGAGTCCAGGATTGCTCACCGCGCGCTGCGGCGGGCAGCCCAAGTGATCGCGCCGTCGCAAGCGGCCCTCGAGGCAGCCAAGTTGGTCAACGGCATACGCATCGACAACGGCGTTCCCGAGCAGTTCTTCGGCGACCCCAGCGCAAGCGGTGCCGGCAGCAGTTTGCTCGACGGCTCAGCCGACCGAACCGCCACAAGCAACCTCCGTCGTGATCGCGGCATCCCGACGGAAGCTGCTCTGCTTGGCATCATTGGCCGACTCGATCCGCACAAGGGGCACGAAGTGCTGCTGCGCAGCCTCGCCGGAGAGTCCGTTCGCAAGCAATGGCCAACTGCCAACGCCCCCCACCTGGCGATCGCCGGCGGCGAACTGTTCGTCGAGTCGCAAACGCGCCTTGGCGGGTTCGAAGATCAGATGAGATCCCTGGTGGCGACGCTCGGCCTGAACGCACAAGTGCACTGGCTCGGCGAACTGCGCGACCCGTCGACGCTGCTGCCGCAACTCGACGCGCTGGTAGTGCCCAGTATCCGGCTCGAATCGGCCCCGCGGACCATCGCCGAAGCCCAGGCAGCACGGTGCCCGGTCATCGCCAGTGACATTGGCGGGGTGGCGGAAATGCTCGAGAACGGTATGGCCGGATTATTGGTGCCGCCCAACGACGCAGTGGCGTTGGGCAAGGCACTCACGCGCGCCCTCACGGATCAGGCGTGGCGCGAGCAGACCGTGCTGAGAGCACGGCAACGCGCCGAGCAGCACTATCGTGTGTCGACGTTCGTTCGCCGGTGCGAAGCCGTGTTTGCCCAAACAAACACAGCCGCGGTGGCGAAGGCGAGATAGGTTGGCGAGACCGCGTGCCCTACTGGGCGATCGCGTTCTTCAACACACTGCTCTTGGCGACAGGCTTGTTGCGCGGCTTGCGCTGGCCCATCAGCTCACGGAGCAGGGTGTCCTCGAGTTCCTTGTCGCGCTCAGCCTTGGTAGTGGCGAGACCACCTTCTAGTTCCTTGGCCGCAGCGGGCGTCGGGCAGGTCATGCGCTGAGCTTGCGCACTGGCGTCGTAGTAGCGAGCACCGGCTTGCACGGCCACGAGTCGCACGCCGTCGTGCGTGGTGACCATGGCGCCTTCAGGAACTTCCATCCAGTCACCGCGCGCAATGACATTGTCGCGTTCTCCCCAACGGTCACGGCCGGTTGGGTCGATCGGACGAGCGTCGTCGAGCAGATAGGTTGGAGTTACGTCGTAGTGCTTACACAGGGCAAGAAGCATTGGCAGAGTCGGTTGGGACCGACCTTGCTCGAGGTGGGACATCGTTGCAGGACGCACACCGAGCGTCTTGGCAGTGACGCCTTGGGCTTCGCGCTTGACGCGGGTACGGAGATAGAACAGCTTGAGATGCAGGCGCCGCATGGAGAGAGGGAGAGTTACAGAAGCTGGAGAAAGAACGACCGTGGGGCATTACCGGCAACCGGCAAAGCGATCACGATCTGCGAAAGTCTAACACCTCAGCGAGAGAGGTGACTTTCGGTGGACGAGTGAAGTGTCTCAGGTCGATTCTACTTGGGCGAGACAGGCCATAGCATTGGACGCGAGGAGCGGCCATTCTGTTCGGCTGCAGATGAACATCGCAGGACCGAACCCGACTAGACCGTGACCTATGCCGGTTAGACCAGAAGTAACCCTGACTCCATCTGGATGTGGCAAGGATGTTCAAATTGCCGAGAGATTCGGCATCAGGCTCGCAGACGCCCGGGATTCTAGCTCTTGGCAATTGGTTCGGTCCATGGGAAGCATGACCCTATGCGCGCCACTAGCGGAGGGTGGCTACAGCATCCGGGTCGACGTCGCCCAAGGCCCCATGGCAAGGCGGATTCGAACGGCCCGCCGTACGGATCCACTGCCCCGGGCCATCGGCCTACACCGTCGGTCGAGCGTAACTGTCGTCGATGCGACGGCTGGTTTGGGGCGTGACGCGATGGTCCTCGCGCACCTCGGATGCTCCGTAATTGCGCTCGAGCGAGTGCCCGCGCTGTGTGCACTTTTACTGCTTGCGGTCGAAGATCTGGGCGCGGATATCCAGGTGGTGCAGGCCGAATCGATCGATTGGCTGGCCAAGATTTCCGCCGAAAACGCCCCGGAGGTGGTCTACCTCGACCCCATGTTCAGTGATCAGGGCCGCTCGCAGGTCAAAAAGGAAATGCAGGCGTGCCGGGTTCTGGCGCACGAATCGCTGGATGAAGCCGGCCTGCTGGCCGAGGCTCGCCGGGTCGCGACCGACCGCGTCGTCGTCAAACGGCACCCGCACAACGACCCGATCGCCCTAGATGTGTCGCATACGGTAGGCAGCGAACGAGTGCGCTTCGACGTCTATGTGAAGACTCCGTGAGTCCCGCAACCGACGGGTAATCAGTTCGCTGTGAACCGCACGGCGGTGAACGCGCCCAACGTCTCACGGTCGACAACGCGCGCCGGAACGCTGGCAACCAGCGCATCGACTTCGGGCGCGCGCATGCCACTCAAGATCAGGTCCTTCTCGCGCGTCCAGATCGACAGGATCGCCGTCAACGAACCGGTCAATTCAGCGCCCGTCATGTTGGCAACCACCAGAGCACACGGCTGCAGGCACTCGGCCCCACCGATGTGCACCATTGCTTCGGGCAGCAACTCGCGCGCCGCCAGCACCGACGGCTCGTCGATGTCGCAGGCCTCGATGTGTTCGCAGCCGCGCACCTTGGCATACAACGCCAGGATGCCGGAGCCAGTGCCGACATCCGCCATGCTGACGGGCCGAGACCAACCGCGGTGTATGAGGACCAGCGCCGCCTTGGTGCTGTCGTGCTCGCCGCTACCGAACGCGCCGCCACGCGGCACGATCAACTCGGTGCCCGCGAACCCAGCAGGCCGCTCCACCCACGGTGGCCGCACCAGCAAGTCTTCGCTGACCACGATCGCAGCGTCGTTCTCCAGCCCCGTGACGTGGTAGTCCTCAGCGCGAATGACACGTTCGGTGACGGTCACCTGCAGCTCTGCAGGCAGTGCCGGCAGCGCGCCCGGCAGCCACACGACGAGCGCATCCGCTTCTTCAAGCACGCCCTGCACATCGGCACGCACGTGCAACCACTCGACGGCCATGGCGGCATCGCGCCCCTGCAAGACGAAGGCACGCACTGGCTGCCCCTCAGTCGAGAGCTCGCTCACCCGATCTGCATCACTTGCAGCAAGCGTTCGAGCATCGCCTCTGGCTCCACCATGCGACCAATCGCGTCGTAGCCTTCGGCCAGGTGGCCAGTGACCGGGCCGAGCACTTCGACACCGCGTGCCTTCAGGGTCTCGACGTTGGCCTGCACCGCAGCGGCGTGCCACATCGCGTCGTTCATCGCCGGACAGACGACGATCGGACACTTGACGGTCAGCGCGAGCAGCGCGACCGGATCGTCGGCGGCGCCGCTAGCCAGCTGCGCGAGCACTCCGGCCGTCGCCGGGGCGATGCAATAGACATCGGCGTTCTGGGCCGCGTCGATGTGCGGCACCGAGCCATCGTGATCGACCTGTGTCGACGACAGGATCGGCTGCGCACCAGTCAGTCCGGCGAAGGTCACCGAGCCAACGAACTGCAGCGCCGACGGCGTCATCGCGACGCGAACCGAAACGCCCTTTTGCACCAAGCGGCTGGCGAGGAACGCGACCTTGTAGGCTGCGATGCCACCACCGACGCCGAGCACGGCGCGCTTTGCTACGGCTACGGCCACAATAGGCCTTCAACTTGTTTGATGGTGTCTTCGAGCACCGCGTTCTCGACGATCACGTCGTAGAGCGGCGCTCCCGCAACTTCCGTGCGGGCCGCGATGATCTCTTGTTCGGCAATGCGCACACGTTGTTCGATCTCCTCGGCTTCGTTGCTGCCGCGATGCACAAGGCGACGGCGCAGCTCTTCGATGCTCGGTGGCGCGATAAACAAGTAGAAGCCGGGCACCGCACGCTCCCGCAGCTGTCTGGTACCGGCGACTTCGATCTCGACCAAGAACGTCTTGCCGCGCGCTAGCGCCGCATCCATCGGCCAACGTGGCGTGCCGTAGAGATTGCCGTTGTAGGTCGCCCACTCGAGAAACTGGTTCTCCTGGATCCGGCGCGCGAAATCCTCGCGGGTCAAGAAGTGGTAATCGATGCCGTCCTGCTCGCCTTCGCGCATCGCCCGGGTCGTGGCGCTGACCGAGAACTCGACGTTGGGGTTCTGCTTGAGGTCACGGCAGACAGACGTCTTGCCGGCCCCCGACGGGCCAGAGATAACGACCAACTTGCCCTGCTTCTCGTTCATGCCTTGCTGCTTACTCTTGCTGCTTACTCGCGCTGCTTACTCAAGGTTTGCGACCTGTTCTTTGATCGTCGCGATGCAGCTCTTCATGGCAACAACGGTGTGCGCAACTTCGGTATCCGGCGACTTCGAACCAAGGGTGTTGGTCTCTCGCAACAGCTCCTGCAGCAAGAACTCCAAGCGCCGTCCGACCTCGCCGCCCTTCTGCAACAAGCTGCGAATCTCGTCGGTGTGCGCGCGCAGTCGCTGCAGTTCTTCGGCGACATCGACGCGATCGGCGAACAGCGCCACCTCGCGCACCAGATCCACCGCAGGCGGCGGTGTTGGCACGTGCGCCGCGACAAACTCCTGCACCCGCTGCAACACGCGCGTCCGATACTCTTCGATCAAGAACGGTGCGCGCGTCGCACAGACATCGGTCAGCCGAACGAACTCCTCGAGCTGTTCGGTGATCGCATCGACGGTGCCCTGCCCCTCGCTTTGACGGTGTTCGATCAACTGCGCAATCGCCGCATCGACGAGTCCACCGAGCTGCTCTGGCAATGGCCGCGAGGTCGACGATTCGCCGCGCGTGCTGCTACTGGCAGCTTGGATGACTTCGACCAGCGTCGGTTGCGCAAGCTGCAGTTCGTTGGCCAGCTCGCGCATCTCGGCCGCCAATCGCGCCAGGGTTTGGCGGTCCGGCAACGAGCTGGCGCTGCCCATACGTTCCGCGACGATCAGGACCGAGCCGCGCGCGAGCCGCGATTTGACGCGCTCTTCGATCGCTGCTTCGAAGCCATTGCAGGCTGAGGACAGCCGCATTTTCAGGCTCAGGCCGCGGCCGTTGACCGATCGCGCCTCGACGCGCACGTCGCCGATTTCAGAATCGCCGGCAGCAAAGCCAGCGCCGGTCATGCTCGCAATCGGCTTCAAGGTTCGTGAGCTAGCTGGCGTTCCAGGTCGCGCTGATCAGAATCGCGGAACCACAGAAGATGCCAGCGAGCAAGAAGGTGAACTTGCTAACGCCGCCGCTCTTGACGCCGAAGGTCTCGGCGCCAGCGCCACCAAAGGCTTCGGCCAGGCCACCGCCCTTCGACTCTTGCAGCAGCACGACGGTCGTCATCAAGACGGCCGACACGAAGAATAGAACCCAACCGACGTAGTGGAGAATGTACATGAGAAGCAGGCGCCCGGATCAGGCGTCGTATTCGATAATAGGGAGGAAGGTCTCGGCCTGGAGGCTCGCGCCGCCAACCAAGAGGCCATCGACAGGTTCGAGGGCCATGATGTCTTTGGCATTGTCAGGCTTGACGCTGCCACCGTAGAGGATGCGAACGGTCTCCGCTTCTTCACCGATCTTGCTGGTCAGCCACTTGCGGATCGTTGCGTGCGCCTGCTCGACTTGCTCGAGCGTGGCCGTTTCGCCGGTTCCGATAGCCCACACGGGCTCATACGCAACCGTAATGCGGTGTGCATCTTCGGGCTTGACCTTGTCGAAGCCTGAATCAAGTTGCTTCTTGAGGACGCGGTCCGTGCGCTTGGACTTGCGCTCTTCGAGCTTCTCCCCGATGCAGAAGATCGGCTGCAGATCGATGTCGAGCGCCGCACGCAGCTTGCGGGACATCCACTCTTCCGGCTCCTTGAAGATGTGGCGGCGTTCGCTGTGCCCGATCAGCACGCGATCGGCACCGACTTCGCGCAGCATGCGTGGCGCGAGTTCACCGGTGAAGGCACCGTGGTCCTCGTGCCACATGTTCTGGCCACCGACACCGAGCGGCGAACCTTGCGCAACGGCGCTGACATCGGCGAGATAGATCGACGGAACAAAGAACGCCACCTCTTTGTCGCTGCCATCGCCAATGCGTCCCTTGACCGTCTTGACCAAGTCGAGCGACTTGGCGCGGTCGAGATTCATCTTCCAGTTGCCGGCGATGTATGGCTTGCGAGACTTGACTGTCACGGGGCGATGACCTCATCGTCGAAGGAGTTAGGGCGATGGACCTGGTCGGTATTGGGCCGATCCTGGTCGCTTGCGCGAAGAGTGCGAGTAGCGCGAGCGCTGTCAGCGGCCGCGCCGGTGCAGATCACTCGCCCACACAGTGGAGCGAGCGCGTGCAAATTGACCATCAGTTTCGCGAAGATCTCCGGAGTCAGCGCCTGTTGCCCATCGCACTTGGCGATTGCCGGGTTGGCGTGCACCTCGATCAACAGGCCATCGGCACCGGCAACCATCGCCGCGCGAGCCATCGGAGGCACATAGCGCGCATGGCCGGTGCCGTGGCTCGGATCGACGATCACCGGCAGCGGCGAACGCTCGCGCAGCACCGGCACGGCAGCCAGATCGAGCACGTAGCGGGTCGATGGGTCAAAACTCCGCACGCCCCGTTCGCACAGGATGACGTTGGGATTGCCTTCCTGAAGGATGTATTCGGCCGCCAGCAGCAACTCATCGATGGTCGCGGCGGCCCCACGCTTGAGCAGAACCGGCTTGCTCTGCCGCCCCACTTCGCGCAGTAGCGGGAAGTTCTGCATGTTGCGCGACCCGACCTGAAGCATCGCTGCATGCTCCGAAACCAACGCAACATCACGCGTGTCCATCACTTCGGTCACCACAGGGAGACCGGTGCGCTGCGCGGCCCGGGTCAACAGCGACAATCCCTCGGCGCCAAGGCCTTGGAACGACTGTGGTGACGTGCGCGGTTTGAACGCTCCGCCACGCAGCATTCCAGCGCCGGCGGCCGCAACCGCATCCGCCGCCGCAAACAGCAGTTCTTCCGATTCGACCGCACACGGCCCCGCCATGACGACGAAGTTGTCGCCACCAATCTGCAGGTCGGAACCGATCGAAATCGTCGTACGCAAAAGTATGGTCAGGGCCGAAGAAGAGCCGGAAGACAGTAGGGCGCGGGCCCCGGGTGGTCAACGTTGGCGAGGGGGCCCCTAGTTACAAATCAACAGTGGATTCGATCCGGATATCTAATCCGGGCAAGCTGACGCGCAGCTGCCACGACATCACCGGACGCATACGAAGGAGTTCCAAGCGGGCCTATGACGCCCCGGGAACGAACGGATACTCTCATGTCATGGTGACTTCGGGATCCAACCGCCAAAAACTGCTGGTCCTGGCTGCCGCAATGTCACTGGCCAGCCTGACAAACTGGATTAGCGGCTCCGAGATCCAGCAAGCCCTGATTTGGTTGCCGAGCGGCGTCGCCATCGCCGGCCTGGCCATCATCGGCTGGCGCGCGGTCTGGGTTGTCGCTCTCACCATCGCGCTGCAGCGAATGATGATGGGCCGCGGCGTCCCGCAATGCCTGTCCGCGGCGTTGGCGACCTCGCTCGAGGCGCTTTTCGGTGCCTGGCTTGTGCACGCCTTCCACATTCGCCGCGGCCTCGACCGCCTGCGGGACGTGATGGCGCTCTACGTGGTCAGCCTGTGCGCACCCCTGGCCTCGATTGCCAGCACGCTGGTCACCCGGCAGCTGTTCTTAGGCCAGGATTCCACGTTCCACGGCATGACAGGCTGGTGGCGCATGAACGCCATCGGAATCCTGATTGGCCTGCCCGTGGTGATGTCGTGGCCGGTGCTGGCCAAACCTCGAGACTGGCTGCGGCCATTGGGCCAGGCCAGCCTGTGGGGAATATTCGCCGGCGCAATCGCGGGCGCCGTGGTGGTGTTTGGCGAGCCCGGGATGTCCTCGGTGATGCTGTTCGGCGCCGTGCCGATGATTTCGTTCGCCGCCGCGCTGCACATGGGCAACCGCGGCTCCGCGACCGCCGCGCTCGTCGGCGCCTTGGTGATCACGATCCCCGCATCGCACGCGATCGGCCCGTTCGAAGGCATTCCGGTCCTCGAGCGACACGTCGTGGCCCAAATCCTGCTCGTCAGCCTGGCAGCCGTATCACCAATGTTTGGCGCCTTGCTTGCCGAACGAGATGCGAACGCGGCGCGCTGGCTGCAGAGCGAAGGAGTGGGCAACGCGCTACTGCGCATCCTGCCCGACGCGACCTATCGACTGCGACTGGACGGCATGATCGTCGATGCCGTGATGCCCCAGGACCCGGAGTTGCCGCGAGCAAGCGAACTGATCGGCAAACACCTCAGCGAAGTCGTCGACGCAGCGGTGTGCGAGAGGATCCTGCTGCAACTCGAACGGCTGCAACGTGGCGAGCCTACGGAGACGATCGAATACCAGCTGAACACGCCGAGCGGATTCCGCGATCGCGAGGTTCGCTTTGTCCAATTGCCAACCGGGGATGCAATGTCGGTTGCCCGCGACATCACCGAACGCAAACGCGCCGAGCGTCAATTGACGATGCAGGCGAACATTCTGGAGATGATCGCTGCGGGCAAGAAGCGCACCGAGGTGTTCCGGGCCCTCGCCGAAGGCACCGAACGGCTGGTCTCCGACGGACGCATCTCGATCATGATGCTGCATGGCGACCGCCTCTACACCAGCATGGCGCCGTCGTTGCCGGCCGACTACCTCGAGTTGATCGAAGGCCTCGAAATTGGCGTCAACCACGGCGCCTGTGGCACCGCCGCTGCCACCGCCGAAGTCGTGATCTGCGCCGATGTGATGACGGACCGGGAGATGGCCGACTACCGGGAAATCGGGCGCCAATTCGATCTGCTGGCGTGCTGGTCGGTGCCGATTCTATCCAGCGATGGCAGCGTGCTCGGCACGTTTGCGATCTATCACGACCATCCGCGTGCGCCGCAGCCGTTCGAGATCGCCCTGATCCAACGCGCCGCTGTGCTAGCAGGGTTGATGATCGACCGGGAACGTCGCGAAGGCCTGCTAGCGTCCATTCACCGCAACGTCAACGAAGGGTTGTTCCGGTCCATTCCAGGCGACGGGTTCGTCTACGCCACCGCCTCGCTCGCCAAGCTGTTCGGCTACGAATCAGCCAATGATCTGCGGGAAACATGGCACCTAAGCGACAACGAATCGCACCGGACTTGCCTCGAGCAACTCGCCAACCAGACCATGACGGAACGCAGCCAAAAGCGCCTGCTGTATCGGCGCGACGGCTCTGAGTTCTGGGCGCTGATCTCGACGTCCGTGACGTTTGAAGACAACGACAACGAATTGATCTGCGATGGCACCGTCATCGACATCACCCAACACAAAGAACTCGAGGACCAACTTCGCCAATCTCAGAAGATGGATGCGGTGGGCCAACTAGCCGGTGGCGTGGCCCACGACTTCAACAACCTGCTGACGGCGATCAGCGGTTTCGCCGAGACCGTGGATATGCAACTGCCCCAGAGCAGCAAGCTGCGCGGCGACATCCAACACATCCTTTCGGCTTCGAAACGCGCCGCCACATTGACGCGCCAACTGCTCGCGTTTGGCCGCCGACAAGTGCTTTCCCCCGAAGTGCTCGATGTGCACGACGCAGTCGTCAACGTCACCGATTTGGCGTGTCGACTCATCGGCCAGCACATCGAATTGGTGATCGTGCCGAGCACCGATTCCGTGCGTGCCGAGGTCGACCGCGGCCAGCTGGAGCAGGTGTTGCTCAACCTGGTCATCAACAGCCGGGACGCAATGAGCCACGGCGGCCGCATCACGATCGAAACCACCACCGAAACATTCTGCAATGACAACCCGCACCCCGAGCTCGAGGCAGGCAAATACGCCGTGCTCAGGGTGCGCGATGATGGCGAGGGAATGTCCTGCGAAGTGCAGGCGCGGGCCTTCGAACCGTTCTTTACCACGAAGGAGCTCGGCGTCGGCACCGGGCTCGGCCTCGCCACCGTCTACGGCATCGTCAAGCAAAGCGGCGGCACGGTCGTGATCGACAGCGAACTCGGCCACGGCACCACCGTCAGCGTATTCTTGCCGTTCGTCACCGAGCTACCTCGACCAGAACGGCAGGTGCCGGTGCCGCGCATCGAACATGTTCCCGGCACGATTCTGGTCGTGGAAGACGAACCGGTCGTGCTCGAACTGACCCAGCGCACGCTCGCAGCGGCGGGACACACGGTGCTGGTGGCTAAGGACGGACGCGAAGCGCTGGAAGTCTTCGCCGAGCACAAAGACGAAATCGACCTCGTGCTCACCGACATCGTGATGCCGAAGATCGGTGGCGCCACCCTCGGCGCCGAGATCCATGCGATGCAACCCAGCATGCGCATCATGTTCATGTCGGGCTATGCGCGCGACGCCATCGACTTGCCGCGAGACATCGACCTTCGCAGCGCGTTCCTGCACAAGCCCTTCACGACCGACCAACTGAAGGAACAGGTCGCGATGATGCTCTCCGACAGCTACCTACACCAACGTGACGCGCAACCGCCAACGGAGACGAAGACGACGTAGAGGCCCGGCCGAAACACCGCGCACAACGCCTGCGGCGGTCTCGCCGCACTTGGCGGCCCACGAGAGACTCGCCGAATCTACCAATTCGCCTGCGTTCTCGCGCACCACCGCGCACGGCGATTCGATCCATACGCGATGCACGCTGCTTGCCGGCCAGGCCTCTAGCTATCGCGGCGCCGTCAGGATCGTTTCGCTGCGCACCGGCTTCAATGGCACTTGCACGACCGGAACGTCCATCGCACACGCGTTGACCCCGGTGGCCATGGCCTGCAAGGACGGGCCACAGATCCGTGCCTGACACGGCCCCATGCCGGCGCGACAACCGAGCTTGATCGCGCGCAACGAATCCCCGTGCAACGCCGCGGCCTCTTGGGCACGCAACTGCGTGATGTCTTCGCAACGACAAACGATGGTGTCGGGGCGCGCGAGTTCATGGAGCCCAGGCAACGGGGCGAACGCACCAAGCATCGAATCGGCCGCACGCCGCTCGGCGCGCGCGCGCGCAATGATTGCTGCGTCCACCGCCGTCGAACGCAACTCGCTCAGGATCGCTGCCGCCGCGAGATCGCCTTCGGCGCTGGCGACTTCCGCGCCGCCAATGCCACACGTCTCGCCAACGGCGAACACCGTCGGCGCCGCCGTGCGCTGCTGCTCGTCGACAACCAGACAATGGCCACCGCGCACCGGCAGCCACTGGGTAGCGGCCCCAAGGCGCATGCCGATCTCGATCGACGGCACCAGGCCGAAACCGGCGCCAACTACATCGCACTCAATCGTGCGTTCGGTGCCCTTGCGTGGACGTCCCTGGGCATCCACCTTGCCGATGATCGCACGCTGCACGCGGCCGTCGCCTTCGCACGCGAACACGGTCCAGCCCCACTGCAGCTTGACGCTGTTGCGCCACAACTGCTTCATGTACCACACCGCTTCCTTGCGACGCGCCGCGTGGAACGCCACCGCCGGCACCGCACGCAAGGCGCGCCAACGCGAACTGGCTTCGAGTGCCGCGACCACTTCGACGCCGGCTCCCAGCAACGAGGTCACCGTCGGCAGCAGCAGCGGCCCCGAGCCAACAACCAGCGCCCGCTTGCCGGGCACGACCCCAAAGCCACGCACCATGACTTGCAGTGCGCCAGCGGTAACGACTCCGGGCAGCGTCCAACCGGGGAACGGAATGCAGCGGTCGTAGGCTCCGGGTGCCAATACGATGTGGCCACAGCGCAGCAAACGCGAAACGCCGTCCTGTTCAAACCAGAGGCGTCCAGGCTGTGCATCCCAAACCGTCGCGCCGCGCACCAACTTGATGCTGCCATCGCCGGTGGCGTGGCCTTCAAACGCTTGGATCAGATCGTGGCCATGGTCATGGCTCGGCGGCTCCGGCATGACGCCGTGGTTGTGCATGCCAGCTGGCAACTGACGATAGATCTGACCGCCAGCACGGTGGCCTTCATCGAGCACGACCACGCGTACGCCGGCCGCCGCCAGCCGGCTAGCTGCAGCCATGCCACCGGGACCAGCGCCAACGATGCCGACGTCCGCGTCGAGAATGGCGTCCACCTGCGTTCCAGCGTCGTTCACGGCTTGCCTCCCCGGCCGACCTTCATGCCGGGCTTCACCAACGTCGTGCACGACCGCAGCGTCACGCCATCCACGACGACCAGGCAGTCGTAGCAGATGCCCATGTTGCACAGCACCCCGCGCGGTTGGCTAACGCTACTGCTATTGCGCACCGACAACTGATCCTGCGCCCACAACGCCATCGCGATCGTGTCGCCCTGCCACGCGTTGACCTCCTGGCCATCGAACGTGAACACGACGAGTTCGCGATCTCCTAATCCTGCGACGCGACCACTCATCGGACGAACCTCCCTGGCAAGTATGGAGTCGGGTCGACCACCGGCGTGACGCCAGCGATCTGCTGTGCGATCAACAAGCCGGTAATCGGCGCCATCGAGATGCCGAGGCCTTCGTGGCCCGATGCAATCCAGAATCCGGGCACCGGATCCCACGGGCCGATCAACGGATGGTTGTCGGCCGAATACGGCCGCAGCCCCACCCATGTCCGCACGATCGGCGCCTGCGCCACCCCAGGCACGTAGCGATGGGCGCGCAGCAACGAGCGGTTCAGCAACTCGCGGTTGACTTCTTTGTTCATGCCACGGAACTGGCGTGTACTGCCGATCAAGCAACCACCATTGGTCTGTGGCTGCATGTTGACGGCGTGACCACCGGCATCGGCATCAGTTTGCGTTGGGTCGACTTCGCTCGCCGCGTGGGCAAAGCGCAGGTAACTGATCTCCAACAGCTGGGTGCGAATCGGCGATACGTGGTGGCCGGTGATCGCGAGGTTGCCAGCACGTGGATAGATCGGCACACGCGGCTGCCCGAGCATCTCACCAATGCCCGGCGTCCAAACGCCGCACGCGTTGACGACCGTGTTGGTCGCGATCACAGAGTTCTCGGTGACAACCGCGGCGATGCGATCGCCGTCGCGCTGAAACCCGGTGACGGCACAGTTGGGTCGCACCACGACATTGGGGTTGCGGGCCTTGGCACCGCGCAACATCGCACCGGCGGCGAGCATCGGCAGCACCACGCCGTCGCCGCCGTAGTACAGCGCGCCCGGAATGTCGTGCGCCAAACCTGGCTCGAGGTCGCGCAGCTGCTGCTGATCGAGGATCTTCGCTTGATCGCCGTTGTCAAGAAACTGCTGGTGCAGCACCGGCATCATCTCGAGGTCTTCTTCGGACTCGGCCAGATACAGCGCCCCGGTCGGGTTGTAGTCAAAACCGCCGAGCTGCTCGTGCAGGCCGCGCCACAAGTCGACGCTGGTTTTGGTCAACGCGTATTCCTGCGCATTGTCCGGCGTCACCATCAGGTGACCCATGCAGCAACTCGAAGTCGCACCCGCGATCGGGCCACGATCGCACAACACGATACGAGTCGAGGGATCAAGCAGCTGCGCCAGGTGATAGACGACAGAGCTGCCAATGATGCCGCCGCCGATGACGACGATGTCCGCAGTTTCAGTCATGGAGTTCGGCGACGATGATGGCGTCTCGGCAGCACAACGCAATCTCGACTATCATGCGAACAGAACCAAGGAGCAAACTCATGCGGCCGCCATGCCTGTGGACCCTGCTGATTCTCGCGCTAGCAGCCGCTTCGACGCCCTGTACGGCCCAGGAGATCCGCGACCCGCTAATCGGCACCGTGTTGGCGCCAGACGGAAAACCTGTGACCGGCGCCAGAGTGGCAGCCTTCCGCGCCGGTGGCCGCGGGACCGGCTTCCTGGACCTCGACTACAAGAACGATTTCCGCCGCATGGGCGTCACCAAGACCGGCAAGGATGGCCGTTTCGCGATGCATCTGCCGGTTGGGCTGCCGTGCCGCATCACCGTCGACCACAAGCCGTATGCGCTGTTCCTGCGTGAGGATTGCCTGCCGGGCGACGACATCAAAATCCAACTGCTCACGCCTGCGACGGTTACCGGCCAGATCACCCTGGCCGATGGCACACCCGCCAAAGCCAAGTTGCGCGGCTGGCATCGCTACAAGCTCGACGACGTGTTTCGCGGTGAGACCGACAAGAACGGGCGCTTCCACTTTGACCGCGTCGCCCCGGGACCGATTCGCATCGACATTGATCCGGAGAACGCGCCGTCGCCTCGTTGGTTGGAAGTGACCCTCACGGCCGGTCAGACGTTCGAACACAACGTGCAACTGACTGCCGGCATCAAACTATCCGGACGCGTAATCGACGAAGCCACCGGAACGCCGCTCGCCGGCGCTCGCATCGGCGAAGGCTGGACGTTGAACCGCGGCGTAACCACTAAGGCCGACGGCACCTTCGAGATGCTTGGCTATGGCAGTGAAGGCTACCAATCCGTGCACTGCAAGGCCGACGGCTATGTGAAGCAGGTTGGCACAGTCAGCCGCAAGGACGGCCCGCAAGAAATCGTGTTCGCAATGAAACGTGGACACACGACCACCGGCCGCGTGGTCAAGGTGCACGGCAAGCCAGTCGCCAACACGTATGTGCAAGTATTCGGCAGCGCTCGCTTCAACGGGGAGCAGTACCACAACTGCCTGGCAACGCGAACGGCGGCCGATGGATCGTTTCGCATTGGTGGTCTACGCCCGGATCTCGCACCTGTCGTGGTCGTTCGCAAGGATGGCTACGCGACGCAGGTGTATGCCCTGCCTGACGCCAAGAACAACGTGCGTATCGCTGGTGAAATCGTGCTAACTCCGCCGCGCATCGTGCGTGGCCAGTTGATCGGGCCCGATGGCACGCCGCGGCCCAACACGGCGGTGGCGCTGGTGGGCTACAACGAAGATCGACATCGCCTCGACCCGGATGGCCCAATGGCAAACAACGTTGGTAATGCCCGGTGGTCGTATATCGACATGTATGTCGGACGACGCAAAACTCGCACCGATCATCTCGGTCGGTTCGCATTCGGGGACGTCGCGCCAGGCGACTGGCAGGTGACCGCATCGACCGACCAGAGCAACGAACTGGCTAGAACCGCATTCACCGTCAAAGCCAAGATCGACCCCAAGCCAATCAAGCTGGCGGTGAGCAAGTAGCACTGCGGCCGTCGATGGCTACGGTGTAAAAATGATCGCGACTGTTGCCGCCCGCCTCATGCCCGTCATCCTGTGCCTTGCCTGCAAGGCACAGGCGCCAACTGCGGTGCCCGCGGGCAGCTCACGCGAGGCAATCGTCGAACTCGCCAGCACCGTGCGCCCGAGCGCCCGACAACTCTCATGGCAGGCGACCAAGTGCAATGCGTTCGTGCACTTTGGCATGAACACGTTCAGCAATCGCGAGTGGGGTGACGGCACAGAAGATCCCGAAGCGTTTGCGCCAACGGCCTTCGACGCGACCCAATGGGCGATGACGTTTCGCCAAGCCGGCATGAGCGGGATCGTGCTGACGTGCAAGCACCACGACGGCTTTTGCCTGTGGCCGTCGAAGACAACGGATCACACCGTCGCGGCGTCACCGTTCCGGGATGGCAAGGGCGACGTCGTCGGCGAAGTCGCCGCGGCGTGCAAGGCACAAGATCTGCGCTTTGGCATCTACTTGTCGCCGTGGGATCGCAACCAGAAGACGTTCGGCACCAAGGCCTACCAGGCGGTGTTCCTCGCTCAGTTGACCGAGCTGTTGAGCAACTACGGCGAACTGTTCGAAGTGTGGTTCGATGGCGCGCACTGCCCGCCGGATGATCCTTCGCTGTTCGATTGGCAGGCCGTATTCCAATTGGTCCGCAAGCTGCAACCAAACGCCGTGATCGCAATCACCGGTCCGGACGTTCGCTGGGTTGGCAATGAAGCGGGCCAGACGCGGCCAAGTGAATGGAGTGTGCTGCCGCTACCGCAAGAGGCACCGGGAGCGTTTGCACAAGACCGGCAGAGTTGGCGCGCGCTTTGGCAACTTCGCGGCCGCAACCAAGTGAGCGATCTCGGCAGCCGAATCGAACTCCAGAACGCCAAAGCGCTGTGCTGGTGGCCAGCCGAAACCGATGTTTCGATTCGGCCGGGATGGTTCTACCACCCCGAAGACGACACGAGGGTCAAACCACTGACGACGCTACTCGACTACTGGTTCACCGCCGTTGGCGGCAACGCGGTGCTGTTGCTCAACGTGCCCGCCGATCGCCGCGGCTTGATCGCGGCGCCCGACGCATCCGTGCTCAAGGACCTCGGTCGCTACCTGAACGCAACCTTCACCAACAACCTCGCCGCGACCGCCACCCGCAAAGGCAACGAGCTGCACTTCGACGAGCCGGTCACCGTCGACGTGTTCGACCTTGCCGAAGACATCGCCACCACCGGCCAGCGCGTCGAAGCGTTTGCTGTTGACGTGATGCAGAACAGCAAGTGGGTCGAATGCGCAACGGGCACGACGATTGGGTTCCGCCGCTTGCTGCGCACCAAGCCGATCACCGGCACGGCATTCCGCTTCCGCATCACCAAAGAACGGGCGCCCGCATCGATCAAGACCTTCGCGCTCTTCCGCCGCCCGACCTTGATGCAGGCGCCGAAGATCGCGCGCGACAAGAACGGGGACATCGTCATCGACGCGGGCAACCTATCGGTGCGATACACCATCGACGGCTCCCCCATCAGCGACTCCTCGCCGCTCTACCGCGGTGCGTTCGCGCTCCCGAACGGTGGCACCGTGCGCGCCCGCGCCGTCGTCGAGAAGCAAACGCAGCAAGCGGTGTTCGGCACCGCCACCGAGTCCACCGCGTCGTTTGGCTTGCCATCGCACAACTGGAAGATCATCGCGTGTTCGAGTGAACAAGCCGACGCCGAGCCGGCTCAGAACGCGATCGACGGCAACCCCAACACGCTTTGGCACACGCGCTACCAACCGGACACTGCCAAGCACCCGCACTTCTTGACGATCGACCTTGGCCAGGAGCACGCGCTGACCGGGTTTCTATACCAACCGCGAACCAGTGGCAGCAACGGCACGGTCGCGGACTACGAGTTCCACGGCAGTCGCGACGGTGTGCAATGGACCCAACTCGCCAAAGGCACGTTCGGCAACATTGGCAACAACCCGACGGCCAGGACCGTGCGCTTCGCGAAGCCGGCCCAAAACACCCGTTTTGTGCGCTTCACGGCGCTGCGGGAATGCGAGGGCCGTGACTGGGCTTCGGTCGCGGAGCTCTCCGTTCTGGCGGGGCCGCAGACGGGCGCAAAGGTAAAGAACAGGTAGCGAGCGATCGCAGTGCTGGTTCGCGTCCGCCGCAGCGGCTACTTGTGACGGCATGCGCCGTCTCCCACTGCTTCTCCTCCCGCTCGCTGCCTGTCAAAGTCTGCCGTCCGATCCGATTGCTTACGCAGACGAGATCCATGCACGCTGCCTGACGCTCGACACGCACAAGGACATCAGCAGCCAACTCGCCCCCGAACAACTGCCGTCCGATCCGGACACCGCGGCCAAGTATCGCGCCAAGTACGACCCGACCGTTCGCGGTGACCAACAGGTCGACTTCGTCAAGATGCGTGAGGGCGAGTACGACTGCGCGTTCTTCATTGTCTACACCCCGCAACGCAAGCTGACCGACGCCGGCTACCACGGTGCCTATGTCGAGGCGAACAAGAAGTTCGATGCGATCCATCGCATGTGTCGCCTTTACCCGAACGACATTGGCCTCGCGACAACGGCCGACGACGTCGAGCGCCTGCACGACGAAGGCAAGCTGATCGCCTGCATCGGTATCGAGAACGGTTACCCGATGGGCCTCGACCTCAAGCGCGTCGAAGAGTTCCACAAGCGCGGTGCGCGCTACATGGGCATCGCCCACAACGGCCACACGCAGCTCGGCGATTCGCACACGCCCGCCGAGCCGATGCACAACGGGCTCAGCGAACTCGGCGTGCAGGCCGTCGCCGAGATGAACCGCGTCGGCATCATGGTCGACGTGTCGCACGCCAGCAAAGCAACGATGCTGCACGCCGTGCGGGTGAGCAAAGCCCCGGTGATTGCTTCGCACTCCGGCGCCCGCGCCAAGAACGACCACACGCGCAACCTCGACGACGAGCAACTGCGCGCCATTGCCGAGAACAACGGCGTCGTGCAGTGTGTCGCGCTGGCCAGCTTCTTGAAGTCCAATGAGCAGAAGGACGCCGCGGTCAGCAAGCTGCGTGACGAGCTCGGCCTGAGCCGCACTTCAAAGATCGAGTTGACCCCCGAACAACGCGAAGCGAACTGGGAGAAGCTGAAGCAAGCGCGCACCGAACTCGACAAGAGTCACCCGCCCGCAAACGTCAGTGACTACGTCGACCACATCGAGCACATCATCAAGGTCGCCGGCATCGACCACGTCGGCATCGGCTCCGACTTCGACGGTGGCGGCGGCATCACCGGCTGGAACAACGCTGCCGAAAGCCGCAACGTCACCCGCGAACTGGTCCGCCGTGGCCACAGCGAAGCCGACATCCAGAAGATCTGGAGCGGTAACCTACTGCGCGTTTGGCGCGCCGTCGAAGACGTAGCTGCCGCCCAAGGGTGACGGCGCTAGAGCTGTGGGAAGACGGCCGCCAGAGAGGGCGAGGGCGAGGAAGTGTTTTTTTGTCCTGGCACGGTACGCACTTCTCACTCTAGGGCGGCGAACAACTCGCGCAATTCGGCCTCGGCTTCGGCGGCATCGTCGACGGTGGCCCCGAGCTGGCTCAATAATGCCGTGCGAAAACGGCGCCGCAGACGGTGCACAGCCACCTTGATGGCGGCCTCGGTGCTGCCGATCTGCGCCGCAATGGCCGCGTAGCTGCGGCCCAGTTCTTGACCTTCGAGGGTCTCGCGCAACAAGTCGAATTGCTCGCTGCGGCCCTTCGCATGTTCTTCGGAAGCGAGCGCCGCCAACGCCAATTCGACCGTCTGGCGCACCCAGGCGCGCAAGTAGGCCTGCTCCGGCGTGCTTTGATCCGCCGGCTCGACGGCCAACAAGGAATCGGCATCCTCCGGATTCCCGACGGCAATCGGCACGTGGGTTCGATCGCCCCCGCGCTTCTGCGCCCGCTCGCGATCTCGCGCGTTACTGCGGTAGTGGCGAGCGCACGCCAACAAGTAGCTACGAAACCGGCCGACCTCCGGATCACCACCAGCAACATCGCCGCGTTCTAGTAGTTCGGCGAACAGTCCTTGGGTCAGATCCCGCGCATCCGCGTCCGCCATGCCATCGCGTCGGAAGAACGCGTAGACCGGCGGCCAATACATCGAGCACAGTTCACTCAGCGCCTTCTGCCCTTGTTCATCGTCACCGCGGGCACGGCGCACCAGGCTCCAGCGGGTCGCCGCGAACCGAGCTTGGGATGATCGGCCTGCCATGGCTTGCCGCCGCTACTGCTCGTCGACCTGGTCGATTGCCGGGCCGACATCATCGATCGACTCGCACGTCACCGGTGTCGAAGAGTATTCGCCACCGTGCGTGTCGACCCAGACTTCTTCGACCGACAGACACTCGCCTTCCCGCCAGTTGGTGCGCACGAAGTAGGAAAGTTCGTTGCCGTCCTTGTCGCGCTCGACGCGCGGCACGACCGCCGTGTTGATGAACATCGTGTCGCCGCGCTTGATGAACCGCTTGCGTTCGGCACCGCGTGGATGCAACAGACGATGGTGCATGTGGCCGGCGATCACCGCGCGCACGTTGAGGCCAAAGCCGTCGATGCGTTGCAGCGCGAGTTCGAGGTCGTAGTCGCCCCAATCACCACCCGGCTTGCCAAAGTCCTTGCCGTAGATGTCATTGGTCTCCTTGCCGAGACCGGTCGGGCCGTTGTGTGCCAGGATGACGATGTCGCGATGCTGCGCGTTGCGCGCGGCCTCAACAATCGCGGCGGCCGACTGGCGCATCGTGTGCACGCCGTAGATGTAGTCGTAGACCTCCGGGCTGCGCAGGCTCTGGCCACCCCACGAAAAGGGACGCGCGCCAACCACCGAAACACCCGCCGACGGCACCTCGCGCACGGTGTAGGCGATGTGGTCTTCCCCGAGCACATCCAAGCTGTCGTTGAGCTTGTCGGTTACTTCCTTCTTGGCGAAGCTCTGCCAGGCGTCGTGGTTGCCGAGAATGACTGCTTTGTTGACCGACAGATTGGCGATACGCGTCACCATCTCGACGTCTTCGTCCCCGAGATCGCCGACGAACATGGCCAGATCCGGCTGCGTACGCTCGAGATAGACCGAATCCACCTCCCGCCAGCAGCGGTGGATGTCGCCGATTGCCACGAGGGTGGCCGAGTTGCGATGTTCGCGGGGGGTCAAGTGGATGAGGGTAGCCAGCGTGGCGGGCCAAGTAGCAGGACAAACCGAGCGAAATGCGAACCACCCGTCCGGAGCCCGCGCGTTTGGGCCCCGCATACCCGGCCGACAGCGCGCATTCCTTGCTGGAACGACTACTTGTCGGTCGATCCTCCGTCGGCCGATGCTCTGCCGCCCAATACTCTGTCGGCCAATACTCTGTCGGCCAATGCTCTGCCGGCCGATACTCTGCCGGCCGATGCTCTAGGCCTCGAGCAAGCCGTGTCGCACCAGCTTCTCGCGGTAGGTCGTGCGCGGCACGCCGAACAACTCCGCCGCCTTGGTCAGGTTGCCGTTGGCCTCAGAATACGTGCGCTGCAAGACAGCCTTCTCCTGGGCCTCGAGTCGCTGCTTCCAGGTCGCCGAATCGTGTGTCTCGGGCGGCGTCGCTGCCAACCCCATCGTCTGGCGCGGTTCGGTTGCCGGTGCTGGCTCGAGGCTGGGCCGATCGAGGTCGAGATCGACAACCCGGATCGCCTCACCACCGGCGCGCAACGCGGCGCCTTTGATGACGTGGCGCAACTCGCGAATGTTGCCAGGCCACGGGTGCGATTGAAGCCGTTCGGCGACGTCGACGGACAGTTCCGACGCGTCGGGGTAGCCCAACTCATCGGCAGCTTCCGCCAAGAACCGCGCGGCCAGACGCGGCAAGTCCTCACTGCGCTCGCGCAACGAAGGCAGCACGATCTCAAGTTCCCGCAGACGATAGTAGAGGTCCTGGCGGAACCGGCCTTCCCGCACCATGCGTTCGAGATCCTGGTGGGTTGCTGCCACGATGCGAACATCGACGCGCACTTGACGTCGGGAACCAATCGGCATCACGACGCGATCTTGCAGAACCCGCAAGATCTTGGCCTGCAGTTCGAGCGCCATGTCGCCGATCTCATCGAGCAGAATCGTGCCTCCATGCGCCTCTTCGAAGTGGCCGCGGCGCGCTTGCATGGCACCGGTAAACGAGCCCTTCTCATGACCGAAGAGCATGCTCTCCATCAACTGCTCGGGGATAGCGGCACAGTTCACGGGCACGAACGGCCCCTTGTCCCGTTTGGACAACTCGTGCAGCGCACGCGCGACGACTTCCTTGCCAGTGCCGGTCTCGCCGCGCAACAACACGGTGTAGTCAGCGGGCGCGTAGAGCTTGACGCGCTGGGTAAACTCGGCGCACGCAGGACTCTGGCTGATCAGCGCCCAGTGTTCGACGTCGGCAGAATCACGATCGAGCAGGCTGTGCACCAGCACTCGGTTGCCGAGCGCAGTCGCCAGCATGCGGGCGCAAAACACCACGCGCTGCAAGTCTTCGGCCGACAACACCGCACCATCGCGCGTGCAGTCGGTGTAGACCACGCCAAGCGTCTTGCCCAACGCCTTGATCGGCAGCGCCACAGCCGCCGAGATGCCTTCGCTGCGCACACTGTGGAAGGTGCTGGCAACGGGATCCGATGCCGCAATTGGCACGTGCACAACCTGACCGGACGAGCGAACTTGTTCGATCACCGAACGGCTGACGCGGAACGCCTTCTCGTCCTCGGGGCGACTCAGATAGAAGGCGCCACCACCTTCGTCAATGTCGAGCTCGACGTGCACCCGATCGGCGCCCGTCGAACGCAGCACCGCCGCCATCGCCGCCTGCACCATCTGGGTGGAGCTCTTCAGGCCTTCGAGATGATCCGACATCTCCATGAACGTCTGGTACCACGCGCCGACCGGCGAACCCGGTGATCCAGCGAGTTTGGCCGGATCGATCGCTTCCACGATGTCACCGGACGCCTCCGCCCGGAACCGCAGCTTCACGAGCGCTGGACCGAGGTTGAGCACGTCGCCATCGAGGAACGATTCGAAGCGGGCGCCAACGCTGCCGGTCGCACAACGGATCGGAAACGGCAAGCCGGGTTCGGCTCGCACTCGCAAGCGGCCGCGCTCGTCGCAGGCGACTTCAAGCACGCGGCCCGCCACGCCGGGTAAATCCAGCTCCACGTCGCAGCCAGACTTCAGGCCGCCGAGCCAAAAGTTCTGGCCGTCGATTTCGGACTCGCGAGAACCGGAACGGTCGGTGATGTCGAGGCAAACAGGCATCGTAGAGGGTGCGCCGGAAATGGGCTCAGGGCGAGAATCGTGGGACTGGAACCTCTCCATCGCCCACCGCTACCGTTAGTTTCTGCTAGGCTTGTCTCGCCGTCCAGCACCACCTTGGCTCACAGCCCCCTTGGATGGCAACTTCCGAGCAGTTTGCCCAACAATCTGCCCGAACAATCCATCCAATCGTGTCTAGGTCTTCTAGATCTAGTCCAACCCTCGCCATCGTGTCCGCCCCGACTGCAGCATCCGCCAACATGGCGTGCCTGCACTGTTCGCCCGCGCGAACGGTGTGGCTGCGTCATACGACGCCGGATTCTTCGCCGGACGCAGTCTCCGCGGCGCATTCGCCGACAGCCCCTTCGTCATCGAGCAGTTCCAACGGCGCGGCCGAACGGACCATCGAAAAGGTCTACGTCGCCGGCTCGATGGCCGAGGCAGAACACGAATGCTCCATGGGTCTCCTGGCCGCCGGGCCGGGAGTCGCGAGCTACGTCGGGACCGCGACCAACGCCGCGAGCAACCGACCGAGTGTCGTCGTGAAGTTCGCGGAGGGGCAGAATCTCGAAACGCTCGTCGCCCAGCAAGGCGCAATCCCGGCGGCCGACGCGCTCACCATCATCGCCTCGGTCGCGAAGACAATCGACCGCCTGCACAACCTGCGCACTGACGATTTGAGCACTGCCGGACTGCCGGGCGGACTGCCGGGCGGACTGCCGGGCGGCATGTGCCACACCGACGTCAAGCCACAGAACATCTTGACGACCGGTGACGAAACCCTGTTGCTCGACTTCGAACACGCTTGCGCAATCGGAACGCGACGCGACGCCGCGTTCACCGGCGGCACCAGTGCCTACTCCGCGCCGGAGGCTCATCTCGGGCAGCCACCCGATGCAGCCTTCGATGTGTTTGGTCTCGGCGCGACGCTCGCGTTCTTGCTTGACGGCGGCGTCGTGCGTCGGCTGCCGCGGCACCCCGACGTAGATGCGCTCGTGATGGCGTGCTGCGCGCAAGACCCGGCCGCCCGGCCCACCGCCAGCGAAGTCGCGGCCCGCTGCGAGCGCATCGTGCACGTGCTTCGCAGCGATCCAGTCGAACAGAACCTGCACGACTGGGCATCGGGAGCTTGCCAACACAGACCAACGGATCACACCGACTCGCGCGCAACCCTCTGGTCGCATCGGCGTCGCCTGCTAGATCGATTGCCGGCGCTGCTACGCCCCCCGACCAGCACGTTGCCCAACGATCCCAAACGCCTGCAGCACGAACTGGATCTGGTGTTGCGCGTGCTCGCTCGCTTCCCCCGCAACCAACAGGTGCTGGCACATCGCACCAAACTGCTGACCGCGATCCGACAGTTGCTGCAATCGTGCGCGGCGACGATTCGCCAATTCAACAAGGCCGAGCAATTCGAGGAAGCGCTGCGCTGGTTGCACACGGCGAAGGCGCTGACCACGACGGCAACCAGTGTTGCCGGGGGTCTATCCGTGATCAGCCACCTCGAACCCGGCAAGGCACCGGGCGCGTTGCAGCGCGCTCCGATCGAGTTCTTGCAACTGCTTGAGAGCCAGACCCAAGGCGCTCAAGACGAACTGCAGCGTCGGGCAAACGAGATTTCCGAGGCTGAGCAAGCTCTCGATCTGGCGCGGGCCGAGCAAGCGATCGATGCCATGGCCGCCGATTACGGCGGCACTTCGAAGACGGTGGCCGAACGGCGCGACCAACTGCATCGCTTGAGCTTCTACCTGGATCGCATCGCCCGTTCCGAAGCGAAGGTCGAACACATCGGACCACTGTGGGACCCGGTCGCACTCGAACCGTTGCATCTGCTGGTCGCTGCCGCCGCCAAGGCTCTCGAAACCCGCGCGCGCCGGGAAACTGCCGGCAGCGGCTCGGTTGGACTGCGCAGCTTGCAGGTCACGCTGACCAACATTGCCGAAGAGTTCACGCACCTCTCGCAGGTACCACCGGCGCTGCAAGCGCTATCGCTTGCCCTGATCCATCTGACCGATCAAGCCTGGCAACAACTGAGCGATGCCGAACAGCGGCTGAAGATCGTGCCGGTGCCAGTCCGACCGCTGCAACTGGCGCTCGGCCGTCTCGATACGTTCCGCATGCTCGAGGCGTTTATCGACCGCACCGACCGACCGCGCAGCGAGTTGCTGGACGGCATCGAGCGCCTTCGCATCGGCCTTGAGCAGGCGCGATCGGCGCGCGATCGCCTGGCGGAGAACGCCGAACACGCGCTAGCTCGCGGCCACTGGACAACCGGCCTGTTCGACATGGAGCGGGCTGTCGAGCGCTTGAACCCCGGCGACGAATCCGAACGTGTCGAGGGCGACCGCTTGCGCGAACGCCTGCAAGCAGCACGACGCACCAAGCAGGAGCTTGAGACGGCTCTGAAGCGCAACGTCGAACTCACGGCCAGCTACACGGCGCTCGAAGACGACGCCATGAGTACGTTCGAATCGCGGTTGAAGGTGCTGCAAGAACGCCGCGACTGCCTGATGTTCCTCGGCCTACTCGTGCCCAACGATCGCAAGGATCTCTACCGCAAGGATCTGCGCGCCGTCGAAACCCAACTGGCGGTCGAACGCGCTGCCGATGCCGAGCGACGACTCGATGCCCAGTCCGATCCAGTGCAACGACTGCGCCTGGCCCGCAGCACCGTCGAAAGCCTCGGCGCGACCGGCTCGTCCTCCGATGCTGGTATCGAACAGTCGGGCCGCCTGGTGCGTCTGCAAGAACACTGGCGTACGGTGGCGACCCAATGCCAACGCGCGGTCGACTTGCTGCAGCAACAAGAGCAGCTCAAACTGCGCCAACGCCGCCGCATGGTGGCGATCGCGTTGTTCGCAATCCTCGCGACGACCACCGCGGTTGGCTTCGCCATCAAGCCATGGCTGACCGGCGAGCCAGCGATGGCCGGCGAGAAAGACCAGCCAAAAACAAACGGCAAGTGATCATGCGCTGCTCGGCGGCTGCCAAAGCAGCCAGTCACCGATCGAGCTACAGCAACCCGTGATCGTCGCCGCGCATCGCCGCCGTCGGCAGCTTGCGAAGATCGAAGTCGGCCAGCAGATCTTGCGGAGTGCAGCCACTCGACGACGCACGTAGGCCGCAGGACTTGGCGAGGTAGCCAACGAGGTCTTCGGCAGTCACGCCGCGCTCCCGAAAATAGCGCAACGACGTGTCGCCGTGCCGCTTCGCCAACCGCAAGCCATCGGTTCCGACCAGCAGCGGCACGTGCACGAAGGTCGGTTCTGGCAAGCCCAGCGCGCGATACAGCAACAGCTGCCGCGGCGTGCTCGGCAACAGATCGTCGGCGCGCAGCACCTCGGTCACTGCTTGTGCAGCATCATCGACCACCACCGCCAATTGGTAGGCGGGTCCCCCATCTCGCTTTTGGATCACGAAGTCGCCAGCAATCGCGCCGGACTGCGCGCCCCGGAAGCCATCGTCGAACGGCACCGCGGACACGTCGACCCGAAACCGCAACGCGGCTTCCCGGCCGGTTTGTTGCTGCGCATCCTCGAGCGATGCGAAGCGTCCGCGACAAGTGCCGGGGTAGACCGGGCCATCGGTGGCAACAGCGCCAGCGTCACCACTGGCTGCCGCCGCCAGATCGGCATGAGGAGCGCTGGCCGCCTCGTCCACTTCCTTGCGCGTGCAGACACACGCATACGCGAGGCCAAGGTCCACCAGACGCTGGGCGGCCGCGCGATACAGCATGCGCCGAGAGCTCTGAATGAACACTTCGCCCTGCCAATCGAGGCCCAACCAGCGAAGATCTTCAATTGCTTGCTCCGTTGCGCCCGCTTTGACCCGTGGACCATCGATGTCTTCGATGCGCAGCAGTAGAGTTCCACCACGCGAACGCACCGAAAGCCACGCCAACAAGAAGGTGCGTGCGTTACCAAGGTGCAAGACCCCGGTCGGGCTCGGCGCCAACCTACCCACTACCGTTCCGGATGAAGACGTCATTGCAAGCAGGCCTCGTTCTACGCATCGACGCGAAGGTCTGCCACGTCGAGATTGACGGAGTTCGCAAGCAGTTGCCGTTGGCGGGCAAGCTGTTCGAGCAGAAAACCCACGAAAAGCGCCCGCTGGCCGTCGGCGACAACGTGTTACTCGACCCAACCGGCCAGGTGATCGACCAGGTGTTGCCACGCAGCTCGCAACTGCATCGCCGCGCCGCGGCCGAAGGCGAGCACCAGGCACAGGTTCTCGCGGCCAACATCACGCAGGTGATCGCAGTCGCCAGCGTCAAATCGCCACCATTCCAACCAGAGCTGGTCGATGGCCTGCTCGCAGCCGCCGCGCGCGAACGCATTCCGGCGACGCTGGTGCTGACCAAGATCGACTTGGCCAAGAAGGCTGCCGACAAGTGGGCCGCGGTCTACCAACATGCCAACGTGCGGGTGCTGCGCACTTGCACCGTCGAAGGCAAACAGACGCCGGAATCGCTGCAGGAAGTCGCGAAGCTGTTGCACGAAAACAAATCCGTGGTCATCGGATTGTCGGGCGCCGGCAAATCGACGTTGCTGAATGCCGTGGTGCCCGGAGTGCAACTGCGCACCGGCCAACTCAACCACATCCAACAAGGTCGACACACGACGACGCACACCGAATTGCTAGCGCTGCCCGGTGGCGGGCACGTGCTCGACACACCGGGAGTTCGTAACTTCCATCTGTTCTGCACGGGCTCGCAAGAGTTGCAGTTCTTGTTTCCGGAGATCGCTGCAAAGCTGCCGGAGTGCGCCTACCGCTCGTGCTTGCACGATGGCGAACAAGACTGTGCGGTCACCGCCGCGCACGAAGCCGGCGAGATCGCGCCGACCCGCTACACCTCGTATCTGCGCATGTTGACGGACGCGCTCGATGCCGAGAGCCCCTACCCCAAGAGTTCGCGCTCGCCATCGCGCGGCGGCGGACGTCGTCGTCCCAAATAGGGTCGCCCCAAATAGGACCGTTCACAATCCGCGCCACCCCCACCAGACTCATGACCGACCAAAGCCCCGACAGCATCATTCAGTACAACGACGACGGCACCTTCACGAAGGAAACGCTGAAGCGCGCGATGAAGGCCCTGAAGAAGCGCCTCAAAGTGACCCGACTCGACGACGAGTCACGCCTCGGCCACGATGCGATGAGTTCGGGTGGCAACTCGGGCATCGTCGCCGTGAAACCGCCAACGCAATACCCGATCGAAGTATGGCAGGCACTCGAAGCGCAGGGACGCGTCAGCAGTGACCGCAACGGCCTTTACGAACTCGTCGAGCAGCAAAACAATCCATAGCTAGCGTGCCTGGCGCGGCTTCGACTCAGCCTTCCCAGACCAGGTATTTGTAGCCCCAGGCCGCGAAGAACAGCAAGAACAGCGCGAGCACGATGCGCCAAAACGGTAGCCGCACGATGACGTCCACAAAGGATCGCCCGCGCAGCAAACACATCCATGCGTGCAAGCCCGCGAGCACGCCGATCAGTGCAATGGCCGCGCCGAACGGCTGCGTCACGAATGCGCCAAAGACATTGCCGTGCACCAACTGCGTCGCCGCGGTGGTGCAACCGCAAGTCGGGCACGGGATACCGTAGACCAGCGGCCAGCCACACGGGTCCATGCCGAGCTGTTCGTGCGTCCCGTGACCGCGGCCGTCGGGCGAAACCCGGGACAACGACCAGCCGATCGCAACCGCGACACTGCCCACAATCACCGCGGTGACACGGTCCGCAAATGGAGACACCGGCCCCTCGGACAAGGGAATCGTCCAGGGTGTCTTGCGTAGCGAACTCATCGGGGCCGGGCTCATGCGAGCACGCAAGCTAGTCCACTGGCCGCCAAACACCAGGGCGGCCAACTGATCACTTGGTTGTTGGCGGCAAAAGTTGATGTAACCACAGGCGCTTGCGGAGCCTTCATCTACGTGCCACGAACAGTGATTCCATCCACACGCGATGCACGCTGACTACCGGCCACGCCTCTAAAGCACCATCAACAGCGGCATCGCGTTGCTCGCAAACAGCGGCTGCTGCGTCTGACTATCCGTCACCAGGTAAGCGTGGCTGAACTGCAGGCCGAGCAGGCTCGCAAGCGGCGGCACCAACAACGTCGCCTGGGCATCGCCGGCGGCATCGAGGGTGCCGATCGTGTTCTGCAAAATGACCGAGTTGAACACCGTGGTCGTCAACGCGAACCACGGATCGTTCGCGCTGTTGAGCGGCAGCAAGACCGTGCCGAACTGGGTGCCGGGATTCGTTCCCGTCATCGAACCAAGCAACTGGTAGTTCTGCCCCGCATGCGTAGCGCCCGCGCGCAGTGAGAAATCGATCTGACCGATCACGGCAATCGATGCCTGGTTGCTGCTTGCGGACAACGGATCGCAGACATCGAGCACGCCATTGCTGTCGTAGTCAGCCGCGCCGATCACCAATTCACAATGGTCCTCGAGACCGTTGCCGTCGCAATCTTCGGGATCGCCATAGCGGATGCGCAGGATGCGACCGCCCGACGTCGTTGGGCCGAGCGTTCCTGCATCGCTGTAGAACTCGCTGAAGTAGAGGCCATCGGGGCCCGCCGCCAGGCCGACCATCGTCGCAAAGCCATCGCCGGTGTATTCGACGAATGGCAGCGGACCGGCCGTGACATTGCCCGCTGCATCGAACGCGAACTCACTGATTCGTTTGCCGATCGGCTGCTCACTCGGGGCGTAGGTCGCGCCAGACTCGCTCACGAACGCATGCCCCTGCACGTCCTGCGGAAAGCCGCTGCCAGCAAACGTCTGCGGCTGCACAAACGCAATGTTGACGGGGCCCGACGAAGGCGTCCAATTGTGGAGCGCGAAGTTGCTCATGCTGGCGTCGGTGTTGTTCCAGCCAAAGTTGCGACCCGGAACGAGCTTCGACAAGCGATCGACACCCGGCCCGTTCTCAACGCAGTAGCGGAAGCCATCGGCTGCGCGCCAGGCACCGCCAAACGGATTGCGCACGCCGAAGCAATAGACGTAGTCCCGCGACGTGATCGTGCCGCCGTTGTAAAACGGGTTGGTCGCGACCGGCGTGCCGTTGAGGTTGAGGCGCAGGATCTTGCCGCGATACGAGCCTAGGTTCTGCGCGGTCTGGTAGTTGAAGCCATCGCCCATGTGGCAGAACAACTCACCGTTCACGATCTCAAGGCACGAGATCTGATGAGACTGCCCCTGCGGTTCGCCCTGCATGTCGAGAAGGACCTGACTCGCGTTCGCCGTCACGCCACCGTTGTTGCTCGAGTAACGCGTGATGCGCGGATAGTTCTGGTTGCCAGTGCGCCACAGGTGCGCGACGAATACGTCGCCCGAAGCCGGATCGACGGCAATGCCCGTGAGCCCCTGCTCGCCACTGCCCGGGAACGCGCCGGACGGCGAGTAGTTGATCACACCGCTGGCATAGTTGCGCACCGTGCCAGCGTTGGTCACGACCTTGATCGCGCCGTAAAGCTCCGTGACGTAGAACTTCGGATCTCCTGGCTGGCTGCCGGCATTGGGCACAAACGCGATATTGACCGGCAACGACAGACCGGCAGCCACGACATCGACGCGGTAGCCGGGCCGCGATGCCTGCCATGGGATCGGCACCGTGCGGGCCACGCTGGTGAAGTCCGGAATGACCGCGGCCGGATCGGCATCGTAGGTCGCGCCATGTTCGCCAACCCAGAACGCCAGCGTCGAGTTCGGTAGCAAATTGATCGCGGGCAAGTAGATGGCGAACGGTTCGCAGTCTCGCTCGAATCCTGACAGCACACTCTCTGGCAGAACCAGATTGCCACCGGTATTGCCCGACTTGATGACAACCCGCACGGCGCGATGCAACGGCAATGCCGCTGGGTTGGTCGTGACGTTCCCCGGGCCAACCTGGCCGTCGATGCGCAGCAACAGCCAGCCCAAGTCGTTCTCAAGCCGCAGCATCGAATGCGGCGCGCCGGCCGGCAGGTCAATGCCATTGCCACTCGCGTCGCGCCAGGACGGCGGCGGCACATCGTCGACGTCTTCGAGCAACATCGGATCCTTGACGCCGGCGACACCCGTTGCGAATGCAATCGAAGCCCACGCGCTCCACTCGGTCGCGGCATTGCCGCTGTCATCACGGTGGCGAACGCGCAGTGTGAACTGCGTATCGGCGAACAAGCTCGTCAAGCCAAGGTGCGAGTTCTCGAACGTTCCGTCGCCGAGGTGGGCATGCACCTTTTCCAAGCCCATGACGTTGTCAGCAACCCAGACGCGTTGCATCGGCAGCACCGTCCAGATCTCCCATGTCGAAGCCAAGTGCTGATCGTTCGGGTCCGGGTCGGAGAACGGATTCGTCTCCATGTGCACGTCGTTCGGATTGAGCACGAGGTCCGGCGCCGATGGCTCGCTGAAAGCCGGCGTCAACGGCGGGTTCTGTGCAGATGCCAGCGCGGCAATGAACAAGCAGCAAACAACAACAGACGCGCAGGAGTGCAGATTCATATCAGTTCCCGATCGTGATCGACAACGCGTCACTGAGCAGCAGAGGGCAAGGCTGGGCGACGATCTCCGCGAGCTGCGCGGTGATCGTCGTGCCGCAGAACACCGGGTCGTTGACCAACGGCAAGGCGAAGGTAGACGATCCGAACGCATCCACCTGAGCGGGCGCAGTGATCGGATTGGCAACGTACAGGGTCGATGAGCAAGAGGCAAACACGAGCGACAACGGCAGCGACGTCGAGCCAACGCCGACCGCCCACAAAGCAAACGGCGTGTTCGGGCTTGCACCCTGCACCGCCCAATCGAGACCGCAACCGAGCGCACCGGTCACCGAGGTCTGGATCGTCGGCCCGGCACCTCCACCGAGGTTGACGATCGCGCCGGCATTGGCGCAGGCAAGGCAACCACTGACGTTGGCTGCGAGAATCGCACAGCTACCATTGGGGTTGGAGAAGTTCGAAAACGTGATCGCGGTCAACACGAAGCCAGCAAGCGGCGCGAGGTCGACGCTGCCTTCTTCGATACGCAAGGGCAGCCCCGGCAACGCGCGGTCGACGTTGGCGCGCCCAACAAACGGGCCGCCGACCCAATCGCTACCGCGCATCGAAGTCGTGATCGATGCGTTGGTGAACGTGAAGGTCACGTCAAACACACCGCCACCGTGAGTTGTCTGGAACAACACCGCCGCGCGAGACGACGCATCGAGCAGAATCGGCTGCGCCAAGTTGGTCACCTGCGGCCCGGTCAAGTCCACCGACGGCAACCAGGCAGGCTGCACCCCGACATCGTCTCCGTCGGGCACGGCATCAAACGCGAGCGAACCACCGCCAACCGCGTTGCGATTGCCAAGCATCACGACATCGAGCACCCCGGGCATCGCGACCAATTCGTATCCCGCCAACAGTGGTTGGTTCGGCACGCCACCCGTGAAGTCGAGACCGCGATCGGCGATCGAACGATAGCCATTTGGCGCGTCGGGCTGCAGCGCTTCGCCGCTGTGCACGATGCCGTTCCAGTTGTTCTGCAGTGCGATGTGGTTGACCGCTTGTGCCGCGATCTCGGCTTCGACGTTGACCGCGTAGATGCCGTAGCCGGCCACTGGGTTGGAACGGTTCGAGAACGAAATCTGGTTGAGGATCTCGCCAGCATCGCCGCTGAGGTCGAGCACCGACTCCATCAAACCGAGGTTGGCCCCGGCATTCGCCTGATCGACGCTGTCACGCCCGGCATACGAACCTCCGAACCAATCGGGTGCGGTGATTGTGTGCACGCTCGACTGACCACTCGCGTAGCCAAAGGTCACGTCGCACGAGCCACCGCCGTTGCTGACGTGGAACAGCACGCTTGCCGACGAACTGCTACCGATCGCGATCGGCGTGGCCAGCACCGTCGTCTGCGCACCGCTCTGGTTGACGTTTGGCAACCAAGTCGGCTGCACGCCGACGTTGTTGCCGTTCGGACTGCCATCGAACGCCCAATTGCCATTGTCGACCGTGTTGCGATTGCCGAGATGCACCATGTCGAGCACCCCGGGCGACGTCACCATCGAGAATCGGGTGAACACCGGATTGCCGGGCAACCCACCGGTGAAATCGAGCGCCCGATCGGAGATCGCCCGGAAGCCGTTGCTGGCATCGGGCTGCCCCGTTTCCCCTGCATGTGCAATGCCGTTGAAGTTGTAGTTCAGCGCGATCGAGACGGTGTTCTGCGCCAATGTGAGTTGGCTGCAGAGCAAGACGGACAGAATAGCAAGGCGCACGATGCCGCCAACGATACTCGCACGCCGCGGCCCGGGGCACGCCCTCGTGTCACAACGAAGTCTGCGGCGCGTTGCGCACCTGCGTTAGCAGGTGCAGGATCGCATAGTCGCGACAACGACGCCGCGCTCGGCGTGATAGTCTGCGCGACACACCAAGCCAAAACCCGACCGCCGACAACCATGTCCAAGCATACGTTTCGAGCCTTCTCCTTCGCCATCACGACAGCCCTCGTCGCAACCTCGGCCAGCGCCCAGAACGTTGCGGTGCCCCTGAGCTACAACTTCAACGGCATCGTGCACGCAGGTGAGGCGGGTCTGCCCGACGACTTGATGGGCTACCGCTCGATCTCAGATCGCGGCCTCGACTTCACGGCTGGTGTGCCGTCCGACCCGCTGCTGAATAGCTACCAGTTGGTCGGCACCGCGGGCGCGCTCGACATCGTGCACCTCGGCAACCGCAACACCGTCGACAGCGGCTCCAAGGCCTTCCAAGCAACAGTCAACGGCGACGACATCGGCGTGCAACCGGCGTGGCTGCTCAACGTCGACCAAAGTGGCCCGCAGACAACCACGCTGAGCTCGCCACTGCCGACATCGCTGACCACGAGCGTCGCGTTCCTCTACCAGATCAGCAATGGAGGCGGTTCGTTCGACGTCAGGTTCACGTTCTTCAGCGGCGGCAGCTACACGGCCACCTTGTCCGGCGGTGATTGGTTTGGCGGCGCGTTCGCGGGCACCGCAAACATCGACAGCGGCTTACCCGGCAACAACCTTTCGATCGTGGAAGGGCGCATCAACTTGGGGGCGTTCCCCGGGGAACTGGTCACCGACATCACGTTCGAGAACGCATCGAACCCGAACGCCGGCTACGCCATCCTTGCGTGCAACTTCGAATACCCGCCCGAGCCAAGCCGCGTGAATCAGATCGCGCTCAACTACAACTTCAACGGCATCGCGCACGCTGGCGAACCAGGTTTGCCGGACGACCCCGCTGGCTACCGCTCGATCTCCGACCGCGGCCTCGACTTCACCGGCGGCGTTCCGGCTGATCCGCTGCTCGCACCATACAACCTGGTCGACCAACCGTTCGTGCTCGACCTGGTGCACCTCGGCGATCGCACCACCGTCAATAGTGGTCTGCAAGCGTTTGAGCCAACCGCCAACGGCAACAATATCGGGGTCGTTCCAGCCTGGCTGCCGAACGTCAACCAAACCGGCCCGCAGGCCACGACTTTGACCCAGCCGATCGTCATGGACGCCACTTCGGCGGCGAGTGTGCTGTTCCAGATCAGCAACGGTGGCGGTTCGTTCGACGTCGAGTTCCAATTCCAAACCGGCAATCCGGTGGTCGCAACGATCAACGGCCCGGACTGGTTCGGCGGCGTGCTCCCCGGCGTCGCCAGCGTTGACAGCGCTTTGCCAGGCGCGAACTTGTCGCTGACCGAACGCACCATCGACTTGTCCGGCGAAGCTGGCCGCACGCTGGTTGCCGTCGCGTTCCAAAACGCGACCAACGCCAACGCCGGTCACGCCATCGTCGCAATGAACGTCGTCGGTTGCGTTTCGTGCGCGAACAGCGCCGCAGCGAGTGTCGTCAACCTCGGCGGCGGCACTAGCGGCCAGATGAGCTCGACCAGCACCGGCGGGCTCGGTTGTGACCTCAACTGGTCCGTCTCCGGCGCCACACCCAGCTCGATCGGAGCGTTCGCCGTTGGCCTGGGCACCACGTCGCTGCCGCTCGGGGTCGTGATCCCGGGATGCCCCGGCACGATCCACACGCCCAACCCGGTGTTGGTGACGCTGCCACTGGATCCGTTCGGATTCGCTTCCCTGACGATCGAGACGCCGGTGACGCAGGCGCTGTGCGGCCAGACGGCGACCGCTCAGTATGTCGCACTGCAACTCGGCGGATGCTTCCTCGCACTGAGTGACGCGATCGCGATCACGATTGGCAACTAGCTTGCCGAAGACTCGAGTTCGACAGGCCCGCTGGCCACGTGCGTGCCGACCATCGCCAAGGTGTTACTTCTGTGCCTGGCACCGTACCATCATGATGGTGGTGTTTGCGGCTGGTTGCTCGACTAGCGGCGGAACGCACGTTGATTCGGGCCAGCATCTCACCAGGGGAAGCTAGTCGTTCTGGCGGTGCGGGCTCGAACGTGCCCGACACCGATACGAATCTTGGTCGCCTCACCGTTGAACACGTGATCGGGGATGGTGTTGGCGTTGGTTTTCGCGGATCGGCATATGGCAGCCGATGGGGTGTGGCCGAGGGCAGCTCGACATCGACGACTTCGCTGGCGCACCTCTCGCTCTACCCGCACCTCATGTTCCTCGGCAGCGCCGATCCCGTGCGGATTCCGATCCGACTCGGTCCTGAGTTTCGACGGCACGATGTGAACCTGGGAACCGGCGCCGGCGGCGAATCCAAGTACCGGGGGTACGGTGTCGCTGCCGAGATCGAACCGGAATGGACCTTCGCTCGTAACGACAATTTCGCCGCGTCGGTCTTCGGTCGATTGCATGTCGGAGCAGGCTTGGCGGCCATCGACGGCTTCATGCAAGACGACACCACACACGCGACGAATTTCGAAGGCGAGGTTGGCATCCGGCTGCAAGCCTCGGTCGTATCCATCAGCTTCGGCGTGCTGGGACAAGAGACACGCTATGGTGCGTCGGGGGAAGACAACGGTGCGCGTATCGCGGCAGCGGACTTTAACTTCCGCGGCGTGTTCTTCAGTCTTGGTGCGGTCTGGTAGGCGCTTGCGCCAGTAGCTTGCACCAGTCGCGATCGCTTAGCCGAAGTCGTAGACGTAGGCCATGCGATCCTTCTTCAGGATCGCATAGTCGAGCGACTTCAAGACCTTCAACTCGGCGTGGTCGAGGTCCAAGCCGCGCACCATCGGCGCTTGCATGTTGAAGTACTTGCGGCCCGTTACCTTGTTCGACTCGTAGGCGCCCGGCTCGATCTGGCCGCCGATTTCGAACTGCACCGAGCCGTTGTAGAACGCGCGGATGCGGTTGTGCTTGTCGTTGCCCGATAGGCTGCGCATTGCGTCGTCGCCAGCGCACGCAACGAGTTCGTGCGCGAGGATCAATTCCCTGACGCTGACCATGACGTTAGGCGTCTTGATCACTTCGTTGTTGCGCAGCGACACCAGCGTCGCATCCTGGACTTGCAGGTAGTTGCGCTGGTTGTCTTCGAGCACGTTCGACAAGCGCTTGGTCTTGTTCGCAAGCCGGCCTTTGATCAAGAACACATCGGTCAGGAACAGGTCCTCGACGAACACCGGGCTGGCGATGTTCGAGTTCTGGTTAGGGTCTTCGTTCATGCTCTTGGGTTGGCTTCAAGCGTCGCTGTCGATGAGCTGACGAACGGCTCCGGCGAGGTAGAACGAACCGACGACCAAACGCGGCCCAGGGTGTTCGCGCAGTTTGCGGAGCCCCAAAGCAACATCGATCGCCACTTCACTCCGCGCGCCTTGCTCGGTGAGCCACGCGCTTATCGTCGCGGGGTCTTCGCCGGGCGTGCCCGTCAGTTCGGTGACAACGAAGCTATCGGCTATTGTGAGCACCGCACTCAAGGCCTGTTGCCAACGCTTGCCGGCGGCCAGGGAAGTCAGGACCCGCGGGCTTGTGCCCGGATAGCGACGCTGCACCTCGGCGACGACGGCCCGCAGAGAATCCTCGGTGTGGGCACCATCGAGAATGAGCACCTGACCGTCGGGCTCCGTGCGCACCTCGAAGCGGCAGGGCAAGTTCGGCCTGGGCACCGGATCGAGCGGCAGCGCCAGGTCGGGGTACAGCGACGACAGTGACGCGGCCGCCAAGGCCAGCGCGGGCAACTCGAACGCCTTCGCATCGGGCAAGTAGAACTGCTGGCGCGAACCGTCGGGCAGCGACAACAAGCCACGCGCGCCATCAACAGACCAAGCCACGTGATGCACGCCGAAGTCCTCGCCCATGACCAGCAGTCGGGCGCCGACGCGCTCTGCGTGGCCACGAATCACGGCCAGCGCGTCCCCGGTGGTCGCGGTCAGGCCCAAGCCGCCGGGCCGGATGACCATTGCCTTCTCGGCCGCGATCGCCTGGATGGTGTCGCCGAGAACATCGGTGTGCTCCAGTTCGATCCGGGTGACGATCGCGGCATCGACGTCGATCGCCGTAGTGGCGTCAAAACGGCCACCGAGGCCCACTTCGTAGATCGCCAGGTCCACCCGGTCTTGGGCGAAGCATGTGACCGCGGCGACCGTCATCGCCTCAAAGAACGTCGGTGGCTGGTCACCCGCGAACTCGAGCAACTCGGTCAGCACAGCTTCCAGGCGTTCCACCCGAACTGGCTCGCCAGCAATGCGAATGCGTTCACACAGGGTGATCAGGTGCGGCGAGCTGTAGCTGCCGGGGCGCAGGCCAGCAGCGGTAGTCATCGCCTCGAGAAACGCTGCCGTCGTGCCCTTGCCTTTGCTGCCCGCGACCTGAATTGCGGGTCGGACCGGCACCGGTGCATGCTTTCGACGTAACAGGCGCTCCACACCCGCAAGGTCCCACTCCCGCTCCGTAGGACGCAGCCGTTCATAATCGACCATTCGGTCGAGCAGGGGCGAAAGGCGATTTGCGGCGGGATCCATGTCGTTTTTTGTAGTGCGCCCCTGTGCGTAAGGGCTGCAAACGGCAACACTACCCACTGGCCCCTTACCCAGGTAACGCATGCGCGCGATCCTTCTGTCATCCATTGTACTTCTGACCTTCTCCGCCCTCCTGCCCGCTCAGCGCGGCCGTCGGGAGAGCCGGGCTCCGAAGGAGATGAAGAACTTCACGTTTGAGGACGAGAGGTTCGAGAGCAAGTCGGTTGGCAAGAAGATGCCGTATGGGATCTACCTACCGAAGGGCTACGACGACAAGGCCAACGCCGAGAAGACCCTGCCGTTGATCATCTGGCTGCACGGCATGTGGGAAGACCACATGCGCTTCCACAGCCGCGGCGGGGCAATCGAGCTCGACAAGGCCGTCACCGAAGGCACGCTGCCACCATGCATCTTCGTGACCGCCAACGGTGGCCGGTCGTCGATGTATGTAAATCGCGACGATGAGAAGTGGGAAGACCTGATCAGCAAGGACCTGCTCGATCACATCAGCGCGAACTACCGCGTCAGCAAGGACCGCAACCAGCGCGCGATCATGGGCATCAGCATGGGCGGCATGGGCGCCTTGCGCATCGCCTTCAACAACCCGGCGTTGTTTGGAGCCGTCGGCGCGCACAGCTCGGCGGTGTTTGCCGAAGATCCGAAGAACCTGCCGCCCAACCTGAAGAAGTACGCGACCCGGCTGGGCCTGGATGAGGTGTTTGGCAACCCGATCAAGAAGGAACCGTGGGAACAGGCCAACCCGGTCTGCATCGCCAGCAAGTGCCCGCTCAATGATCTCAACATGCTGCGTATCTACTTCGATGCAGGCAGCGCCGATCGCTACGGATTCGCCGACGGCAACAAGCTGCTGCACGAGTGCCTTGAGAAGCGCAAGGTCAAGCACACTTGGCGCCTGATCGACGGCGGCGGCCACTCCTGGGGCAATCGCTTCCAACTCGAAACGCTGCCGCACTCGTTTGCGTTCGTCGGCAAGATGTTCAAGAAAGCTGCCGCTGGCCCGAAAACTGGCGGCCCGAAATCCGGCGACCAAAAGAAGTCTGACAAGGGCGAGAAGGCCCCCAAGTAGCCGCCGCCGAGTCCCGATCGGCGAAAAAGCCGCCCGGGCCTCATATTGACCCTGCATCCTGGTCGATCCGTCCTACTAGAGGAGGACGGTGCGTCTCTTGAGCCTGGTGGCTTGCGGGGCCGCCGGAAATGCATGTTGAGCCTCGAACACCGAGTCCGCGTCTTCGTATTTCAGGTGCTCGACCAACGGGTCGAGTTCCTGTTGCTTCGCCAAAAGCCTCGCGAGGAATGGCCGATGGGACCGGTCGTCGGTCCGGTCACACCGGGTGAGAAGATCGAGGAAGCGATCCACCGCGAAGTGCTCGCGGAAATTGGCCTGAAACGGCCAGTGCACCTGCAAGAGCTCCTGCACCCGCAGAAAGAGCTGTTCGGGGACCTCGGCGTCGTCGAATGGCCGTTTGCCTGGCAAGCCGGAACCCCCACCGAACCGGTCCAAGAGCTGCATCCCGGCCCGATGATCGGGGAGCTGCACTGGCTGTCGTTCGAGCAGGCATTTCAGCAACTCGAAAGCGAAGGGGACCGGGGCGCCCTGGTGCGGTTGCAGCTCAGCCTGCAATAATCTTCCGTGTGAGTTGCGGAGTTCGACGTATACCCGCACCCTCATGCGCCGGCAGCCCATGCCGGGCCCGGCCCCCTTACTGACACCCCCCTCATGACCGACGATACGAAGAGCGCGAACGCGCAGCCTAAGCCAGCCGCCGACGACACCCTCGCCGACGGACGCGTGCCCAGTTCCAACATGCGCAGCTATGCCATGCTGACCCCGGAACTGAAGCAGCTGTATATGGGCTTCTACAAGGCAACCTACGGGAAGACTCGCCTCGACCTGAAGACCAAGGAATACATCGCCATCGCAGCCGCACTTACGTCCGGCTGCAAAGGCTGCCTTGAGGGCCATCTCAAGAAGGCCAAGCGAGAGGGAGCCACCAGCGAAGACATCGCCGAAGTCATCGCCATCACCCTCGGTGTCAATGCGGCGACGATCGTCGACCGTTCCGACATCGCCAATTACCACCTCGGCGGCCTGTTCGACAAGCCGGCCGGCTAGTCGGACGCGCCCGCACGATCCAACCCATCAAGCTGATCATTCAGGATAGGGCCAAACCGATCGGGCCTTGCTTCCGTTGGTCCGCCTGTGAACACGCTCGTGAAGACGTTAGCCAACCGCAATCCCCGCCCGATGCTGCCCAGGATGCCATCCTGGGTCAGGTTTGCGATGGCAGGTGTGATCGCCGCCTGCATCGTCTACGCCTTCACGCTGCTCGACGCGTTTGAGCAGGTCGACAACGACCCTGACTTCATCGTCGAGAAGATCGTGCCGGTGCCGGAGCTCAACGACGACTTGCTTCGTCAAGCGCGCGACGACACCCGCCAGCACCGCTTGCTGGTCGAGCCCGAGCCGCTCAAGCACTTGCTCGCGAAGTCGATCGATGTCGGCCCGTCGGTAGCCGCGGCGCTGCAGATTCCGGACGAGATGGTGCCGATCGCAACCCTGCGCGAACATACCGATACCTGGCGCAGCCGGTGGCTGTGGTACGAGGGCAAGCTGACTCGCCTGTCCGGCCCACGCGACGGACACCCGATCGAGAACTACTCGATCTACGAAGCCACGATCGAGCTTGAAGACGGCAACTCCGTGCTGACTGCGTTCTCGGTCGAAGCGAAGGAAAAGCTCGTCGTCGGCGACTGGGTTCGCGCCGAGGGCTACTTCCTGAAGCTGCGCGACACGACCTACCCGAGCAAACTCGACCAGGTCCCGATGCTCGTCGGCCGTACGATCGAACGCGACTACGAGGACTGGCCAGCGATCACCGCGATCGACCCTAAGGTCTTCGAAAACTACGACGACAGCAGCTTCTATCCCGGCACCTTGCCGTTCCGCGACATCGAGGAGGATCAAAGCGAACCGCTTTGGCACCTCGGGGCCTTCGTGCGCGACACCGCGAAAGACCGCACCTTCGCGCAGTGGCGCAAAGTCGAACCGCTGACCCTGGCCGAGCCCTACGAGCGCCTGCTCGCCGGCAAGATCGCGCGCGGCGAACCGATGCGCATCTTCGGCACGCTGATCCGCCGGCAAACGATTGCTGCGCCGGCCAACCCCGCCAACATCAAGTTCTGGACCGCGGTCTGGATCCAGGTGCACGGCTTCGGCGGCCACCTGATTCCGATCTGGGTACCCAAGAAGGTCGGCGAGCTGCCGATGCGGGCACAACTCGAAGTGCGCGGCCACTACTACCGCTGGTTCGTCTACGACGCGAAGGCCAAGCGCTGGCGTGTTCCGTTGTTCGTGGCCGCCGACCTCGACATGTTCGAGCTCGACACCAACAACACGATGATCGAGATCGGCAAATGGCTGGGCGGACTGGTCCTCGGCCTGCTGATCATCGCATTCGTCAGTCAACGCCGCGCCGCACGCACGTCCCTCGAACACAGCCGCGACATGGACCAACGCAGGCGCAAGCGCCGCGAACAGCAAGCACAACTGGCGACCGCAGGCGGAGAACTTGCCAACGACGGCCCAGATACGACTGACCCTACGGACGCCCGGCGAGCACCGTGAAGAAGCCGGGGTAGTAGCGGCCTTCGGTGAGGTTGGCCTGCCGCGAACGCTCGCCAAACGTCTGCTCAAGGGCAAACAGCGAATCGACATTCTCGATGGGCTCGAACCGGTTGATGCTCGTGCTGCTCAGGCTCAAGCCGTGCTCGGCAAGCCAGCCGCAAACTTCGCGCAAGGTGTGCTGCGTTTCGTGTGGGTGAAGCACTTGGTCGCGAAACCACGACTTCAGCATGGTCTTGTCCCCAGCGTGCACACCATCAAGCTTCGCGTAGCGAGCCAACGCAGCGTCTTCGCCTTCGACCTTGGCAATGCCACGGAACAATTCGAGGAACGGCGCGCGCCCCGGCTCGTGGTATAGCCCGACAAACAATGAGCCAGCATCACCAACACTGGCCTGCGCGTGGCGAAAAGCGGCACGCGCATCGCGCGTGTGGTGCAAGACACCGACACTGACGACCAGATCCACCGGCGTACCGTGCTCGTAGTCGAACAGATCGCTGCGAACAAAACGGATGCGATCCACGACCCCCAGCGACTCCGCCACTTGCCGAGCTCGATGCAAAGCCGCTTCGGAAAAGTCCACGGCAGTTACGGCAACGTCATAGTGATGCGCCATGGTGCACGCCAGCCAGCCCGCCCCGCAGCCGAACTCAAGCACCGACTTCTTGCGACCACTGAGCAACACGGCGTGCAGGTCGGGATAGATCGCTGCCAAGGAATGGTCACGAACCGACGCTGCAGCAACGTTCACGTCACCATGCATGCTGAACGGCATGTCCTCGTAGAAGCAGCGCACGGACTCACCGATCGAACGGCGAACCCCGGCGGCAGTCGCGCCATCGGCCGCGGGCGCGGCCATCCTGCGCTGTAGCGCGTCGAGTGCCCCGTTGGTTTGCAAACAGCCAATAATGTGTTCCGCGATCCGCGAATGGCTACGTGGCCCCATGTGCAGCTCGTCTGCCGACCCATCGATCGGAGGCCACTTGAGCTCGAACGGGCGATACCAGTCCGCACTCACCTGTTCGATCAACGGCCCCGAAACGGGATCCACGGCGGCGCTACTTGCGAACAGTTCGGGCATCGGACGGCTGGTCGCGAGTGACGGAATGTTCCGAGCCTGCAAGTAGGACTGCACCAACAGCATGCATCGCACCGCTGCAAGCCTGCCGTGATCGTCATTGGTAAACTCGAGATACGCGTCGCCGCGATGCAGTGCTTCCACGAAGACGTTCGGCTGGCCCTCGTCATCAGGCATCTTCAGGATCTTGTCGCGCAACTCCTGGCAATGTTGGAACCAACGACCAACGCCAAAGACACGACCTCGACAAACTCCCTCGGTGCGATCGGTTTCCGCAAAATTGACGAGGACCAGATCCGGCGGCGCGGCTCCACACTGCGCCACCACCATGCGCGCAATCAGGTCGTTGGACCCGCCTGGCTCGGAGAAGTTGATGTGGCAGATGTCGCCCGCCTGCAGTCCAAGCTGCACTCGAATGAGCTCTACGACCCGAACCGGCCACGCATCTTGGTAGTCGATCCCGAGCCCAAACGCGTCGCTCTCGCCAAAGGTGTAGATTCGCAGACGCGCGTCGCTGCGAAACTCTTCCCCACGGTAGCCGTGGGAGTTGTATCGATAGGTGGTCTTGCCGGTAAGGTCCGAGCCACACGTCGAGAGTACGTGCGCCGAACCAAGCTTCTCGCGGCGTTCGTCCAGTGGTCCGATGTAGGGCAGCGGGCCGCCCGTGTTCCGCCAAACCTTATCGTTCTCCATGATGACTGCGAGCGAGGACCAGCTGCGCGCCTCGAGCCAGCGCGCGCCAGCTAGAAGCTAGAACACGGCGCTTGGAAACACTGCGCCCTAAAACAGCGGATAGATGTTTGGGCTTTCCGGCTTCTTGCGACGGAACGGACGACACACCAAGTTCCACGCGCCGCGGAACAGGCTGCCAACACGGGAGAGGAACTTCATGGGTAGGCGAGTTGTGGGATAACGATGTGGGGACGGAGTCAGTCTCGGACCAACCCGCGACCAGTCAGACGCGTCAACAAGGAGGCGGATGTGACGCCGGCCAAAAAGCTCACTACCGCGAGGGCAACGGCAACGGTCTGCAGCCACGACGAAAGGCACACGGCGGCGACCAACGACGCGAAACAAAGGACCACGGAAGCATTGCGCAAGACACCAGCAACCCGCACGGCACGCTGACAGGAGCCACATTGCCGGACATGGCTCAAGTAGCGACCTTGGTAGAGTCCCCCGCCGGCGGATGCTGCGGAAGCGGGCGATGCGCCCCGCGTGCGCAATCCTAGGTAGCCGGGTCGGCCAGCGGCATGTTCGTCCAACCAGGCGCGGTATGCGACAACCAACGCATCGCTGCTCTTCAGCGGCAACCAATTGGTCCCCAGCGAACCACCGATCCTCGCGATGTTCGCCGCCTGCCCCGTGACGATTGCCATGTCCTGCTCCAACAAGTGACATTGCGAACCGTGCTCCCAGAAGCGTGGCCGCATTCGATCCCGTCGCGGCGCGAAGTTGCTGTAGGCGCGATAGAGCAAGCGGCAACGGGAGTGACCAAGCGGCAGCGCATAGAGAGCCAGCCCTGACACTCGCTGCGCAGCCGATGCACTATTGGCCGAGGCACCATCGAAATGATCGCCAGTCGGATAGATGGATCGGTAGTGCACCAATCCCGGCGCGTCGAACGATACGTGCGCCGCTGCAAGTTCACCTGATGACAACTGCCCAGCAATCGAACGGCCCAACTCGGCGCGAAAGCCCGCCGCCGTAGACTCGGAGATCTCGAACGCCAGCGGCCCGGCCAACGCAGCATCGCCACCACCGCGAACACCATCGTGAGCGATGTGGATGTGCGCGTAGTCGAGCACGTTCTCGATCAAGAATTCATGGCTGTATGGCAGGTCGATCGCGAAGTCGACCAAGTGACAATCACCGGCATCCAACTCGGCAATAGCGGGGATCGAAGCTTCGGGCCGCACAGCATCGCCGGCATACAGCCAGACGATCCCTTGCCGCTCCGTGACGTGCACCTTCTTGACGCACGCCGCCGACGGCAACGCCTGGTCTGGTTCTAGTTGTGGGATGTGTGTGCAAGCGCCTTCGCTGTCGAAGCGCCACCCGTGGTAGAGGCATTCGATCTGGCCATCGCGCAAACGGCCGTCGGACAACCGCGCGAGACGATGCGGGCAACGGTCTTCGAACGCATGGATCGCGCCATCCAAGTCGCGAAACAACACGTAGGGCTCGTCGTAAACGGTGACCGAGTGCAAACGACCGGGCGGTGCATCGATTGAGAACGCAATTGGGCACCAGTGCTCACGCCAGAGTGCCTCGGCACTGGTGACGGTTTCAGCATGAGATGCAGTCGTTGGCATGGGACGAGGGGCGCGCAACTTCCCCGAGACAATTCTGTCATATGCAGGGACACTGTCAAGGCGCCCGCAACGCGCGTAACGGCGCTCAGATGCCCGTCAGGTCTTGGGAGCCGTCGCGGCCCCGATCGCCGCAAACGCGCAGCCCAGAGTCACCGTGAACGGAATCCAGAACCCGGTCTGAGCGAGCGTCAACAGCCAGATCCGGTCGTCGGCGCCCAACTCGGCGAGCTGTGGATGGACGCGGCCGTAGTGCGTCTGCCAACCGTTTTGCACGTCGAGGTATTGCACCAGCATCACCGGCACTCGCGCGACAACTGCGTAAGCCAGCAGCGCAACGAACGCGCGGGGCCATGCAAACAGAGCCAACAAGGACAGCACCGGCGCGCAGTAGAAGAGGTAAGTCATCGCCTCGAGCAACTCCTGCCCCTCGAACCGCGCCCCCACGAAGACCGCTGCTCCCATGATCGCGGAGAAGCCAAACATCGGCACGAAGAACCCCGCGACAAAGCTGGGCACACCACCCGAGCGCGACAATCGCCGGCCGATCAACAAGCCGAACACCGGAACCAACCACACGATGCCGAACGGATTGAACAGGCTTCCGGCTTCGCTGCTGAACCAGATAGGATCCCAGTTGCTGCGCTCCCCGATGACGCGCACAACGGTCACAACGAGTGTCACTAGAGCCGCAACAAGCAACAATGGTGCGATTCGTGGCTGGTGTTCCGACATGGCGCGCATCTTCCCCCAACTTGACCACGGGGCCAACCTTACGCTGCATCCTTGTGGCACTGGCGGCCACGAATACTCGCCAGGATGGGCGCGACCCAACAATCCAGGAGACAGAGGGAACCCAGGGGGCCTGTGCGAACGTCGCAGTTGCTGGAGGCAGCAAATGGTTACACGGTTCGAACTCGTGCACGAGCACAACGACTACATCTTTCAGCTACGCACCAAGGACGGCGATGTCGTTCTGCGTGGTCTTGGCAGCGACAGCAAGATCATGACGCAGAACGAACTTCTGCACCTGCGGCGAGCAGTGAAGGACGAGTCCCATCTAGTACCGCACGTCAGCGACGACGGATCGCACTTCTTGATCATCAAGGATAGCGATGGCTCGGTTCTGGCCCGCAGTTCCAAGACGAATTCCAAGTCAGAGTTTGAAGCTCTGACCAAGGTCATCGTCGACGCAATCGACGCGCCGATCATCGACTTGACGAAGGCGAACAAGCACCGCGCGCAGGCGCATTGACGAGCAGGAGCTCCGGATCCCGGGCTCAGTGGCTCTGGGCTCAGTGGCTCAGCACCTCCGGATATCAGCATCTCCGGATCGCAACATCTCCGACTATCTGGAAGCAACCCTGAGGACGCCGCGTTGCATCAACTCGCGCCGCGGATCGCCGCGAGAGCGCGGCCCAATCCATCGGCCATGCGCACTCCGTGCCAGCAAAAGTCGCGGCCGTCACAGAGCACGACGTTCGCATCGCCAAACAGCTTGGCTTCGACAACTTGTTGCCGCTGGATCTCATCGAACTCCCACGGCTCACTGGCCAGCAAGACCAGTTCGACGCCACGCACGATTGCATCCGTAGGCTCCAACTGCGGGTAGCGCACAGGATCCTCCGCAGCCACACACGTCGCGCCACACAACCGCAAAACATCGTGGATGAACGTGTCCCGATTGATGGTCATCCACGGCATGCGCCAGATCGCGTAGTAGACGCGCACTGGCGGCTTGGTCAACGCGACTACTTCTGCGGCCGCAATCTGTGCTTCGATCCGCAACAAGAACGGCTCCGCCTGCTCCAACAAGCCTAGCGTGGTCGCCAACACCCGCAGGTCGTTGCCAGCTTCGACAATCGAACGCGGTGTCTGCACCAACACCGGAAAGCGCGCCGCCAACCACTCGATGTCTTCGGGTCGGTTTTCTTCCGCGTTGGCCAGCACCAAGTCTGGTTCCAAGGGAGCGATCGCTTGCAGGTCCGGGTTCTTGGTGCCGCCAACCCGCGGCACATGACGCAAGGCCGGCTCGGGTTCGGTGCAATAGCGCGTGCATGCAAGCAGACGGTCCACGGCACCAAGTGCACACACCGACTCGGTCGTGCTCGGCACTAGGCTGACGATTCGCTGTGCAGCCCCGTTCGCCATCAAGCGCGCGGTCCACCCCGAAACATGCGCGGCACCATGCGCCACCACCCCAATCCAAACCAACGCTGCATCGTGCGCATGCCGACGGAATGGGCATGCAGCATCGGCCCTTCCTGATCGGAGTGCTCCGTACCAACCGGACACGCCATGCGACTGTGACACCCCGATTCACAACCACCGCGATGGCGGTTGTCCGCACAACGCCCGCGATCGGTGTTGCCAAAACCATCGTGAACCGCGCTCGGGCACGCGGCGATGCACGGCTTTTGGCAGCTGCAGCAAGGACGGAAGCGGTCGGTCATCGAAGCGTCGGCGATGGCTCCAAACGGCTGACCAGGCAACAGCACCGCGGCGCGCACGCGGACCCACGGACCGAACTCGGGATGCAGCAACAAGCCAGACACCGGCGACACAATGCCAAAGCCAGCGGCCTCGGCGAGATGCTCAAAGTTCAGTCGAGGTCGACGCGCGTCGACAAGCTTGCCACGCACCCCGCGCTGCGAAAGGTCGGCAACCACCGACGTCGCTCCCGCGACCGCCAGTTCATCGACCTGATCCTCGGTCATCGTCTGGGGAATCTGCCGGCCTTGCCGCTGGAACTCCAGCCACAACGAACGCCCCGCCGTGCCCAGAACCAGGATGGTTCCACAGCCGCGCTGCACGGTTGCCGTGCGCTGCTCACGCGGCTGGCAACCGTCAAAGCGCTTAGCATCTACCAACCCGACCAGGTTAAGGCCGTTGCGAGATGCTTGTTGTTGAACCGAACGCAGCAGGGACATGGATGGGAATCGGCGAGGCCGAAGGCGAGACCGGCGCCGAGACTTGTTTTCGGCCGCAGAGCAGCCTCGGACAAGCCCCTTGCCCAGACATCCACACATACAGACATACAGACATGAGCGAACGGGACCCAGGCAAGCCTTGCCTGGATCCGGCACCACAACTAAGCTCGCCTGCGCTCCTCGCGGGGAAGTCCGGTGTGATACCGGCGCTGTCCCGCAGCTGTGACCGAGTACGAACACCCGAATAGCCACTGGTAGCGCCGTGTTGGCGCCGCTGGGAAGGCGGGTTAGTAGGTAGATCCGGAAGCCAGAACATCCGCGGTGAGTGAGTCCGGGCCTCCGGACTGTTTCAGCCAACCATTCACGGCGCGAAGACGTCGAGTTGGTGCCATGTCTACGTTTCCGTCATCGCCAGGAGTGCAAACTCCATCGCGAGAACCCCCGCGCCTTGGCGCGAGCAGTCGCAACGTCTCATGGCCCCGCACCGAATGCGGCGCAATCGGCCCGTCCCCCGACGGGTTGCAAAGGACCTGTAGCAAGATGCTGCGCACGACCCTCTTGGCCACTGCGGCCACCCTCACCCTGACTGTTTCTCAGCTCGCCGCCCAACAACTGGCGGAAGGCTTCCACGCGACGACGACCCCGTTGCCCGCCGGCACCAACAATGTGCTGACCACCGCCACCGGGCGCCTCTACTTCGACGGTTTCGATCTGATGCACGCCGTCAACGGTTCGACGTCGCAGTCGCTGCTGACGTTCGCTTCGTACACGTTCGGTTCGTTCACGACGGCCATTGGTGCGACCAAGGTCCTGTTCGGTGAAAGTAGCAACGGCGGCATCTGGAGTGTGCCGTTGAACGGACTGGCTCCGCAGCTGATCGCGACCGTGCCGTTCAACTATGACGCGGTCATGCTCGACGACGACCGCGCCCTGGTATCGGCAAAGACCGGTGGCTTTGCGAGCCCCGACAACGACGTGATGTTCGTCGACCTGATCACCGGCCAGACCCAGCTACTCGCTCAGTTCCCAGGCGCATCGGGTCCACTGACGGTCGACAACACCGGCAACGTCTACTACGCGACGTCTCCGGCGACCTTCCCGGCCCCCACTGGCACCGTGACGGTCCTGCGCCTGACGAGCACCGATATCGACACCGCAATCGCCACCAGCACCGTGCTCGGTATCGCCAACGCCCAGATCGTGATCGCCGGCCTCGACGCGGCCGGAGACCTCGCCTTCGATGACGACGGCGACCTCTTCTTCGTCGACTGGCTCAACAACCGCATCGGCGAAATCAACGACGCGGACGGCAACACCGCGACCTTGGCGCCGACCCTGATTGACTACGCCGGCTCGGGCCTCAACGGCAGCGTGTTGCAATTCGCCCGGACAACGGCCGGCCCACAGGTGTTCGAACCCTTCCAACCGGTCGCTGGCGAACTGATGGTTCACGAAACCGACTACGTGACCATCAGCCAGATCCGCACGGTCATGGCACGCAGCCCAGAACTGACCTCCTCGGCGGCCAGTCCGATCGCCGCCGGCGGCTTTTCGCTGGCGACGAGCAACGGCCCCGCCAACGGCATTGGCCTGCTGGCATTCGCGATGACGGCCTCCTCCGGCCCACTCAGCATCCAGGTCCCCGGCTTCGAACAGCCCCTGCTGCTGGACTCGGCCCTGTCGACCAGCCCGGTGCTCGTGCCTCTGACGTTCGATGCCACCGGCACAGCGACGCTGGCCGTGCAGAACCCGGGCTTTGCCCCCGTCCTCGCTGCGACCGCACAAGCCGTCTGCTTCTCGCTCAGCGGGGCGCTGGGAACCAGCCAGGCTCTTCTGATGCAAATCGGGCAGTAATAGACCGTTCGCAACAAGGCCGTCGCGGTGCACAGCTGTTACAGCCCCTTCCTGTCGGCAAACCCGATGGGCCTGCGTAATAGCGCACCTGCGGCCAACCCGGCTGCAATCCACGAGCCGCAATGCAAAAGCCAACTATCATCCTGCTCATCGTCGCAGTCCTCGCACTGATCGCAGGAGCCCTTTACCTCCCCCAATTGATCGGCGAACCGGATGCTCCAGTCATGCACTGGGACTCTTCGGATGAGGTCGATGGCTCGCAAGACGAACCGGCCCCTGTGGGCGTCGAGGGTGCCGGCATCGAGCGGACCGCGGCGGACATCACGCCGGTGGCCCCGGTGGCCAACGACCAACCGCGGATCCAAGCAATCTTGCGCGGACGGGTAGTCAACAAGTCCAAGCAGCCGGTCGCCAACGCCAAGGTCTGGCTAGAGATCGGAGACAACACGGGGCGAGGCGGCCGCGGTGGCCGAGGCGGTCGAGGCAATCGACCACGCCGCATTCCCGAACCGGTCATCACCAATGAGCAGGGCCTGTTCGCATTCCAAGGGGAAGCCTTCCGCAACCTGCGGGTTTCGCTCCAGGTCAAGCACACCAACTACGCGGTCGGCCTGTTCACCGAGCCCGTCGGCGACATCCTCGCCGCCGCCGAAGCGGCCGGCAGCGTCACGGTCGGCGACACCGAGGTCAACCTCAAGGACGTCGTGCTCAATGCCGGTGGCCAGGTGCGCGGCCGCGTCACGGACCTCGACGGCAACCCAGTTGCCAACGCCGAGATCACGATGGAACCTGATGGCCGCAACCCGCTGCGCTGGCAGCGCAACCGGGCAGAACTGCTGCCACCCCTGCAAACCGACGGCAACGGCTACTACCTGTTCCCCAACGTGCCAGCTGACGGCACCCCGGACTTCACGGTTTCGGTGCTCGCCAAGATGCACACTCCCGGCCGTTCGAGCAGCTTCAAGGTCGCCGAAGGCCAGCTCTTCGACGTTCCCGACATCCAACTCGGGCCCGGCTTCGAGATCACGGGCTTCGTTCGCGATCAATCGGGTCGCCCCATTGCCAACGCGGACGTCTCGCTTCGCAGCACACCGAACCGCAACCGCAACGCGGACGGAACCAACAACACCACCCCCGAGAATCGCGGGCGGGCGATGCGCGCAGCATTTGGTCGCGGTCGCAACCACAACACCAAGACCGACGAGACCGGCCGGTTCTTCCTGGAGCACCTCCCAGGTGCGCCCGCAGAACTGACGACGAAGGCCAAGGGCTACCTCGACTACAAGGAAGAGGGCATCGACGTCAAGCTAGGCCAACTGATCCAGGTGGCCATGGCGGACGGACTGCGCATCACGGGCATTGTCATGACGCCCGACGGCGAACCAGTGACGAGCTACGCGCTCAATGCCGTGCGCGTGCGCGACTTGCCCAACCCCAATGAGCCGCCGCTCGACCTCAACGATGTCATGAAGCGGTTCCGCGAAGGCAACCTCGATCAAGCCACGCAAGACCGGGTCATGCAGCAGATGCGCAGCCAATTCGCTGCCCGTGGCCGCGGTGGACGTGGCGGAAACCAAGCTGGCGACGCCGGTGGTCGCGGTGGCCGTGGTGGCCAAGGCGGCCAAGGCGAACTCGACAAGCCCGAGCCACACCCGGACGGCAAGTTCTTGGCCGACGGCCTGCAAGAAGGCGTCTACCAGGTGCACATCCAGGCGCCCGCGTTCGCCCGCTTCAAGTCGGAGGAGGTCGAAGTCCGGCATGGCACTTCCGCGCCGGACCTTCAGATCACCGTCGACCCCGGCGTCTACGTCGGCGGCGTGGTGATCGACAACTTCGGCGATCCAGTCGCCGGGGCCGAGGTCGAGCTGCGCACCGCGTCGCTCGAGGACGCCACCACCGCCAGCACCCCCAACGGCCAAGGCGACCAAAACGGTGGCCGCCGTGGTGGCGGCCGGGGCATGGACCTCAACCGCATGGCCCAAGGCCTACTGCGCGGCATGAACGGTTCGACCCTGTCGCTCAAGGCGCAGACTGACCGAGATGGCTTGTTCATCATCAAGCACGTGCAACGTGGCGTGTTCCGCTTGACGGCCAGCGCTGAAGGCTTCACGCAGAACAGCGGCGAGCCCTTCGAGCTCGACAGCAACCGCTCCAACTTCGAACTGATCGTGCAACCGCTCGGCAGCATTGTCGGCACGGTGTCGGGGCTGGCCCCGGAGGACGTCGGAGAAGTCAGCGTCGGCGCGATGATCATTGCCGAAGGCGGCGGGATGACCGGCATGGCCAGCATCTTTGGTCGCGGCCGCGGCGGGCGCGGCGGTGGCAGCAGCTTCAAGACAGGCAAGGTCGAAGCCGACGGCAGCTACCGCCTCGACGGCCTCAACAGTGGCAACTACGTCGTTCGCACCTGGATCGGCTCGACGCGTCAAATGATGCAAGAGCTCGGCCCGGGCCTGATGACCGGCGAACTTCAGCCAGACATCACCGTACGCGGTGGCCAGGAAGCCAAGTGGAACATGTCGCTGGTGCGCCCGCAGCTCGGCATCGTGGCTGGCAACGTGTTGCACAACGGCAAGAACGCGAGCGGCTTCCGGGTCGAGCTGAGGAAGCAGGACAACGGCGCCGCGCAACCGGAAACGGGCGGTCGTGGTGGCCGTGGTGGCCGCAACTTCTTCAACCGCACGTTGAACGCGACGGTTTCCGCATCGGGCGAGTTCACGATCAAGGATGTTCCTGCTGGCGCCTACGACCTGCGCATCCTCAGTGGCCGCGGCGGCAGCGCCTTGCTGACGGAGCCTGTTCAGGTGTTTGCCAACGGCACCCTGCAACGCACCTTCTCGCTGCAGACCGGCTCGCTCAAGGGCACGATCACGACCGCCGACGCGACCGACATCAAGACGATTGGCGGCAGCATCTCGCTGGTCCCAAACCAGACGGCCGCACCGGCCGAAGATCTCCGCACCTGGCTGCGCGAGAACGACGCGGTCAACGGTCGACTGCGTGACGGAGCCTTCGAGTTCGCCACGGTGATGCCGGGCACCTATCTACTGGTGATGCAGCCGCGCGGTCGCGCTCCCACGACCCAGCAAGTCACGGTATCCGGCGAACAGACGGTCGTAGTCGCAGTCGGCGCGGTCGTCGCCAACCCGACCCCGAACGGCAACGGAGGCGGCAATGGTGCCGGCAATGCCGGGGGTGGCCGCGGCAACCGTGGCGGCGGCGGCGGACGCGGCAACCGTGGCGGTGGCGGCGGCAACCGCGGTGGTGGCGGCGGTGGCGGCAGGAGAGGCGGCTAGGCACTACGGCGGTTCAGCACTGCGACTCGGCACAGCTCAGCACCACGGGTGCGCGCCGCACGACAGATCCACAGCGGTCAAAGCTAGTGGCGCCGTTCGGCCCGCGGTTAAGGTAGTGGCTCCCCCAAGGAGCCCGAACCATCCGCACTCTCGCAACGATCCTGATCTCGCTGCTCATCGCTGTCGCGATGGGAACCGTGCTCTACGCACTGATTCTCGCGATCGGCCGCGACCCCCTACCGGGCGCAGACGAACGGTTCACGCCGCCTGCACTTGAGCAACCGGCCAAGCCACAGCGCCTGGACCCGATTGCCGGCATCGAAACCAGCAATATCCCGGCGCTTGACGACCAGCTTCGGGACCGGGTGGCGGTGCCGATCCAGGTCCTGAATGTGCCGACGCTTGCCGGCGACAACGCCGGCGCGGGCGTCGCCACGTTCCATACCCTCACCGGTGGCGAGTTCCGCTGGCTGCCGCTCAGCGAAGCGATGCGCGGGGCGGACAACTCGCTGCTCGTAACCGCCGACGCTCAGCTGGGCACCAGACTGACGGTTACCTTGGCATCGAAGCGAGAACATGCACGGCACGGCTACATCTCGAAGAAGGTGCTCGATGTCACCACCGAGAATGGCAGCGCAACGCCGATCGTGAGCCTGCAGGGCCAGGTCCACGACGTGCAGTTCAACCTGCCAACCAATGTCGAACTCGCCGGTCCAATGCGCCTGCAGCGAGTCGACGACCGTCAATGGCTGCCGATGCGCTACGACACGTCTGGCCTGAACTTGCGCCGCGGCACGGTCACCAGTCTCAAGCTCGGTGCCGGCACCTACGAACTGCAGGATCCACTGCTGCCAGATCGCAGCCAGCAGTTCACCGTGCCCGAAACCACAACCGTTGAGGTCAGCGCGAGTCTTGCACCGGCTCGAGACGACCGTCCTTGACGCGGAACAGGTGCGACGAAACCGGGTACTGCGAGCGGTCAGCAATCTGCTCGGTCACTGCCATCAGCGTCGCCAGGTCCTGGCCTTCTTCGGGGCCAGCCCACAGCGTGTCGCGGTCCGGGATCGCCACCAACAGGCCGTCTTGTTGATCAATCAGCAGCAGACGTGATGCGTCGAAGCCATCTCCCGACTGCAACAACACCGCTTCCGCGCTGACGTTGTCGATGCCGTTGCGGCCGAGGCGCGCCAGGTTGGCCAATGCGAGGTTGTGCAAGTCGCGCACATCCTTCTGCCAGCGTTTCAGGTGCGCGCGGCACAAGAACACCATGCAACTCGAGTCATCGACGACATAGACCGTGACCAACTGCTCATTGATCGGAGTATGCACGAGTCCTGAGTCGCCAAAGGTGCCTTGCTGCTCGAGCCAATCCTTGCTGCGAACCTGCGGCATCAACAGTTGCGCCGCGGTTGCGAACTCAAGTTCGTCGGCACGGTCGAGGCCAACCTCGCGAATGTCGCCGACCAGCTGGGCAACCATGCGGGTAAAGCTCTCCGGGAATGCCTCAGCGTGTCGGAATGCCTCATAGAGGCCGACCGGCGTTTCCTGACCATCCACGCGCATCAAGCACGCAAAGCGATCGGGCAACATCCCCAAAAACTGTACGTCCGGGTGCGCCGCGAGCAGTTCATTCTCGAGCTGCAGCACAAACGCAGCCACTTCTGGAGGGTAGCGCGAAGACTTGCTCCGCAGACGGTGGTGAAACACAACGCCAGCAAGCGCCAACACACACCATCCGCCACTAGCCCACAGCCACATGGCGAAGCTATCGGCCAATGGCGACCGAAGCTTCAGGGGTTCGAGCCAGAGGGTGTTTGAGCCAGAGACTGGGTCAGTCCCGACGCACGGAACTTCGACCCGAACCTGAGTCGCGGGCCCGGCCATCGCAGGCCTTCTCAACCTCGAACTGCCCTTGCCGTCGCCCGCAGGTCCGAAACGCCGACTGGGCCTGCGGCTAAGCCGGCTGGGCTGCTGGGCGGGATGGGCTGCTGGGCGGGCTGGGCTGCTGGGCGGGCTAAAGAGAATGCCCAAACCATCCCCGCGATGTCACGGCACGCAACCGGGGCTGTCCAGCGACGGGAACTTGACGACTACCTCTTCAATTCTCGCTAAGCACTGTAGTTCGGTCCGCGCCACCCGGTCAATGACAGAGCCGCCGATTTCCGAAGCATCCAAGGCTGCGCTCCGATAGTCTCCGGAAATCGGAGAGTCCTCCTCACCAAGCATCTCTTGACGACCACAACGCCCGATTCTCACTACCGCCTGCTGATCCTCGGCGACGGCTCGGTCCGGACGATCCCGCTGACGGGAACGCGCTGGACCATTGGACGCGCCCTGGATTGTGCGATCACCCTGCGCGATCCAACCGTCAGCCGGCGCCACCTGCTGATCGAACGCGTCGGGGATTCGTTCCAGTTCCAAGACCTGGGCGGCGCCAACCCGGCGCAGCTCGATGGCCAGCCGGTCCGACATGGCACCATTCGAGCCGGCCAACAATTGAGTGTCGGACTCACCAGACTGGTGATCGAAGCGAGAAGACAGCCGGTGCCGGTATCCACGAACCAGAACCACACAGTCGTGATCTCGCGCGAAGTTGCCGACGAAGATGCGCCGGCGACCGAATCCCCAAACAGCTTTCCCGCGACTGCGGCCCGCATCCTGCACAGCATCGAGTGGACGTTCGCGGACCTCGGCGACCTCGCCGACGCTGCCGAGCCACTGCTCGAACTAGCGCTCAATCTGACCAACCGCGAAACCGGGTGGCTCGCGCGTTTCCCCACAGAGTCCAAGATGGAAACGCTGGCTGCCATCACCAGCCGCGACGGCGACATCCATCCACACCTGACGGAAAACGTCCTCATCGACGCACGCCGCATCCGGCAACCGCACCTCCTCAAAACCGAAGAGTCTGGCACCAAACATGAACGCTTGTTGGTGCCACTGGGCGAGAACAGCGAAGCCTTGCTCGTCTTGGAGGATCCGCGCGACGGCGCCCCATCCGGCCAAGAACTGCTGCGCCTGGCCGAGTCGCTTGGCAAGGTCGTGTGGCATCGAATGCAAGAGACGATCGAGCGCGTTCGCATGCGTGACGAACTCGAACGCCTGCGCTTCCATGGGACCGACGCGCACAACGCGCTACTGACCAGCACGCGCCTGCAAAGCGCCCGCGAACGGGTTCGGGCAAGCGCGGCCAACAATACGACGGTCCTGCTGGTTGGCGAACCGGGAACCGAACGCGAAGACCTCGCCCGCTACATGCACGCCGAGAGCCCACGCCGCGCCAATCCGTTCGTCAGCTGGAACGCGAGCAATTGTCCGCGCGACAAGCAGCCACTCGAAGTTTTCGGCAACGGCGGCCAACTCGACCTGATGCAACGAGCTGCCCACGGCACCCTGCTCATCGAGCACCCTCAAGCGATGTCACCCGAACTACAGCAAGAGTTCGCGCGGGCTGTAAAAACTCGATCCGGCACACCACCGACGCGCTTGGTCTTGGCCGCTTCGGCAGCGCCGACGGACGGCGATGCATGGACCGCCGAACTAAGGCTATGCATCGACGAGCCCCCCATTCACATCCCACCGCTGCGCGATGATGCGCGCGACGTGCTCGCACTTGCCGAACTGTTCTTGGCCAGCCTCGGTACGAACCCAGGTGGTTCGCCGCGACTGATGTCCGAGCGGTGCAAGCGGTTGCTGACCCAACACTCGTGGCCAGGCAACGTGCGCGAACTGCGCCTGACGCTCGAATCCGCCGCCGCCAAGGCAGGCAACCAGATCATCACGCCACGTCATCTGCCAGCTGCGCTGGCCGACAGCGATGGCCAAGCCGCGCCATCACTGCCGACACTCGAAGATGTCGAACGCGCGCACATCGCCGAGGTAATGATTCGTACGCGCGGCGTTCGCTCGCGAGCGGCGCAGGTGCTGGGCATCGCGAGTTCGACGCTGTACGAGAAGCTGAAGAAGTACCAGATCGATTGATCGCGGCTCTTGAAGGGTAGCTCTTCCGGGGCGCCACACGACGGCAGGCTCCTGGGGCAGGCAACCACACGGCCCTCGCCCAATCCAGGCAAACAACCCCGTCCGAGCGGCTTGACGCCATCGCTTAACTGCTTAAGCTTAATCTCATCATCATCCGATGAGGAAAGCCGGCGATGGACAAACCCGAACCAACAGAACGTGAACTGCAGATCCTCAAAGTGCTCTGGGAGCACGAAGAGGCGACCGTTCGCGAAGTCTACGAACGCTTGCGCGAACATCTGCCAATCGTGCAGAACACGGTGCAAGCATTCCTCCGCATCATGGAAGACAAGGGGCTGGTATCGCACACGACGCGCGGCCGTTCGTTTGTCTACCGCGCCGAACTGCCGCGCGACGCAACCAACGAGAATCTGCTCTCAGGCGTTCTCGATGGCGTCTTTGATGGGGCACTCGATGCGCTGGTCGCAAGTGCGTTCGCGCTGAAGCCGCCGAGCAAGAGCGAGCTGGCGCGACTGCGCGAACTGCTGGCACAACAAGAACAGAAGCCACGGAGGAAGCGATGAGTTCCGCATTCGACTACCTGGCAGATTTAGTGCGCGAGCACGGACTGACGCTTCTTGTCGGCACCACGGTGCTGCTCTGCGTGTTCTCGTTGCTGGTGCGCTACAGCCGATCACTATCGACCAAGAACCTGCTGGCGAGCACTGCGATGCTCGCCGTGTTTGGTTACTTGATTGTCGCGACCGTTCCGATGCCCCGCTTCGGCATCGACTTCAACAGCTCGGCGACAACTTCAATCGACGGGGCAACGGCGGAGAGCGCACGGATTGCAGCGGGCCAGCAGATGCTTGCCGCGCTGCAACAACCGAGCTCCAAACAACTGGACGCGATCACCACCACGCCCAACGCCATCGGGCCCAACGCCATCGGGCCAATCGAGGCTAGCTCCATCGAGAAAGGGCCAGTCGAAGTCGGGCAGATCGCGCCCGCCATGCCATCGCGCACGCAGCGCCTGGAAGCCGCGCTGCGGTCCCTCGAACCACTCCCCCAAACGAGCCACGCATTCGACCCGGCGCCGTGGATTGCGGGAGTGCTGACGCTCGGCGCGTTCGTGTTTGCCGCGCACCTGCTACTTGGCTGGCTGCGCCTGCGCCACCTTCTCCAGCAGAGCCAGAGCGCCCCCACGGAGCTGACTGGCCTGGTCGAACTGCCGGCGCGCACCAGCCTTCGCATCGTGAACGCGCGGGTGCAACCGTTCTGCTGCGGTCTCCTCCGCCCAACCATCGTGTTGCCACGCAAGCTCGCCCACCCGACGGACGAGACGCGCTTCATCTTGTTGCATGAACGCGCCCACCTGACCAGTGGCGACACCCGCGCCCGCTTGCTGTCGGCGTTGCTGCGGCCGTTGCTGTTTTGGCACCCGCTCTATTGGTGGCTGCAACGTCAGCTTCGCTTCACGAGCGAATTGCTGGCCGATGACGCCGCCGCGCAGGGATCCGTCGCCGAATACGTGCGATGCATGATGACCCTTTCCACCCACCCTGATCCTGCTACCGGCGGAGCGCTGGTCGCAACGATCTTCCGACGTAGATCTGAGTTGTTCCGGAGGCTCGAGATGATGCTGCAAAGAGACGAAGCGATTAGTCGCTCCCATTCCCCAATGAGTCGGTTCGCACGCGCCGCGTCGACTCTGCTGTTGATCGCGCTGTGCGCCGGCACGTTTGGTGTCGAACGCGCTGTGGCGCAGTCGCCAGGCAATGAGAAAGTGCAAACCCAGGTGCGCGCTCTCAAAGCCGAACTCGATCGGCTGCGCCGAGAGATCATCGCCCTGCGCGACGCGGAGAAGGCCAACCCGCAACCCGAACGCAGGATCAGAATCCAACATCCCGAGACAGAAGCACCGAACGTGGATCCAGTCGCAGGAGAACGACCGCGACGCAACCTGTTCGGCAACCCGATCGCGCCGACAGCTGACTCCGCCAATCGCAACCAACAAGACCCGGTCTCCCAGCCCACACCGCGTGCTTCGAGCAACCGCCGGATGCTCTACAAGGTCCAGAGTGGCGACACGTTGGCCAAGATCGCCAAGAGATTCCTCGGCTCGAGCCGCAAGGCCAGCGAGATCCAGCGCTGCAACCCCAAGTTGCAGCCGAACCGCCTCCGCGTCGGCCAACAACTGACGATTCCACTGCCTTCGACCCGCGGCGCCGTCGCCCCGTTCGCCGGCAGCACGGCCAGGCGCGCCACCCGCGGCTTGCCAGGAATGGCCGATGAACCACGGCCATCGAACTTCGGCAATCCCGGCGTGCGGCCACCGACCGCCCGAGCCCCACGTGCCGCGCAAGATCGCGGCGATGCGCGCTTGCCAACCGCCCGAGCCCCACGTGCCGCGCGAGATCGCGGCGATGCTCGCTTGCCAACCGCGCGAGCCCCACGCACGCCGCGAGATCGCGGTGACGCTCTCCCGCCGGGAGCTGCCGCGCCACAGAGCCCCGCATTTCCCGAACCAGCCCGTGTCGATGCTCCAGAGCTGCCCGGTTCTT
>TARA_R110002072_G_scaffold25443_7_pt1 | contig 61243 bp, 46 predicted proteins | sample TARA_R110002072 | Tara Oceans TARA_R110002072 (sample SAMEA4397118) | marine metagenome | biome: Polar Biome; feature: [SRF] surface water layer (ENVO:00010504); material: water (ENVO:00002006), including particulate matter (ENVO:01000060) such as... | depth 5 m | reverse complement strand
ATGATCAGCTGCGATGCGAAGCATCGCCAGCTGCATCATCTAGTTGGGCCGCGCCATCACGCGGCCGAATGAACAACCACACAAGTGCCTCGATGGGGAGACACGCCACGTCCACGCAGAGGGATGCCGGGAAGTCAACCAGCCCAAATGCTCTCGCGAACAACGAGCTGGACGGGCCATCGCCGATGATGAATGCGACATCCGTCCGACTCCCAACGAAGAAGTAGACCTCCGGTTTCTCATTGGTCTCCGTGATGTACTGAAGACGTCCACCTACAGCCGCACACGCACCCAAGGGCAGTGCCAGATGCACAAGGAAGAGGAGGCTGATCCAGTGTCTTCTCACGGGTGCTCTCGTCGGCCCAACGTCTGTGGATGATCAGCTGCGATGCGCAGCATCGTCAGCTGCATCATCTAGTTGGGCTGCAGCTTACCACTGGTGACGCTCCAGCTGTCCGAGTCGGGACAACTCAAACGAACTAGGTAAGCCACGCAAGACGTCGAGCAGATCCAGCAGCAGGACTGAGCGGCCATAGGATGCCCGCTCGCCCGGCACAGGAGTCTCCATCCAAACCGTGCGATAGCCCTCCATCCGAAACTGCAGCACGCGGCCAGCACTATCGACTAGCCCGAGGAAGTCCCCCTCCTCTCGCATGACTCGACGAGCGATGTCGCAGATGCCCGACGTGCTCACGGAGCTAGGCGCGTCGCCCGACAGACTCTCACCCGTGGCCTTGCAGTTGAAGAATGCTCGAAACTCGATCAAGTCACCTGTCCGCCCAACTTGGAATTCGGCAGAACTGCGTTCGACACCCGAAAGCAGTGGCCTCGCTGTCTATCCTACCCCAAGTGGCCTTCGCGACAACGGCCTCGCCTCGCCAGACTCAGCCGTTACCGCCAAGCTGACCAGATCCGCGTTGCGTGATAGGCAGACCCGCCTAACACCGGCGGCCCGATTGCAGGCCGTGGCTACTGTTCGCCTGCCTCGCGACCCAGCGCCACAAGGCCGCGCAGCTCATGCTGTCAGCCGACAAGGGCAAACGCCTGGTGGTGCGCGATCGGGGGCAGCAACTTGCGGGAATGCCTGGGGTCGCTACCGAGCGGAACGAGGTCCTGGCGCTGGCGGGTCACGGTGGGGAATCGGTGCACTTGCCGAACAAGCTCATTAGGGTAGTAAACCTTAGCTACTGCCTGCGATGCCACGCGGGCCGCTGGCAGCGGCTAGACGGTGCTCATGCGTGTGATGGCACCAGCCCCAATCGGCAGTAAGTATCTATAATGCCAATGATTACGATTACGTTTACTCACTACTACAAGTAGCTCCCCGACCCAGCAACTCCATGGCTACGACGACCCTACCTCCCAGCATCTTCAACGACGTCGTCGGCCCCGTCATGCGCGGACCATCGAGCTCGCATTCGGCTGCCTCAGTGCGCATCGGCTGCATGGCGCGCGATCTGTGCGGCGGCAACCCCGACCGGGTCTTGGTCGAGTTCGACACCATGGGCTCGCTGGCGACGACGCACGAAAGCCAAGGCTCGGACATGGGGTTGTTCGGCGGCCTGCTCGGCTGGCCTGCCGACGACGAACGGCTACCCGAGTCGGGCCAGGCCTTGCAAGCCGCGGGCATCGAACTCGAGATCCGCATCGCCGAGTTGCACGACCCGCACCCCAACACCTACCGACTGACGCTGTGGAAGGACGACGTCGAACACCGCCTGATCGCCGTCTCGACCGGCGGTGGCATGATCGAAGTCATCGAGATCGATGGCACCAAGGTGCAGCTGTTCGGCGACTACGAAGTCACGGTGCTCGAAGTCGATGGCGACGGCACCGAGGTTCGCAAACAGCTGCTGGACTCGGTCGACGAAATCCACATCACCGGCACCAACCCGACGATGGTGATCGTCAACGCGCAGACCTTCGTCGACGAGGCCACGCTCACATCGCTGCCATCGGTTCGCCGCGTGCGCCGCATGGGTGCTGTGCTGCCCGTGCGCTCCAGCAAGGCACTTCGGGTGCCGTTCTTGCACGCTAGCGAGATGCTCGCCAGCGGCGATGCGAAGACGCGCAAGCTGTCCGACTTCGCACTCGACTACGAAACGGCGCGCGGCGGCATCGACGAAGCTGCCGTGCTTGAGCAGATGCGCAAGATCCACGGGATCATCAAGAACGGTATCCAAATCGGTCTTGCGGGCACGGAATACGCCGACCGGATCCTGCCGCGACAGAGCCACCGCTTCGCCGAGATGCTCAAGCAGGGCAAGCTGCACGACGGCGGCATCCTCAACACGGCGATCCTCTACGTCAGCGCGCTGATGGAGGTCAAGAGTTCGATGGGCGTGATCGTCGCCGCGCCGACCGCCGGCTCGTGCGCGACGTTCCCTGCGACCTGCGTCGCTGCGGCCGAAGCGCAGAATGCCACCGAAGAGCAAACGCTTCGTGCCATGCTCGCAGCCGGTTTGATCGGTGTCTTCGTCACGACGCGATCGAGCTTCGCCGCAGAAGTCGGTGGCTGCCAGGCAGAGACCGGCGCCGGCGCCGCTATGGCTGCCGCCGCACTGGTCGAACTTCTGGGCGGCAACGCCGAACAAGCACTCGGCGCCGCGAGCCATGCGCTGCAAAACGTGCTGGGCCTCGTTTGTGATCCGGTCGCCAACCGCGTCGAAGCGCCGTGCCTCGGCCGCAACATCGCCGGCGCCGCCAACGCCATCGCTTCGGCCAACATCGCGCTCAGCGGCTACCTGCACCTGATTCCGCTCGACGAAGTGCTCGATGCCCATCGCCAGATCAGCGAGAACATGGCGCGCGAACTGCGCTGCACGGCCCTCGGCGGCCTATCGATCACGAAGACGTCGAAGGAAATCGAAGCGCGGCTTTGCAAGCCGGACGGCAACTGCGGTAGCTGCGGATAGCAACGCCGCTCGTATGCTGACGGCGCCATGTCAGCACTTCGCTTCGCGTCCCTCGTTCTGCTGTTCGCCGCCGCCTCATGCGCAAGCGTGCAACAAGTCGCCTGGCCGATGGGCTCCGGCCCCAACGGCAACTGGGCCACCACTGGCCCGCGACCACCGACATCGTTCTCCGTCACGACCGGCGAGAACATCGCCTGGCGCACGCCACTGCCCGAAACCGGCCAGGGCGGCATCGCGATCGCGAACGGGCGGCTGTTCGTCACGACAATGGCGCCGTGGACGGGCGAGGGCCTCAACGAGGCGGATGCCAAGAAGTACAGCCACGCCATCGAGAAGCGCACCGTGGTCGGCAAGCTCATCGATGCGCACTGCTTCGACCAGGCCACCGGCAAGCTGCTGTGGTCGCGCCGCATCGTCGGGGAAGTGCCGTCGATCTACAGCTACCCGTTCTCGGACGCGACCAGCGCGTCGCCAGTAGCAAACCATACGCACGTCTGGTTCACCAACGCGGGCGGCACGCTGTGCTGCTTCACCCACGGCGGCGACCTGGTCTGGCAGCGCCAATGGAACGCAACCTTTGACGGACCGTTCAACAAGCAGTTCGAGCCGTTCCTCGTCGACGATCGAACGCGCGGCGCACAGACGATCGTGCACATGGAACCGTTCGACGTCGAAGGCAAGAACGGCAAGACCGAACGCTGGCACTACCTCGTCGGGCTCGACGCCCTCACCGGTGAGCAACTGTGGCGCAGCGAAGACGCACTGACGCAGTACAACGCGCCGACGTTGGTCGCGACCGACGAAGGCCCGTGCGTGTTGCACGCGCGCGGTGGCCCACACCAAGTGCCCGAACGACCGGTCGGTGTCACATTGACGCGCACCACGGGTCCGAACGCCGGCAGCAAGGTGTGGCGCTACGAAGACCCGCGCGGCAACCACGAAGGCGCCCTGCAAACAATGGCGTGCGACGATCGCTACGCCTATTGGCTGCTCCGCGAACCGCGCAACCTGTTGGTCGTGCTCGATCGCCAGACCGGCAAACAAGTGCGCGAGATTTCGCTGCTCAAGGGCGTACGCATGACCAAGCCAGCCGACGACCTCAACGGCATGTATCTCAGTCCCAAGACCCAGGACATCGACAAGGGCGTGTTCCCGATGCGCTACTCGATGATCCCGGCCAACGGGCGCCTCTACTTCCAGTGCTACGCGACGGCCTGGGGCAAGCCCGTGCTCGGCGCACCATTCTGCTTCGCCTGCATTGACCCCGACGCCAAAGATGGTGCTCCGGCCGTTCGCTACCTCGAAGTCCCGACTGGCCTCGACCACGAACCAGCTGGCAAGCGACTCAGCTACCGCACAAGGCAATCCGCTAAGGCCGTCAACAGCCGGGGCGTCGAGGTCACCGGCGACAAGCGCAGCCAATGGGACGGTTGGGACTGGGTGTTCAACGGCACGCCGACGCGCGTCAACGATCTGCTGTTCTTCACCCTGGCCACCGGTCTCGTCTACGTCATCGACGCCAACCAGCCCGCATTGCAAAGCACGGCGTTCGTTGGACTGAACGACTTGGGCCCCATCGGGGCAACCTGGAGCGCCAACTCGGTCTCGTATTCGAATGGGCGTCTCTACCACCGGACCGCCGCAGAACTGATCTGCATTGGCACCGCCAACTGACTCGTGGCAAGAACTCGCCTACCGGCAATTTGCGACCAACGAACCGCGCAGAGCAGCAGACGCACCCGGTCGCCCAAACGCTTCAACCGAAGTATGCTGTCAACGCAACATCGGCGATCGGCTGGACGTCCCTGCGATCGAACCACCCCATTCCTTGGCCATGACGGACCCCAACGACAAGCAGCGCCAACGCGATCGCCACATGCGATCGAGCAAGCACTTGCGCACCCGTGACGAGGAGCAGCAGCTGCAAGACGCGCGCCGAGCCCACTCGCAGTCCCCCCGCTCCAAACGTCACGGCGGCACCGAGGACGAGCAAGGCGGCTACCAGAAAATCCGGCGACGAGAGCGAGTGCTCAACCACACGACGAAGCGCACCACGATCATTCCCAACTCGGCGCAACTGACGGGCACGATCACGTGGCTGTCGCGCGGGCGAGCTTTGGTGCTCACCGCTGACGGCGAGCGCAACGCGATCCTTGCGCCCGAACTCGCCCGCACCCAACAAACTTCGATCGCGGTCGGCGACGAAGTCACGCTGTTCGAGCAGATCGGCTCCGACCCGATCGTCGTCGCGGTCGCCGAGCGCAGCAGCCAACTGGTGCGCACCGACCCCGGCAATCAAAACCGCCAGCGAGTGCTCGCAGCGAACGTCGACGTCGTCTTGCTCGTGCTGTCCGCCGACCGTCCCCGCCTCGGCTTGATCGATCGCTTGCGACTCGCTCTCAGTGACAGCGGCGCCGACTTGGCGGTCTGCATCAACAAGTGCGACCTCGCCTTCGACCATGAGCAACTGGCGCGCGAACTTCGGCCGCACCACCAAGCCGGCCTACCCATCGTGATGTGCTCGGCAACTCGCGGCGACGGTTGCGACGAACTCGCCGCGCTAGTGCGCACCCGAACGGTCGCCTTCGTCGGCCACAGCGGCGTCGGCAAGTCGACGCTGCTCAACCGCCTTGATCCCGGGGAGCTTGACCCCGGCAAGAATGGCCGCGAGCAGCGAGCGACGAGTTCCGTTCGGGAGCACGATGGCAAAGGGCGCCACACGACCACCGCCTCGCGGCTCAGCGTGCTCGCCGACGGCACGCGGCTCATCGACACGCCAGGCGTTCGAGCCTTCGGCCTCACTGAGGGACAAACGGATCGCGCCGCTGCATTCGAGGATGTCCTGGCCTTTGCGGACGGGTGCCGGTTCCGCAATTGCGGGCACGGGTCCGAGCCAGGCTGCGCCGTGCGAGCCGCGGTCGACGCGGGCGAACTGGCCCGAGATCGCTACGAGTCGTTTCAAGCACTCAAGTAACGACTACCGACGGGTGCCTAGAGCAGCAGGCACGCACCAGACTACCACCGGCGGTGGCGCAATGCCGTAAATGAGCTACGCTCTAGTCCGCATATCGCACCAGCGACGCAGGCAAGTGCGTCAGAATGGCCCGCAGGCAAGGAAGACGACCGAGGTCCGCGCAGGCGGGTCTGTAGACCCGTCGAGCAGATCGACGGAGCCCGCAAAGCGGGCGGCAGGCAACGCCTGCCGTCTGACGAAGGCTCCGGGCCATTCGGGCGTGCTTGCCAAGTTGCTGGTGCGATATGGGGACTAGTGAGTAGTCACGAACGGCCAGGCGTTCCAGGGAGAGGCATGAGCAAGTACCACAAGCTATTCGACGACTCCGCCGACGCGATGTGCGAGCTGGATGCTGGCGGAACCATCCTGCGATCGAACGCTGCCGCTACCCGATTGCTTTCGCGGGGCCCCCTTGCACCGGGGCCACGCACCGGCCGAGCCACGCTGTTCGACGCCCTCGACGCAGCCAGCCACGCCAAACTGGAACGCATCCTGGGCGGGCTCGATGAAGGTTCCCCCACGGACTCCTTTGATGGCCACCTGAAGGGCACCGACTCGTGGGTCACCTGGCAACTCACGCGGACTGGTGACAACCAGATCATCGCAGTCGGCCGCGACGCATCGGTCCTGCACCAGACCTCGACGGCACTCGCCCAGAAGAGCGCGTTCCTCGAATCGATCATCGAGGCCGAGCCAGAGTGCGTGAAGCTCGTCAACCGTGACGGCGTGTTGCTCGACATGAACAAGGCCGGTCTGCGGATGATCTCTGCCAAGACTCGCGCCGATGCAATCGGCCGCAACACCTACGACCTCATTGCCCCAGAAGATCGGGATCGCTTCATCGCATTCAACGAACAAGTCTGCAGCGGCATCGGTGGCGAGCTGAGCTTCGCCATCATCGACTACCATGGCGAGCGTCACGCGATGGAGTCCACCGCGGTGCCATTGCCAAAGACCCCCGGTGGCGAACTGCTGCACCTTGCGATCACTCGGGATGTCACGAAGCGCCACGCCCTCGAACGACAACTGGCGCAAGCGCAGAAGGTGGAGGCCATCGGCCAACTCGCCGGTGGAGTCGCGCACGACTTCAACAACCTGCTGACGGCGATCCTGGGATTCGCCGAACTTGCCCTGAAGGATGTCGTCGAAGGTTCGCCCGTCGCCAAAGACCTCCAGCAAATCCACGAGACCGGCGAACGAGCGGCACGCTTGACCCAAAAGCTACTGGCATTCGCGCGGCGGCACATCGTGCACCTAGAAGCTCTGTCGCTCCCGGACCTGGTCCGCAGTTTGCGCGAGATGCTCGAACGCCTGCTCGGCGAAGCCTTCACCCTGAACCTCGACACCAATACAACCGTGTCGCCCGTGCGTGCCGATCGCGGCAACATCGAACAACTATTGCTGAACCTTGTCGTCAACGCACGGGATGCCGTCGCGCCTAGTGGAACCATCACGATTCGAGTTTGCGAAGAAACCGTTTCGCAAGCCCGGGCCAAGCAGATCGGCTGTGACGCCGGCCGGTATGTTGCCCTGAAGGTCAGTGACAACGGTCTCGGAATCGAAGCGCAACATCTACCACACATCTTCGATCCGTTCTTTACGACCAAGCCCGCTGGACTGGGAACAGGCCTCGGGTTGTCAACGTGCCGCGGCATCGTCGAGCAGTTGCGTGGTGTCATTGACGTGATCAGCGAACCCGGTCAGAGCACGACCTTCAGTGTGCTGCTACCTGCGACCGACGAACCGATTCATGTGATCCCACAGCCACCGATCGTCACCAAGGGCAAGGGCGAACCCATCCTGTTGGTCGAAGATGAATCGATCGTTCGCGACGCCGTCTCGCGCATGCTTGTCACCGCCGGGTTTGCCGTGCACTCGTGTGCCAACGCCGCCGAAGCACTCGTCAAGCACCGCGAGCTAAAGCACATCGCGGTATTGGTCACCGACATAACGATGCCAGGCATTGGCGGACTCGAACTGGCTGACCAGCTGTGCAGCATGCGTCCCGATCTGCGCGTGGTCTTCATGACCGGCTACTTACCTGGCACGTCGGCACAGAGTCAGTGCGCAACTTCCGGTCACGCGGAGGTGCTTCAAAAACCGTTCTCGAGCCGGGCCTTGGTCGAGGCGGTAATGCGCGTGCTGCTGCCGAACCAAGTCTCCGGCTAGGGGGTCTCCGGCTAGGGGGTCCTAGTGGGTCTCGGGCATAGAAGCTCTCGGACATTCAGCACCTACCCGCGCTGCTTGCATACCCGCAGCACTCAGGTGCTTTGGATCAGCTCGTCGAGCAGCGCGACCGGATCGGTTGCAACGTGCAACATGCCATGGTGCTGAGGGCGCACGTAACCATCGTCAACGGCTTGCTTGAGCCATTGCATCAGCCCATCGAAGTAGCCGTTGACGTTCAACAGCCCCATCGGCTTGTCATGGTATTGCAGCTGCGCCCAGGTCCAGGTCTCGAACAGTTCTTCCAGCGTTCCGAGTCCACCAGGCATCGCGACAAAGGCATCGCTGAGGTCCGCCATCAACGCCTTGCGTTCATGCATGCCAGTGGTGACATGCATTTTGGTGACGCCGGCATGCGCGACTTCGGCACGCATTAGCGACTCGGGAATGACCCCGATGACCTCGCCGCCGCGCGCCAACACCTGATCCGCGATCTGGCCCATCATGCCGATGCCACCGCCGCCGTAGACCAGGCGCATGCCGCGATCGACGAGCGCATCCCCCATGGCCCGCGCCACGCTGGCGTGCGCGGGATCGCGCCCATCCTGGGAGCCACAGTAGACACACACCGACTTCACTTCGCGGACCGCTCTAGCCATGCGAGCAGAGGACCGGATTGCGCGCCATTTTGGAAGGATTCGCCCGAGCCGACAATCTTCGTACCCTTTCGGGGACCAACGGGCATTGGGGCGACGTCCATGATTCACGTCATCGCGAAGCCACAGAACAGTTCCCGAGTCGAGGCGTTCGTCGCCCTTCACCAAGCCGGTCTGTGGCGGTGGTTGCGCGCGCTGGGTTGCGAGGCCGCTCGGGCCGAAGAACATTGCCAAGATGCGCTGCTCGCAGGGCTGCACCACCAGGTCCAGGATCTCGACGCCGAGGACGCCAGCCGCTGGCTGCGCCGCACCGCCAAGAACCTGTTCTTGATGCAGCTCCGACGCGAGAAGCGCCGACCGAAGTTCGTCGCATTTGACGAACTCGACGCCGCCTGGCAATCGCTAGGTGGCGACGCCGATGGCGGATCCACTGCGCTGACCGCCCTCAACCGATGCCTGTTGGCACTGGCGCCGCGCGACCGCGAACTGATCTCGCGCCGCTACGAACAACGCGATTCGCGCGCATCGATCGCGACGGCGCTTGGCGTCAGTGATGCCGGCGTCAAGCAGGCGCTGCGCCGCGTCCGCGACAAACTGCGCCTGTGCGTGCAAAGACGCGTGAATCTGGACGACCGCGAATCCAACGAACCAACCGGCAGCAACCCACGAACTTCGCCATGAACAACGACCAAGACGACCTTCGCCCAACCGACGCACCGATCGATGCTTTGCTGCACGAGCGCTTCGGCCACGAATCGGCACCCGACCTGAGCAAGGTGATTGCCGAACGCCACGCCCGCGGCGATGGCGCGGACGTGGCAGCGCAACTGGCACAGCATGAGAGCCCGGTGCTGCGCGGCACGCAGCGACCACTGTTGACCGCGGCCTTGGTGCTGCTTGGCATCGGTGCCGTTGTCGGCACGGTATGGAGCGTCAAGAACGCCAAGCCGAGCGTGGATGCTGGCCCCCAACACGCACTGCAGCAACCACAAGGTGCGGAACAGACGCCCCCGGTCGTGCGGCCAAAGATTCCGGAAGTCGCCATCGAGGAACAGAGCCCCCAAACGAAGCCAGGGGACGTCTTGTCGCCGAAGCAACTAGTTCCTCCGCAAGACCCGGTGGCCAACCTCGAGTTCACGCTGCGCGTTCTCGACCAACACGGCGGCCCGATCCAGAACTTTGAAGTCGATATCGTCTACGTGCAGCAACTGAACCCCCTGCGGATTGGCCGAGCGGTGGCCATAAAGGGCATCAAGCGGCAACCGCGCGACTTCAAGGGCGACTACACGACGATCAAGGGCCTGCCACCGGGCACATACGCCGTCGTCGTGCACGACGGCATGCATGCCAAGTGCATGTCGTCGCCATTCACGCTCAGCAGCAACGGTAAGCAGCAGGTGGAAGTGCGGATGAATCACGGCGGTGAACTGCGCGGCACCGTGGTGGATGCCCAGGGTCGCCCCGTCAGTGGCGCCACGGTGACGACCGTCGCCCCCATCGATGCCCCGATCGCAGACGCCCTGTTCCCCGAGATCCAGAAAGCTCGCAGGCCGACGTTTCACACCGAAGCCAAGGTCCAGACCTTGGCCGACGGATCGTTTGTCATCAAGAAGCTAGCCGTCGGCAACTACGTGCTACGAGCGGAACACACCGACTTCAGCCCAGCGAAGCTTGAGAACGTCGACGTCACCCTCAAGCCACGAAAGCCGATCGCAATCACCGTCATCAAGGGTTCGGTGGTGCACGGTCGCGTCAGCAAACAAGGCAAGCCACAGGAGAACTATCTGGTCGACGTCTGGGCCGTCCGCGATGGCAAGAGCATCGGCCAGCCACACACGGCACGCACCGACAAGCAAGGCAACTTCCGCATCGCCGAGCGCCTGCCGCCGGGCCGCTACCGCCTGCTAGCCCGCATGGAAAACAACGGCAACGAGAACCCGTTCGAGTTGCTGGTTCAGATGAGGGATAGCGAGGTCCTGTTCGAGATCGAGAAGGGCAAAGCCAAAGCCGCGATAAACATCGACCTGAAGTAGTGGTACGCTCGGGGCGTTCCCACCCTTCACGCCCCGCAACCATGCACCTAGTCGTCATGACCGGAGCCGGCATCTCAGCTGACTCCGGCGTCCGCACGTTCCGCGATTCCGACGGCCTCTGGGAAGGCCAACGCCCGGAAGACGTCGCGACGCCAGAAGCCTGGGCTCGCAATCCGGCTCTGGTGTGGCGCTTCTACCAAGAGCGTCGCGCGCAGCTCGCGACCGTCACGCCCAACCCAGCACATGCGGCGGTGGCAGATGCCGCGAAGCGACTCACAGCGCGCGGCGACCAACTGACTCTGGTCACGCAAAACGTCGACGACCTGCACGAACGCGCCGGCAGCACCGCGATCCACATGCACGGCGAACTGGCAGTGCTGCGTTGTGAACAATGCGGCAACAAGGAACGTGGTCTCGATCGCGTGCAAGCCGATTCGTTTCTCAGTTGTGCTGCGTGCAGTCATCGCTTGCGCCCGGACATCGTCTGGTTTGGCGAGGTGCCGTTCCATCTGGATCAAATCGAAACGGCGCTGCTCGACTGCAGCCACTTCCTCGCGATTGGCACCAGCGGCCAGGTGTATCCGGCGGCCGGCATGCTGCAGATTGCGCGAGACCGCGGCGCCAAGACCTACGTGCAAGCGCTCGAACTGCCGAGCAACGCGGATTCCCGTGACCACTTCACGGCCGGGCGTGCCGCGCAGGTTGTGCCCGAGTTGCTCGCCCGCATCACCGAAGCGCGATGACCGAAACCCGACCCACAAAGCCAGCATGGTGCTTGGCGCTGCTCTCGCTGCTGATCACCGCGACCGCTTGCCTTGGGCAACACGATGCGCAGGCGCCACTACCGAAGGGTTGGCAGCAGCTCAAGGACTTGCGAATCGGCACGCCGATGGCCCACCCCCTCGACAGCGGCTTGTCCCTGCGCGAGCCAGCATGCTCCATCGAGGTCGAACTATCCCTCAGCACCGCGACGACCACCGCCGCGTCGCTGATGATCGGCGGCAGCCACATCGGCTTCTGCGGCCGCAACGGCAAACCGTTCCTCGAAGGGCCGCTGTTCGGGGGCGGCGTGCGCACACTCGATGCCCAGCCGCTGCGCGCCGGCGAACGGTTCCGCATCACGGTCACGCGCAGCAAACAACAACTGCGCATCGACTGGAACGGCATTTTGCTGCCGGCGCTGGCCGATCCCGGTGGCGACTTGGGCACCGTCGCCCTTCGTCCTCATCGCGACACGATGACCGTGCACACCTTCACGGTCCTCGGTGGCACACCACCCCCACAACCGGTCGGCAGCGGCACCATCGTGTGGCAGTCGGGGGAAAACGACATCGACACCTACCGCATCCCCGCGCTGGTGATTGCCAACAACGGCGACCTGCTCGCGTTCGCTGAAGCGCGGCATCGCAGCAGCAGTGATACCGGCGATATCGACCTCGTCATGAAGCGTTCGCGCGATGGCGGCCGGACATGGTCGCAGTCGCAACTCATCTGGGACGACCAGATCAATACGTGCGGCAATCCATGCCCGGTGGTCACGTCGCAAGGCGAGATCCTGTTGCTGACGACGCACAACCTCGGCGAGGACCACGAGTCTCGCATCATCGCCGGAACCTCGAAGAGTACCCGCACGGTCAAGGTGCTGCGCAGCCGCGACCACGGCAAATCCTGGTCCAAACCCGAAGACATCACCAAGACCACCAAGCAGCCCGACTGGACCTGGTATGCGACTGGCCCCGGTGCCGGCATCGAGTTATCGCGCGGCAAGCACAAGGGACGGCTCGTCATTCCGTGCGACCACATCGAAGCCAAGACGCGCCACTACTACTCGCATGTGATCTACAGCGATGACCAAGGCGCCACCTGGCACCTCGGCGGCAGTACACCGGAGCATCAAGTCAATGAATGCGAGGTGGTCGAACTGGACCACGGCGACCTGCTGCTCAACATGCGCAACTACGACCGCAAGCACCGCACGCGGCAACAAGCCACCAGTCGCGACGGCGGCGTGACCTGGCAGAACCAACGGCACGTGCCCGAGCTGATCGAACCGATCTGCCAGGCGAGCATCCGACGCCTGCGCGACGGCGTCTTGTTGTTCAGCAATCCGGCCAGCCAGACCGGGCGTGAGCGCATGACGCTGCGCGCGTCGTTCGATCAGGGCAAGACCTGGCCGTGGTCGGTGCTGCTCGATCCAGGGCCGTCCGCCTATTCGTGCCTACAGGTTCTCGCCGATGGCACCGCGATCTGCCTCTACGAAGCCGCTGGATATCGCGAACTGCGTGCCCATCGCGTCGCACCTGCCGATCTGCCCAAGTAGGGCGCGACGAACAGCTGCCAGCGGTCCCGAGTGCCTGCTTCGTGCGGGCCTGCCAAATCGTATGTGGACGCTGAAGGCCCCACCGTTAGGCTGCGGGGTTCGTTCCACTCGACAGAACTCAAAACCGCCCGCGCCGCCTTGTTCAACCTACTCAGCACCCGCCCCCAAAACCTACGCACTGACGTCCTGTCCGGGATGACGGTCGCGCTGGCGCTCGTTCCCGAAGCCGTTGCCTTTGCCTTCGTTGCGGGCGTTGACCCGATCGTCGGACTGCACGCAGCGTTCATGGTTGGTTTGATCACGGCGGTCTTCGGCGGCCGCCCGGGCATGATCTCCGGAGCAACCGGCGCACTCGCGGTCGTGCTCGTCAGTCTGGTCTCTGCGCACGGCATCCAATACATGTTCGCCGCGGTGCTGCTGATGGGCGTCATCCAAGTCGGCGCAGGGGTGCTCCGGCTGGGCAAGTTCATCCGCATGGTGCCACACCCGGTCATGCTCGGGTTCGTCAACGGACTGGCGATCGTGATCTTCCTGGCGCAGCTCGGGCAATTCAAAACGCCAAGTCCCATTCCGGGTGAGGATCCGGTTTGGATGACCGGCATGCCGATGTACACGATGTGTGGCTTGGCCGCCGTGACGATGGGCATCATCCACCTGCTGCCGAAGCTGACGCGGGCGGTGCCCGCTTCGTTGGTTGCGATCGTCGTCGTCACCGGCTCCACGATGCTGTTTCGCATCGACACGCCAACGGTTGTCGACTTCCTCCGCACGATGACCGCCGACCCCAACGCAACGCTCGCCGGCGGCTTGCCGGTGTTTGCCCTGCCGATGGTGCCGTTCAACTTTGAAACGCTGCGCATCATCCTGCCCTACTCGATCATCCTCGCCGCCGTCGGTCTGATCGAATCGCTGCTGACGCTGACCCTGGTCGATGAACTGACCGAGACGCGCGGCCGGGGTAACAAGGAATGTGTCGCACAGGGCGCGTCCAACATGGTCTGCGGAGTCTTCGGCGGCATGGGCGGCTGCGCGATGATCGGCCAGAGCATGATCAACATCAACTCCGGTGGCCGTGGCCGCACGTCGGGCATCACCGCCGCGCTGGTGTTGCTCGCCTTCGTGCTCGTCGCCTCACCGCTGATCGAAATGGTGCCGCTGGCGGCCCTCGTCGGCGTGATGTTCATGGTCGTGCTCGGCACGTTTGAGTGGTCGAGCCTGCGCGTGCTCAACAAGGTGCCGGTCACCGATGCGCTGGTGATCGTCCTGGTATCAGCGGTCACGGTAAAATACGACCTCGCGATCGCCGTGTTCGTTGGCGTGATCGTCTCGGCACTGGTGTTCGCTTGGAAGCACGCCAAGGTCGTGCACGCCATTCCGCACACCGATGAGAACGGCGCCCGCATCTACTCGCTGCGCGGCCCCCTGTTTTTCGGCTCGTGCACGAGCTTCCTCGACCTGTTCAACCCGGCCGAAGATCCGAAGGACGTCATCATCGACTTCCAACACGCGCGCGTCTCCGACCACTCGGCCATCGAAGCGATCGATACGCTCGCCGAACGCTACCTCGCGCTCGATAAGGAACTGCACCTTCGCCACCTCAGTCCGGATTGCCGCAGGTTGCTGCGCAAGGCTGGCAACATGGTCGAAGTCAACGTCATCGAAGACCCGCACTACCACGTCGCCACCGACGCGCTGGACTAGTCACTGAACTAGCCGCTGCGGCTAGCAGCCAGCCCGCTGGTCGCTACTCGGCCAGCGCTTCGAGAAACTGCGGCCCGAACGAGTCGAGCTTCTTCGGTCCGATGCCCTTGATGTCGAGCATGGCCGAGCGCGTCGTCGGCCGTTCGCGAGCCAACTCTTCGAGCGTCGCGTCCGAGAACACGACGTAGGGCGGCACCCCGAGATCGCTCGCGAGCTTGCGCCGCACGGTGCGCAGCCGATCGAAGACTTCGTGTTCGGCCGTGGTCAACTCGCGAGTAACCGTCTGCCCAGCAGCGCTGCGGCGCCGACGCGGTTTCTGGTCCAAACCACCCTTCGGCGACCGCAACTCGATTTCGCGCGTGCTGCGTAACACTTCGGCAGACGCCTCATTGAGCACCAGAATCGGGTACTCGCCATCGGTGCGGACCAGCACGCCATCGTCAATCAACTGATCGATGTAGTTGCCGAGCCGCATCGGCGTCAGGTCCTTCAACAATCCAAACGTCGGAATCTGTTCGTGACCGCGCTGCAGCACCTTCTCGTTGCGGCTACCGCGCAGCACATCGATGACGTAGCTCGCGCCGTAGCGTTGCCCGGTCCGTGCAACGGCCGACAGGATCTTCTGCGCGGTGACGTGGCTATCCGGAACAAGGTCGAGTTCGTTGAGGCAAACGTCGCAGGCGCCGCAGCTCGGCTCGTCGTAGCTCTGGCCGAAGTATTCGCTGAGCGAACGGTGCCGACAACGCGCGCGCCCGGCGAACCGCTGCATGTGGTTCAACAACGCCAACTGCGCTTGCACCGTTTCGTCGTCGCCGTATTCTTCGCCACCGCGCTGCACGATCATGCGCCACTTCGCCGCATCGGCACCGGAGTAGAGCAGCAGGCATTCGGACGGCAAGCCATCGCGGCCGGCACGCCCCGTCTCTTGCTGGTAGTGCTCGATGCTCTTCGGCATCGCCGCGTGCACGACGAGCCGCACGTCGCTGCGGTCGATACCCATGCCGAACGCAACCGTGGCGCAAACAACGTTCAACCGCTCCGCACGGAAGTCGGCACTGATGCGCGTTCGCTCGCCGGCAGACAAGCCCGCGTGGTAGGCCTCGGCCTGGATCTTGCGCGACTTCAGCTGCTTGGCGAGCGTCTCGGTGTCCTTGCGCGAGATGCAGTAGACGATCGTCGCGGTATCGCCGTGGCGCCCGATGCCTTCGACGACCTGATCGATCAACCCCTGGCGCGGCAAGACGCGATAGGTCAGTTCGGGTCGATCGAACGTGCCGATCAACTCCACCGGATCCTGCAAGTTCAACTGCTCGCGAATGTCCTGACGCACTCGCGGCGTCGCCGTCGCGGTGTAGGCCTGCACAGGCACGCCGGGGAAGCGATCACGCAGCTCCGAGATTCGCCGATACTCGGGCCGGAAGTCATGCCCCCACTGGCTGATGCAGTGCGCTTCGTCGATTGCGATCGCGGCCACATCTTGCTCGGTCAGCCACTGCAGGAAATCTTCACGAAACAATCGCTCCGGCGCGACAAACAAGATCCGCAGCTCACCACTGTCGGTCAGCTCCTGGAGGTCGCGGCGACCCGCCGCCGTCAAGTTGCTGTGCGACGCGGCCGCCGGAACCCCATTGAGGCGCAGGCCGTCGACCTGATCCTGCATCAGCGCGATCAACGGCGACACCACGACCGTCAGGCGATCGAGCACCAGCGCCGGCAACTGGTAGCACAGCGACTTGCCGCCACCGGTCGGTAACACCACCAGGGCATCTCGCCCATCGAGCGCCGCGTCGACCGCTTCTTTTTGCAGGGGGCGGAGCGACGAGAAGCCGAACCAGCGTTCGAGGGACTCGTGCAGCAGACGATTGCGGTCTTCTAGGTTCACAGGCTAAGGAGTGTGCCAACAGGGGCAGAACGATTCGACTACACTGCGCGCCATGGGCAAGAACTCGCTGATGTTCTTCACACGGATCCTGGTGACCGGGCTGCTGGCCGGAGTCGGCGCTGCGCAAGCGAAGCCGCTCACCTGCGATCTGGCCGGCGCCGTCGCCGGTGATCAGGGCGAACGGGTGCAGCTCACGGCCTGGCACAACGACAGCTCGCGCGTGTCGATGGACATGATGGCGGTGACGTTCGCCAATCCAGACGGCGTGTTCACCTTCAAACATCTGCCGTGGTTTAGCGCCCAGCAGTGGGGACAGCACAAGGTCATCGTCGTGGCTCGTTCCAAGTCACGCATCGGCATGTTCGAGGTGCACAACGACCGCACCGACACAGGCAACCTGCACATCCCCATGCGGCAGAAAGTCAACTTGCGCGGCCGCCTGCTCGACCGCGTCAGTGGCAAACCGATTGTCAACGGTTGGATCTGGCCGTCGATCTTCGGCAAGTCGCACGAAGTCTGGGCGACCGAACCGCTGCTTCCCTGGCTTGCACGAACGGACGAGCAAGGGCGCTTCGTCCTGAAGGGGCTGCCCAAAGGACTTTTCCTCAAGGCGCTGGCCGGCGGACCCGATCACGCGCGCACCTGGATTGACATCGAGAACAGCGAGCAATTGCTGACCAGCAAACTGCCGCGCGGTGGCCGCATCACGGGCAGGGTGCTCAATCCAGACGGCACGCCAGCGGCTCGCGTGCAAGTAAACACTTCAAGCACGGAAGGCGGCCGCGGCCACGCGCTGAGCAATGACCAGGGCGAGTACACGCTGACGTCGCTTGGCCCGGGTAGATACAAGGTCTGGGCCGAGGTCGATGACCTGACCTGCATCGCCGCGACGGATCTCGCCGTGACAACGGGCACCGTGCTGAGCAAGCAAACGGTGCAACTGGTCAAGGGCGGCTTCATCGTTGGACGCATTGTCGACGCGAACACCGGCAAGCCAATCGTGCCCGGCCCGCATACGGACGTCGCCATGTATGGCCCCGCCCGCGGCGACGGTGGCTCATGCCAACGCACGCCAGTGCAAGCGGACGGCACGTTCCGTATCCGCGCCCCCGCCGGCAAGAACCGCATCTACTTGCGCGCCGCGATGGGCTACAAGGAACCATCCGAGTTCGTCCAGGTCGTCGAAGGCCAGGAGACGGAGGTCGTCTGGGAAGTGACCGGCAAGAGACGCTAGTGGTGTTTCGAATGTTTGTGGGGTAAGTCGGCGAGTCATGAGCGTTGCTCGCAAGGCACGGTGACGAAGGCATGTTACAGACATCCTGTCAAGGAATCGCAACGCCGCGAGCGGCGTTCAGGGCCGGCGACTTTTGCGCCGAACTTTCGAAAGAGCCCACTAGACTGTGCCGACCATGCACCTATTGCCATCCGTTCTACTCGCAGCATGCCTTGCGACTGCGTGCGCGACCACGCCGCAAGACCCCGGCACGATCGTCATCTACCTGCAGCACACCAAGGCTGACACGATGGCCGAAACCGTCGGCCAGTTCTTGGCCGAAGCGCGCGCCGACGGAGCCAGCTACCCGACGATTCACGCCCACGCGGACAGCAACTCGCTGATGCTCGAAGGCGACCAGGACAACGTGCAGAAAGTCATCAAGTTGATCCAGAACCTCGACGTCGAGCGCCAGAAGTAATCACTACGGATGCGCAACCGCTACTACGCAATCTGCACACTTGCCGCGCTGCTATGCGGCAGCTGCACGTTCTTCCGTTCGGCCACCGTGCCGATGCCGATGGTCGTGCACCCGGCACCGAACGGGGATGCGATCGGCCTGCTGGTCATGCTGCCCGGCATGGGTGACGGCCCGAGCTACTACGAGTCGAACGGCTTGGTCGAGCTGGCGCGCGCGGCCAACCCGAAGTTCGATGTGATCTGCGCCGATGCACACTTCACCTACTACCGGCAAGAATCGATCGTCGAACGGCTGCACGCGGATGTGATCCAACCCATCGCCGACCGCTACGAACACATCTGGTTGGTCGGCATCTCGCTGGGCGGACTTGGTTGTGTCGCGTATGCCTATGATCACCCCGAACTCATCGACGGGGTGATCCTGATGGCGCCGTACATGGGCAGCGATGAGGTGATCGACGAAGTTCGCGCAGCCGGTGGTCCACGAACATGGGTTCGTCCTGTGGACACGGCTGACACTACCTCTTCACAACGTCGATTCCGTGACGTTTGGGCGTGGTACCAAACCGTGATCACCCGACCCGGGCACGCGCCGAAGTTGCTGATCGGCTACGGCGAGCAAGATCGCTTCGCCGAAACCAACGCGCTAGTAGCTGCCGAATTGCCCGCCGAGCAAGTGCTAACCCGCGAAGGTGGTCACCAGTGGAGCGTCTGGAAGCTGCTGTTTGCCGATCTGTCGATGCGCGCCCTTCGCGATCTACGGTAGCTTGGGGCGCAATGCGATTCGCTGCTGCCCTCGCAACCACCCTGACACTCATCGCCACAGTTGCCACGGCGCAGCAGGAGGGGTTCCCAGGTGACGTGCTGCAGATCCTTTCGGATCGCTGCTTCACGTGCCACGGTCCCGACGCCGAGGCGCGCAAAGCGGATTTGCGCCTCGATGACAAGGCCAGCGCATTTGCGCTGCGTGATGGTGTCGCGGCGATTGTCGCTGGCGATCCGGCGCAGAGCGAACTGATCCGACGCATCACGGCGACGGACGACGACGTGATGCCACCGCGCGACTCCAACCTGCACTTGTCGCCGGCCGAGATTGCCGCACTTCGGCATTGGATCGCCGAAGGTGCCGAGTGGCCGGTGCATTGGGCGTTCGCTGCTCCTCCGACAATCGCCACCCCGCCGAAGCTGGACGGCTTGCGCAATGCAATCGGTGCGTTCGTCAGGCGCAAACTCGCCTTGCAAGGCATCCCGCCAGCCGAACCGGCTACCCCCGCCGCGTTGCTGCGACGCGTGTCGCTCGACCTGACTGGCCTGCCTCCGACGCCCGAACAACTCGACGCATTCGTCCGCGACCCGTCGCACGAGGCGTACGCGCGCATCGTCGACGAACTGCTGGCGTCGCCTCACTACGGCGAACGCATGGCCTGGCCGTGGCTCGAAGCCTCGCGCTATGCCGACACCGACGGCTTTCAGAACGACCCGACCCGCACTTCGTGGCCGTGGCGCGACTGGCTGGTGCAAGCGCTCAACGACAACCTGCCGTTCGATCAGTTCACGACCCAGGTGCTGGCCGGCGACTTGTTGCCGAACGCCACGCCAGAGCAACGACTCGCTTCGGGCTTCCTTCGCAACAACGCGCACAACGGCGAAGGCGGTCGCATCGCCGAAGAAACGCGCATCGAGAACGGCTTCGATCGCACCGAGACGGTTTCGACTGTGTGGATGGGCCTGACGTTTGAGTGCGCGCGCTGCCACGACCACAAGTACGACCCGATCTCGCAACGCGACTACTACAGCTTGTTCGCGTTCTTCAACCAGACCTCGGAAACCGGCCGTGGCCGCAGTGGCGGCAAGCTACCGCCGACGATGCAGTTTCTCGGCGATCGCACGCAGCGCGCGCGCTTGCTGGCGCTCGATGCGCAACTACAAGAACGCATTCTCGAGCTACGGGCAGCGGATCCCGAACTCGATCGGGGCCAAGTGGCCTGGGAAACGCAAACTGCCGCCACGCTTTCGGCAGAGACCGAGGCGCTGCAGCCATCGCAGTTGGGGCCGTGGTTGCGCAGCAAGCAATTCGCGCCGGGCCCCCAAGGCAAGGACGCGATGTTCGGCCACGCGTTCGGCCCCGAGTCGCAAGCGACGATCCGTGCTGGTGACGACTGGCAGAGCGCCCCCGAACTTGTCGACGGCAAAGCCCACGCGTTTCCGAACGGCGAGTACACGCTCTACTTCCATCGCACCATCGACGCCAAGACCGCGCGTCGCATGCACGCGTCGTTCGGCAGCGATGACGCCATCAAGGTCTGGTGCAACGGCGAACTGCTGCTGCAAAACAATGCCCGCCGAGGCGTAGCGGCCGACCAAGAACGCGTCGTGCTGCCGCTGCGCCAAGGCCGCAACGAGCTGCTGGTCAAGATCATCAACACCGGCGGCCTCGGGGGCTTCTACTTCCGACGCGTCGACGAGACCGTGTTCGATCTTGCGGGCGAGATCGTGCGGGCACTGCTCGCGGACCGCGCCAAGCGCAGCACGGCCCAACAACTGGCATTGCAGCGCCACTACCGCCTGCTGCACGTCGAGGGCTATGCCGAGCGCGTTCAGCAACTACAGACGCTTCAGGCCGAACAACAGCAACTGCGCAACAGCGGGCTGGATGTCTCGGTAATGGATGAGCTGCCGCCGTCGAAACGGCGCAAGACGCACGTGCTGGAACGTGGCGACTACCAGCAACGACGTGAAGAAGTCACGGCCGGCACACCATCGTTCCTGCCGCCACTGCCAACCGTTAGTGCGCGCAACCGCCTGTTGTTGGCGCAATGGCTGGTCTCGGGCAAGAACCCTCTGACCGCGCGCGTCGCGGTCAACCGCGCATGGCTGACGTTGTTCGGCCGCGGCTTGGTTGCGACGCCCGAAGACTTCGGTCGCCAGGGTGATCGTCCCTCTCACCCGGAGCTTCTCGACTGGCTCGCCAATGACTTCGTCGCGTCGGGCTGGGACGTCAAGGCTCTGCATCGCAGAATCGTGACCAGCCAGACCTACCGCCAATCGGCCGCGGCCACGACTGCAGCGTTCGCCCGCGATCCCAACAACACGTTGCTGGCGCGCAGCGCTCGCCACCGGTTGCCGGCGTGGATGCTGCGCGACCAGGCGCTCGCGCTCAGTGGCCGCCTGGTTGCGAGGGTCGGCGGCCAACCAGTGCGCCCCTACCAACCGGACGGGGTTTGGGCCGAAGCGACGTTCGACTTCATCCGCTACCAGCAGGGCAAAGGCGACGACCTTTACCGTCGCAGTCTCTACGTATTCTGGCGCCGCATCGTTGGCCCAACGGCGTTCTTCGACACCCAGGCGCGACAGGCGTGCGTCGTCAGGCGGTCCATCACCAACACCCCCCTGCATGCGTTGACGACGTTGAACGAAACTGGCTTCGTCGAGTCGGCTCGCGGCCTCGCGACTAGAGCCTGGCACGCCGGCGAAAACCCAGCCGCGCGCATCAATTGGCTGTTTCGGGCAGCGACCGCGCGCCGCCCAACCCCCTCGGAACGGCAACTGTTGCTGGCGCGCCTGCAAGACAGCCTCGAACACTTCGCACGAACTCCCGGCGCTACAGCCCAGCTGTTGGCAGTCGGCGAGGCGCCTGTCGACAAGACCATCGCTGGCGAATCGTTGGCGGCGCTCACCGTGATCGCCTCGATCGTGCTCAACCTCGACGAAGTCCTGACCAAGCCATGAACCCCATCCTGCACCACGCACGCGACCTGACGCGACGCACTTTGCTGGGCCGCAGTGCTGCAGGATTAGGGGCTACTGGGCTTGGGGCGGCTGGGCTTGGGGGCGTCAGCGTTGGCAACACCGCCCTGCGCGCCTTGCTAAGCGATCCGACCGGCTGCCACCATGCGCCGAAGGCCAAGCGCATCATCTTCCTGCAGCAGAACGGCGCACCGTCGCACGTCGACCTATTCGACGACAAACCAGAATTGCGCAAACGGCATGGCCAGCAGATTCCCGACAGCATCGTCGGCGGCCGCCGGTTTAGCACGATGACGGGCGGGCAAAACAAGCGACCGTGCCTCGGGGCGATCCAGCCACTCAAGCCGCGCGGCCAGAGCGGCGCAACGGTCTCCGATCTACTGCCCTACACCGCAGCGATCGCGGACGACCTGTGCTTCATCAAGTCGATGCACACAACGCAGGTCAACCACGCGCCGGCCATCACGTTCTTGATGACCGGCAGCGAACGGCCGGGTCGCCCATCGATGGGCGCATGGCTTTCGTATGGCTTGGGACGCAGCTGCGACGACCTGCCGACGTTCGTCGCGATGACATCGCGTGACAAGGAAGCATCGTGCGGCCAGATCTTCTACGACTACTACTGGGGCAGCGGCTTCCTGCCATCGGTGCACCAGGGCGTGAAGTTCCGCGGCTCGGGCGATCCGGTGCTCTACCTCGAGAACCCGCCCGGCATCGATGCGGAACTGCGCCGCAAGATGCTCGACGACCTGGCCGCGCTCAACCAGCAGCATGCCGAACGCGTTCACGATCCCGAGATCGAGACGCGCATCGCGCAGTATGAGATGGCCTACCAGATGCAGACGTCGGTGCCCGAGCTGACCGACTTCTCCGACGAGCCGGCGCATGTGCTCGCGATGTATGGGCCCGACGTGCATCGCAAGGGTTCGTATGCTTACAACTGCTTGATGGCGCGCCGCCTGATCGAACGCGGCACACGCTTCGTGCAACTGATGCATGCCGGTTGGGACCAGCACCGCAACCTCTACACACAGCTCGAAGTCCAGTGCCGTGACACCGATGCGCCGTCGGCAGCGCTAGTCCTCGACCTACAGCAGCGCGGCCTGCTGGACGACACGCTGGTCATCTGGGCTGGCGAGTTCGGCCGCACGCCGTTCTTGCAAGGCGCGATCGATAAGGGCATGAAGGGGCGCGACCACCACCCCTATGCGTTCACGGTTTGGATGGCCGGTGGTGGCACAAAGCCTGGCTGCTACGGCGCGACCGATGAGTTTGGCTTCTCAGTCATCGAGAACCCGGTCACCCCGCACGACCTGCAAGCGACCGTGCTGCACCTGATGGGCCTCGACCACGAACGCCTGACCTATCGCTTCCAAGGTCGGCGCTATCGCCTGACCGATGTGCACGGCCGGTTGGTAAACGCCGTGATGGCCTAGCACCGGCGACGCAGGTCCGCGCAGGCCGGCGGTAGACCCGTCGAGCAGACCGCGGCACACGCACAGCACGCGGCTAGCGCACGCCGACGGTCATCGACAGGCCGTTCGACGTGTAGAGGCCAATCCAGTTGCCACCGAGATCGAACTCGAGTTCGGCGACTTGCAGCTGCAACATCGAACCAGCGAGCGCCGGCGTGTTGGGCAACGCAAATTGCACCGTCGCCTGTCCCGCCACCGGAATCGACGGGCCCAACAGCAGGTCCGCCGTGTTCAGCAGGTTGCAACCGGCGCCCGCAATCGGCAGCACGGCGTTGAGCGGCAACAGCGTTTGCGAGATGCCCCAGACTTCCATCGCGAGCGACGTCGGCCCCAACGGACCACAGGAAGTCGACCAGACTTCACCGGTCCACGGGGACGAGTTTGACGCCAACGTCAGCGCTCCAGCTGGGCCACTGCAGCCGGTGCCGTAAGCCACGACCGACGGCAACGCCGACGTTTGGTATTCCCACGTGTCGCTCAGCTGCGGACCACCAAAGCCGCCGAACAAGAACGTCTTCTGCAGGCCAATCACGTAGGCAAACGTCGGGCCCGTTCGCGTGCTCGGACCACTGACCGTTCGCTGCTCCCAGTCGGAACCATCAAACTCCCAGACGTCGGAAAGCGTCGGACCGTTGCGCGTGCCGCCATACAGAACGTGTCGGTCTCGCAGCACGTCGTAGGTCATGCCATACGCAAAGCGACCGGTAACCCCCAACGTTGATGGCGCGTTCGGCGTGACGGTCTGGCTCCAGTTCGCGCCGTCCCAGATCCACGTGTCACCAAGCGCTGCCGCGGCATTGCGGCCACCGAAGTAGACCGTCTCGCCGGTAGTCAGGTTGTAGGACATGCGACCCCGGCCACGAATTGACGGACTGGTCACTGGCGACAACTGGGTCCACGTCGTGCCATCCCAACTCCAGGTCTCGTTGTTGTAGACCCCGCCGTTCTCGCCGCCGAACAGGATCGTCACGCCGGCAGCAACATCGTAGGACATCGCACCCCAGCGCCGCACCGACGGTGCAACGGCCGGCGTCATCTGGGTCCACGTCGAACCGTCAAACTCCCAGGTGTCGCCAAGGTTGCCCCCCGACGCCGTCGACCGGCCGCCGAACAACACGTAGCGACCGCGGCCGGTGTCGTAGGCGGCGCCATACCAATCGCGCGTTGCGGGCAGAGCGCCAACTGTCGGCGTGACATCGACCCAGTTGCTGCCGTCGAAGATCCACATGTCGTTGAGTTCGGTCGTGGAGTTCGGCTTGCCACCGAAGTGATAGAGCAGCGCGCCGTCCGAAACACCGGTCGCGCCGGCGCGAGCTGAGGGACTCGTAGCCGGCATCAACTGGGTGAACGCGGCTTGGGCGAGCAGCGCCTGCCCGAGCAGCGATAAAGACAGCGTGGCGAGGATCCTGATCATCCAGGCAGTGTATTCCACCCCCCGAAGTCCCGACGCTGCCGTGCGCAGTTGTTACACGGCAGCGGCAAAGCGCAACGATCCTGGCAACCGCATCACCAAGGTACGCGCACCGTGTGATCGACGAGCAGCTCTCGGACGACCAATGGCTCGCTCCAATGCCGATCGCCGACCGTCAGCGCCAACGAGTAGGCGCCAGGTTTCATGTAGCCCTCGAAGTGGGAACCGCCGTGGCGAGGACCATGTTGCCACGGTGCCGGCAACACCCGCCGCACCACGCCGTCACTACCCTGGAACGTGACCTGCAAAGCAGTGTTGAGCAGTTCGCCTTGTTGATTGACGGCACGAAGCGTCGCGTAACTGCGCTGCGTCACGCGCACTTCCAACTTCTGTATCTCCCCGAGCAGCGGATAGAGCATGTGCTTGCCTTTCGCGATGCACGGCGCAAACCGCACCGTCGGTTCGTCGCCTGCAAGCCCGTAGAAATCGTCATCCAGGTGCAGTTCGTACAACCCAGCCGACATGCCATCGAACTGCGTTACCAGCGCACGCTCCTTGTTGAGGAACTGCTTTCGATTGCTCGGATATACCGCATCACCACTGGGATACGGGTGCAAGGCGATGACCTGTGCCTTCGACACGGCAATCGCCTGCCCCTGTTCGTCGACCATGACCACATCGAAAGCACACGCTGGCTGCAACAAGAAATCGATCACCTGGTCGCCTCGGTCTGCGACCACTTCGACACTCTTCTCGGCAGCAACAAACGCGCGCGCAGACGCAACGACCGAACTCCTGCCAAGCGTCACATCCGAAAACCGCACCCTGCCGCCGACGTCTACCGGAACTCGCAGTTCGTCTTGCTCGGGAATGGGCGGCCGCCACGCAACCGTTGCCCACGTAATCGGCGCATAGGTCTTGGCATTGCGCACGGTCACGATTAGGGACAGTTGCGGCAACTGCATGGCGACCGCGACATCCGAGGCCTCAACCACGCACGAACACTGCGCCGCCGCCAGGCGCTCGCGGCCACTTGGCGGGAAGCGTAGGTAAATAGACTGTTGCCGCGTGATGCCCAGCATGTGCGGCGCATACAATTCGTACTTGCCCGGTGTGACTTCGAACGCAAACCCGCCATCACGTCCGGTCACTGTAGTTGCCGGCTTCTTGCCCCAACCGCTAGAGCACAGCACATCGCGCCCGGGCTGGCCGACACCGCCGCGCGTCAACGTGCCACGAATCATGTAGCGCTTGGCACTGGTGACTACCGCAGTTCGCTCCGGCAAGGCCTCGGGCGTAGGCATCCCAGATGCCGCCGACGGCACTAGATCCCCATCCGCAGCCAACGGCGGCGAGCTATCGCTCGTGGCGGGCGCCGCGTTGCCGGAAGCCACCGCCGGCACAACCGGCACAAGGTCCAAGTGCGACCACAGCCACGCCGCACAGACCAGCAGTACACCGAAGACCAACAGAGCAAGCCGCGCCATCGATGCTTCCTAGCCAGCCGCGTCAAACGCCTGCTTGATCCAAGCAACGAGCTCCTTGTCGACCTCACTCTTCTCGGTCAACCACACCTTGAACTGGCACATGCCGCCAGGCTTCTGCGCGATCAGGCGATCGCCGCCGAGCGCGTCCTTCATGTTGATGCCGATCTCGAGCCGGCCCTTGGTGCCCGGACCGATCAACGCGAACTGCTTCTTGCGGCGCAGGCTCACATTGGCCTTCTTCGGCGCGACCTCGAAATCGCCAAACTTGTTGATCTTCGCCATCACCGCTTCGTGCAGCGCGCGCAGCGGCTGCTTCTTGTCGGTGTAGATCGCATCGAGTGGATCGCTACCGGCTTTCGGTTTCGCTGCCGGCGCCCCTGTCTCACCCGAGTCCGCGCGATACATGTGCACGAGCGTGTTCGCATCGCCGTGCCCCATGTGCAACTCCGTCTTGAGAAACTTGACCATCTCGCCGTGCTTCTCGAGCTTGGCCTTCTTCAGCACGGCAAACAGCTGCTTGAGCGTCTTGCCGGTGCGAGTCTCGATGTTGGCGAGCTGCGTCTGCAGCGCTTTGTCGGTGGAGCTCATACGCGTATCGAACACGACAAGTAGCCCGACCGGAAGTAGCGGTCACCTGATTGTGACCACAACCTCGCCGCCGCCACCAGCTGCAACCTCCAGCTTGGCTACGCCGACCTGATTCCGCCAGCACTTCACGCGCAGGTCGAGAACACCTGGAGGCAATTGCACAAGAAACTCCATGCGGCTCGAAAAGGCGGGGGCGAACTCATGCCTGAGTTTGCGTTTGCACACCAACTTGCCCCCCACCCGGGCGACCACTTCGGCCCGCCACTCCGCACCATCGCGCGGGTAGCTGGCGGGCAACTCGACGATCACTTTGGTTGCCTGATGCGGCACCGTGGCGACCTCGACCCGTTGCGCAGCTCCCTCCAGCTTGAATGCCTTCGGGGTCACCAAAGTCTCGGCACTCCAACCGCGCACTTCGTAGTCGCCGTGGAACAACATGTTGGAACGCCAAGAACCGTCCTTCTGTCGACTGAGGGGGAACTCCCGCTGTTGCGAGTCCCTCAGCTGCAACGTCAGTCCAACTTCCGGTGCCGGCAACGTGACGGTCACTCGACCGGCATCCGGCACCGCAACGACACCGAACGTCGCAACGGGCTCACGACCAACATGGATCGGCGCAAGGTAGTAGGACGGGCGACCCGGAGTTCGCACGAACGCCTGATAGCGACCCGCAGGCAGGTCGTCGAATTGGAAGGCGCCGGTCTCTTCGTTGACGGACGCTTCGACGCGGAGCAGCCAGCCATGCGGTCCAGCCATCTCCACCTTGGAGTCCTTCAAGGCGGCGCCGGTATGATCGTGAAGAATGCCCGTCAGGCTGTGCATCGAGTGCGCAGATTTCGGCACTCGAACCTCGTGTTCTTGCCCGACGATCATCGGCGGTGTCACCAAACTAGGAAGGGGACCGTAGTCACCCCACCGCTCGTCGGTGCGATCGAGTTTCTTGTAGAGGAAGAAGCTGCAGTAGCCCCCCGGCTTGAACTGCCAATCGCGCACGGGATAGAGCAGCCGGCCATCGCTGCCGGTGCTGTTGCCGCTACTAGGATGCCGAGTGCCAGGCCGCGCCAACATCACTCTCCACCCCTCCAATGGCTTGCCACTTGCATCAAGCAGCCGGATCGAAATCGGCACCAGAGTAGGAAGTACCGGGTTCCACTCGTAGGTCTCGCCGTCGCGAAGCTCGACCGAATGCGTCTCCATCTTGTCTGACTCCAGGTCGTAGCGACCAGGTGCAAGTGCATCCAGGACGTAGTTGCCGGTGCGGTCCGTTCGGGTGAAGGTCTCGAAGAAGGGCAGCTTGCCAACTCCTTCCGGGCGAGAACGAGCCACAACGTTCGTCCGCGGCATAGCCAGTCCGGCGGCGTTCTGCAGGCGACCAATGACACGAGCACCGCGAGTCAGTCGCAATTCGATTTGCTTGTCACGAAAGCCATCATGCGAGAAGCGCAACTCGCCCCGACGCAACTGCTCCGATCCATCCTGGCCATTATGGCCAACGAGCACGTGCCGCCCCTTGCGCAACATGCTCAGCTCGAAGTTCCCCTCGTCATCACTGTCAAGATACAGTGGTTGATCAGGCCTTGAAGCCAGCTGCACGAGAGCCAACTTTGCGTTGGGAATTGGCTGACCTTGTTCATCAACAACCCGACCGTGAGCCGTGTGAGCGGGACCCGACAGTTGCCAATGCACGTTGCACGTCTTGCCGACTTCGCCGCCCACTTGTCTCATGGTTCCAGGCACGAATCCGTCAGCCCAGACACGCATCTGACGTGGGATGGCGACGTCACGCCGCAGCAATCGGCCTGTCGCATCCGTCTGGCCGAGAACCGTCAGCATGCCCCCGAGTTGGCGGCCACCAATGCTTTCGACCGTGGCCCCCGCGACCGGATTGCCTTCGGGATCGGTCACGTGCACATCGATGTTGGCACCCCGCGGGATCTCAATGCGCGCCTTGTGCACACGAGGTCGCCGCTGCCCCTCAGCCCAAAAGAACATGGTCTCTGCGTTCGTGCCAAGTGCGTAGATCGTGTGCATACCCGGCCACGGCAAGAACAGTTCCAACCGGCCCGCTTCGTTGGTGTGCCAGGTTTGCACGACACTGTTCACCCGCATGCCGATCGGCACGTTGGCAGCGGGCTTGCCATCGCTATCGTAGACAACCTTCAACGCAACCCGCTGCAAGTTGGCCGGTCGCTTCGGCTGGAGCTGAGGCGACGGTAGCTCGACCGCCTCGGGCGGCGCTTCGGCAATCAACTCACGCGGCGCCCCAACATCCGCAGCTGCTTGGCCCGGCGAATCCTCAGCAATACGGGCCGAGTTGACCGGCGGCAGAGGCACCGGATCCGCCAACAAAGAAAACAGAACCGAGAGAACCACCGTCAAACTTGCAGCAACCATCGCGTAGAGCCTCCAACCAGTCAGGACAAACGACGATGAGGCAACTGCAACCGGCGGCAGCGTCGCGAGCACGTTGCTGCGCACCGCGGCCAGGATTGGCCCTGGTGTCAGCATCATACCGAGCGCGGCGGCAGTGAATCCGGCGGGCAACAAGGCCCTGAGCCGATCCATGCCGCGCACGATCTGCGTGCGAACCGTGCCTGCGGGGCGGCCAAGTGCTTCGCCGATCTCGGTCGCGGTCAATCCGTGCTGCAGGTGCAACACGACCACTTCCTTGAACGGCGCCGGCAGCTTCTTCATCGCAGCCTTCGCCGCCACTCCGAACTCCGCACCTTGCACATCGGCCACCGGCGAGTCGTTCGCCGGCAACCCCGCTTCGGTCACATCCGCCCCTCTGTGCCGCACCGTGCGGCGTCGCTCCTTGCGAACGTGATTCGCCAAGATGCCGAGCAGCCACGGTCGCACGTCACGTTCGGTGTCGTACGAAGCAGCCTTCTCGATCGCCGTCAGGAACGTCGCCTGCAACGCATCTTGGGTCAGTTCGCGGTCGCCGTTGCTCAGGTGTCCAGCGACGCGCAGCAGCTCAGCTGCGGTCGCATCGAACACCTTGGCCAACAAGCGCGGGTCACGCGTCTGTTGGAAGCGGCGGAAGCAGCGATTCTCAGAGGAACGGGTCATCGTCACTGGCTACTGCCACGTGGCAGCTCTAGTGCGCCCGCATTCTGCACAAAAACGCCGGCGGATGTTCGCCGGCTTGTTGCGCGATGGTGCTAAGTGCCTTGCCCGCGGACGGCTACTTGGCGGATGAAGCGTGCCAGTGGAAGATCTTGAAGTTGGCGCCTTCCGTCCGCTCATACTTCATCAACGCGGTCGCCCGCATCGGCACGTGCATCTGCTTGCCGCCACCAACCGTGTAGATACGGGTGAACTCCACCACTGCCAGCGAGCACTCAGCCGACTGGCAGTTCGCGCGGATGCGGCCAATCTTGTGGGTCAAGACTCGCGCGTCCTGCTCCTTCGAAGCGACCAGGTTGTCGATCTGGGTGACGAACTGCTTCGTGCTGCGCGAGGAGAACGGCTTGCCGTCGTAGCCAACATCGAGGAACGACGGCGCGGTCTGCTTGCCCGCTTTGACCTGGTCCAGCTTGTCGCCGGCGAAGGCAAACTCAAGATCGTGAGCACTCTCGGCAAGCAGCGGCGCCGTCGTCTTGCCGGTCTCTTGGCGTTCGAGGAACGCCTTGATCGCGATCGCGACACCACCCGGCCCAGGGATGGGCGGCGGCGTCGAAGGGGCGCTGCTACCGATGGTTGCGATGGCGCTGCCCAGGACAGCGAGAAGGGCGGTGGTCAGGGTCTTGTTCATTTGATTGCCTCGCAAGCACGGACGCACGCCAGCAGACGGTGTTAGCGATTCCAGGAAGTCTCGCACAGCCGATGGACTTTGCATTGCAAACCCGATACTTTGCGTTGCAAAGACACCGGAAGGAACGACATCGGAACCCCAGGACTGACATGACCAACGACCCCCTAGACCCGTCGACGCCGCCCCCAAATCCGAACAACACAGATCCGAACAACCCAAATCCGAACAACACAGGTCCGAGCAACCCAGACCCGAAGACTCCAGCCCCAAAGACTGGGCCGACATCCCCCAGGCCCGCCGCCAAGAAGTCCACCGCCAGCCCAGCGGAGCCAGATGCCACACCGTTCGCGCACGGCGAACTGACCGCGTGCCTCAGCCGCCCCCACCGGATGCTCGACATCGTGCTGGGAGAACGGCTGCGGCTCGCAGCCAACCTGCGCACCGGCAACTCGATGGCGGCCTTGGTCACGATCCTGCTGCTGTGCAGCGTCGCGTTCGCGGTGCCGTTCGCGCTGATCGACGGCCCCGGGCGCGTCGGCCACATCGCCGTGCTGTTCCTCGGATCGGTCCTGCTGTGCTTTCCATCGCTGCAGGTGTTTGGTTCGTATCTCGGCGTGCGTATGCACCCGGCCCAGAACCTGGCCATCGCGCTGGTGATCCCATCGGCGGCGGCGCTGTTCACGTTTGGCTTCGCGCCTATCTACTGGTTCCTCGACTTCACGATGCCGGTGGACGCGGGCACGCAGGGCGGCACGGTCACGCGGGTCGTGTTGCTGGTGTTTTCGTTGTTGTTGGCGCTCAGCCACCTCAACCGCTGCTTGTTCGCCGACAGCAACCTCAAGGTGCTGCGCGAGAACTGGGCCCTGTGGGTCGGCTGGCAAGTACTGCTGGTGTTCTTGACCTACCGCATGGCCGAGACGCTGGACATGTTCTCATGATGCGTTCGCTGCTGACCCTGACTGCATCGGCAGCGACGTATGGCTTCAGCATCGGCATCAGCAACAGTTGGGTCTACGCGGCCCGCAACCTGGTCAAGTTCCCGCTGCTGATCTTGAGCACCGCCGCCATCTGCGCGTTGCTCTACCACGTGCTGGCACGCTTCCTCGATGCGCGCTTCGACTTCGTGCAAGTACAACGACTCGTGCTCGGCATCTTCCGCGACATCTCGCGATTGCTTTGCGCGTTATCGCCGGCCGTGTGCTTTCTAGGCGTCACCATGCAGCGACCACAGGGTCGCGACCTCGGTGGCTACCCGCAGTTCTTGCTGCTCAACGTCGGCGCAATCGCGCTGTGCGGTTGCCTGTCGGTCTACTTCCGCGCGCGCGATCGCATCATGCAGAGCATGAACTCCGCCAGGCGACGCAACCTGCTGGTCGCCGGTTGGATGCTCGCTTCGCTGGCGGTTGGCGGACAGGTTTGCTGGATGATCCGACCATTCTTTGGCACGTCGGGCGCCGGCGCGTGGGACACGCCATGGTTCTCAGGCAGCAGCGCCGACAAGCGTGGTGCGAGCAACTTCTATGAAGCGGTCTATTACTTGATCGTGCCGCCAGACGGCTGGAAGTAGCTCCATTCGGTTATTCCGGCAGTCCCCTATCAGTCCCCTATTCTGGCAGCCTCCTATTCTGGCCAGATCGGCACTTCGACTTGCACGCCGCTGACGACTTCGAACTCGCGCGAACGCACTTCGCCCGTGGCCTGCCACACGAGCACGTGGCGACCCGGCGCCAGCAGCAACACATCGCCATCGACTTCGTAGTCCACCCGCACGTCGACCGCCTCGGTGCGGCGATAGAACGCGTGCGGGTACTGCATCAAGTCCGGTGCCCCGGGCAGCTGCACGATGTGCACCCTCCCCGGCCCTGCCATGTGAATGCCACCCATGTCCCACAAGCCGCGGCCGTCGACATGGATGTCGCGCGTCGCCCACCCAAGGCCCGGCGAACCAAACTGCACCCGGTACATGCCCGGCGCGAGCGGCTCGAGAGCGAACTCATTGGCAAAGCCAAACGCCTCCATGTTCGCCACGCGACCCGTCTCGATCTGGGTGACTCGCGCGTCGATGCGCGGGGTGACGTGGCCTTCTGGTAACGACGCACGCGCCCGCAACCGGCCGCGAATCGGGTGATCCGCGCGCAACGACAGCACGATGGCCGACGCATCGACCAAAGCTTCGACGCCATAAAGAACGGGAAACGCCTGCTTCTTGCCGCGCGGCCAGACCAGGCACTCCACCGCACCTGGCACGCCGTAGGCAGCGAATGTTCCGGTGTCATCCGTATGGGTCTTCGCTGCCCAACCACTCGCATCGCGCACCAGCTCGACGCGCCAATCCTTCAACGGGTCGCCACCTTCGTCGAGTACCTTGCCGATCACGAACTGGTCGGTCGACAACGTGAAGTTGGCGACGGTTCGACCAGTCGGCACGACCCGGACGCTGCGATCCGCAACACCAAGCGGCCCCGCCGCAACGATCACTCGCTGCTCGCCACCCGCCATTGGCCCCAACCAATACTGGCCGGCATGGTCGGTCGTTGCCGTGCGTAACACCGCGCCGGACTCGCCGATCCACGCGACAACCATGCCGCTCTTGACCGAGCCGTCCGGCAGCTGCACAAGCCCGTGCAATATGGCCTGGTAGTTTGCCGCCTTGCGGATCCTCTCCTGCTTTTGTTGCTCGCGCGCTGCTTCCAACTCTGCCAACTTCTTCTCGCCAGCCGCCCCGTGCATTCGCGAACGGCGCAGGTCCTCGAAGCTTGACTGCGTGTGCAGGCCAGGGGCCATCGTGCCACTGCGCGCAACGGCTTGGTACGGCGCCACGAAGCTGCGCTCGTGACATTCTGTACAGCGATGCAGCTTGAACTCCAACATCGTGCGCCCGCACTCGATATCCAACGAGTCCATGCGCTTGCGCCGAAACCGTTGTCGCGAGATCATCTCCGCCAACTTCTTCAACTCGACCTCGTCGCCGCGTTCTGCCGCCAAACGCAATGCCGACAGCGCATCCGTGCGCCCCGTGACCGAAAACGCGATGCGCGCAGGCTGATCGGCCTCGATCACGATGCTTCGAATCGGCTGCAAGACCCCCCAGGCGGTCACCGCAACCTGAACCCGCATGGTGCGTGTGCGCCCCTGCCAGGCCACAGCGACGTTGCCAGCCAAGCTCGGTTCGGGCCACTCGGAAAAGCCGGCCATCTCGGGGGCCAGGTAGACGCGGGCGTCGTCGACCGGCAGTCCAAGCGGCCCGCGCAAGTTCACCGACAAGGCAAATGAGTAGGGATGCTCCAAGTCGGCATCCGGCGGCTCGTCGCCATAGTCGATCGACTCCGCAATCGGCTCAGGCGGCCTGTCGCGCACGACGTTGACGGGATCCACTGGCAGCTTCGACGCTGGCTGCCGATGCTCCGTGGACACGCCCTCGACGACGGGCGGCGGCACGTCGTGATCCCGCAACCACCACCAACACAACACGCCGACCAGCAGCATCAGCGGCATCAGGACACGAACTAGGACTCGCGGGTGGTCGGACAACGGTGGGGTTCCTGCAGGGACGCTCGTGGGGCTCAGCTTGTGATTCTTCCTCGCCGATGCGACTCTACAATACTTTGATGCAGACGACTCCCCCCCTGCGAACACGGATCAAGCCACTGGTTTTGGTGGGCTTGCCAATCGGGTTCGCCCGACTGCTGGCGGAGTTCGTCGCGCCCGAAATCGCGATGTTGTTTGGCGTCTACTACTTGATCCCGGTCGTCATCCTGATCCTGGGCGCCAAGGATGCCTGGGGACCGGTGCGCTGGACGCTGGTTCCACTGTCGATGGCAGCGATGTGCCTGATCGTCTGGGGCATCCCCAATACGATCGCCTACACCAGCGGCCAATTTCTCGAGTGGAACCACGGCCGCTTCTACTTCGAAGGCTGGGAAAGCGACCAGAGCCGAGCCGCTCCGATCGCCAACACGACGCTCGGAAAGATTGGTTGGGGCGCCTCACAGGGTGTATTGACCAGCCTTGTTGGCACGATCTGGTGCACGCTTTGGGGCACTTTGCTGATCTGGATGCCGGCGCGGCTGCGTCACCGTCCATGAGCCAAGACAACCAGACCGAACGGCAACGAACGTTCCTCGCGTGGCTCGACCAACAAGAGCTACCGCGCACCTCGCTGTACGACTGCCCCTACTTGCCGGATCGCTTAGCTCTGCAGTATGGGTTCGCAACCGAAGCACTCGACGCGGACCTTTACCACGTGTTGATGGAACGTGGCTTCCGCCGGTCGGGGCAGATCTTCTACAGCATGGACTGCCCGAGTTGCCACGCGTGTGTCCCGTTGCGCGTGCCCGTCGCCACCTTTCGCCGCAGCAAGAGCCAACGGCGCACCGCCCGCAACAACCAGGATGTGCGCGTCGAGTTTGCCGCGCCGCAGTTTCGCACCGAGAGTTACGAACTCTACTGCCGCTACTTGCGCCACCAACATCCCGACACGCCACAGGACGAAAGCGAAACCAGCTTCCGTGACATGTTGTATGGCGAGGTTGTGGACTCACTCGAAGCGCGCTACTTCGTCGGCGAGCAACTAATCGGCGTCAGCCTGCTCGACATCACGCCGCAGTCACTGTCCGCGGTCTACCACTTCTTCGAGCCCGAGCTGCGCGAACGACGCATCGGCGTGTTTTCGGTGCTCGCCGAAATCGAGCATGCGCGGCAGCTGCAGATCCCCCACTACCACCTCGGATTCTGGGTCAAGAACGCCAAAACGATGGATTACAAGTCTGACTACGGCCCAAACGAGGTGCTCATTTCTGGCTTCTGGCAGGCCTTCGAAAAAGCGCAAGACGACGATGACAGCGGCGGTTCCTGATTACGCGCAATACCGGCGCCGAGCGAGCTAAACCCGGCTGGGCCACCAACCGAAACGATGCCTGGGAACTCACCTTGGCACCACGACACAATTTACTCGCTCACCTCGGCCGCGCGATCGCCATCGCTGCCGTACTCACCTACGCGCCAGCACCCGCGCAGACACCGCATCCGGCCCCAGCCGGCGAGAGCCAACGAGAGCGAGAGCAGCTGGAGCGCATCGTCTTCCGCGCGTTCCCCGAAGCCGACGCCTACCGTGGCATCCACCGCGACGTCACCCAATCGCAGCGTCTAAAAATTGAACAGCGACTGCCGTTCAAGGTGCACTTCACCGAACTTGGCCGGCACCGCCTATTGGTCGCGTTCCGTGGTCGCCGGCCGGTTGGACTCGTCTATTGCCGCACCGAGGAGGCCGAGTGGGGCCTCACCAAGGTCGCGTGGCACCTGACGCTCGATCAACGCGTCGTCGGGTTCAAATTCTTGCGCGGCCGCAACCGCCACATCAAGTCACTCGAACGCAGCAAGATGGCGACGGACCTCGGTGGCACCGACTCGCTGCAGGTAGCCAAGCTGCTCGCGGCACACGACAAGAAGGACCACAAACGGCGCGACAAGAGTCTGGTCTCGATCGAGCGCACGACGTTGCGTTCCGCAGCCAAAGCGCTGGCGATCCTTGAGACCGTCTGGGCCGATCAGATCGAGACGCTCAGTGACCAGGCCAACGGTTTTGACTTGTTCCCGACCGCTGTGCGCTTCACGCGTCGCACCACGACTTGGCCGCTCAAGCAAGAGGGCCACGAGCAAGATGTGCACGTCAAGGTGCTCTACGCATATGACAGCGACAACATGTTCCTCGGCTGCGTCGTCTGGACGACGGGTGACGACGGGGTCGAACAGAACTCGCTGCGCTGGGCCATCGACCGGAACATGTATATCCTGGCCACGCAACCAACCGAGAATCGACGCGACGTCTCGCTGCGCAAGGCATGCAGCCAACTGAAGGGCCGCAAGCTGAGCGCCCCGCCAACGCCGGACAAACCGCTGTCCGCGCTCGCAGCGATGCTGGGCACTCTCGTAGCGGACCTTGAGAAGGGGAGACGGCGATGAATCTCAAGATGCATACCGGTCGCCTGCTGGCGATCTGCACGGTCACCGGTTTCTTGATTGGCGGCGGGCTGGTCGTTGGCTATCGCCACGTCGACCAACAGGCCTACGAACTCGGAGCACAATCCGTCGCGATTCAGGAGTTCAAACACCTGAAGACGGAGGTCAAGACCTACGTGCACCTGACGGACAAGGTGCTCGTCAACGATGAGGTTGGTCTTCAAAACAGCACCGTCGAATGGTCGGACCGAATCATTGAGAGCACCGAAAAGCTCGCGGGTACGGCGCTGGCTGGTGACAGGGAAAGCGACATCCAGGCACTCGGGTCCGAGATTGCATCGGTCCAGGCGCTAATCCAAGAAGGCGCGCACTACCAAGGCGCGGGCCGGGCCAGCAAGCTGCATAGCCTCGCCAAACGTGCCGATGTCATCATCGAATCGATCATCACGCGCATCGAAGGTCTGAGCAACCAACTGCAGCGGCGCTCGTTCAACCACGAGGAAGACCTCGCCGCGCAACGAACGCGACTGATGATTGCAACGTGGATCGGAGCCACCGTCTACGCGGTCATCGTATTGATGTCATGGTTCTGGTCGGTGCAAACGATCGTGCGGCCAATTGAGCGCCTCAGCGACGCCGCCGAACGCGCCAAGCTCGACAACGAATCGTTCGTGGTCGACGAGAGCGGGCCGGATGAAGTCCGGCGACTGACCCACAACATCTCTGCGTTCGTGCGAACCCGTGCCGACTTCCTGGCGACCATGTCGCACGAACTTCGCACGCCACTGAACGGCATCATCAACATGAACGAGTTGATGATGGGCACCAAGCTCGACCCCGAGCAGCACGACCTTGCCCGGTCCGCACGCAGTGCAGGGGAAGCGTTGCTCTCGATCATCAACGACATCCTCGACTTCTCGAAGATCCAGGCCAAGAAGCTGACCCTTGAGACCGCAGCGTTCGGCCTGCGCAGGCTGGTCGATGCCGCCACCGAGATCGTTGCAACTACCGCAGCTGGCAAGCACCTGCAGGTCACCGCGAGCGTCGACCACCGCTTGGCCGAGAATGTGATCGGCGATTCGACGCGGCTGCGTCAGGTGCTGGTCAACTTGCTGAACAACTCCGTCAAGTTTACCAGCCGGGGCCAGATCACAATCGACGTCGCGCCAGACCCTTCCCAAGAAGGCCTGGTGCGGTTCGCAGTTACCGATACCGGCGTTGGCATTCCACCGGAAGTGCAAGCAACGCTGTTCCGCGCGTTCCAACAGGGTGACTCTTCGACCACGCGGAAGTTTGGCGGCACCGGCCTCGGCCTGGCGATCTGCCGCGAACTCGCGACTTTGATGGGTGGCGAGATCGGGGTCGACAGCGTCGAGGGAGAAGGTTCGACTTTCTGGTTTACCGTCGTGCTAAAGCCGGACATGAGCGCGACGAACGTGCACCCCACGAACGATTTCTCGTTCAAGCGCTTCATCGTCGCCTCAAGGCGCGAATCCGTTCGCGCCGGCTTGCGGGAACGCGCACTGGCGCTGCACGTGCCCGCGAACGCAATTGTCGAGGTGGCAGATCCACGCCAAGCTGTCGAAGAGCTGCAAGCCGGCGACTGGCTGGCGTTGGACCCACATGGCTGCGATGAATCGATCGACGCTTTGCTCAGCATGGCGGGCGAGAAGCTTGGCGACACTGGACGCACCGCGATCGTCGAGCCGCTGCTCGCTGCAGCGACATCCACTGGAAGTCGCCATACGAGTCCCGCCGACCGCCTCAGCCTCAGCGCCCGCCTCGGTGGGCTGCACGACTGGATCACCAAATCGCCCGGCCAGGACGTCACCCCCGATGCGGCGACCGAGAAGGTCAGCAAGAAGATGTCCGGCCGCGTTCTGATCGCCGACGACAACCCGATCAACCGTCGAGCAGCGCGCACGTTCCTCGAACGCAACGGTTGCGAGGTAACGACTGCACAAGACGGCCAAGAGGCCATCGACCTGCTGCTCGGCATGCCGTTCGACGTCGTACTCATGGACTGCCAGATGCCGCGTCTCGACGGCCTCGAAGCGACCCGTCGCATTCGACAACTCGAAAGCGATGGCAACCTCGCCGATGGCACAGCCAACCCGCTGCCCATCCTCGCGTTGACGGCTTCGTCGGACGCCGAGGACCGGATGGCCTGTAGCCAAGCCGGGATGAACGAAGTGCTGCCCAAGCCGTTCGCCGCCAAGGACCTGATCGAGGCTGTCAGCAAGTCCCTGCGCAGCGGCAAGGAACGCCCAGCACCGGAGACTACGAACGCCGCCAAGCAGCACATCCTGATCGTCGACGACAATGCGATGAACCAACGCGTGCTGGCGGCGATCGTCAAGAAGTCGGGAGCGACGACAACTCTGGTCAATGACGGCCAACAAGCGGTCGACTACCTGCGCGCCAATCCATGTGACCTGGTGTTGATGGATTGCCAGATGCCTGTTCTCGACGGCTGGGAAGCAACCCGCCTGATTCGAGAGCTGGAGTCACTCGGACAATTGCCGCGGAAAACGCGTTCGCCACTGCCAGTGCTGGCAGTCACAGCCAATGCCATGGAAGGCGATCGCGAGAAGTGCCTCGACTCCGGCATGGATGACTACTTGACCAAACCGGTCAAACCACAAACGGTGCTCGAGGCCATCGCCCGCCACTTGCGTGGCACGGCTACCGGCGCTCGCACGTAGCTGGATCGCTTTGGCGACCCGCCACCGCGAAAACAGGCCATGGCAATGAAGTCAATCGAAGGATCCAAGCCCGACAAGCCAACGCTGGGCGGTGAGTTGGTCGAAGCACGGATCCTGCTTTCCGCGACGTGGATCGATGCGACAGCTGACTGCGAAGCACTGACGAGCACCGACGGCGACGACTACCTCGACGCACTAGAAGGATATGACGCTAGTTCGGGAGCAGCGGGAGATGGCACGCTCGACGGCAGTGCCGACACCGACCCCTCGGAAGACGAGGACGCCGAGCTACGCGGTTCCATGTCCAACACCAGTTCGCTGGCGCCGCTGGACGGTTCGGTCCCGCCGGCAGGAGTTGCGGAGATCCCAAGCGCGACAACGCCACGAACAACCGAGCCCATCTCGCTTGGCTCGTTGGTGTCTGTTAGTTCCCAGGCACCAGCGGCCGACACACGGGACGCTTTCGTCGCGTCGGATGCCACAAACGTCGTCGATCCGGGCGAGCCGACCGAAGGCGATGAACACACCATCGACGCCATCCTGCGGGACAACCTGCTTGAGGATTCGACCACCAGTCCGCTGCCGCTGCAGATGCCACTCGTGACCGCGGATCTGGTAGTTGCAAATGGCGGAGATTCCGTCGAGTTGGTGGCACCGGTTGCCACTTTGCAAGCATCCGAAGCCGTCACCGAAGTGCGCTGGACACAAGTCAGCGGCACGAGGATCGAAATTGCTGACGACCGCAGCGACGTGCTTCTCGTCAGCATGCCCGAAGTCTTCCTCACCGAAGAACTGGTATTTGCAGTCGAAATCACCCGTGGCGAACAGAGCTTCCGCCAAGAGGTCACGATCCAGGTTCAGCCAATTGGCATGAGTAGCCGTTCGCTCGCACCTGACGAACCCTTCGACAACCAACAAGTCGGCCGCGAATCGGAAGGAGACCAAGGCGGTCGCGGACTCGGAAAACTCTGGGGAGCGCTACTCGCATTCTTCGGCACGCGATCTGGCCGCAGGAGCCCTGAGTGAATCCCCCATGGCACGGTTGCCACAGGGAGCCGGTGTCAAAGGGCTTGTCACAGCCGACCTTAGACGCCGATAGCGACTACTGATGGTGTGCAAATCGCTCATTCCTGTCGCCGGACTCGCTGCTGTGCTCGCTGCGGCGCCCGGCCCGCAATCTCCACCTCCGAGTTCGCTCGTGGGCATCACCGTGCCATGCAAGATGGCGCTCGTGTCTCCCGAACAAGCGGGGAAGATCGTGGAGCTCGCCGTCCGCGACGGAGAACGCGTTACCAAGGACAGCGTGCTGTTCCGCCTCAACTCGGTCCTCGAAGAGCTTGAGGTCAAACGCCTCGGGGCTCTCGCAAACTCCGATCTGCTCGAGCGACGTGCCAAGATGACTCTCGAGTTCGCCGAACAGCAGGCGACGCGGATGACCGAGCTGCGTGACCAGGACATCAGCAGCGAACGGGACATGCAGAAGCAGGCGCATGAGCTGGCGATTGCCAAGGTCATGCTTGAGCAAGCACAACTCGAGCGCCGCCAAGCCACCAATCAACTCGCGCAAGCCAAAGAACGACTTTCACAGCGAACCGTTCTCAGCCCCTTTGACGGCATCGTCACGTCACACTTCCGCGGCACCGGCGAAGCCGTCGAAAAGTTCGTTCCCGTGGTCGAGGTCATGAGTCTCGATCCACTCTGGATCGAGTTCGAGTGCCCCATCCAACGGCAACAAGAGTTCAAGCTGGACGCGCAAGTGCGTGTTTCTCTGGCTCGGAGGCCGCAAGACTCTCGCCTCGCCACAATTGAGTTCATCTCATCGAAGGCCACCGCGTCGAGCCACAGCTTCACGATCCGAGCCACGGTCAGCAATCCAGAACTGGATTGGATGACCGGGTTGAAGATGACCGTGGAGCCAGCTCCAGACACCACACCAAGCACGCCTTCGGGCAAGTAGATCAGGATGCACAACCTACCGAACGAACAATCCTTCACGGACGGCGACCAACAGGATCTGCTTGACGAACTCGAAGTGCGTATCGATACCAGCGTCGCATCCATTCGTGAGGCGACGACGAACCGCAGGCATGCTCGAGTCGAACTACGCGCCGGCAACGCCTGCGACCGCGACGCGGTCGTGAGTGTTCTGCAGACCAGTGAGGTCCACGCAACCACGGTCACGGGTATCGCCAACAAGCCAATCATGGTTGGCAGCGTCTTCCACCTGCAATTCGATCAGCGCATCCTCGACATCGCCCCCACGCTCGCGATTTGCGACCGCTGCACGATGTTCAGCGACGTGTCGTTCGAACTGCGCCTGCGCTTCACGGAACCCGTCGAGATCACCAGCAACTAGGCAACAGTGACCGACTCGACAACCAACACGGCGACTGCGACGGAGAAATCCAACGCCGCAACCAGTATGAGCGCGCTGCAATGCGAGATGCGCGCGCTCTTCCTGGATCGCCCAAGTAACCGGGCGCTGGCGGAATCGCTACAACGCATCTGCCAACGCATTGGAGCGCTCTATGCCGTCGTGCACACGCGCTTCGGAGTCAACGTGCTCTCGGAAGAGTGGTGCGGCGATGACAGCCAGTTCAGCTCGGATGATCGCGAGATCATCAACCAAGCACTTTGGGAATCCGTCTCAACCGAAGAAGCACGATGCGTGCGCTTGAAGACCGGCCAAGACGTTCTGCTGCTGGCCACGGTCGTGATGTACGACCAGGGTGCCGAACCGTCTGGCGGCGCAGCAATCGTGATGCCGCCGTGCGACAAGGGCCGCATCCTACAAATCATGGCGCAGCTCGAGGGCATCCTCGGCTACGTCTCGCTACTGTTTGACCAAGGCGGCGGCGCTTCGCACAAGCGGTCCGCTGAGCGTCGAGAGCTTCGCAAGACCGACGATGCCAACCACCCCGTTCGCCTTGCCTACGCGATCCTATCCGAACTAGAAGCGCGCTACGGCCTGGAGTTGGCAGCGGTCGGGTTCGTGCACAAGAACCGTGTGCAAGTCGCCGCAATGAGCGGCATCGATGATCTGCGCGGGTCCAACCCCGGTGTGCAGAGCATTCGCGCCGCGATGGAAGAGTGCCTCGATCGCGGCAGCCCCATCGTTGCCAATAGCTCGGAAGAGGCCGACAACGATTGCCGACTGCACGCGCAGTGGAGCCACAAGGGGCAAGGCAATCCGGTCGCGTCCTTGCCGCTGATCACCATGGACGAAACCGTCGCCATCGTTTCGATGAGCCAGGGCGGTGGCACCCAACTGACCCGAGATCAAGTCAACTTGATGCAAGAGGAGTTGTCCGGATACGCCGCGCTAGTGCCGCTGTCCTTGACGGCGAACCGCACGCTGCGGGCCCATGTTGCTGCGTCCGTGCGACAGAGCATGCAGGGCGTGCACAAACGGGGCCCGGTGCGTCTCGGCATCGTGCTCGCGTCGATCATGCTGCTGGTGTCCTGGCTGGCGTTCGGCACGCTCAGTCACACCTTCACCGTGCCATGCACGGTCAAAGCAACCGACCGCCGCACGATCGCGTGCCCGCGGGCCGGTGTCTTGGCCGAACTGTTCGTGCGCCCTGGCGACCGCGTCCAAGAAGGGCAACTGCTGGCCGCAATCGATGCCAGCGACGACTTCCTGCAACGCGCCGAACTCACTGCGGAAATCGAATCCTTGTCGGCACTCGTCGACCAAGCGGTTGGCGAACGCCAGGCGGGACAAGTTCGTGTCAACGAAGCCAAGAAGCGCAGCCTTGAAGCGCAGTTAGCCATTGTCGATGCCAGTATCGCGCAAGCGCAGATTCGTGCGCCCAACGATGGACTGATTCTCGAAGGCGATCTCCGCGAGCGACTTGGCAGTCGCCTCGACCTCGGTGTGCCGCTGTTCGAGTTGGCTCGCTCCGATCGCGCATCGATCGAACTGCGGATTCCTGAACGCCTGGTGCTCGCCGCCAATGAATGCGTCGACGCGCAGTTCGCATCCGCCGCCGAACCGGATCGAACCTACACGCTCGAGAGCCTGAGGATTGCGCCATCGAGCACGATCCTCAACGAGAGCAACGTCTTCCTCGGCGAAGCCGACGTCGAAATTGACCTCGGCCTACTGCCGCCTGGCATGGAAGGCACCGCCCGTATCGATTCCGGCGCTCGATCCGCATGGTGGGTTGTCACTCACCGCATGACCGACTGGTTGCACCTGAACTTCTGGCTGTAAGCATCGATGGCAGAGATCTCCAGAACCGAACGTGTGCTCGGCCCGCTGCGAGTCGGCTTGCGCACCGATCTGCACGTCACGCGTCAACAGACACGCGGCGGTGTGCGCTACGTACTGCACGATCCGGTCAGCTTCCAGAATCATGCGTTCCAGCCGAGTGACTACCGAGTCCTGACCGCTATCGTCCGGCATCGCACGCTGACCGAGACGTTCCATAGCCTGGTCGACCAAGGCATGGTCGACGACACCGCCGAAGACCGCGAAGGCTTCTTCAAGTTTGTCTTGTGGCTTCACGGCATCGGAATCGTGCACCTGCCCATCACCGGCGGCAGCGTCGCGTTTGACCGCATGCAGGAGAAGCAGGCGCAAAAGCGTGGTCCGTGGTACCGCATCTTGATGAGCCACCGCATCCCAATCAGTGACCCGGATGCGTTCCTCGATCGCACCGTGCGATTCACCGGTTGGCTATTTGCGTGGCCAGGCCTGGTTTTGTGGCTCGGCCTGCTTGGCTTGGTGTTTTGGAAGTGCCTCGGGCGCTTCGACGAGATGTTCGCCGAGTCGAGCAATCTGCTGGCGCTGTCGAACCTGCCGGTACTTTGGATTGCGCTTGTCGGCCTGAAGATCCTGCACGAGTTCGGCCACGCATTCGCAGCCAAGAAGTACGGTGCCTCAGTGCCCGAGATGGGCGTGCAGATGATCATGATGACGCCGTGCGCCTATGTCGACGCCGGCGCCTCGTGGAAGCTGGCCGGCGCACGCGAACGCGCGGTCGTGGCGCTTGGCGGTATGTATGTCGAGACCTTCGTTGCGGCGATCGCCGCGCTGGTCTGGGCCGGTACCACCGAAGGCTTTGCGCACGACTTGTCGTTCAACATCATCGCGCTCGCGAGCGTGGTCACGGTGCTGTTCAACATCAACCCGCTACTGAAGTACGACGGCTACTTCTTGTTCAGCGACCTGGTTGGCGTGTTCAACCTGCAGCAGCGCGCCCAAGCCTACTTCACCGGTTGGACCAACCGCATCGCGCTCGGAAAGCCTCGCGCCCCCGACAACTATTCGCGATCCGAACGCCTGCTGTATGCGACCTACGGTCCGGCGGCGTTCCTGAATCGCATCTTCCTGGCGTTCATGCTGACCGGCTTGATGACCATGCAATGGCCGTCGGCCGGCATGTTCCTCGGCGTCGTGTTTGCCTGGGCACTGATCTTCAAGCCACTGATCGGGCTGACGATTCACCTGTGGCGCGGCAAAGCAACCGCGGAGTATCGCACCAGAGCACGGCTCGTTGCCCTGACCGCGATGACCTTGGTGCCACTCCTTGGCAGCCTCGTGCCAATCTCGTGGAACATCGTCGCGCCTGGCGTGCTTGATCCGCAAGAACGTCAGTCCGTTCGCGCTCCGTCCGGCGGGTTTGTGCGCACCATCGGAGTCCAAAACGGCGATCACGTCGAAGAGGGTGACCTGCTCTGCATGCTGCAGAACCCCGACCTCGAAATGCGGCGGTTGCGTTTGGTTGGCGAACTCGAGGCCGAACGTGAAGGCCTCGATGCGATCGAACTCGATGATCCAACGCAGGCAGCCATCCACCAGGCGCGCATCTCGTATCTGACTGCGAGTGTGCGCGAGATCGACACCCGGTTGGAGTCGATGAGCCTTTCGGCCGATGCCGCAGGAACCATCGCCAGCCCGATGCACAACCGCCTTGCCGGGCGCTTCCTGCAGCAGGGCGAGGAACTGTTCCAAGTTCATTCGGGGCACCGCTACTTGCGCATTGTGCTCACCGAAGAAGAGGTTTCGCGAGCGCGGCTCGAAGTCGATTCGCCGGCGATTGTGCGCTGGACGTGCGACCCGACCACGGCGGTAGCGGCAACCGTGCTCGAGATTCATTCGTCGGCATCACGGTTTGAGATCCCCACCGCGCTGACGATGCTCGGCGGCGGCGACCTCTATGTGACCAAGACTACGGACTCACTGGTCGCCGCGGACCGGCCGTACTTGCACGTGCTGATCGAGGTCGAGTCGATTCCGCTCAACGCGCGTGGCTCGGGTTTGACCGCGCGTGTGCAATTGCCAGCACGCGTACAGCTGCTCGGCAACTGGGCAAAAACGCGCTTGCTATCGTTCTGGAACGCCTGGCGCATGTCTTAGCCGGCTACTTGTCGCCGTCCACGCGCTCTTGTACCGCGACCTCCCAACCGATGTCGCCCAGGAGAAGAGGTCGCCCACGCACGATGACCGGTTCGAACGCGACTAGCCACAAGGATCCTGGGATCAGCGGGTCGCTGTAATTGCGCAACAACAGTCCGTCGTTGGGCAGCTTCGTCCGCCACTGGTTCAACTGCTCGAACACGACCGGGTCAAAACGCCGAATCTCATTACCCAACTCCGGGTGATCCAGAATCAGGCCGCGACCCTGTTTCTGGTGCAGCCAATCGTAGTGCCGTTCGATCAAGACCGTGCCACGTGAGACGTCTTTCGTCAGCTCGGTGAACTTGCCAAGCTCGACAGTCATCGCCAGCACGCCAAGCACCTCGCGATCGGCATCGAGTGCATCACTCCAAACCGGAACCGAGAAGGCAACGATCAGCTTGCCACTGGCCTTGCTGCGAAACACCGTCGACCGGTGCGGCTCGGTGATCGGTTTCTTGATCGGGACATCGGGCGCAAAATCCCTGCCTTCGCCGTGGAAGTAGTCGCGGTAATAGAAACTTGTCCCGACCAATTCCTGACGCAGTGGGCTTCGCGCGACGTGCCGACCGCGCGCATCTGTCAGGAACCAACTCGCAGCGAGGCTTGCCGACTGGTGCTCTCGCTTGCGTGCTCGTAGCCAAGCATTCAGCGCCGTCAGACTCAGCGCAGCATCTTCTGACGACAAGTCGTCGACGCTCGCGAGTTGCGCCATCTTGGCGATCATCGGAGCCTGCTGAGCGGCAGCCTCGAGGATGCGCCAACGCACATCAACGCCGCTAGCGATCATGCGGGCCGCGTATTTGGCGGACAGGCGCAGGCCTTCTTCGCGTGCATGGCGCTCGTTCTCCGAAACCTGCGCAAGCATCACAGCCGCGATCGACGTCACCGTGATGGTCACTGCGGCAACCACTCCGACCGCCAACGTCCAGGTGCGGTGGCGACGCATCAATCGCCAGACCCGACCGGTCAATGGCTCGTGACACACCGAAACTGGCTCATCAGCAAGGTAGCGCTGCAGGTCTTTGGCGAGCGCAGCCGGAGTTGGGTATCGGTCACTGGGTTCGCGAGCCATTGCCCGAGCACACACCGCATCCAACTCGCGCGGCACTCCAGCACGCACCGACCGAGCGCGCGGCGTAGGCCGATGCAGGATGTGTTCGAGCACTCCAGTCGAATCTCGACCTTCGTGCGGCGCTCGACCCGTCAACAACTCAAACAGGATGGCACCGATCCCGTAGATGTCGGTGTACTGGCTGGGGGTGCCGCGCGCTTGCTCCGGAGCCATGTAGGCCGGAGTTCCGACTGCGCCACCATCCTGAGTGTCTGCAGGTGTATCCGTTGCTATGCGCCTGGTTCGGTCGGAAGAACGACTCGAACGCTCGACCTCAGGATCATCCGGATCGCTTGCAAGTTTGGCGAGCCCCCAGTCCAACAAGATCACTTCGCCGAATTCACCGAGCACAACATTGCCGGGCTTGAGATCGCGGTGCATCACTCCGCGCGCATGCGCGTGACTGATCGCATTGCAGATACCGATAATGGCCGTCAACAAGCGCGGCAGTTCTAGCCGGTCCGCCTTGCCCTTATCGCGGTCGAGTTCGTCGCGTTTGGCATGGAAACTCGCGATCGCTTCCTGCAAGGGTTGCCCGCGCACCACGCGCATGGTGTAGAAGGCATCGGCTTGATCCGACGACGCCGACAAGTCGTAGATCGGCACGATCCCGGGATGCTCCAATTGGCCGGTAATCTGCACCTCCCGCAACAATCGCGACCCAAGATCTCGACGAGTCGCATCCTTGCCAGACAAATCACGCCGAACTTCTTTTAGCGCGACCTCACGGCGGAGCACATTGTCGTAGGCAAGGTGCACGGTGCCGAACCCGCCCGAACCAAGTTGGCGACGGATCTCATAGCGGTCACCGCGGCGATTTGGCGTGCTCTCACTCATGGTCGGGTCCGCCATCATGGGGCCACCTTTGGCGCCGTCAATGTTCCGGACGAAACCGCGCAGTGAAGTCGAAGAAACAGTGCCTGCCAGAGCCAAGCCAATGGCAGGCGCCGTCAACCCGCTTGTTGACGTTCGCAACGCAGAGGACATCGACTGCAAGGGCACACTGGACATGCTGCTGACGTCCAGTTCGCGGGCAATGCGGGCGAGAAGACGTGCCAGCGAGGATGTGTTTTTTTGTCCTGGCACGGTACGTACATCCTCGTGGCAAGTGATGATGCTCTTTATTCGACGCGCCTTGGGCAGCTGCAGAGGGGGCGTGGCGCTGGTTTTCTGGCCGCAGTTGCGGCGGGCCGGGGGGCGCACGATGACGTTCTGGATTGCTTGATCGCGGATCCGCGGGTCGACTCGCAAGTGGAGTCGCGCGAGCGGTACTACGCTGAGCTGGTCGTCGCGATCGATGTGCCGATCGGGCCGATTGTTGCACATCTGGCCGGTCGGGAGACCGCGCTTGGACATGGGGTGCTCGCCGGTGCTTGGCAGCTCGGTCACCGGGAGACGCGGGCGCTGCTGGCTGATCCGGGTAGCGATGAGGCAGTCGTTGCGGGGGTCGCTCGGCAGCTGTGGAACTTTGAATGGGCCAAGCTCGTCGAGCTGCAGGGGCGCGCCGCCAAGGCCTTCCTGCGCGAGGCACTCGAAGTCGCCGACTGCGCCGAGTCGTCTCGACGCCGGCAGACGAATGCTGGGCTGCCCGGCGAGATGAGCATTGCCGATTTGCTCGAACTCGGCCGCCAGATGCACCACAGCCAACGCTGGGCAGTCGTCGAAGAACTGTGTCGACGCGGCACCGAAGAGGATCGCTGCGTGCTCGCAGAAACAGTCAGCAACGACATCGTCTACGACCGGGTTCGCCTGGCCGCGCGCGCGCTTGGCACACTCGGCGACGAACGCTTGCTGCAAGTTGCCGACGACTACTTTGCGCGCGAAGACGTGTTCGAAGATCCGGCCCGCCGATTGTCTGGCTATGACCGCATGCGCCGCAGCGCGCTACATGACTACGTACAGCACTTGCCGATCGACCGCCAGGTTGAGCTGGCGCGGGCCTGGCACGCACGCGGAGGGTTCTTCGAAATGATCGCAGGCAAGATCTTCGGGGCCCAAGCCACTCCGGACGACCGCACCCGGATCGAGGCCTTCATCGAGGAGCAAGGCACGAGCGACACCGGCTGGGACGTCATCAACGAACTCATCGCGCTGGGCCGCATCGGCGACCCACGGTCGGCACCACTGCTGGTGCAAGTGGCCGAACAAGCGGACTACAGCCTGGCCCGCCGCCGAGCCCTGCAAGCCTTGTCCGGCATGCAGCAACTACCGATCGCCGCCGCTGCCCTTCATGAGGCACTGTGGGACTGCGAAGACGAAGCCGCCGGCGACGCGTGCAAGTTCTTGCGATCGCTAGAGCCGGTCGCTCGTGCGCGCGTCCAGGAGCTTGCAGAGCTCGCACTCGCGGATCAAGCGCTGCGCCTTCAGGCCGTGGACCGCCTGGCGCGGGGCTAGGATTCGCAGACTATCGCTGGCGCAGATCCGCGCCGCAGTGCCAACAAAAGGTCGCTGCGAGCGGCGCAGAATGGCCGCAACGCTTCTGCTGGCAAGTGACGTGCTGCGGCAGGAGCGGCTGCTGACAATCTGGGTTCCAGCACGGCACGCCGCCGTCCTCGGGATAGCTGCGGTCTCCTACACCATGGCCGCAGTGGCTACAGAACTTCGGTGCGCTCGCATCTGTCGCCGCCTCAGGTCGGGGCGGTAGCGGTAGCGGTGGCGGTGGCACCGCAGCAACTTCGACAGCAACATCCGTAGCGATCTCCGAGCCAACCACAAACCGGTGCATGCCTTGATAGCCGGACAACGAACACAACGTGCGCAGCAGGTTCCTCAGCGCATCCGCGTCCGCCCCTTCGAAGCCCGAAGACTGCATCCCGATTTCGAACGAGTTCGTTAGTTGGTCCTTCTTGACTCGGAACAACAGATTCACCCACCCATCCGACGTATCAAACACCCCGGACACATCCGGAGTGCGCGCCGGCATACCGATCGCGTCGACCAGGGACGCGACTTCGAGAGCTTGCTCACTCGTCAACGATCGTTCATGCGAACTCCAATGGCTGGTTTGCGCATCCTTGGCCACAAACGCCACCACCGCATCGTCAAGAGTTGATCCAGGCGCATGCAGCATGCAGAACCGACCGACCATCGTCTGGTGGCCAACCCTCCCTAGCCAGCCGCTCGATTCCTGAATCGTCAACTCCAGCGAAAATGGCTTGGTGGCTGTCATGAGGTCGAAGGTGAAGCGACTACGACATCCTAACAAGGCGACCGCCGCCGGAAAGCAGGAAGGCATGACGAACGCTGCGCATGTCAATACGATGCGCACTGGCTAGACGGTGTATCTCCAAATGGCCGTGACGCGTCGAAGCCCGTAACATGGATCAGCGCCGCAGACCTGTGGACGGATCTGTCGTACATGCCCCTTAGCCTCCGCAATGGTCGCAACCTCACAACGCCTACTCATGGTTCTCGGCAACCAACGTTCCGGAACGACGATGATGATGGAGGCATTGGGCCGCTCTCCGGATATCGAGGCGCACCAGGAGGGCAGCCCCGCGATCATGCGCGACAATCGACTCATCTCGATCGAGCAGCTGCATAAGACCGTCGAACAATCCCCGTTCCCCGGCGTCGCAATCAAGCCGCTGTGTGACTCTCAGTGGATCCACACACTCCTGTCGTATTTCGACAACAGCTGCGCAATCTGGATGTATCGCAACTGGTGGGACATCGCGAACTCAACAACTCGCAAGTGGCCGGGTCACTCCCTTGAGATCATGCAAGCGTTTGCCAGCAACAACGACCACTGGCTGGGATGGCGCAACGAGAACATCAGCGCAACAACTCGCTGCAAACTGAACGAACTGGTCAGCGAGTGCACGACCGACGCAGCTGCAGCCGCGACGTTTTGGTGGCTCCGCAACACGCACTGGTTCGAGCACGGAGCGGCCGAGCACCCGAACTGCGCGCGCACGCTGTGCTACGAACAACTCGTCGAGCAGCCGGCCGAGTGGATCCGCAAGGCAGCCGATTTTGCCCAGCTTCGGTTCTACCCTGCCATGATCGAAGGCATTCACTCGCGCAGCGTCGCACGAAGCGCAGCACCAGAGGTGCCCGCTTCCATCCGCGAAGCATGCAACGACATGCTGACGCGACTGACAGCCACATCCGAAGCCAACTGGTAGCGAGGTGATGGAGGCGCTCCTCGCGGGGGTTCCTGCGACCAGGCGAGCCCCGCGCGGCTACTTCTTGGCGAGCAACTTGTCGATCGAATCCCAATAGCCCTTGGTCAGACGGTCTATGTCTACGTCCTCAAGGGCTTCGGCCAGGGCTTCGTCACGGCTCTTACCTTGCGCAAGAGCAGACACGAGTCGGTCAAACACGGCTCGGACCTTGGGGCTGCCACCTCGCAAGTAGCGCACCAGCGCCCAAGACTGCGAGTAGTTCCACGACGCCTTCGGTCCATAGAACTGGCGCGGTGTGATCTTCATGAACTGCTCGAGCGATCCGCGTGCGCTGGGTCGTATCAGCGCCAACGCGCGCAGATGTTTCGGCTGCACGATGCCTGCCGATGGCTTCCCCCTGTTGAAACGCGACACCTCAAAGTACTCCGCCAGGCCTTCGTTCAACCAAACCGGCGAGTCGGCCGACAACATGTCGAAGTACTGATGAAAGCCCTCATGGCGAATTGTGCGCAACATGTCGCCGCGCACGGACAGATTCCAAATCAGTAGCTGCTGCAGCTCAGGGCTGTAGACGCCAGCAGTGTGAATGGGGATCCGCAACTCCAATCCTTCGAGATAGCGCTTGTAGCCCTGCTCGCCCGAGAACAAGTAGACCTGGAAGCGCTGACCATCCGCAAATTCGTTGCGCACATTGCCGAGCATCTTGCAGTAGTAGGCAAGAGCTCCCTCGAGCACCTTGCCGGCTGACTTGCAGACGGTTTCGTCAATGTCGGACGTAATGACGTAGTGCTTGGTCTCAACGGTGAACCGCTTGCGAAACGCCGGCCCATCAATGATCCGATCGGTGCGCCGCCGCATCGCATGCAATCGATCATCGCTGAGCCCGCGGGACGATGCATCGTCCAAGACTTGCCGCGCATCCTGGGGCTTCGATTGCCGAACTAGCGCCAAAGCAAGGTCACAGTAGGCACGCACGGAATTCGGCTGCCGTTCGATCACTGCGCGGAATTGCTGCTCGGCGGCTTCGCTTTGCCGCAGAGCCAGGTAGCTCGCACCAAGCACGACACGGCCATTGCAAAACTCCGGGTCCGCGGCGACGACTTGCTCGCCGAGTGCAATCGATTTCCGAAAGGCGCCGTCGACCATGTACGCGTAACTTTGCAGGTACTGCTTGACGACTGCAGGCACCTGGTCTGGCTTCCACAGCGCCATCCGGAACAACACTCGCGTACTGCGGCCTTTGCTCAAGTCGTCCAGAACGCCCTGCACAAGCTTCAGATTCTTGGGACGATCTTTGCCCGGGTAGTAGCGCCGCTCCGCGACCGCCCCACCCACCGCAGCCTTAGGCGCCGTAAACAGCCAGGCCGGCAGTTGTGCCTTCGGGCGATAGCTCTTCGCGAACTTCGTGCGTGCAACTTGGCGGTGGTTGTCAAGCAAGCCATGGATCCACGCCGGCTCGACCTTGCCAGTGATCGCCAACTCATCGAACCTGCCGTCGGTGATGCCAATGCTGCCGACAACCGGATCACTCCACGTCTCTTTGGTGACAGACTTGCCGTTGATGCGTAGCCGCAAGCTCTGCGGCGCAACCTCCACAACGACCGTGTATGGCCTGCCTCTCTGCATCGGCCAGAGTGACTTCTTCTTCTTGTTCTTGTTCTTGTTCTTGGACTTCTTCGGCAGCCACGTCTCGCGGAACAACTCGGTGCTTGCTTCGCCGCGGTGGCGGGTCACCACCGTCGGAACATAGGCTCCCGCACCATATTGAGGCGTCGCCAGCGACACCCCCACAACGGTCCGGAACATGCCCGCGTTGTTGATGCCGCTGAGGATCTCCGTATCGGCGTAGCTCTTGCCCTTGACCTCGATCTTGCAGGACTTGAATTGCGCCGGGTGGATTCGCGGCCGGTACTCCGGCTCAAACGTGGGCATCTTCGGCATCTCAAAAAACGGCAGGTCCCCGATTCGGGGCTTGCCCCGATTGACGGGCTCGGATGGCTTCGGCTTGTTCGGATCGGCAAAGTCGGCCATCGACTTGGGCGTATAGACAAGCTTGATCCGGCCAGTCTTTGCGTTGTACGAAAGCAACTCTCCACTGATCAGGGCAGCTGGCTTCGGCGGTGTGTACGACGCCTCAAACGTTAGCCGTCGATGCACGTCGACGATCTCGGTGCGCGCGTAACGCACGTAGTCCGCCTCCTCATGATTCGTCAGCAGAGCTGCCAGGCGGTCCTTGGCCTGGGACCAGTCCACCTCCGGTTCCTCGGTAATCGCGCGCAGCTCCGCACGAAACGCCGAGGCATCCTGCGCGACCGCGTGGCCGACAACAACGTAGCCCGCAGCAACCAGCACCAGAACGGCAACAACTGCGGACTGGCTGAGCCCCAACCGTCGCGACACTTGCTGGGCGAGCTTCTGATTCTTTGCCTTCATCTCGTTCACCTGCTGCTCCATGCAACTGATATTGCGGCGTTTGATTCGAGCGGCTTGAAGTCAAACGTAGGACGTCGCCGCGGCCGGTCGGGTTTTCCAGATCCACCAGAGAGTCTGACAGACACGACGACTCAGGGCTGCCTTGGTCACGAGGAGACGTGCCAAAATTATCCGTACCGCCCCGCAGCCACTGGCCAACGCTCGGGTTGCGACGGAACAGAAATTCCGAACAACGATGTAAGTTCCGGATCGATTCGCGGTCGGTAGCCCAACGATGAGCCGACCGAATTGCCTGCACTACTTGACATTTGCCATGGTGTTGCCTGCAGCCTGTGCATCAGCACCCGAGCAAACGAACAACACCCGAGTCCTACAGATCGACAACCGATCCGGCTGCGCGCTGTTCTTGCGCCAAGCCGTGCGAGACGGCTGGGGCGCGACCACATCGCTTGGCGACGCATCGAGTATCGCAGCGCGGCTCGCGCCCGGCCGCTACGCCTTGCGCATTGGAACCAACGGACCGCACGTTCCGTTGCCGGTGCCGATCGCGGAGGTGGGCTTCGAGCCACCGACCAAGACATCGGTAACTGTCTGGCCGTGGCCCAAACCCTTGCCAGGCTGGTGCTGGATACCGTCGGGCTACGCGCTGCGTGGCGACGATCTCGGCATCGGGCAGGAAGATGAACGGCCCATGTCGACACCGATGAGCAACGGCTTCTGGCTTGCCGAGCGCGAAACAACCAACGCGCAGTTCGTGACCTTCCTCAACGCGATCGGCCGCGACGCCATCGACCACACATGGCTAGATCTAGGCGGCCGCAAGTGCCGTGTTGCATGGCGAGATTCCGCCAACGCGTTCACCACCGACGTACCAGACCTTCCCATCGTCACGGTGAGTTTTGGCGGCGCGCTTGCCTACTGCAGCTGGCTCAGCCAAACCAACGGCGCGCGCCACCGGCTGCCCAGCGAGACCGAATGGGAGAAGGCCGCGCGCGGCCCCGGCTCGCGCGTCTACGCATACGGCGATACGTTTCGCACCGCCGCAGCCAATCAAGAGAGCGGTCGATTGGTGGCAACCGGTTGCTACTCACCGAACGGCTTCGGGCTCTTCGACATGACTGGCAACGCCTTCGAATGGACCGGTGATTGCTACCACCGCGACGCCTACGGCGGCACCCAGACTACTTGCGACGAACACTGCGCCTATCGGTCATTGCGTGGCGGATCGTTTGTGCTCGACGGCATCTTCGTGCGCAATTCGATGCGCATGCGACTACGTCCCGAGGTACGCGCCGATGACGTTGGCTTCCGCGTGTTGCGCGAACACGTCGCAGAGTAGCGATTCCCTGTAAGCACCGGCGCGCTGCGCAGTCTCTAGTTCATGAACCAGATGATACGAAGGCCGAATCTCGGCTTGGCGACCGCTCTTGCAGCCAGCCTGGCAGCAACCGCAAGCGGCCAAATGGAAAAGCGCACGGCCGATCAATACGCCAACGCCGTGTTTGCGAAGGCCGCACCGGCCGTCAACAGCAAGGCTCCCGACCTTCGCCTGCGCGACCTGACCGGCCGCATGCGCAGCCTGCACGCCGAACGTGGAAGAACGATCGTGCTGATTGGCGCCAGCTACACTTGACCGCCTTTTCGCCGCAATGCCGCAGGTCTGCGGGATCTCATTGCGCAATACAAGGGGCGGGACGACGTGCACATGCTCGTCATCTACCAGCGCGAACCTCACGCCCGACAATTGGCGTTCGACAGCATCGCGCAACCGACCACGTTCACAGAACGCGTCGCGCTCGCACGCAAGATGATCGCCGAAGACCAACTCGACGTCGATGTCTGGATCGATGATCTTGGGGATACCAGCCGCGCGGCGTTTGGTGATCTACCCAACTCAGTGATCGTCATCGACAAGACCAGCACCGTACGCCTCAAACACAGTTGGTTCGACCCTACCAGCCTCGCGAGCGCCCTCGAGAAGTTGGCGCCTGCTCGTAGTAGCGCGCGGGCAGCTAGCAATCGCGGCTACGTGCTGGCAGCAACGTGGTACGCGTTGCTAGCGCCCCCAATTCGCAACTTCATCGCGAATGCGCTCGAACAGGATCTCGTGCAGGTTATTGCCCGTGCCTGGATCCTTCACACCGTGTGCCGCTGCGGAAGCCTTGAGGTTGCCGCCGTACTCAATGAACACGAACTGGCCGCGCGTGAACTGAGCGATTTGCCGAAGCACCATAGTGCCAGCGGCACCTAGCCCACTCGCCGCGACGGTGTGCATGCGCACGCCGCTCGCGACCGCTGCGCGAAGGGATTGCACGTATGGCACGTCGTGCTGGTAGTCAATGTGCGGCGGTGCATCGGCGATGACGAACGCCACCTTCGCGGCTCCTTTCCGCCATTCGAGGCCATCGATCGCCAAGGCCAAGGCTTGGTTCATCGATTCCGGATGGTCGCCGCCTCCTAGGGCCCCCATGCCACGCAGCGCAGTCGCGAAGCTTTCGATGTCTCCGGTGAAGGCATGCGTCGCGGTCACGTATTCGTCGCCAACGTCGCGGTAGAGCACGGCAGCGTAGCGAAGATCAAACTCAAGCTCGAGACCCTTCAGGCGTTCGGTCACCTGCAGCAACGTCGACTTGATGGCCTGCATCTCGTCCCTCATCGATCCGGTCGTATCCACAACGAACGCAACATCCAAAACGACCGGCCCGGACTTCGCCGCGCGTTTCGGCATGGTTAGCACGGTGTCGTCGGCGCCATTCCATGGTGCCCGCACGACACCTGCTTCAACCCGCGCTTCTATCAGGTAGGGCCCGGTCGAATCGCCCTCGAGCCCCAACGTCCGCGGATAGAACGGCACCTGACCGTCACCGTAGGTCGTGCCATACCAGACGACTTGATCGCTGTGTTCGTCAACGATCGTCACCGCGACACCGGGTTGCGGGGCTCCCTTCGTATCGACGACCTGAACAAACCGCCGATCGCGAACGTCGATGTTGATGTAATGACGCGCTAGTGCTGCGTCCTTCTGTGAGGCATCGAGGTAGTTCAAGAAGTCTTCGAAGACCGCGTTGTCGTCACGCGAGCCCGCTCGCAGAACCACGTTCGCCAACTTGGCGTTGTCCTCCGGCGCCAAAGTAGCTGCTGCCGATGTCGCTGTTGTCGACAAGCCTGCTAGTCCAGCGACATCGGCAACACCTTCCGCCGGCTTCGCTGTCCCCGCACTCGCTCGTCCGCCGGTCATTGGTCCAGTAGGTGCAGCCCCACCGCGTCCTGCTCCACCTGTCACTGGCCCACCGGTCACTGGCCCACCGGTCGCTGGCCCACCGGTCGCTGGCCCAAAGGCCGCAACCCCACGGGTCGCAGGACCACCGCTAGCTGGACCACCTGTGCCCGGCCCTGATGGACGAGACTTCGCGCGCTTCGAACCCAAGTAGAAGTCATCCGAACCGGTCGACGGACGGGCGGCCGCGGCATAGCGCATGACCCAAGAACCCTTCGTTGTCGATTGCACCGGGCGGCCCGCCAGCTTCTCTTCAGCCAGCAGCAAGGGCGCGCGAACCGGGCGCGCTGAGCCTTCTTCGAAGACCTGGTCTGCAGTAGCGATCGAGTCTGCCACCTTATCCGGGCCTGCCTCAACGACTGGTCCCTCCTGCAACCCTTCGTCATCTTGTGGATCAGAACCAACGGAGCACGCTGGCAGCAGCAGTGCGAGAACTAGGAGCGGACGATGGCACATAGGCTTGCTTGGGTGTCGGAATCAGCCCGAGCGCAACGTCCATGCCGAGACACCAGTTCCCAGTTTGTTCGGTGCCTGTGCTTGCCCATTGCCCTCTGCGACGCCCGATATGGGCTTCGTTACGGCGCTGTAACAGCAGGCTGCCGCATCGAGCCATTCCTGCCGACCCCGCGAACTGACACGCCGCTGACATCGCTGACGATACGATTGCACGAGAGTGGAGCCATGAAGCCCCAGCATGCCCTCGTGTGGACCTTGCCGTTGATGACCGCCCTCAGCACTGCCGTGATCGCGCAAGAACAGGCCGTGCTGAAGCGCGACCCCTACTACCAGCCGGTCGGAGCGAAGTCGACCTCACACATGCCGCGGGTGATCATCCGCAACATGCGGCAAGATCGCGAGGGCCACGTCTGGTTCGCCACGTTTGGCGGCCCGATTCGATACGACGGGAACGAGTTCACGAACTTCGGAGAAGAGGTAGGCCTGGCGAAGCGGCGCATCTTCTCGCTGCTGGAAGCTCGATCCGGCGCGCTGTGGTTCGGTTCGATGACCGCTGGCGCTTCGCGCTACGACGGCAAATCGTTCACGAAGTTCACGGTCAAGAATGGTCTAGCCAGCAACGACGTGAATTGGATCTTCGAAGACCGCGCCAACAACATCTGGCTTGGCACCGAACGCGGGGTGAGCCGATACGACGGCAAGTCGATGACCAACTTCACAACCGAAGATGGACTTGTCCACAACTCGATCTACACGATCGCGCAAGATGCCTCCGGCAAGATCTGGTTTGGCACGCAGGGCGGCATCTGCTCGTACGACGGCAAAGCGTTCGCAAACTTCGCAGACCAAGTTGGCCAATCGTTCGCCAACATTCGCTCGATGGCTGTGGACCGCTCCGGCAACCTTTGGTTCGGAGGCCAGGCCGGGGCCTATCGTTTCGACGGCAAGACCCTGACGACGTTCACTGCCAAGAACGGATTGCTGGCGGACTTCGTCGGCTCGCTGCTCATCGATCACAAAGGCAACGTCTGGATGGGACACCCAGGCGGTTTCCCGGCTGGTCCAGTTGGCGGCGTAACCCGATACGACGGCAAGACCTTCCAGTTCTTCACCGAGAAGGACGGCCTCAACAGCACCAACGTCTACGGCATGCTGGAAGACAAGGACGGCAACATCTGGTTCGGCCATGTCGATGCGGGAGCATGCCGCTACGACGGCAAAACGTTCACCGACTTCTCCGTGCCAAAGAACTTGCGCGCGCCGCATTCTGGCAAGTAGCCGCTCCCCAAGTGCACACCGCCAAAGTCATTTGATGCACACAGCTGGGGTCTTATCCGTGAGTCGGCGGCGACGCTCGCACGGCGGGTCGCCACAGGCGTTGCGCGCGGCGTTTCGGCCGGGCCTCTACAGGTCGCCGATCATCCACGACAGACCATTGCTGGCCATGATTTCGAGTGGATTGGCGCCGGGCGCCAAGGCAAAGGCTTGCCAATACACCGAGCTCCCGATCAAGGTCGGCGTGTTCGGCAACACCGCGAGGTAGCTGCCGAAGTTTCCGGCAACACTTATCGGTAGTCCCACGACGTCCGAGGACGTCAGCAACTCACAACCGGTCATTCCAACCGAAGTCAAGTCCATCGGCAGCGGCTGCCCCATGAACGTCGAGCTGTTCCAACCGAGTGCCAAGAACGCAAACGGCGACGGCGGCAAGACCAGTTGCACATTGACCGTCGTTCCAACGATCGGTCGCCCACTCGTCAAGACCGACGTGACGGCACACGAACTGCCATATTGCGCCCTCGAGGCAAGCAGGCCCGATTCGCTAACCCAGGTGTCGGCGCCGATGCCGCGAGCCCCGCTAAACATCACGAGTTGCTGGCGCGCGTCATCGAACACCATCGCACACCCTTCACGCTCCGATGGCCGGATGGTGCCAGTGCCATTCTGCCATTGTCCATCCCAGAACCACTGATCGGCGTGCTCGGTTATCAGCGGCCACGCGCCACCGATGCGAACCATGCGTTGCAGCGACTTGTCGTAAGCTAGACCAGGTCGAATCCGCTCTTCAGGAACGACCAGCGGAGTCAAATCCGTCCACGTGACTCCATCCCACTCCCAGACATCGTTCCGCGGAATGCCCGAAGCCGCGAGGCCACTGTGGATCTGGATACGCCCGCGAGCTTCGTTGAAGTACATCTGCGACTGAGACCGCTGGGGCGGGAACTGCAACGGCAGCACCTCGCTCCAGTCTGTGCCATCAAACTCGTAGGTTCGCGCGGTCGGGCCACCGACCACGCCAAGACTCTGGTCGAAGCCACCAAACCCAACGATCACTTGCCGCACCGGGTCATAGGCGAGCGGCATTCCAAACCGCGCCGGCGGCGGATTGGCGGGACTGAGTTGGGTCCAAACCGTGCCGTCCCAGGCCCAAGTGTCGTTGACTGCGTTGCCGTTCGCCAATCGCCCACCGAACAGGATGACCCGCAAGCGGACGGGATCTTCTGCCATTCCCGCGAAGGCACGGGGCGGCGGACTGACTATCGGGGTGACGTCCGCCCACGTCGTTCCGTTCCAAACCCAGGTGTCGCCGAACGTCGCGCCGGTGCCGCGCGGCCCGCCGCCGAACAACACACATCGTTGGATCGCACCATGGTAGGCCATCGCAGCGTTACCGCGCGCAGGCGGACTGGCACTCGGGGTTAGCTGATGCCAGGTAATGGTCTGGGCAGCTAGTGGGGCAAGAAGTAGCCAGACGGCAAGAGCTTTTGATCGGAACATTGCATGTCCAAGGACCAGATGTGGCGGCCGCTTCACGAGCATCCCGAGACGGCATCGCGGGCGGGTTCTCCTAGCTTGGCTCCAGCACTTGGTTGCATGTCCGTTCAAACGAATATTGATTGGGTGCGTAGGGAGTCATCCTCGATGCGCCGGTCGCCGCCGAGGATGTGCTTTTTTGTCCTGGCACCGTACGCACATCAGATGTCGCCGAGCGTCCACGCCAAGCCGTTGCTGGCCATGACCTCGAGTGGATTGGCGCCGGGCGCCAAGGCGAAGGCTTGCCAATATACCGAACTGCCACTCAGAGTCGGTGTGTTTGGCAACACCGCTTGGTAGGTGCCAAAGTTGCCGGCAACACTCATCGATAGTCCGAGGACGTTCGAGGACGTCAGTAACTCACAGCCGGTCATGCCCAAGGGTGTCAAGTCGATCGGCAACGGCTGCCCCATGAACGTCGAGCTGTTCCAACCGAGTGCCAAGAACGCGAACGGCGATGACGGCAAGACCAGCTGCACATTCACCGTCGTGCCAACAATCGGGCGACCACTCGTCAGGATCGACGTGACGGCACACGAACTGCCGTATTGCGTCTTCGACGCAAGCAAGCCCGATTCGCTAACCCAGGTATCGGCGCCAATGCCGTGAGCCCCGCTAAACATCACGAGTTGGTTGCGCGCATCATCGAACACCATCACACACGCTTCACGCGCGGGTGGACGGGTGGTGCCAGTGCCATCCTGCCACTGTCCATCCCAGAACCACTGATCGTCGTGCTCGGTCAGAAGCGACCATGCGCCACCGATGCGAACCATGCGTTGCAGTGACTTGTCGTAGGCAAGACCAGGTCGGACCCGCTTTTCCGGAATGATCAGTGGAGTCAGATCCGTCCACGTGACTCCATCCCACTCCCAGACATCGTTCCGAGGAATGCCCGAAGCCGCGAGCCCGCTGTGGATCTGGATACGCCCGCGAGCTTCGTTGAAGTACATCTGCGACTGAGCCCGCTGCGGCGGGAACTGCAGCGGCAGCACCTCGCTCCAGTCTGCGCCATCAAACTCGTAGGTGCGCGAGGTAGGGCCACCGATCACGCCAAGACTCGGGTCGAAGCCACCAAACCCAACGATCACCTGCCGCACCGGGTCATAGGT
>TARA_R110002072_G_scaffold4650_2_pt1 | contig 61389 bp, 50 predicted proteins | sample TARA_R110002072 | Tara Oceans TARA_R110002072 (sample SAMEA4397118) | marine metagenome | biome: Polar Biome; feature: [SRF] surface water layer (ENVO:00010504); material: water (ENVO:00002006), including particulate matter (ENVO:01000060) such as... | depth 5 m | reverse complement strand
TTTATCTGTCATGATACGGCTATTTTTTGTGAGAGTGAGTGTCAGGAGCGGTAATAGGTTTTGAGTCGGTTTTCAGCTTTTCGGTATTTGTCTTTATATTGTCTGATCGATTGTCTGAATTAATGCCTGAAAGCGCTGTATTTGAATCAGCGTCATTACGTGGGAGTGGCTCAAACTCTTCCCCATGATGCTTAGGTGGTTCATGTTGAAGGTGGTATTCTGAGTCCTGCTCTGCCTCTTGAAGCGCGTTTGCGACGGTTTCTTGTATTTGCTTAACATCAGTATTGATGTCCAGACTTTCACCTTGTTTCTTTAACTGAGCTTTCAGTTCTTCAATTTCAATTTCTTTATCAATTTCCTGGGTAAACTGGCTGACCATGCGTTTGGCGCGGCCAAGCCAATGGCCAAGTGTTCTTGCCGCTACGGGTAAGCGTTCCGGGCCTAATATAATTAAGCCGATGATACCGACTAGTACGAGTTCTAAAAAACCAATATCGAACATGTTCTCTCACATGACCATGACAAGACTAAAATGCTAAAAACTTTTAAATGATAAGGCTTACTGACTCTTATCTTTTTCTTTAGTCGCGTCAACTTTTTCGGCTTTACCTTCGATGATGTTATCGACACTTTTTTCCATGGTATTTTTGTCTTCAGGTTTATCTTCATCTTTTAAGGCTTTTTTAAAGCCTTTGACAGCACCACCTAAATCACCGCCCATATTGCGTAGCTTCTTTGTGCCAAAAATTAGCGCCACAATGAGTAGGATAATGAGTAATTGCATTGGACTAATGCCCATAATGTTCTCCAAAAATAAAGTTACTTAGACCGTGAAGCTTTCTCTTCTAGGCCAGATAGATTAAATCTTCGTTTTAGTTCATTGAGTATATCATCTGCTTCCAAATCTAAATGCGAAAGCATAACCAAGCTGTGAAACCATAAGTCTGCGGTTTCGTAGATGAGCTCTTTTTTTGTTTCATTATCTTTTACATCTTTAGCGGCAAGAATGGTTTCGGTACACTCTTCGCCTAATTTTTCCAGAATTTTATTCAAGCCTTTATGGTGAAGACTGGCAACATAGGAGCTGTCTGGCTCAGCTTTTTTTCGCTGTTTTAGTACTTCGGTGAGTTCTTTTAAAACGCTAGACATAGTTGCTGCTCTTTATTTCTTTGTTCGAAGGATAAAATATGCACCGATAGTGATGGGTGCAGCGACCTGTAAGGATAGCTCAGTTATCCAATTGAGGCTTTCAGGGCGTGTCGCAATAAAACCAATAACAAGTAAGGACACACCAATTATATAATCTTTTGACTGTTTTCGCTGTTGTTTTATTTCACTGGCTAAGGCCTGAACCAGGTTATCGCGCTGATGTTGATAATGATCGAGGTGTTTGATCTGTTTCATGGCATCAAATAATAGCTGAGGTACTTCCGGTGTTTGTTCTAACCATTCAGGAAAATGCTGTTTGATGTTTTTCCAAACACCGGGGGGGGCGATGCGTTGCTTCATCCAGTTTTCTAAGTAAGGCGCAGCGGTATTCCATAAATCAAGGTCAGGGTAAAGTTGTCTCCCCAGTCCTTCAATATTAAGTAGGGTTTTTTGCAGAAGCACTAATTGAGGCTGCACCTCCATATTAAAGCGACGAGCTGTTTGGAATAAGCGTAATAAAAATTGCCCGAAGGAAATATCTTTAAGAGGGCGTTCAAAAATGGGTTCACAAACTGTTCTAATCGCAGATTCAAATTCTTCAATGCGGGTGTCTTCTGGAATCCAGCCCGAGGAGATATGCAGCTCAGCCACCATTTTGTAATCGCGATTAAAAAATGCAAGCAAGTTTCGCGCTAAATAACTTTGATCATCTTGGCTGAGGGTGCCGACAATGCCGAAATCGATCGCAATATATTGAGGTTGTTGCGGTCTTTGGGCAGACACAAAAATATTACCCGGGTGCATATCTGCATGAAAGAAACTATCACGAAATACTTGGGTGAAGAATATTTCAACACCCCGTTCAGCAAGCAGTTTTAAGTTCACACCAGCGGCTTTTAAGGCTTCGACATCGGCGACTGGAATGCCGTATATACGCTCCATCACCAAAACATGCTGGTTGGTATAGTCCCAAAAAATTTCTGGAATATAGATTAAATCGGAATCAAGAAAATTACGTCGAATTTGCGAGGCGTTGGCAGCTTCTCTTTGTAAGTCTAATTCATCAAAAATGGTTTTTTCATAATCTTCAACTAGCTGAACGGGGTGTAAGCGTTTTCCATCAGACCAGAATTTCTCTAACCAGCTCGCCATTAGCATCATTAATTGAATATCTTTATGGATTATCTTTTCGATACCGGGGCGAATCACCTTGACGATAACGTCTTTACCATTATACAGCTGAGCCGCATGTACCTGAGCAATGGAGGCCGTCGCGAGTGGCTCAATCGTAAAGCTGGCAAATACTTGCTCAACGCGTTTATTTAAACCTTTTTCGATGAGCTGTTTAGCATGTTCACCTGAAAAGGCTTGGACATTGTCCTGAAGCTGCTTGAGAGCGTCGGCCATATCATCTGGTAACAGGTCTCGACGGGTCGATAGAATTTGCCCAAACTTGATAAAAATGGGGCCGAGTGTTTCCAGCGCGAGCCTTAGTCGTTCGCCTCTGTCTATCGAGGGTCTTGGGAAAACATGCCAGGGTGCAAAAAACAGAAGTATTCTTATGGCGGTAGGGAGTTGGTTTGCCGGCATAAATTCATCTAAGCGATACCGGCTAATAACCCATAATATGGTAAAAAATCGTCTTAATTTAGTCATTCTGAGTAAGGTTGGCACGAATTTGATGGTCTCTATTTGGTTGCTACGTTGGCTTCTAATTGCTCAAAGCGTTTGTTTAGCATTTCAAAATCTTCAGCAAGGGATGCAATGGCTAAAAATTGCTTTTGGGCGCGTCTGTTATCTGGCAATAAACGAAGTTCATATTTAATGAACTCTTCAGTATCTCTTATAAGGGACTGGCTGAAACTAAGCCCCCACATTAAGCCTGAGCGAATAGAAGAGCCTAAAAGGTGTGCGGGCACATCACCAATAAAGGTAGAAAGCAAGCCATCCCAATCGATTTGAAGTGAGTTTAAAAAAGCCAGAATTTGCTGAATACGAACTGAGTCTCCTTCAAGGCTTAACTCTTTTGATTGGAAAAGCGATGCTTTATTTTTTTGGCTAATAAGTTTGATGAAGGCAATGGGGCTTCCGGCAATCATTACATCTGTTTGGTTAATTGGATCAAGCAAATCTATCCGATATTTAAATGTACTCTTTTCAGGCTCTGCATCTTGACTGTTTTGCCCTGATTTGACGACCCCAAAATGGAAGTCTGTATCGAGCCCCTTGAGGTGTAGCTTTAAAATACAACCTTCGAGGTTCTTTAACTGTTTTTGTGAGCCAGGTGACATCGCTAGGGCGCTGTTAATGCCACTTACGATTTTTTTAGCGGCAGATTTCATCCAGTCAGACTCAAACAGTTTCATTTAAGGTTTGATTCCTGTGTGAAGCGCAACGATGCCACCTGTCATATTCTGGAAACGACAATTTACAAATCCTGCACTTTCCATCATCCCTTTTAAGGTTTCTTGATTTGGGTGCATACGTATAGATTCTGCAAGATATTTGTAGCTTTCGCTATCGTTGGTAATTAACTTCCCTATTAAGGGCAGTGCTGTGAAGGAGTACTTATCGTAAACTTTGCTTAATAGCTCATTGTCAGGTTTTGAAAACTCAAGTATGAGCAGGCGTCCACCGGGCTTTAAAACGCGTAGCATAGAGCGAATTGCTTTGTCTTTATCGGTGACGTTACGCAAACCAAACGCAATGCTCACACAATTAAAATAATTATCCGGAAAGGGCAGTATTTCTGCGTTTGCTTGTACGAATTGAATATTGCTGCCATAACCTTGATCTATCAGTCGATCTCGGCCCACATTCAGCATGGAAGAGTTAATGTCAGCAAGAATGACTTGGCCTTGTTCACCCACACGCTTTGAAAATTGCATGGTTAAATCACCGGTCCCACCAGCAATATCGAGCACTTTATAGCCAGGTCTAACGCCACTGGATTCAATGGTTAAACGCTTCCAGATTCGATGAACACCCATCGACATTAAATCATTCATAATGTCATATTTGCTGGCGACTGAATGAAATACATCGGCAACTTTTCCGGCCTTCTCTTCAGCCCGAACATTTTGAAAGCCAAAATGTGTGATTTGTTCAGCATCTTGAGATGAGGTTTTAGATTCTGGCAAGGACTCATTATTCATAGGCTATACTCTTTAAATACGTGCTGAATTTACTATTCTGCTAAGCGAGATTGATGCTGATTCTTGGTGCAACATTCTAACCTTGCTCCATCAGGAAAACTATCATAACACGCCTAAAAAATGCTCTGACCGGCGTTAGAATTGCTTTGTATCAAGTAATCTTCACGTGATATTGAAATTTCCTTCAAGAATATGTGTGCAAGATTACTTTCGATACAGGCATTCTTGCCTTAGAGTATGCAGTAATGCCTTAACCTTTAAAGAAAAAGAGAGCGTTTTATGTCAGTGATAACGGTGAGTCGATCACACACTTTGGAATTTGATGAAGTAAAGGTGATTGCAGAAGAAGTTATAGTGAACTTGGCAGAAGAATTCGGGGTGAAATATCACTGGGAAAATGAAACGGTAAAGTTTAAAGGTGCGGGGGCAAAAGGCAAGATGATGCTGTCACCAAGCTCTGTTGATCTTAAAATGGAGCTTAGCTTTCTACTTAGGCCTTTTAAAACCAAAATTGAAAATTCGATCACTCGTCGTTTAGATGAACTATTAAGTTAAGTCTTAAGCCTATGCGATTTCTTCTTTATTAAAGGTTCTCTATGTCAGATTCATTCTTTAAAAATAGACAGGTTCAAAGTAAGCAGATTAAAGATGGGCAGGTTTTATCCTTAAGTCAATTTCTTTCGAAACTGCCTTTATTTTGTATTGGTTTGCCCAAACGCATTCAGGGCGCTTATTTGGCAAGTCGAAAAGCAGGTGATTATCCTGCGGGAATTGGCGTTTGCCTCGAACAGTCTGCCAAGAGAAACCCCGATGGTTTAGCCCTTATATTTGAAGATTCTCAGTACACTTATCGCGAATTAAATAGCTGGGCAAACCGGATGGCACATAGCTTTAAAGACTTAGGTGTCAAAAAAGGTGATGTGTTAGCCGTATTTATCGAAAACAGACCTGAATTGCTTGTTTGTATTGCCGCACTGACTAAAATTGGCGGTGTCGCAGCATTAATCAATACCAGTCTTCGCGGTGCCGCGTTAAGGCATAGTTTAACCGTAGTCGACGCACAGCGAATTATTGTGGGTGCCGAGTTGTTCGATGCGTTAATACCTGAAGATGACATTCTACCGCAAGGCAAAGCCTTTCGCCTTTTTCTGCCAGATATTGACACCTGTCAAGTGGCGGATAGTTATAAGCTGCCAGCTAATTTTACTGACTTAGCCGCATTACAAAAAATAAACTCTAGTGTGAATCCCGCCTGTACGTTCCTGGCGCGCCCTCAAGATGCTTCTTGTTATTTTTATACTTCTGGTACGACAGGTCTACCCAAAGCTGCGGTGATGACCAATGGGCGTTTTATGAAAGCCTATGGTGGTGCCGGTTTAGCGTGTTTGCAGTTGAGTAAAAAAGATCGTGCCTATGTCACTTTGCCATTTTATCACGGTACCGCTTTAGCCATTGCCTGGGGGAGCATTCTAGCGGGTGATGCGTGTTTGATTATGTCACGTAAGTTTTCTGCGAGTGAGTTTTGGCATGATGTTCGACGCACGAAAGCGACAGCATTTTGTTATGTGGGTGAGTTATGTCGTTATCTGCTGGCTCAGCCAGAATCGGCAGATGATAAAAATCACCAAATAAAAATGATGTTTGGTAATGGTCTCAGACCAAACTTATGGAAGCCGTTTAAAAAACGCTTTGGCGTCAATAAGGTAATGGAATTCTATGGCTCTAGTGAAGGTAATATTGGCTTTTTAAACCTCTTTAACCACGACTGCACGGTAGGATGTACGAGCGTGCCGTACGCGATTGTTGAATACAATATCGAAAATGATACCCCGGTTCGGCATTCAGATGGTTTTATGCGTCGGGTTGCCAAGGGTGAGTCTGGTTTGTTATTAGGTGAAATAACCGATAAAACACCCTTTGATGGATATACAGATCCTCAAAAAACAGAAGAAAAAATTCTACGAAATGTATTTAGAAACGGTGATGCCTGGTTTGACTCGGGCGACTTAATGCGCGACCAAGGTTTCAAACATGTCCAGTTTGTTGATCGTTTAGGGGATACTTTCCGCTGGAAGGGTGAAAATGTCTCTACCACAGAAGTTGAAAATTGTATTAGCCAGTACGAATCGGTGAGTGATGTCATTGTCTATGGTGTAGAAGTACCCGAAACCAATGGCAAAGCGGGCATGGCCGCTATTTGGTTAAAGCAAGGTGAAAGCTTTCACCCACAAAATTTTTATCACTATGTTCGATCCGTTTTGCCTTCTTATGCGACTCCCTTGTTTGTGCGTATTGCTAAAGAGGCAATGGAAACCACAGGAACTTTTAAATATAAGAAAACCGATTTGAAGAAGCAGGCATTTGATATTGATCAGTTGAGTGATAGCGTGTGGGTGTGTTTACCTAAGACAAAAACGTTTGAAAAAATAGATAAGCCTCTTTTGATGAAAATACAGGCGGCTGGTTTCTCTTTTTAAATATGGTTTTGGTGGTCACTTAGTTATGTTTGCGCATCGAAACCGAAGGGGTAGATATTATTGGACATTATCGTATTAAGAAAGTGAGTCTCTCTTAAGGCTATTTCATGCATCAATATGTCGATATTGCGCATGCTATGGAAGGCCTTGAATCCAGAACTTAAGAAATGATGAAGTGCACCTAAACCAGCTGACTCAGCTGGTCCTCGTGATAATTTCAAAGAAAATAAAATTACCTGGCTACGGGCATATTTATCTAGTTTTTTCCCCAAATCTTCCGTGAGTTTTATTTGGTAAGCGCGTTTTTGATGGTTATTGCAGAGCCGATAAGCCTCACAATAATGTTGCTCATTAATCGTTGTGTGAGATAAATCGATAAAAAGCTTAGTCGCCAGTTCCAGGTCGAGCATTTGGGTCAGCATGTTAAGTTCAACTAACAAGCTCACAGTTTCGATAACAGAGCCGGGTAGTAATTTGACCATCTTTGGAAAGATGCGTTCCAGGTCTCGATCACGTTCGGTAAAATCTGTATCTGAATATAACTCAGTAAATAGGAAAGAAAGGCCTTGTTGATAGTGTGCCGAGGAATACAGGTCATTGTGTGAGTGCTTGAGTCGTTCACTCTGCCATTGCGCAAGTCTCGCTAACTCATTGTTCAAAAAATGGCTTTGATTATTTAATTGGAAATCATGATATTCCAGCATGGCATCTTTTAAACGAATCGCCGCTGGGTGATGTGTCTTAGTGCTGAGGATTCTTTCTCGATACATGCCTTAAGCCAAACTATGGGTGAAAAATTTATCAAAGGCATCATATAAAAAAGAGATAGTCTAAGCGAGCATAAATATAATAAAACGCCGGAGTAAACCGGCTTTTAAAGGTATGACGAGTAAGTTGACTGATTAGGCTGTTGAGGCCATGTCTAATTTTTTTGCTTGTTCCGCGTTTAACTTCATCTGAGCTTTTGCTGGTTTATTGCTTAGGGAGTTAGGTCGGCTGTCTAAGCTTGGTACCCATTTGTCATCATCAAGGCTAATAAAATGACTCACCGCATCTGTTTCAATAATTCTAAGAGCATTGGGGCTGTGTTGAGCACTCTTGAGCATTAGGTCTCTATCTAATATTCGATCCATTTTAGGTATCAAAAAGGTGCCGTGCTTCATCAGTTTGTATACCGAATAATCTGCTTTATCCATCCAGGCGAAAAGATTTTCAATATTACGAACGATGGTTAAGTGATCTTTGGTGGCGCTAAACATCTTATTTAAGAGCTGTTTCTTTCGCTCATTGGTTTTGCCAAAAAACATTTGGCCATATGAGGACGATGGCGTGCTGTTAATTAAGCGAACAACCCATGGCCACATACCGTGGCTAACAGGTTCTAACATGGCCGAAACGAGCGGGTGGGGTTTTCCGCCAGGCAGGACTGGAGCTTCAAGAATTAGTTCTACTTTCTCAAAAAGTTCAGGTCGAAAAGCCAGCGCTTGCAGAATGACAGCACAGCCTCGTGAATGGCCATGTATTCTGATATTTTCTGTAGAAGGTAAGTTTGCCAAAGCTTGATTTAGAACGCAGGCATCATATTCGATGGTGGCTTCTAAATATTTAATGGGAACTTCCCAATCAGCAGGCTCTGGAATAGGGCCGCTTACGGGTACATGATAATTACTGCATGTAAGAAGAATCAGTTCAGTGGTGGACTGATGATAAAGTTGGGTGAAATAGCAGTGATTTTCTAAAAAACCATGAACACCAATCACAGTATGTTTAGCTTGGCTGCTATGATTTCTAATGCTGACAGCCCCTTTGCCAACGGTATACACTTTACCCGAAAACATTTCGGTATAGCTTTGTTCGATCGGCTTAATTAATTTGCGCGCATGAGATGCTTGCATAAACACTCTCCCCAACTAGGCTAGCCAGAAAAATCAGACTAGATTCTTTGCTTAAGTCTTATCTAAACGTATAAAAAGCTATCGTTAATTAGATAAAAGCTGTGCAAATGTTAGATTATTTTATAATAAGTATAGGCCTTTAGTTAGTGAAAGAAATCTAAAATGTATCAAAAGATTACAATATATTTAGAAAGCTCTTTCAAAACCATACGTAACTCTATGAATTAATTATGGCAGATGCCGGGTAAAACGGATGTTAAAAATTGTAACTTTTGTTAGTTTTTGCAACCTAGACGCCTGAATGCGGTTAATAAACAGGCAAATTAGCATTCTTTTTGATGTTTTTTCTGTTAATGTCATTGCCTGTGTTCATATCTTTCGAGACATGGATAAATCTCTTTTTACGTGATGTTGTCAGGTATTCACTTCAGTAAAAAATTAGTATTGTTTTCACTATAAAAACCACACAATAAAAATAATACATGGAGTCCGTTATGGCTGAAGCCCAATCTAAGCCTTTAAATGGTGCAGACACTGCATGGTTGCGCATGGATTCGCCAACCAATTTAATGATTATCAATGCGATGTTGATTACTGAAAACACGCGTTTTGAGGATTTCAAACATACGATTATCAATCGCTTTCTACATTTCCCGCGATTTTTATGCCGGCCTGTTTCAAAGTCTGGACAACTTGTCTGGGAAAAAGATCCTTATTTCGACATTGAATCGCATGTTAAATGCGTTGCGCTTTCAGGTTCTGCAGATAAAAAAGCGCTTCAAGACTATCTTGCTGATCAGGTCAGTATTCCTTTTGATCGCTCTAAACCTCTTTGGCAGTTACTCTTTGTCGAAAATTATGATCAGGGTAACGCCATTATTTTCCGTGTTCATCACTCCTACGCAGATGGTTTGGCGTTAGTGTCGGTATTTCACTCTATTACCGATGCCAGTGCGAACGTTGCTCCATTTGTGCACGGAGGCTCCAGTCGTTTTCAGGGGGAAGATAAAGACAATACGACATCAGATATAAATTACGAATGGCCGCGTTATCAAAAGGCAATGGATAGTGCGATGAATCGAATGGAGCGTTATCGCGGTTTAGCCAAGAAACTGTCGACGGAAGGATTGTATATCCTCAAAGATCAAGAAGCGCTCAAAGAGCTTGTCGGTGATGGCGTGAAAGCCGCAGCTGAAATTGCCCAACTAGCAGCGCTGCCAGCAGATTCCAAAAGCTTATTAAAAGGTCCTTTAGGTATCAGAAAAACCTGTGCTTGGTCAGAACCTATCAGTTTTGATAAGTTTGCGGGTATTGCCAAAGTTGTCGGCTGTAAAATCAATGACTTATTATTATCCTGTGTTGCTGGAGCGCTAAGAGAAGAGTTGCTTGCCTCTGGGGCTAAACTGGATGGGCAGAAAATTCATGTTACCTTACCTGTAAATATTCGGCCCGCGGATAAACTTGATGTTGGTGTGAACCCTGAAGAGTTGGGTAACTGTTTTGGTACCGTTTTTGTGCCTTTGCCAATCGGTATCGATAACCCTATAGAACGCGTTTATAAGCTCAAACACGATATGATTGCTCTGAAGCAATCGCTTCAGCCGGCTTTATCTTACGCAATTCTTTATGCATCTGGCTTGATGCCGAAAACCGTTCAGAAAACCTTACTTGAAAGTTTTGGTAATAAAACCAGTGCTGTCTTATCGAATGTTCCTGGTTCTAGGGCGTCACGTTATTTATGCGGTGCAAAAATAAAAGAACAAATGTTTTGGGTGCCACAAACCGGTGATTTGGGCTTAGGTTTAAGTATTATTAGCTACGCGGGTCAAATTCAATTCGGTTTAGTGGGGGATGCTAAGCTTTTTCCTAAACCAGAAAGAATTATCAATCGCTTTGTGAGTCAGATTGATATGCATCGAACAGACATTGTAGCAAGTTACATAGAAGACCTTGTTCAGCCGATTATGGTGTCTTAAGCTACTCACCGTTTTTAACTGTATATAGTTGTTATAGGTGTATTAATGACAGATCAAACGTTACCTGAAGGTATGGTGTCCCTTAAAACTAAGCTGAATTTGGAAACAGCCAAGGCACCATGGCGCGAGCTGCAAACTTTTTTTGCACAAGGCTTGGTGTTGAATATTCAAAAAGACCTGGACCTATTAACCGTCGCTGAGCAATTTGCAGCAGATAATAAAGCCTTATTTGAGGAATGGTTGTCTTCTGGTCAAGTTGTTCAGGTATCAGATGAGCTGGCGATGAAATGGTATGAAAACGATACCAGTGTTTGGACCTTGGTCATAAAACCTTGGATCTTGGTTCAAGCTGAATAAGCTATACCCCCCCCAAGTTTGAAACGTTTAAGTTAACCTGCACAAAACGCTTCAGTGTTAGAAACCTTACCGCCTTCCAACTTCCTCATTCCCTCTCCAGCCAATGAGCCAATTGCAGGTTAATATCATGGCATGATTCTCATGGTTTTATTGGGCTAATTGTTATTTTTCGACTAAGTTTAAACAGGAGGAAAGGCTTTTCTAGGTGGAAACAAAATGATGATGAACATCTCTCGCTTGTGGCATCACTAAAGTTGCTCATGAAAAAGGTAATTAAAGGCATTATGTTCATAAAAACACTCTTGAAGTTTAGTTTTAGCGTTTTGGTGCTTTTGTTTTCTGCCATATCGTTTGCGCTAGATTTAACACTCCCTGATCGTTTAGACACGCCGTCAAAGCATTTTACAGGCTTTGAAAAAACAGCATTTTTAGCATTGGCGCGTGTGGATAGTCGAATAGTAACGCTTGGAGAGCGAGGCGTTATAGGGTTTTCTGATGATGGTGGCAATACTTGGAGCCAGTCTGAAGTCCCCGTTTCTATCTTAATTACATCAATTGATTTTATGAATAAGAACGAGGCTTGGGCAGTGGGCCATAGCGGTGTCATTTTATATTCTGATGATAAAGCTGAGTCGTGGCGCTTAAAGTTAGATGGACGTCAGGTTAACCAATTATTGCTTGATAAGGCACAAGAAACATTTAAAAACGTAAAAGCAGAATATGAACAAGCAGAGGCTTACGATAAAGAAGACCTTCAATACGCGCTGGAAGATGCTGAATTTGCCCTTTCAAATGCTGAATTTGATGTTGGGCTAGGGCCTTCTAATCCCTTTTTAGATGTACTTTTTTTAGATGAGCAACGGGGTTTTGCAATTGGTGCCTATGGTTTGTTTGTCAGTACGAAAGATGGCGGTGCTTCTTGGCAGTCTGCTGCAAGCCGGCTTGAAAATTTTGACCGTTATCACTTGAATACGCTTGCTCAGTTAAAGGGTGGAGCAATTATTATTGCAGGAGAAGCCGGTACCTTGTTTGTTTCCTATGATGATGGAGAGCAATGGGAAACCTTATATGGCCCTTATCAAGGATCTTTTTTTGGGATACAAGCGACGGGTATAGAAGATGAGGCCCTGCTTTATGGCTTAAAGGGGCATATCTTCAAAACCCAAGATGGTGGCCAACGTTGGAAGAGAGTGCCGGTAAATATTGAAACAAGTCTGACAGCATCGGCTATCTCTTCAAATGGGGATATTGTCATTGCTGGCCTTTCGGGGGTCGTGCTGATGAGTAACGATCGTGGTGAATCTTTTCAAGCACTAACAACGTCAGGATTTGAAGGGTTTAACGCTGTTGAGTTTGTCGATGAAAAAACACTTGTGCTGGTGAGTGATGAAGGTATTCGAACCTTAAGTACTCAATAATACCGCTGCTGCCGAGTAAATATTAATTTGAATCTGAAAGAGAATAGCGCGTGCAAAAATTAGAGCTTGATGGCCACAGTGTGAAGCTGGCTGAACCTATGGTTGAGCGATGGGTGTTTAGCCATCGTCTGATATCATTGGTGATGTTCTTATCCATCACCGTTTTTCTAATTTACATGGCAACAAAGTTACAGCCCGATGCCAGTTTAGAAAGAATGATTCCGCTTGAGCACCCCTATGTACAAAATTTTCTTGAGTATAAAGAAGATCTGGATAATCTAGCTAACTTTATAAGAGTCTCTGTCGAAGCCAAAGAGGGCGATATTTTTTCAGCAGACTACTTGTCAGTATTAGAAAAAATAAGTGACGAAGTGTTTTATCTTCCCGGAGTGGATAGGGCGGGCCTGAAGTCCTTATGGACGCCCAATGTTCGATGGGTTGAAGTGACCGAAGAAGGCTTCCAGGGCGGCACGGTTATTCCCCAGACCTATGATGGCAGCGAGCGCAGTCTTGAGGATTTGAAGCAAAATATACTCAGGTCTGGGGAGCTGGGGCGGCTGGTTGCGAACAATTTTAAGTCCACTATTATTTATGTGCCTTTGTTGGAGAAAAACCCTGAGACAGGGGAGTCCTTAAACTATCTCACCTTTTCTCGGTTGCTTGAGCGTAATATTCGCGATAAATATGCCGGGGAAGATGCTGTTGTTAATGTTCATATTGTCGGATTTGCTAAAAAAATAGGCGACTTAATAGAAGGCTTTAGCGCTATTATCCTATTTTTCTTTTTAGCGGTACTAATCACCTTTGCCTTGTTATTTCTGTACTGTCGTTGTTATAAAAGTACGCTTTCAGCGGTCATTTGTTCAATTATTGCAGTTGCCTGGCAGATGGGGATTATGCATCTTTTAGGTTACGGCTTAGACCCCTATTCCGTACTTATTCCCTTTATTATTTTTGCAACATCGATTAGTCATGGTGTTCAGTTTATCAACGGTATTACCCATGAGGTGGGTTTAGGGAACGACTCACTTGCTGCTGCGATCCGGACATTTCGTCATCACTATGTGCCAGCAATGTTAGCGCTAATCAGTGACGGTATTGGCTTTTTTACCTTGGTGTTTATTGAAGTTGATGTGATTAAAGATTTGGCTGTTGGTGCGAGCGTGGGGATTGCTAGTATTATTATTACCAATATGGTGCTTTTGCCTATTGTGATGTCTTATATTGGTGTCACAAAGTATGGCATCCGGCATGTTCAGCATGTTGAAAAACATCCGAGCCCTTTTTGGGGTTGGTTAGCGCAAATGGCGACCCATAAATATGCACTCACCTTCATTATTGTTGCGCAGTTTGCACTTGCCTTTGGCTTATATGTCGCTGAAGATCTTAAAATAGGTGAGTTAGATGCGGGCGCGCCCGAGCTTCATGCCGACTCACGGTATAATAAAGATAACGATTTCATTACCTCTAACTATTCAACCAGCGCCGATGTAATGGTGCTGATGGTGACTTCGCCAGCAGAAAAATGCGTATCATACCCGGTGATGGATATGATGGAACGTCTGCATTGGGAGTTAAACCATACCGAAGGTGTGCAGTCTAGTATCTCTATTGTGAATGTTTCAAAAGCCGTCACAAAAGCATTTAACGAAGGTAGTTTTAAATGGTACGAGCTATCGCGTAATCAGAAAATTGTCGATACCTCTCTTCAATATGTGCCTTCCAGCTTCATTAATAGAGATTGTAGTCTTGCGCCTGTTTTTGTGTTCTTAAATGACCACAAGGCGGAGACCCTTCAAAATACGGTAGATACCGTTGAACGTTTTATTTCTAGCTTTCAATCAGAGGACGTTAAGGTGCTGTTAGCAGCAGGCAATGCCGGTATCGAAGTGGCGACGAACCAGCTGATTGAAGAATCCCAGACATTTATTATGGTGATCGTTTATGTTGTCGTGGGTTTAATGGTGTTATTTGCTTATCGTTCGCTTAGAGCGATGGTGTGTATCGTGATGCCGCTGATGATGACATCGGTATTGTGTACCGCACTAATGGCGTATTTAGGTATCGGGGTGAAGGTATCCACTTTGCCTATTATTGCGCTAGGTGTCGGCTTAGGTGTGGATTATGGGATTTATATTTATAGCCGTCTTGAAGAGTTGTTAGATGAAGGTTTAACGCTTCAAAAGGCTTATTTCCATACCTTACGCTCGACAGGCAAGGCCGTTGCATTTACCGGTTTAACCTTAGCTATTGGAACCACCACATGGATTTTCTCGCCCATAAAATTTCAGACAGATATGGGGATTCTTCTGACCTTTATGTTTTTGTGGAATATGATTGGTTCACTGACCTTGCTGCCTATGTTGTCTTATTATTTTGTTAAAGACGGTGAAGAAGATGATTTAGAAGTGTATCAGGATGAACCAGCTTAAAATCTATTGTCCGCTTAAGCTATTGAAGGGATACTCTGATCGTATCTGAAAATGCCCCTTGATTATTATCAGAATCAATTGTCGCGATCCTAAGAAGTAGCTCGCCAGCGCTGAGATTATTTAACACAAGTGAATTTGGTAGTTGATTCTCCACCATTATGCTGTTTTCTAGAGCATACGCTTTGTCACCATATTCAATGAGATAGCCCATAATCTCGTCAAAACCAAGAGCGCTGCCATCTTCTCGTTTGGTTGGCGTGTCCCAAGTTAATTCAAGAGACTTTAAAGTGGGCAGATTGACTGATACAAAACTTGTTTCAGACTGTTGGCTACTGTTTTCGTTATTGACCAATACTGAATAGCTACCTTCATTATCCAAGCTGGCGCTGACGATGCGAAAGTTTGGTGATATGGCATTTTCTATCGCGTCACCATTAAAATACCATTGATAGTTTAATGGCTCACCACCGCTGGCGCTGACACTTAAAGTGAAGGTTTGCCCGATGGTGACTGATTTTGTTTGAGGGTGCTGGCTGATTCTAACAGGGGGGATGGTAGAGAGTACTGTTAATGTTGCCGCTTTAGAATAAGCGCCTCCTTGGCTATTGGTGACAACGACGTCATAGTTGCCCTCATTTAGTTTGGATGCCGATGAGATTTTTAAAGAGGCCAAAAATTCATTATCGATAGGGGTGCCATTTTTGCGCCACTGATAGCGTAGAAAACCATCGCCTGTCGCTTTGACATTAAATACTACGCTTTGACCCTCTAAAATAGTTTTAGACTGTGGGTGAGTATTGATTGACACGGCTTCAATTGATTCAGATACCCAGACATTGACAAAGTTTGAGCTGATTTGTTTTTCGTTATTCGAAATAGTGACACGATAATTGCCTTCATCTTTTAGCTGGCTGTTAGCGATAAAATAAGTGCTTTGCATTGCGCCAGGAATAATAGAACCATTCTTTTGCCATTGGTAATTGACTGAAGAATCATTATTTACATCAACTGTCAGTAAAATAGGCTCCCCTTCGGTAACTGATAAACTTTGAGGTTGTTGCGTAATATCTAGACCATTGCTTAGCTTGTTAATGGTTACCGAGGCTGAAAGCGATGTAAGCTCTGAAAAGCCATCACTAATCAAAAGTTCATAAACCCCTGCATCATTCAGTTCACTATTTGGCTTTGAATAAACAGCGGAGTTAGCACCAAGGATTGCATCACCGTTTTTATACCACTGATAGCTGAGATCCAGTTCACTATTTACTTGAGCATATAAATTAAAGCGATGAGTTTCTGTAACAGATACGGATGAGGGTTGAGTGAGAATAACTATTTCTGAGGACGTAAGCTCATCAAGTTGAGCGTCTAGTTGGCTTTGAATTCTGTTCAGGGGGATTGCTTGGTAATTGGCGTTTTCAGACTCAGTTAAAATTGAGGAAAGATCGTTTGTTAGATTAGATGCTCTGGAGAGGATGTTTTTTATATTAATGGAATCGATAGAGCCGCTTCCGCTAGACCAAGAGCTTTCAATTGTTTCAGAATACATGGCTGCGCTAATAATAGACTGCTTAAGCTCTTCATTGCTCATGACTGATAAGTTTGAAAGATTGGTGATATCTTTTAGTTGAACCAACATGGGTGAGGTATCAAGACTTAAGGCATTTTCTACCCAATCTGAGGCGATATTAATCGAGTTACTTGTAAGTGTGTCGTCTAAGCCTTTAGCTGTAGCAACAACTAGATGTGTCAGTGGTGAAATGAATGTATTCTGACTTGTCTGCGCGTGACTGCCCGCGATACCAAATAATTTAAAAAAGCTTGGTAGGGAAACATGGTTGCCGAAGCGAATAAGTTGGCCGCTATTTTGGTCGATACAACCGGGTGTGAGATCGCAGCGCATTTGGGTTTTATTATCAGTGCTTAATTCTAAGAGGATAAGTTGATTGGTATTTTCTTTGGGAATGGTTAGGCTGAATTGACCAAGCTGATTTGTTCTGCTTTGTGTCAGCAGTATTTTATCTTGACCTGCAAGGTTATAAGCAGACACGATGCCATTTGAGATAATGCCTTTTATAGCAGAACCTGAAAGTGTCGTTTCGTTTGAATTATTATCGTTATTACTACAAGCTGTTGTGAATAAACAAACTAAAAAGATAAAGCAACAAATTAAACAATTAAGAAAGCGCTTTTGTACCATGTGACTCAGAGTAGCGTTGTAAATAATTAAGAGTAGCGTTGTAAATAATTAAGAGTAGCGTTGTAAATAATTATACTAATAAACGACAGTCACCTAAATCCTGACTATTCGCTTGTGATGCTTGTTTTAAGGTGGGAAGTGGAACTTATCCAAGAGTTGCTTTACCAAAAAACAGGGCAATAATAACCCAATTTATCGATAAAGTAGCGCTAAAAAAATTAACATTTATTCACAAGTAGACGCAGCTCTCAACTTATTGAAGTTTATAAATTTGTGAGACTAGTTTCTGGCGTAATTCTTCTTGTTCATTTTCATTTTCAGATGCATATAGCGCTATGAAATTTTGAAATATAGGTGTAAACGTTTGACCTAAACTTGCAGCGCTTGATTGAGTGTCCAGCGCTGTTTGTTGAATCATATCTTTGACTTCCTTATCAGTTAATGCGTCTTGGTTTAGGCGAGATAAGGTCGCTTTTAATTCAGCCACTAAGCTAAGATTTGGATTGTTCTCGGGGTCAATGGGCTTAAGAGACTCCCATAATGTTAGTAATTGGTTTTTCGCTGTATGAATTGTGGATAAATCTGCTTGTGCTGCAATATCCAGACACTCTACCGAGTTTTTAAACATGCTTTCTGTTTCAGCAAGCTTGGCACTTATTTTCTCGTTGAAAGCATCGGTTTGTACCGACAGTGTTCTAACTTCATCAGCAACCACGCTAAAACCTCTACCCGCATCGCCTGCCCGTGCAGCTTCAATAGCGGCATTTAAGGCTAATAAATTTGTTTGGGAGTTGATTTTATTAATATCTTCTAAGTGTTCTATGACTTCTTTGAAACGGGCATCAATATCATCAAAATTCTTATCCAAAGTGACTGATGCCGCCTGAATATTTTCAAATTGTAGGATCAGCTTGGCTAATGCTTCATTTGATATCTCACCAAATTGGTAGAGGTTTTCCTGCATAGTCGGATCAAGTCTTTCATCTAACGTTGAAGACAGGGTGTTGATGAGATTTTCTGACTTTGAAAGTATTTCTGCTGTAGCCGTCGATTGAGCCGCTTGTTGCTGACTTAAGCTTTCGGTGCTTGCACTACTTAGTGCAATCCTATCTATCTTCTTTTGCAGCATTTCTTGAATTTGGGCAAGTAGCTCCAGCTGCCTCTGTTTTTCTTTATTAGCACGTTTGTATCTGGGGGTGTCAGTAAAATGCACGAGCGAGCGCTGAATACGTTGCCAAATCATGAAGCCAACAATCATCGTAGAAAATACTAAAGGCGCAACAATATAAGCTGGAAGCGGTGGGGCAATGACTAGCCAAGCAGTTGCTAATAACTGAAGGAATAAAAGCCAAGCGTATTCATATTTCATGGACTAACCTTTTTAGGTATAGGAAAGCTAAATTAGCTTAAGTCTAGTCGGCATCTGAATTTCTACAACGATTAATGGTGTAAACATTACGCTTGGGTTTTATCTGGATTACAGAGTCTCGGTATTATTTTTTAGCTTCCAGTTAACTTGCATGCCGGCATAAAAAGGTACGATCGATTTTCCGTTAGCCAAGATGATTTCTTCCGGAATTGTCCAGTTTTCTCTTTCTAAGGTTATCGTACCCTGGTTTCTGGGAAGGCCATAAAAATCTGGGCCATTCAGGCTCGCGAAACCTTCAAGTTTATCTAAAGCATCGATATCTTCGAAGATTTGTGCATAGAGTTCGATGGCACTCCACGCGCTATAACAACCTGCACAGCCACAGGCGGACTCTTTTTTATGTTTCTCATGAGGTGCAGAGTCCGTGCCAAGAAAGAATTTTTTAGAGCCCGACTTTACCGCTTCTTGAAGTGCTGCCTGGTGGGTATTTCGTTTAAGAACCGGAAGGCAGAAATTATGTGGTCGAATACCGCCAACGAGTAAATCATTCCGATTCAGGAGTAAATGTTGAGGCGTAATAGTGGCGGCCACATTATTCGATGCGCTCAAAACAAACTCAGCGGCATCTTTTGTGGTGATATGCTCAAACACCACTTTCAGTTTCGGAAAAGTAGCAACAATGTTTTTTAGATGACGATCGATAAATTCTTTTTCGCGATCAAATATATCAATATAACTATCGGTGACTTCGCCATGAATCAACAAAGGCATGCCTGAATCAGACATAGTTTGAAATACAGGGAAGAGTGACTCGAGTGTCGAAACGGCCGCATCTGAGTTAGTTGTTGCGCCAGCAGGGTAAAGTTTTGCAGCAGTAATGCCGTGTGTAATTGCTTCGTGTATATCACTCGGGCTGGTGTTGTTGGTGAGGTATAAAGTCATTAAAGGTGTGAAATCACAGTCTTCAGGCGATGCCGCCAGAATTCGTTTTTTGTAAGCCAAGGCCATATCAGCATTAACAATGGGGGGTACTAAATTTGGCATGACTATCGCCCGTTTGAAACAACGGGCAGTGGCAGGGACGGTTTCAGGAAGCATGTCACCATCGCGAAAATGTAAGTGCCAGTCGTCTGGGGCAATAATAGTCAATGAATTCATGCTAAACCTTTTTAGAGCTAATAATTGAGTGAATATTATGCCCTAAAATGCGCCGAATAGTGAGGTTTCTAACCGTATTTCTTATCCACTCTAGGTTGAATCCAGTAGGGTAAAAATACGAATAAAAATAAACCAAAGGCACCAAGCCATAAAAGTCCTGACAAGAGTACCCAGGATGGGTAAAAGTTTGGCGCAATTAAAGGCAAGAAAACTCTCACAAAGGCACCCAGAGATAGTATTAGTAAAGCAAGTAACAAGCTTTTTGGCAGGTTTTTCAAACTGCGCCCGGTATGGCCTGTGGAAACACGTGCCATCATTCCCATAGTGATGACACCTATGGCACCGAAAGCAAAGGCATGCACAGATAAAAATGGTGAGATGTCAAACCAGTAAGACAGGATAAATAATAAGAAACCCATGTCGATAAAAAACAGGGCAACATAGAAACACCAAAGTAGCGGGTTAGACCATATGCCATGGGTATACCAGCCCGTAATGCGAATACTCGTAATAGCAAACATCAAACTGGCAAATACGATGGATAAGTAAGGTGCTGATAGAAAAACTTCTGTAATAAAAAAGCCAAGCAAGCCAATTAAGCTGCCTATATCGAGCCACTTGGAATTAAATAAAGTGACGTCGTAGGCTACACCATTTTGCACGAAAAGCGGGATGATACGTCGGCCAATGGTGAGTATTAAACCAATCACCAGATAAAGCCCGCCATAGAGCGCGATATGTATACCGTTTTCCAAGTAGGAAAATGCCTCTAAATAAAAAGCGAAATTACCAAAGGCCAGCAGAAATAGTTTGGAGAGTATCGCCATCTGGCGCCATTGTTTAGTGGCAACAATGGGAGAAGCGACAGCAATTATCAGCCCGATGATAAATGCTAAATCGAATAGTGCGGCAAGCAAAAGCCATTGTTCACCGGCTAACCAAGTAACACGAGCCAAGGCCCAAAGACTGAAAAGAACGGCGAGTGGGTAGCCGTGAATCGTTTGTATGCCTGTCCAGTTTTTTACCGCGGTGAGTAAAAAACCTGCAATTACCGCTAGGCTGTAGCCATAAATCATTTCATGAGCATGCCACTGGAAAGGGCTAAGTATTTTGAAGTTAAAAAAGGAAAAAATAACATTAGATGAGAATGCACCGTTCATGTTGGCATAAATTATCAGCCAGCTAGCGATGCTAATAAATGAAAATATACTGGCCCCCGCAAAAAATGTTCTAAATCCCAAATTGAAAATGGCGGGGTGTTTATGCTTTTGTGTCATCAGATTTCGTCCTGTCAAAACCCATTTTAAGCACCTTCCCCCTGTTAAGGAAAGGCCGAGAAGGGTAGAAATTTCTAGGTTTTTAAAGGTCTTTAACCAACAAACCTTTTGCTAGCTGATCGGGTGATAGGCCCAGTTGAGATAGTTCTGGAATATCAAGATCAACGAGATAACCAGAGCCTAAAGCTGCCTCAACAGTTTGTTGGTTTTTCGTGTTTCTCAGCTGAGCTACGTTGAAGGCGATATTGCCTTTTGGGGTCATCAGCGTTAAGTGGTCGCCAACTTCAAACTTATTTTTCGCTTCTAGGCTTAAGGTATTTTCAGCCATGTTGGCATTAACAATATCGGCTACGAATAGCTGCTTTGTCGATCTTGAATTACCGGTTTCGTAGTTTTGATACTCATCAGGCACATGTCGTCGATAAAAACCTTCGGTAAAACCGCGATTAGCCATGCCTTCCAAGTCATCCATGAGAGCCATATTAAATTCCCTGCCTGCTAGTGCATCATCAATGGCTCGACGATAAACTTGTGCGGTTCTCGCAGCATAATAATATGACTTGGTGCGGCCTTCTATTTTCAGGGATTCAACGCCTATATCGATTAAGCGTTTAACATGTTGCACCGCTCTTAAATCTTTAGAGTTCATAATGTAAGTGCCGTGTTCATCTTCATACGCAGGCATAAATTCACCCGGACGACCTTTTTCTTGTAGAAGATACAAAGGCGACACTTTCGATAAATCTTCATCTAAATGAGGTTGTGAAAGCTGCTCTTGAGGCCATTCTTGGGATGGTGATTTGGCAGAAGCTGTAAATGCTAGCTTTTCTAAAGACGGGTCAAGGTGCGATACTGGCTGGCTCGGCACAATTTCACCTCCTGCGCTGTTTTCAGCTTCATGTGTTTGATACTTCCATCGACAAGAATTAGTACACGCGCCTTGGTTTGAGTCTCGGTGCGTCATATAACCTGAAAGTAAGCAGCGACCCGAATAAGCAATACACAATGCGCCATGAACAAAGACTTCGATTTCCATTTCTGGGCAGCGCTGCTTGATTTCGGCAATTTCATCTAGAGATAGCTCACGCGATAGAATAACCCGCGTTAAACCTTGTTTTTGCCAGAATTTAACGGTTGCCCAGTTAACAGCATTCGCTTGCACAGAAAGATGAATCGGTAAATCGGGCCACTTTTCTCTTACCAGCATGATAATGCCTGGATCAGACATTATCAGCGCATCGGGTTTCATCGCCACCACTTCTTCCATATCACGCAAATAGCTTTTTACTTTATCGTTGTGTGGGCTGATATTAGACGCGATGTAGAATTGCTTACCGAGCTCATGGGCACGTTGAACGCCTTGGGCAATATTCTCTATTCGGTTAAATTCATTTTCTCGTACCCGCAAGCTATAACGTGGCTGGCCTGCGTAGACAGCATCCGCGCCATAGGCGAATGCATATTCCATGTTTTTTAGTGAGCCAGCCGGAGAGAGTAATTCAGTTTTGTTCATATTGCCTTCATTCTTTTAGGGAAATTGCGGAGCCTACCTGTAAGTGCTCGAACCAGTCCAGAAATTTACCGACATTTTCACCTTTAAACATGCGGCCATGTTGTGGCAGCATCATTTCAATATCGAGCTTTCTTACACGTTTAATCCAATCCTGTTTTGCTGCATTGGATGGCATCCAGCGTTGATGGAAAAGTTTCATTTTTGGGATATGGTCTTCAAAGTTATCGACATACATCGGGCTATCAATAGGCTCTAATGCTGCGCCAATATCTCCAGAGAATAGTATTTTCGAAACAGGATCATACACACTAAAGTTGCCTGATGAATGTAAGTAATGTGCCGGTATGAGCTGCAAGGATAAACCGCCAACATCTAAAGTTTTTCCTTCATCAGGGATGGGGATATACTCAATGTTATTCATACCAAAATGAGTAATAAAACTCTCCCATAGCCAAGGGCCATGCAGTTTCGCTTTTGGGATGACCTGATCCCATAAACCAAGTGAAGAGATAATGTCAGGGTCTTGGTGAGAAGCAAAAATCTGAGTAATTTGTTCAAGTGGAATATATTTTACGACCGAGCTAAGCATGGGGGCAAATAGTTCCACACCGCCTGGATCAAGTAAGATGGCCTGATCATTATTGATAATCATAAATTGGTTGGAATCAATTATTTTTTCTGGTTTTTCAGGGTCTCTCCCGAAATAGACCCATTGATGTTTTTCATTATAAATAGAGGCAGACTTCATGTGACTTCCTAGAGTATTTGTTTATTTTTAGAGAGGAATTTTAAGGCAGTATCGATATGTTTGAGTATTTGTTTAATCATTTCTTCGACATTTTGCGCCATATCGAGCAGAACAGGGCTATGAACGCCCGTTCTGGGTGCTTCGATTTTTGAATTTACGGCGATAACAGCAATACTCCGAATATTCTTTTGCATGGAAATCAGCAAGTCGTGTAATTCACGGTTAAAGTGGGACATATGTTCTTTGCTTTGCATCTCTCGCTCTGGCTTCGCATTCAGTACTACCATAATATTTTCAGGGGCAGGGCGATCCCCCATTTTTTTGCAAGCCTGTTCTAATTTTTCTTCATATATACTATATCGCCATTCTTTTACGGCTCGATTAGCTGTTTGAATCGTCATTGCACTGACATGATCGGCTAGAGAAATAGACTCTCTTGAGCACTCGTCGTAAAAGGTTGCCAGTACTGCTAGACCGGCTGCGCTTTCTCCAATTCGTTTCGCCAGTACACGTAAGTTCTTGGATGAAATTGATAGACTTCGAGTGATTTCCTGCGCGTGATAAAGTTCTGCAGATACTTTTGCAGCGATCACCGTTTGTAGTGTGTTTTCATTGAGCATTAAGTAAACTCCTAAGCATCACTCTCAGGCCATTATGTTGATAAAATCACCCAGAACAAAGAGATGTACTTCAAAATAAAGTGCATGTTTAAGCTTAGCAGTCATCAAGAAAAATGCGCTTAAATATAAAAGAAATAGCGCAAAGCCTTATGGGTTTGCGCATATTTTTAAAAAGAGCGAGGGCAGAAAAAGGCCCTCACACTGGTAACAAATATAGGTCAAGTCCTGATAAGCATAAATGCTCTATAAGTGTTACCTGATTAATATAACGTGGCAGCTTAAAATTTAGCTTGTAACTGTAACCAGACTTTAGTGGTGTCAGGCTTGCCGCCTTCTGCTTTGCCATCGAACTTGGCTAGTTTAAATAAGCCCGAATAGTTTTCTGTAAATTTTTTGCTAACCGCTAAATCAATTTCGTTACCAAAATCAATGTTATTCACATCAGAATCGAACTGGTGATAAGTCAGTGCAATTTTAGGGCCTAAAAGTGCACTCGAGAACGTGATAGCACTATCTACTAAACCCGTATTAGGTGTTGAAAGGAACAGATCTGCCCAGCCATTGAACGAATGGTTGGTACCTAATGGCGTTGTAAATGCAGTATTACCATTATCTGAACTTTGAAGCTCATAGGCTAATTTTGCAGTGATACCGGCGAGTGTGATGCCCGCTTCAAGATTCAAATACTCTGTATTATACTGTGCTGCGGCATCCTTTTCTTGTTCAGCATATTCTGCTATGTAAAGCAGAGAAAGGTCGTCATTTATAGGGGTCTTTCCATTCACTCTTAAGCCCATTGTGCTTAAGTTGGAAGCAATTGCAGTGCCTGCTTGGCCTTTTAGGTCATAATAATAGGCGCTTACTTTCAGGCCTTTAATGCTTTCATTCAGAAGATGATAAATTTGATGATCATTACCATCAATATTTCCACCATCAATTCTATTAATGTTGTAAACATTCGCAATGGTGATTGTGGTTTCTGGCAGACTGTTATTGATGATAGAAAATGCGTCATAGGTTTGTTCATTTTGACGCCAGCCAACGCCACCGACAAAACGTTCATTATCTAGCAAAATACGTTGGCGACCATATCTGACGATAGTGTTGCCTGCCGCATAATCTAAATACCCTTGATTGATTTCTGTATAGGTTGCATCGGCTACAACCGCTTCCGGGTCGTTATCCAATCCGGAACCGTCATTGTAGTTGTCATCAAAAACAACACTGACATTATCCATTTCAAACGTTGCAGAAAAGCCTTCAATGGGTAGTGTTTTGTAAGTGATGCGTGACTTGAGTGTCGATGCTTTAGCTTCACGAGTAGGGCCATCTTGATCTACATACTCTGCTCTATATCGTAATGCTACATCTGCTTTGCCACCTGTTAACGCTTCTGTAATGGTGTTGGCAGATTCACTTGCTTGCAATGGCAGTGCTGATGTAAGGCCAAGTGCGAGCATTGAAATGGTTAGACCGAGGGTGTTTTTCATAAGCAATATCCTATTTTATAAAGGTATCTTTCTATTCACCATGTCTGGGTTAGCACATGATTTGTGAACTATTTAACGCTTTGATGTAGATATGAACAATTGTTAATATGGGGTAGATGAATATACCTCATATTGTATAGATATGGCAATTTTGTTGTTTTTTTGTGACGGTCTGTTACGACTAACTAATTGATTAATTACGTTTTTCTCTATCAATGCAGGCTGCGAAGTTTATATTCTTTAGCTGTGGTACGAAGTTGCATGGTCCTTGACGGCTGTCAACTTGAGAGGAAATAATTTCATCCCAGGCTGTTCGACAGGCATTTGTACTTCCTGGTAAACAGAATATAAGCGTTTTATTTGCCATGCCCGCAAGAGCGCGTGACTGGATGGTTGAGGTGCCAATTTGATCAAGTGAAATTTGTCTAAATAGTTCGCCAAAGCCATTTACTGTTTTATCCAAAAGGGGACTAACGGCCTCAGGTGTACTATCTCTACTGGTAAAACCGGTTCCACCTGTAATCAATACTACGTGAGTATCATTATCAGCAATCCAATGAGATAAGTGGGCTCTGATTTTATAGATATCGTCAATTACAATTTTCTTGTCTGACAGAACATGCCCCGCGTCTTTGAGGCGCTCTACTAATAGTTGACCGGAGGTATCATTGCTCTCATCACGTGTGTCTGAGACTGTCAAAACAGCAATATTTAGTGGAATGGTTTTCTGGCTTACATTATGGCCCATAGTGATTCTCTTAAATGCTTACAAAGTTAAACGGGGGACTTAATCGCGTTCTAAAAAATTATCATTGTTGGCAGCTATAACACGCTTATGGAAGCGATCTTCCTTTAAGGCTAAAAACATCACCATCATGCAGCAGGCAAGTACCGCATATAAAACCATAAAGCATGCGCTGTATATGCCTAAAAAATCTTCAGCCAGCCCGAAGGCAATGGGGAGGGTACAGCCACCTAATGCGCCTATAGCCGCGACAATGCCGCCAACTAAGCCCATTTGCTGAGGGTAATAATCATGGATGGTTTTATATATGCTGGCTCGGCCAAAGCCTTGCGCAATACCAATTATAAAAATAAAGGCACTAAATACCCAGACATTAATTTCTACGGTGAGCTCAACATCTTGTTTGATACCATGAATCGTCATCGTTGTTGGTGGGTATGAGATAAAAAACAAACAGACAATGCACACCCAAAAGACGGTCCAATTAACACTTCGGCCGCCATATCTATCAGCAAACCAGCCACCAAGTGCTCGCACCATGCTGGATGTCGCAACAAAAAATAGCGTAAAGGCCATCGCTTGAGTGTTATTTAACTCGTAGGCAGATGCATAATACTGAGGCAGCCATAAAATGAGCGCTAAAAAACTACCAAAAACAAAGTAATAATAAAGCCCAAGGCGCCAAATCTGGCCTTGTTTTAATGCTTGGATGATCGTTAGTTTGTCTTGTCGAATGCTCGGTGTGTACGGCCTGCTGGGAGCGACCAGCATAAAAAAGAAGGCAACGAGCAATAAGCCAATGCCATAAATAGGGCCAATGCTATTCCACCCCCAGTTGTCCACAATAAAGGGGGCTAGCATTAGGGTGATAGCTGAGCCGGTGTTGCCAGCACCAAAGATTCCCATAATCGTGCCTTGGCGATTTGTTTCGAACCAGTCGGTCACGTAACGAATGCCAATCGTGAAAGATGTGCCGCTAATACCTATCCATAAGCCAAGCCAAATATATGCCATCAGGCTGTCGACATAAGGTAATAGAAACAGTGGGGGGGCACTAAGGAGCATTTGCCACAGGTAGACTGTTTTAGGGTTGTAACACTCGCTTAGCCAGCCTGCAGGAATTCGGCCTAAAGCGCCTGTTAGTACCGGTGCAGAAAAGAAAAGTCCGAGTTGAGTCGCATTAAGATCCAGGGTCTCTCTTAGCTCAAGACCCAATACTGCATAGAGTGTCCAAACAGAAAAGTTTGCGGCAAACGCTAAAGTTGCAGCGCTCAGCGCGCGCCATGCACCAGGGTATTCAAAGTTCATAATATGTTTATGCTCTTAAGTGAATAAAACATGCATCACTTGAAAATAATAGCTATTAATTGCTTCAGGGGTGTATTAAATCAAAAAAAATAAACGATAGGGGCTGTCTAACCCTTTTTATTCTGGCAATGAAAAAAAACTACCTAATAGAGGGTATCTGGCTTGATCGTTTCTAGTGTGAACCGGATTTGGATTCTAGCTAAAGTGGGTATGAAGTGCATTTCTCTATGAGTAGGGGTTTTTGAAACTTGATATACGTCAATACCATATTAGGTATGGTGGCGACAGAATATCGTTAAATCCCGTTTTGGATAGGAGTAGTTATGTCCCAAGAACACAAAATTAACTTAATCGCTTTTAGCGACCCTAAAATAAAGACCTTGCATTATACTTGGTTTGCATTTTTCTTAACCTTCGTTGTTTGGTTCAACCACGCCCCGCTTCTCATCTTTATGAAAGAAGCGTTCAATATGACGAATCAGCAAGTCAAAGCTCTGATGATATTGAATGTCGCCTTAACGATTCCTGCCCGTATTGTAATCGGTATATTGGTGGATAAATTTGGTCCGCGTAAAACCTACAGCAGTCTTTTAGTGGTGTCAGGTATTATCTGTTGTGTGTTTGCCTTGGCGCAGACCTACGAACAACTTGCATTGATGCGTTTTTTGATGGGCTTTACGGGTGCGGGTTTTGTTATTGGTATTCGTATGGTGGGGGAATGGTTCCCGCATAAGAGCGTAGGTATTGCAGAAGGTATTTATGGCGGTTGGGGTAACTTTGGTTCTGCTGCTGCTGCGATGACCTTGCCGACACTTGCATTAATGTATGGTGGCGAGAATGGCTGGCGTTATGCTCTGGCAACAACAGGCGTTATTGCTAGCTTATATGGTTTTTTCTATTACAAAGTAGCCCGGGATACGCCTAAAGGCTCTACCTACTTTAAACCAAAGCGGTCAGGTGGTCTTGAAGTGACAAGCTGGAAAGACTTTTACTTCTATTTAGCAATGAATGTGCCCATGTATGCTGCTTTAGCTGTTCTAGCCTGGAAACTATCGCCAGCGGGTGTGGGTTTATTAACGGATACTGCGGCAATAGTATTATGGGTTGGATTGGCGCTACTTTTTGTCTTCCAGGTGAGTCAGATCTGGCAGGTCAATAAAGAGAATTTAACGCACGGTGTTCAAGAGCTGGACAAATATTCATTTAAGCAGGTGGCCATATTAAATTGGTCGTACTTTGTTACCTTTGGTTCAGAGTTAGCGGTTGTTTCCATGCTGCCACTATTCTTTTTGGATACATTCGACACCTTAACACCCGTTCAGGCAGGCTTATTGGCTTCAGGCTTTGCCTTTATGAATCTGGTGGCTCGCCCTACTGGTGGTTGGTTTTCAGATAAGTTTGGCCGCAGAAAATCATTGATGATTTTAATTGGTGGTTTGGCTGGGGGTTACTTTGTATTGGGCCAAGTTGATTCAACCTGGTGGATTGCGGTCGCGGTGATTGCCACCATGTGTTGTTCGTTTTTTGTTCAAGCGGGTGAGGGTGCCGTATTTGCTGTAGTTCCACTTATTAAACGTCGTATGACAGGGCAAATAGCTGGTATGACAGGGGCGTATGGTAATGTGGGGGCAGTGACCTATTTAACGGTATTAAGTTTTGTTGATTACAGTACTTTCTTTATTGTAATCGGAGCCTCAGCACTTATTGTATTCTTTATTGCCATGATAATGGATGAGCCAAAGGGTCAAATCTCGGAAGTGCTTCCAGATGGTACGGTACATATGATTGATGTGGGTTAAAATAAGTCTCTTGTTAAATCGTCTGCGATAGCTATCCATCGAAGACAAATCAAACCTCATATTAAGCTGCTTAATATGAGGTTTTGCGGTTTATAGGTTTTATTATGTCGAAAGTGTTAAAAGTAAATGCGGCATTCCAGTCGGATGCAGGTGTAAAGCCGGTCAATGAAGATGCAGCAGGTTTTTTTATACCTGAAGACGGCTATTTGCTCTCAAATAAGGGCGTTGCTTTATCGCTTGCTGATGGCGTGTCTTCAGCTGAAGCCGGTAAAGAAGCCAGTCGAACCGCTGTTGATAGGTTTATTGAAGAATACTTTCAAACGCCGGATACTTGGTCTGTTGCTAAATCAGGTGAGCAAATCTTATCGACAATAAATCTGAAACTTTTCCGAAAAAGCCATGAATTTAGTACGGATAGTAAAGGTTACTTGGCGACCTTTAGTTCGGTAGTAATAAAGGGCGGTACGGCACATTTTTTTCATGTCGGTGATAGTCGAATTTATCTGTGTCGAAATAATGTCTTGACGCAATATTCGACAGATCATGTGGCTTCTCTAGGCCAGGATAAACGCTTTTTAACGCGCGCTATTGGTATGGATAATCGCTTGCATCTCGACTATGGGCGCATTCCTCTTGAAGAGGGGGATCGTTTATTACTGACCAGTGATGGCGTTCATGATTTTGTTGCACATGAAAAACTAGTTGAGATGATGTCCCAGAATGAACCTATGCAGGTGATTTGTGAACAGCTTATTTTAGCGGCTAAGCAGGATGAGTCCGATGATAATATTAGTGCCGTCGTTGCAGAAATTGCGCAGTTACCCTACGAATCCTTAGATGACTACAGTGCTAAATTAACGCGATTGCCTTTTCCTCCGGCGCTATATCCGGGCTTGAAGTTAGATGGTTATGAAGTCATCAAAGAGCTATTCGCCTCAAGTCGAAGCCAGTTATATCTGGTTCAGGATATTGAAACCGGTGCTCAATTTGCCATGAAAACGCCCTCTATAAATTTCGAAGAAGATACCTCTTATATAGATCAATTTATTCAAGAAGAATGGATTGGTATTCGTATTCAGCACCCTAATGTGGTGAAGATAATTCGACAGAATAGAACCCGAAGTTTTTTATATTATTTGATGGAATTTGTTGAAGGCATCAGTTTGGCTGATTGGATAAATGACAATCAACCGCCTAGTCCAAAGCGCGCTATCAATATTGTTAAACAGATTGCAGAAGGGCTGAACGCCTTCCATCAAAATGAGGCGATTCATCAAGACTTAAAACCAGGTAATGTCATTGTAACCCCAGAAGAAAAGGCGCTTATTTTGGATTTTGGCTCAGTATTTGTTGCCGGCCTGGCTGAGTGTATAAGGCCTATTCAGGCAGAAGGTGTATTGGGTACCGCAGGGTATTCTGACCCGCTATATCTGCGTGGCCACAATTCTGGTATTCAGGGTGATGTCTATTCCTTAGCCACGATTACCTATGAAATGTTTACCCACCACTTACCCTATGGTGAGCAAATAGAGCAATGCAGAAGTGCGTTGGATTACGACCAGTTACGCTACTGTGAGGCGAGTAAATATAATTTGGTGATTCCGGAATGGTTTGATGGTGCGCTTAAGAAAGGGTGTGAATTTGACCTTGAACTGCGTTATAGAACGGTTGACCAATTCATGAAGGACTTATTGCAACCTAATCCTGAGTTTTTAAAGGAAGATCCGGTCGTTAAAAAGAACGCAAGTACCTTGATTTTCTGGAAGTTAATGTCAGGTTTTTGGTTTGTGACATTTTTGTTGTTAATTTATTTATTCACCCAAAATAAGCTATAAAAAAGGTTACAGGCATTTCTGTTTGCAAATGAAAGATATGCCTGAGAAACATCAGCTAAGAATGAAACGCTAAATATTGACCATTGACATTGGTTTGTTGCTTGGCTCAATCGTTTTGTATGGCTATAGTTATTAAGTGTTTAATAAGATTATTAGAATAAATATGTCAGACTCAGTCCGAATGAAGTGGTATTGCTGTTTAAATGAACCAAGCACAAACTATTGGCCGTCGATGTTTGTAACAGGCTTGATCGCTTTATTAATTGTTTTAAATATTCTGGAGATTATTTTCAGCTCGATGAATGAGGTGTCTGTCCTGATGGGAAGAGGTCTAATTTATGCGAGTTATGGTTTTGCCATGTTCTTTTCGCTTGAATATTTTTTGCGAATATGGGCTGCTGCCGAACAGGTTCATGAGCAGAATTTATCTGCTTGGCAAAAGCGTTGGCGTTATATTCGCTCACCGATGGGGTTGGTTGATGCACTATCAAGTTTGCCCTTACTTATTTGGATTTTTTTCCCCGTCGAACAGCTTTCAGATATTAGGATCTTAAAATTAATATCCATGGTTCGCGTTTTAAAATTGACGCGCTATTCAAGTTCTTTAAGCATGCTGGCGAAAGTATATAAAGAAAATCAGCGTACATTGCTTGCTGCTGGTTTGGTCATGATGATCCTGATGGTATTATCAGCCGCAGGTATTTATGTGTTTGAGCGTGATGTTCAGCCAGAAAACTTTGGCAGTATTCCGCATAGTATGTGGTGGGCCTTCGTTACCTTGACGACGGTGGGGTATGGAGATGTCACACCTATTACGGTGGGGGGTAAGATCTTTGGCTCGGTCGTGATGGTCTGTGGTGTAGGTATTGCAGCCATGCCGGCTGGTATTTTTGCTTCATCATTCGTGCAGTTAATTAGAGAGCAGGAAAAAGAAAGAAATTTGAAATCACGGTTTCGCCGATCAAGTTTTAATGCACCTCTAAAATCGACTCCGCACGAAGCAGAGCATCATCTTATTCATCTACATATTACAAAATCAGAGCAGCGTGAAGTAAATTATTTAATCGAAGAATATGGTTTATCTTTGGATCAAGCTGTTGGAGTCGTAAGTCATTTTAGGCATAGTAACTAGGAAGCCGCAGGGCCATATATGTTATGCTGGTATCTGCTTGTAGGTATTTTCCGCAAACGTAATAACAGTTTGTTCAACTATTGCTTGTGTCATCAAGTCTTGAATAATATATAGGGATATTTTGTGTCCGAATGGAATAGCTTTGCATTTATTAGCTTGGTTTGTTTCTTAATGAGCTCGGCAAGTGCCATTTTAACGCTGTGCGCAAAACGGCAGGGTGAGGCATTATTATGGGGTCTCATCTGCCTATTATTGTCTTTTTGGACTTTCTTTTTGTTTCTCTGTTTTAGTGCTGATACCCCGGATGAAGCGCTTTTCTTGGCGCGTACACTTAACTATATTATTATTTTCTTACCTTCCTTGTTGTTTCATTTTTGTGTGGTTTATATTCAGAAGGCCGGATATTATAAAAGAATTATCGGCCTTTATTATTGCCTGAGTTTCGCTTATTTCTTATTGGTTCTGATTTTTCCTGAGGACTTTCTCCATAGCCCTGCGCTTAGGTTTTCAATTTTCTGGTTTCCTTATGCAGGGCCTTTGTTTTATATCTTTCCGGTACTTTATTTGTTAATGGTTGGCCATGCCGTGCATATTTTGGTTTATGCTAGGGCGACCCAAAGCCAGACCCAGCAGAGAAAAACATATTACCTTCTAAGCACTATTTTTGTGGGGTTTGTGGGTGCCGGCTCTTCGCTTGCTATGGAGTTCGGTATTCCTCTCCCGCCCTATGGGATTTTAAGTGTTGCGTTTGTTGTGCTGATAGCGACCTATGCCATATTGCGTCATGACTTATTAGATTTGCCTGAAACCTTCAGTCTGATTACAGCCCGAGTGCTCATTTACATTATTATCTTTGCAGTGCTTGTGAGCGTTATTAAATTGGGTGCATTTTTTGATAACTTAATGTTCTCTAATTTTCAGATTTTGATTGTGTCCATGTTGATGGTATTGATCTGTGAGCTTTATGCACTCATGAAAAGTCGTGTCCAATATTTATCTGATACGATGTTGACGCGCCGTAAAATGATGAAGGACCGCTATTTTAAAAATCTTATTGTACAGCTGGAGGAAGCGCCAGATTTTGAAGCGATGTTGCCTTTGCTTCGATCTTTTTTCGAAAAACAATCGTTTGTTTATCATTATGCTTGGTACTTGGATCAGGCACTTCTAGTGCAAAGTTTAAGAAAAGAAACCCTGAGTGACTTTGAACGCAGCCAGCAAGTTGATGCGCGTACTTATCAGCGTATTTTATTTAGCCCAAAAGATGGCCGTCGTCATGACCGTTTACCGGCATCTTTGCGCTTAAATATAGATGAGCCGGGGCTGGGTTCTTCCCAAATAGTCGACCTAATGAGTAGTGAGCAGTTGGATCAGGCTTATGAATGGGTCGACCAAGTGCCTCAGAGAGAGATGATTGCGTTGCCTTTGATGGCGAATGGATATTTTAGAGGGCTTATTTTATTGGTCGTGAGTCAAAATGAAACTCAATATGCCGATCAACTGATGCTTCAAACGCTGTGTGCCAAACTTACTTTATTGATAGAACGGCTTGATTCGATTACCGAAGAATCCCGGGTTCAGCAGGCTTTTTTGTTAGATAAAATGCGTAGTTTGCAGACATTGGCCTGTGAGGTGGCGCACGAGATGAGAAGCCCTCTCGACCAAATGAATGTATTTGCTTCCGAGGTTTATGCGATTAGCCGCTCGTTTCATGATGCCAAAACGTCGGAGCAGCAGGGCCTCGATGTCGTTGCAAACAAACTCAGAGCCGAGTCTAATCTGGCCCAGTTGGCGATTGACAGAGGCATGCAGTCAATTGATATGATTTTAAGGCAGGTTAATGATGCCCCAATTGAGCTAGAGCATGTGGATATCTATTCCATTCAGGCTGTGGTCTCTCGAGCCTTGGCTGAGTATGTATTTATTGATGATGAGCGAAGTTATGTTAGTTGCGAAATGGGCCAAAACTTCGAGTTTAAAGGCGATCAGAAGCTATTGATTTTCGTTATCTTTAACTTGCTTAAAAGCGCGCTGTATCAGCCCCAATACCCAATAGATTTTGAAATAGTTATTTCGACAAACACCGCTAAAGAAATGAATTGGTTAGCGGTTCGTTATAATTCGCTAGATGTCGCTAAAAACAAAGGTGGCGTCAATAAGGCTGTTGAGCTAAAAGATATTATGGGCACTCAGTTAGGCATTGCTTATTGTTATAAAGCAATGAAAGTCATTGGTGGTGACCTTATCTACGCAATAACAGAGGATGGCTTAATAACTATCAGCTTAGGTTTTCCTGTTATTTCGTGATGATTTTATTTTGTTATGGTATTTTTAGCGCTGCCATTTAATGCGTTAAGGTCTATTAATTTAATTTCATCCCAGTCGCTATCTCGAGCAACTTCAAAGCCATTATCCACAAAAATATATGGTAATAAGCTCTTTGCATCTTGATTTTTTATCATGTTGACAAAGGCTCTTTTCAGTTTTACTAAGGATAAGAAACCGACTCTTGGGTGGGCAACAAGTGCATGGGGTGAAAACCCAGGGCTGTCCCAGACAATTTTAAGGCTGTTTCTGATCTCGATAGGTTGTGCTAAAAAGTTTTCGTGTGTCCCTGCACCTGCAATATATTGTTCGCTGATAACCTCTTTATATACCGCGTTTTCCGAGTGTAAAAACTGAGGAATGATATTGAATTTTAGTCTCTTTAAGCTTTCTCTAGGGGCGATGCTCGATTCGAAATTTAAAGGGTTGGGGAATGCAATGATCGCATTTCTAAGTTCTGAAAAGCTTTTTATGTCACCATTTTTTTTGACAAAAATAATGCCGCGTATGGGTTGGGATTTTCTTTTCACTTGTGCTTGATAGCCGGGTGATTCCCTGAAAGCATTGAATTGTAGTGGGCTAACGACGGCTAAATCGTAGTAGGATTTGGCAAGCTTGAGCTCGAAATCTAATTGACTGCTTGCTGGCTCGAATTGAATATTCAAGCCTGTTTGTTCTTCTATATGCTTAAATATATCAAACCAAATTTCATCTTTATCGGGTATTTTCTCAAAGGCTGGTGCAGTGGGTTTTACGTTTACGTCTTTTTCTGATTTGAGTTTTTTGGTGCTAGATTTGATCTCTTCAGGAGCGTTTAAGCTAACAGGAATAGGGTACGAAGGGGCAACGCTGACGATCAGTGTCTGGGCGCGAGTATCGACGCTGTTTAGCAATAACAAGAAAGAAAGAATAATAGCGTTAAAAGAAGGATTTAGCTGCTTAGGTGTTCGCAAGCAAAAATGATTCGTTGTAGATAGAATAGCTTTAGAAGAGAACAGCACACTTGACTCCAGATTTATAATGACGCGTTAGTTATTCTAGCATAGAGGCTTGAATGGCATTGATCATTTGCTGTTTTAGTTTATATATTGATCAATATAAATGTTGAGTCTACATTTCGATTGAGCGAATCCCGCCTTTCTGGTAATCTGGCGACCCATCTTGAGATGAAAATCTCCCCCTTCTAACCATTTAAATAAATTAGCTTATAATTGCTTGATTTAAAAAGCGATTTTCTTTTTTAGTCTGAGAAACTGACGGGATTTACATGACGCGTTTTATCTTCGTGACCGGTGGTGTTGTTTCTTCCTTAGGGAAAGGCATTGCATCAGCATCCTTAGCTGCTATTTTGGAAGCGCGTGGCCTTAAAGTCACTATGCTAAAACTAGACCCTTATATCAATGTTGATCCGGGTACGATGAGCCCATTTCAACATGGTGAAGTGTTCGTAACAGACGATGGTGCAGAAACAGATCTCGATCTAGGCCACTATGAGCGTTTTATTCGCACCACCATGACGAAACGTAATAATTTTACCAGTGGTCGTGTTTATGAAGATGTGATTCGAAAAGAACGTCGAGGTGACTACCTTGGTGGGACGGTTCAGGTCATTCCTCATATTACCGATGAAATTAAGCGTCGAATTGTTGAAGGTGCAACAGGCTATGATGTTGCTCTGGTCGAAATTGGTGGTACGGTCGGTGATATTGAATCACAACCTTTTCTGGAAGCCATTCGTCAATTAAAAATTGAAGTAGGCTCACAGCGTGCTTTGTTTATGCATTTAACTTTGGTGCCTTACATTGCAACAGCCGGTGAAACTAAAACAAAACCGACTCAGCATTCTGTTAAAGAAATGCGTTCGATCGGTATTCAACCTGATATCCTTGTTTGTCGTTCAGATCATGAGATTGATGTATCTTCTCGTCGCAAAATAGCCTTGTTTACCAACGTAGAAGAACGGGCTGTTATTCCATTGCAAGATGCATCCAGCATTTATCTTATTCCGCGTATGCTCCATAAACAAAATCTCGATCAAATTGTTGTTGAACGTTTTGGTTTGGATTGCCCTGAAGCAGATTTATCTGAATGGGATGAGGTAGTTGAAGCAGAGGCAAATCCAGAGTGCGAAGTGACTATCGCGATGGTCGGTAAATATATGGAATTACTGGATGCTTATAAGTCCTTAATTGAAGCGATTAAGCATGCAGGCATACGCACACGTACCAAAATCAAAATGAAGTATATTGATTCTGAAACCATTATCGATAGCGGTACCGCAGCCCTAGACGATGTCGATGCTATTTTAGTGCCTGGTGGTTTTGGTAATCGTGGTGTTGAGGGCAAGATTCAAACGGTTAAAATTGCACGTGAAAATAAAGTGCCTTATCTCGGTATTTGCTTAGGGATGCAAGTGGCGGTTATTGAATATGCGCGTCATGTTGCAGGCTTGAAAAATGCACACAGTACAGAGTTCAAAAAAGATTGTTCAGAACCTGTGATAGGCCTAATAACCGAATGGCAAGATAGTACGGGTAATATAGAACAGCGAGATGCCGGTTCAGATCTTGGTGGCACGATGCGGTTAGGGGCTCAAGAGTGTAACTTAAAAGATGGCTCTTTAGTCAAAGAGTGTTATGGCAAGAATTTGATTGTGGAGCGCCATCGTCATCGTTATGAAGTAAACAATAATTTACTACCAAAACTTGAAGATGCAGGCTTGATTATATCGGGTCGATCCAAAGACAACTCTTTGGTAGAGGTGATTGAAGTGCCAAATCATCCTTGGTTTGTTGCCTGCCAGTTTCATCCAGAATTTACCTCTACGCCACGTGATGGCCATGGTCTATTCGAAGGCTTTATTAAAGCGGCTGTCATCAATAGTCAGCAAAGCTAAGTCCTTTATCCGCGGAATAAAATATTGAGATTGATTAAATGACGCAGAAAATAATTCAAGTCGGTGATGTGGTAATTGGTAATCAATTGCCCTTTGTCTTGTTTGGTGGTGTGAACGTTCTTGAATCGCGAGATCTGGCCATGAGCGTGGCTGAAGCTTATGTAGAAACAAGTACCAAGTTAAATATTCCTTATGTTTTTAAAGCTTCCTTTGATAAAGCAAACCGGTCATCAATTCATTCTTTTAGAGGCCCTGGTTTGGAAGAAGGGCTTCGGATATTTGAAGAGATTAAGCAGACATTTAATGTCCCCATTATTACCGATGTTCATGAGCCCGGGCAAGCAGCGCCTGTTGCTGAAGTCTGCGATATTATTCAATTACCCGCCTTCTTATCGCGCCAGACAGACTTGGTTAAGGCAATGGCAAAGACTCAGGCGGTCATCAACATAAAGAAAGCCCAGTTTTTAGCACCTCAAGAAATGCAACATATTCTGAAAAAATGTGAAGAAGCAGGCAATGATCAGCTCATCCTATGCGAACGGGGTAGTAGTTTTGGCTACAACAACCTTGTTGTCGATATGCTGGGTTTTGGCGTATTGAAAACATTCAACTACCCGGTATTTTTTGATGTGACACACTCTCTTCAGCAGCCCGGTGGTCGTACTGATTCAGCGGGAGGGCGGCGTGAAGCTGTCACCGATTTGGCGCTTGCGGGCATGTCACAAGGTTTGGCTGGGTTGTTTTTGGAAGCGCACCCTGATCCTGAAAATGCGAAATGTGATGGCCCGTGTGCCTTACGATTGAGTCAGTTAGAACCTTTCTTGACAAGAGTTAAAGCGATCGATGATTTGGTAAAGAGTTTTAAACCATTAGATACCGCTTAAAATACCTTATAAACCTAGATATTTTAACGTTTAAAGTGTTTATTTTGAGGCTTTAAACTTAGCAGAAATTTCATAATTGGAGGCTAGTTAAATGACAGCAATTGTTGATATTAAGGGTCGTGAAGTGCTCGACTCACGTGGTAATCCTACTGTCGAAGCAGATGTAATTTTGTCATCAGGAGTTATTGGTTCAGCATGTGCGCCTTCAGGTGCATCGACTGGCTCGCGTGAAGCACTTGAACTGAGAGACGGCGATAAAGCACGTTATTTAGGTAAAGGTGTACTTAAGGCTGTGGCGGGTATTAATGGCGAAATTCGTGATGCTTTAAAAGGTAAAGATGTTACTGATCAGCGTGCGCTTGATCAGATTATGCTTGATCTGGATGGCACAGAAAATAAAGCAAAACTGGGCGCAAATGCAATTTTGGCTGTTTCTTTGGCTGCAGCAAAAGCAGCCGCGCAAGAGAAAGGTGTCGAACTATATGCACATATTGCTGACATTAACGGTACATCCGGTCAGTACTCTATGCCTGTGCCCATGATGAATATCATTAACGGTGGTGAACATGCTGACAATAATGTTGATATTCAAGAGTTCATGATCCAGCCTGTTTCCGTGCCTACATTTTCTGAAGCATTAAGAGCCGGTGCAGAAATTTTCCATGCGCTAAAAAATGTCTTAAAAGTAAAAGGCTTGAATACAGCCGTTGGTGATGAAGGTGGTTTTGCACCTAATTTATCTTCAAATGCAGGTGCCTTAGCCGTCATCAAAGAAGCTGTCGCGATAGCCGGTTACGAATTAAATAAAGATATTACTCTGGCATTAGATTGTGCTGCTTCAGAGTTTTATAAAGATGGTAAATATGATCTAAGTGGTGAAGGAAAGGTCTTTACGGCCGAAGGCTTTAGTGATTACTTGGCAGAATTATGCGATCAATATCCGATTGTATCTATCGAAGATGGCCAAGATGAATCTGATTGGGCTGGTTGGCAGTATCAAACTGAAAAGCTTGGTAGTCGTGTTCAGTTAGTGGGTGATGATCTTTTTGTCACCAATACCAAGATTCTGTCAGAAGGTATCGAAAAGAATATCGCTAATTCAATTCTGATTAAATTTAATCAAATTGGTACGTTAAGTGAAACCTTGGATGCCATCAAAATGGCGAAAGACGCAGGTTATACGGCCGTTATTTCTCATCGCTCTGGTGAAACAGAAGATACAACGATAGCCGATCTTGCAGTAGGTACCTGTGCCGGCCAAATTAAAACGGGCTCATTATGTCGGTCTGATAGAGTTGCAAAGTATAACCGCTTGCTGCGCATCGAAGAGCAGCTAGGTGCAAAAGCACCTTATAAAGGAAGAAGTGAAATTAAAGGGCAGTAGTTTTTTTTGATGTACAAGCAAAGCATCGTGGTTTTCCCTCGATGCTTTTGTCGTTTTAATTAGCATTAAAAATTTCTAATATTAAGGCATTGCTTAGCGGGAAATGGTTTTCTGGACTAGAGTTACTGTTAATTTTGTTGTTCGATGTAAAATTACCTTAAGGTCACAGTGTATATGAAGTTGGTGTGGAGTCTGATGCTCTTGGTTATTATTGGTCTGCAATATCGACTATGGATAGGTAGCGGCAGTTATTCCGAAGTGTGGATGCTGCAAGATAAGGTTGAACAGCAAATAGCGAAAAATAAGCTTCTTGAAAGTCGTAATAATCGTTTAAATGAAGAAGTTCTTGATTTAAAAAATGGTTATGCTGCTATCGAAGAGCGTGCGCGCTTTAATCTGGGTATGATCAAAGAAAATGAAAGTTTTTATATGATTGTCACTTCTAGTCATTAAATGTCGCAACTTCTTATAAATTGATACCTTCTTATTTATGTCTAGTCACCTCCCTCCAAAATTTTGGGTTATTATTCCGGCCGCAGGCATTGGTTCTAGAATGCAAGCAGATAAACCTAAGCAGTATCTTCAGATTGAAAATAAAACGATTTTAGAGCATACCTTATGCTGCTTTTTAGATCATCCTGCGTTTGATGAAGTGCATGTTGGCTTGTCGCAACAAGATACTTATTTCGAAAAATATGGGCTCAATCTAAAAGAGGGCGTTAAGGTGTTTCAGGGTGGAAAAGAGCGAGCAGATACGGTTTTGAATGGCTTGGCGTTTATTTCAGACACCGCCAAAGATAGAGACTGGGTGTGGGTGCATGATGCCGCTCGCCCTTGTTTATCTAAAGAAGAGATTGATTTGTTAATCGAAGAGCTTAAGCAAGTAGACTCAGGTTTGGTTTTGGGTGTGCCGGTTTCTGATACCCTGAAGCGTATTGTTAGTGGTGAAGATACCAAAGGTCTGCCCAAAATAAAAGAAACCATTGATAGAACAGGCTTGTGGCGCGCCATGACGCCACAAATTTTTAGCTATGCCGATCTGCGAGATGCGCTGAAATATTGTGATGATGGCGGCCTGATTGTTACTGATGAGGCCTCAGCGCTTGAAATAGTTGGCCGATCCGCTTTTATGGTTCATGGTTTTGAGCAGAATGTTAAAGTAACCTTGCCTGCTGATCTTGTTAAGGTAAAAGAGTATTTAGTTGGAAATAAGAGGTCCCAAAGGTCTATCAATCAAGATAGGCATACTGGGCAGGATGAGTCTAAATTGAAAAACAACACACTAAGGTTTCCAAGAATAGGCACAGGTTTTGACGTACATGCTTTTGGTGAGGGTGAATTTGTTATCTTGGGCGGTGTAAAAATCCCTCATGAAAAGGGCTTAATCGCACATTCTGATGGCGACGTATTATTGCATGCCATCATGGATGCCCTGTTGGGTGCTTTAGCGCTGGGTGATATTGGTAAGCATTTCCCGGATACCGATGAAAAGTGGCAAGGTGCAAATAGCCGTACGCTATTAAAAGCTGTGGTGTCTTTGATTGACGATCAGGGTTATCAAATCGGAAATATTGATAGTACGATTATTGCTCAAACACCCAAAATGGCACCCTATATTCGTCAGATGCAAGTCAATATCGCAGAAGATGTTCAAGTGGATAGCGCGTGTGTTGGCGTAAAAGCAACTACCACAGAAAAACTTGGTTTTACCGGTCGCAAAGAGGGAATTGCCTGTCAGGCAAGTGTTATTCTAGTGCCTGTATTTTCTAGTGTTAATCTATCCGGTGTTAGTCAATGAGCTCGCAGTTTGATTTGAATTTCCCTCGTGCGACGCATAAGCCGCCAGCGAAAGGTATTATTAAAACGCGGGTAGAAGACTTTTACGTAGAAGAAATTTTACGGCCTGACTTGGCTGGTGAAGGTGAGCATGTTTGGTTATGGCTAGAAAAACAAGGCCAAAATACTGAGTATGTGGCCGAAAAAATTGCGCAATTTGCCAGCGTAAGATTAATGGATGTGGGCTTTTCCGGTTTAAAAGATCGATGGGCAGTGACCCGTCAGTGGTTTAGTGTTTATCTGGGGAATAAGCCTGAGCCGATTTGGTCTGAGCTAGGCTTGGATGGCGTTGAAATTTTGAAACATGACCGGCATCTCAAAAAATTAAGAAGAGGTGAGCATTCGTCGAATAAATTCAACATAGTAGTGCGCGCTCTTGAATCTGCTCAGTATGTGGAAGAGGAGTTGGGCAGGATCGCCGCAGCAGGCTTTCCAAACTATTTTGGTGCGCAGCGCTTTGGAATCCATGGTGCGAATCTTGAGCGTGGAGAGCGCTTTTTTAGTGGGAAAATAAAGGCATCACGTTCGCAAAGGTCATTTTATTTATCTGCAGCACGTTCTTTTCTTTATAATCTGAACTTGGCGCAGTATATACAAGGTAAAACTTGCTTAAGCGAAAACCTGGGAGGTCCTCTTTATGGGGATGAAACGCCAGGCTTAAATGAGTTATCGGATTCAGAGCGTGAAGTCTTGAAAGACTATCCGGTGTTTGCTGATGCGATCCACAAAAATCGCTTAAGCTTAGAAAGGCGGCCTTACTTCATCGTGCCAGAAAAACTAAGCTGGGAGCTCAAAAATAATGTTCTGAGCTTATCTTTTTTGCTGCCAACGGGCTGTTTTGCAACATCGCTTATCTCAGAATTTATTGAGTATAAAGTGGGTTTAGGTGCAGAGAAATAAGGTCTGATAAGGGTTTAAAATGACAATTTTGCTTTCGAATGATGACGGTGTTCATGCCGAAGGTTTGTCGACGTTGGCAGATCTTATATCAGCGCATCACAATATAAGGGTGGCTGCTCCAGATAGAGATCATAGCGGTGCGAGTGGATCATTAACTTTGGGGCGGCCGTTAAAGGTTACGCGTTTGTCATCGGGCTTTTTGTCTATAGATGGGACGCCTACTGATAGTGTGCATTTAGGCTTGTCCAGTTTATTTCAGAGTCAGTACGGGGATGATGGTGATACCGAGTTTGAGCGGGTTATCTCCGGTATCAATAGCCATGAGAATTTAGGTGATGATGTCTTGTATTCCGGGACAGTGGCAGCAGCGATAGAGGGCCGTTTTTTGTCATTACCCGCGATTGCAGTTTCTTTGGTTAATCGTGGAAACTTTTTCTACGAAACTGCTGCCTTAGCCATTTTGGATTTCTTAAAGAGAAGTGTCGGCTATCAATTTCCGAAACGGACAGTTTTAAATATAAATGTGCCAGATATACCTTATGATGAATTGAAAGGTATGAAAGTGACTCGTTTAGGTCATAGAGCAAAAGGGCATGACCCGCACATAGTGTCAGACCCAAGAGGTCATCAGCGTTTCTGGATAGCGCTTGCTGGTGATGGCGATGATGCAGGGGAAGGGACCGACTTCCATGCCGTCGCAAATAATTACATATCAGTAACGCCTATTCATGTCGATATGACGCAATATGATGTACTGAACTCAATGAAAACTTGGTTAGAGGAATAAAGCAGTGAGTCAGGCTCTTGATCTGGCAGGGATAGGTATGACGTCCAAGCGAACTCGTTTACGTTTGGTGCAAAGGCTAAGGGATGGCGGTATTACGAATGAAAAAGTCTTGTCAGTGATGGCGGATATGCCAAGGCATATTTTTTTGGATGAAGCTTTGTCGCATCGTGCTTATGAAGACACTGCGCTTCCCATAGGACATAACCAAACTATTTCCCAGCCTTATATCGTAGCCAGAATGACAGAATTATTGCTGGAGGCTGCGCCTCGAAGAGTCTTAGAGTTGGGGACGGGGTCTGGTTATCAAGCCGCAGTGTTGTCTCGGTTGGTCGATGAAGTCTTCAGTGTGGAGCGTATTAACCCTCTTTTAAAGAAAGCGGTTCAACGTTTTTCCTTGCTCAAGCTTAAAAATATTTACACCCGTCATGCGGACGGGGGTATTGGCTGGCCAGAAAGAGGCTTATACGATGCCATTATCATGACGGCCGCGCCTAAAGAAATACCACAAGAGCTAATTAGACAGTTAAAAGAAGGGGGTAAGATGATTTTGCCTTTGGGTGATGTCACTCAAAGCCTGACCATAGTGACCAGGCGGGGTGCTAGTTTTGACCAGCAGACCATTGAGCCAGCTCTGTTTGTGCCATTTCTACCGGGTACAGTTCGTTAGTTTTTAGTTTGCTAAATGTGCGCTCTCTGTTGGTTTTCTGGTGTTTTATGTAAGGAAAAATAGGTGAAGTTTGAAATTTGGGTATTAATAAAAGGGATGTTAATGGGGGCGGCAGACATTGTGCCAGGTGTTTCCGGAGGGACTGTCGCCTTTATTACAGGTATTTATGAGCGCTTACTCCATGCATTAAAAAACTTCCTACCATCCCTGTTTGGTTTTATAAAACACAAAACGCCTAAGCGTTTTCTCGAAGAATCTGACTGTATCTTTTTAGTGACCCTGTTTTCAGGCATCTTAATAAGTGTCATATCCTTAGCAAAGCTCATTAGTTTTATGATGGTACAGTACCCCATTCCTCTGTGGTCTGGCTTTTTTGGGCTAATTCTTGCTTCGATTTTTATTGTCGCTAGAGATGTCAATAAATGGACATTTTCATTGGTGATAGCATTGCTTCTAGCCGGTTTACTTGCTTGGAGTATTACTCAGGTTTCTCCCGCTTCGCTTGAGAAAAATGCTGTGACGATATTTATCTCAGGTGTATTGGCTATTTGTGCCATGGTGCTCCCGGGTATATCTGGTAGTTTTATTTTGGTGATTCTAGGTAGTTATGCTTGGATTTTGGAGGCGATTAAAGAGTTTGAGTGGTCAACGCTTGGTTTGTTCTGTGCAGGGTGTCTAGTCGGCTTGTTGTCTATTGCAAATGTTTTGTCATGGGCTTTTGATAAATATAAGTCCTTAACTTTATCGGTATTGATAGGTTTTATGTTAGGTGCGATGCCTAAGATTTGGCCATGGAAAGAGGTATTAAGTTATCGTGAAAGTAGTCAGGGTGAGTTGGTGCCGCTGACTGAGTCACCAATAATGCCGTCCACTTATGAATTAATGAGCGGGGCGGACTCTCAGGTAATTCTGGCGTCTGGTTGTGTTATTTTATCTGTAGTACTTGTTTGTGTCTTGTCGAGTTTCGCTAAGAAAGGATAAAAAATAGGTAATAAAATAAAATTATCTGTTCGTGCTTTGTGATACCAGAGGTATCACTTATTTTATAAGGTAACAGCTTCGCGCAATATAATTATTAGTAATATGATTAAAGATTAAGGGCTTAGCGAAATTAGTTAATTAATTTTCTAGATGTAGATATTCTTTATTGAATAATAAAATAAATTTATAGTCATTTTTGGAATATAAAGGTGTGACATTTTGATTAAAAAACATTCAAAATCTAAATGTCATACGCGTCGATCTGATCAATTATCAATCAATGTAACATTGTGTATCTTTGTTTTTTTATCTCTATCATCTTGTACTTCATCTTCTATTTATCTCAATAAAAACTTCAACCCACCTGTGTATTTTGGGCAGCACGTCGTTCAGCCTGGTGATACCTTGTATAAGATTGCCTGGCGATACGGTAGAGAGTTAAGGGAGTTAGCGGAGACTAACAATTTAAAGCCGCCTTACCTTATTGTGCCGGGCCAGAAAATTAGTTTAGAGAAATCACTTAGTTATAGATCTAAAAGCACAAAGCACAGCAAGAATGAAAATCCTAAGAAGGGAAGTGTAACAAGAAGTAAAAAAACTGTAAGCGAACGTAAAGCTGTAACGAAAAATAAAAAATACAAGAACTTCAGAAATATAAAATGGAAGCGGCCTCATCTTGGCCCGATTATTGCCAAATACTATTCACGTTCTTCTGGAAATGTGGATGGACTTGCCCGGGGTGTACCTAATAAAGGTATCGATATTGCTGGGCAGATCGGCGATCCAATATTCGCTGCGGCAGACGGAGAGGTTGTCTATGCGGGTAACGGTTTATTGGGCTACGGTAATTTGGTCATTATTAACCATAATGAACGCTATTTAAGTGCTTACGCTCATAATCGCAAAATTCTTGTTAAGGAAGGGCAAATAATAAAAATCGGGCAGAAAATTGCTGAGATGGGTAGTTCTGAATCACAACAAATAAAATTACATTTTGAGATTCGTAGAGATGGTCAACCTGTTGATCCTCTTAAATACCTTCCTAAGTAAAGATCAAACCGATGTAGCATCAAATACTCACATGATGGGGTTTGATAAGAAATATAAACAGCTAGGTTGCTTTGTGAAAAGTGTGCAAAGTAAACAATAAAAAGCGAGGCAAGACAGATGTCAGCAGAAAGAGATATGTATTTTGATTTAGTTGAAGGCGGTACGGGTTTGGCTGAAGAGGCTTCAACTGATACCGTAGATAACGAGGCTGAAGATGATTCAGTTGTCACATCAATTTATGCAGGAAGAGGAAAAGCAAAGAAAGCTTCAAGTCTTGGCATATCTGAAGGACAAACAGCGTATCGTCAATTAGACGCAACGCAAATGTACCTTAACGAAATTGGTTTTTCTCCCTTACTATCTCCAGATGAAGAAGTTTATTTTGCTCGTTTAGCGCAGAAAGGTGATGAGGCTGGCCGTAAACGTATGATTGAAAGTAATCTGCGCTTAGTGGTTAAAATTTCACGTCGCTATGTGAATCGTGGGTTGACGTTATTAGATTTGATTGAAGAAGGTAACTTAGGTCTTATCAGGGCTGTTGAAAAGTTTGATCCGGAGCGAGGTTTCCGTTTTTCAACGTACGCTACCTGGTGGATTCGCCAGACAATTGAACGTGCCATTATGAATCAGACGCGGACAATCCGTCTGCCAATTCATGTTGTCAAAGAATTAAATTTGTATTTGCGTGCAGCGCGTGAACTAACCCAGAAACTGGATCATGAGCCATCACCAGAAGAAATCGCAGATCTTTTAGATAAGCCAGTTGCAGATGTTAAGCGTATGCTGGGTCTTAATGAGCGTGTTACTTCTGTGGACATGCCGATGGGCGGCAGTACCGATAAATCCCTGTTAGATACAGTGGCTGATGAATCGGCTTCTGATCCTGCTGAACTGCTTCAAGAAAGTAATTTGCGTGGAAGTATTGATGGTTGGCTGGATCAACTTTCAGGTAAGCAGCAAGAGGTCTTATCACGACGCTTTGGTCTGCGCGGTTATAGAATGAGCACGCTTGAAGAAGTGGGTAAAGAAATTGGCTTGACCAGAGAGCGCGTTAGACAAATACAGGTAGAGGCGCTCAAGCGTTTACGTGATATTTTGGAAAAGCAAGGTTTGAACGGTGAAACACTATTTACGGGTGCTTTTTAGAGTGTAAATAAGGTGTTTTGAAAAAGGCTGCATTTGCAGCCTTTTTTTGGTTTTAATCTGTGATTTTATCTTTGTATTCACAAAGATCTTCAATTGGGCATGATCCGCATTTGGGTTTTCTGGCGATGCAAATATATCGCCCGTGTAAGATTAGCCAGTGATGCGCGTCTAGCAGGAACTCCTTTGGTATAAATTTCAGTAGATTTTTTTCGACGTCCAAAACGTTTTTTCCCGTCGCTATTTTGGTTCGATTTGCCACTCTAAAAATATGGGTATCTACGGCCATCGTGGCTTGATTAAATGCGGTGTTCAGTACAACATTTGCTGTTTTCCTGCCGACTCCGGGAAGTTCTTCCAAAGACTCCCGGTCTGCGGGTACTTGGCTGTTGTGTTTGTCTATTAATAATTTGCAGGTTTTGATGATGTTTTCGGCTTTAGCATTAAATAAGCCAATTGTTTTAATGTATTCCTTTAGTGTGTCTAGGCCTAGGTCAAAAATCATTTGTGGTGTATTGGCGATAGGAAATAATTTGTCGGTCGCTTTATTGACGCCTTTGTCGGTCGCTTGAGCTGAGAGAATGACCGCAATAAGAAGCTCGAAAGGCGATGAATAATTTAATTCAGTTTCTGGTTTTGGATTATCGTGCCTGAATCGTGAGAAAATCTCATGTCGTTTAAGTTTGTTCATAGAAAAATCGTAATTAGTGTGGAGGTTTGATTAAAAAATAAACTATTTGTGCGAAAGTGTTTTATTTTTTAATTGATACGAGTATACTCTGCTCAGCCTTTAAAGCCCGGCTATTTTTTTATGTTCTGCATTTCGAATACCTAGTAATAGAGCTCTTTCTGTAAGCATAAGTTATACCCAGTTTTTCGGCATTTATATAGTTTAGTTTATTTAGTCAGGATATGATTATGTCAGATAGAGTTACAGGTAAAGTTAAGTTTTTCAACGAATCTAAAGGTTTCGGTTTCATTGAGCAAGAAAATGGCCCGGATGTATTCGTACATTTCAGCGCTATTCAGTCAGATGGTTTTAAGACTCTTGCTGAAGGTCAGGCTGTAGAATTCACGGTTGGTCAGGGCAATAAAGGCCCTCAAGCTGAGAACGTTTCTGCTTTGTAAGATTTTCTTATAAAGACAGTAATGTTTAAAAGCCCTAGTATTTATTTACTGGGGCTTTTTTTATGCTTCTAGTTTATTTCTTGTCTCCTTTTGTCGTTAATAAAGCCTATATGATTAGCTTCATTTTGAGGTGAAAAATATGAGCGTGGATGCTATTGTCAATTTTTCAGGATTTTGAGGGGCTTCAGTTAATATGAGTGATTTCTTTAGCGGTAAAAAAATACTCTTAGGGTTAACTGGGGGGGTTGCAGCATATAAAGTAGCAGGGCTGTGCCGTGACTTGGTTAAGCTTGGAGCTGTTGTTCGTGTTGTGATGACGCAAGGTGCTCGTGAGTTCATTACACCGCTGACCATGCAGGCCCTTTCAGGGAATGAGGTCCATACTAGTTTATTGAACCCTGAAGCTGAAGCAGGTATGGGGCATATTGAACTTGCTAAGTGGCCAGACTTGGTGGTCGTTGCGCCAGCGACGGCTAATTTTATCGCCAAATATGCTTCAGGCCTTGCTGATGACTTGTTGACGACCATTCTGCTTGCCACCACTGCCAAAGTAGTTATTGTCCCTGCAATGAATCAGGCAATGTGGAAAAATCCGCTAACTCAGCAAAACTTATCTCATCTTCAAAGCCTATTGAGTGATTCTTTGGTGACCATAGAGCCCGATCACGGAATTCAGGCGTGCGGTGATAATGGTCCTGGGAGGTTGCCAGAGCCAGAAGTGATTATTGAGAAAATATCCACACTCTTTCAGAGCAATAAAGCGGATGTGTTGCCAAAATTATTAGTGGGTAAATCTGTTGTCATCACGGCTGGCCCAACCAGAGAGGCAATTGACCCAGTTAGGTATATTTCAAATCATAGTTCTGGGAAAATGGGCTATGCTTTAGCTGCGGCCTGCGCTTCTCTTGGTGCGAATGTAAAAGTGGTAACAGGGCCGTGTGCGTTATCAAAAACAGCAGGCATTGACTTTATTGATGTTCAATCAGCCATTGAAATGTACGGTAAAGTGCATGAAGCCATTGATGTGTCTTGCGATATTTTTATTGCATGTGCGGCGGTAGCTGACTATCGTCCGATTAGTATGTCGGATCAAAAAATAAAAAAAACAGCACAAGGCGTCAGTGAATTAGTCATCAGGTTAGAGGAAAACCCCGATATTGTAGCGTCTGTTGCCAGCCGAACAGATAGGCCTTTTACGGTTGGTTTTGCGGCAGAAACACAGAATGTAAATGCTTACGCTAAGGATAAGCTGAAGCGTAAGAAGTTGGATATGATTGTTGCAAACGATGTATCGCTCTCAGGGCAAGGTTTTAATAGTGACTTTAATCAAGTCACCTTAATTACCCGTGATGATGAGAGAGTGTTAGCGTTACAGGAAAAGCAGGCCTTAGCGCAGGAAATTGTTGCTTATATCGCCAAACGTTACCTAAACACTTAAATAAGGAATGAGAAAAAACAGCACTATGATGAATAAAACCGTACAAATAAAAATCTTAGACGATCGAGTAGGGAATAGTATCCCAATGCCAGAATATGCCACGCAAGGCTCTGCGGGGTTGGATTTGAGAGCATGTCTGGATGAAAATATCAATTTGGAACCGGGTGAAACCAGACTTATCCCAACGGGCTTATCTGTTTATATTGCTAACCCGGAATGGGCGGCTATGCTGCTTCCGCGCTCAGGTCTAGGGCACAAACATGGTATTGTGCTGGGGAATTTAGTCGGGCTCATTGATTCCGATTATCAAGGTCAGTTGATGGTTTCTTGTTGGAATCGTGGAAAACAAAGTTTCACTATCGAAGTGGGTGAGCGAATCGCTCAGATGGTCATCGTACCCGTGGTTCAGGTTAGTTTTGATATCGTTTCAGAGTTTAAAGAGAGTCATCGAGGTGAAGGTGGGTTCGGTTCAACGGGTCGAGCTTAAGCCGGATAAAACGATAGGGGTAGGATGAATGAAATTATTCAGAAAAAAGAATAAAGCTTCTGAACAAAGTGATGCAGAGATAAAAACAAACTCTAAGTCTACTCAAAGCCATAAAAATAAAAATAAGCAAAAAGCAGCGAAAACTCGAACCTTACATTCCTGGATAATTCAGCCCATATTGGTTTCAGCTATTTGTTTTGTTCTTTGTTATTTTTTGATAGAGCTTCTCTACTTCAAGCCGCTTGATGTTAACTATCAAAGCCAAATAAGTGCTACCCAGGCAAAGGCATTGGAAATTGATGTAAGCTCTTATTTTAAAGAGCAAGCCCAGTGGGTCGATGGTTTGTCAAAATATGCCTCTATTAGTCGTCGACAAGTAAACAATAACTTGTCAGATATAAAACCAGAATTAAAAGAAGTGCATTTATTGTCGATAGGAGAGCTCAATCAGCCATTAGTGCAAGAGGAGGGTTTTAGCTTCGCTAGTTTGGACTTATTGAGGCGTGTTGCAAAAGGTGAGAAAACCGATATTGAGGCGTTCTTACAAGAAGGAGAATGGTACTTTCAAATAGCCGCTGCGACGGCTGTAGAAAACGAGGGTGTGATTGAGAAAGGGCTCCAATTAGCAGTCTTTAAACTTTCGGGCTTAACAGCAAGGCTTCAGAGATATCAAAGAGAGTTTGATGCCAGTGTGGCTGTTCTCGTTGAGGGTATTAATCAGCCTATCCTCCGCTTAGGTAACGATCAAAGTAACAACGCTATCATTTTACCCACTGCATTGCCTGGTATTAGTGTGAAGTTTGTTCCATCAGAAACGTCATTCCAGCCTGCTGATCGAACCTTGGTATGGATAGTCTTTGTCAGTGTTTTAGTGTTATTAACTCTGATGCTTGCAATTATTTTTCGTGTGAATATGAATTCGGTGAAGAATGATTTGCAGCGAGCTGCGCAGATGGTTTCAAAAGCGATTGATAGCGATTCTACGTTTAACAATCACTTTCATTTTGGTGAGGTGTACGCGATGGCAAATGCAATCGTCAGTAATGCTCGCCAAGTTGTTTCCAAGTATAAGAGTCAGGCAGCTAAAGCGGCTAAGCCTAAGAGCTTGTCTTCGCCTATGGCTAGTGTTGAAGATGAGCCTTTATTTGAAGATGATTTATTTGATATTGATGCAATTGACTCGAGCGAAGAGTCAGATGATTTATTTGGTGAAACCGGTGCTATTGTTGAAGAGCAAGTGAGTTTAAATGTTGAGGTGTCTCAAGCTATCTTTAGGGCTTACGACATTCGCGGGATCGTTGATGAAAGCTTAAATTCAGCCATTGTCGAATTATTGGGCAAGGCCATTGCCTCTGAAGCGCAAGCGCAAGGACAAGCTACCTTGTGTGTTGGTTATGATGGCCGCTTATCGAGCGCCGCCTATGCAGAATCATTAGTAACAGGCATTCTCAGTACGGGGGTCAATGTTATTATTATCGGGCAGGTGCCTACACCGGTTCTTTATTTTGCTACGCATCATTTTGAAACCGGCAGTGGTGTGATGATTACGGGTAGCCATAACCCGAGTAATTATAATGGCCTCAAGACGATGATTGCTGGCACTACCTTGTCAGGTGAGGCGGTGCAAAAACTATATAACCGAATCCTTATGCAGGACTTTGCTGTTGGCCAAGGGGAAAGGTCAGAGCAGTCGATAGATCGAGAGTATTTAGATCTTATTTTAAATGACATTGCCGTTGCAGCTCCCCTAAAAGTCGTTCTGGATGCCGGTAATGGTGTTGCGGGTGGCATTGCACCCGAGCTAATAGAGGAGCTGGGTTGCGAAGTTATTCCCTTGTATTGCGATATCGATGGTAATTTCCCTAACCATCACCCCGACCCAGGGCAGCCAGAAAATCTTCAAGATTTAATTGCTGCCGTGAAAGAGCATAATGCCGATATTGGTTTGGCCTTTGATGGTGACGGCGATCGAATTGGTGTTGTAACCAATACCGGTAAAATAATTTGGCCAGATCGTTTATTGATGTTATTTGCAAAAGATGTTGTATCCAGAAACCCTGGTGCAGACATTATTTATGATGTGAAGTGCTCCCGTCGATTAAATAGTTTGATCAGTAGTTATGGTGGTCGGCCAGTTATGTGGAAGTCAGGTCACTCGCTTATTAAGTCAAAAATGCAAGAAACAGGCGCCTTGCTTGCCGGAGAAATGAGTGGTCATATTTTTTTCAAAGAGCGATGGTTTGGTTTTGATGACGGTTTATACAGTGCGGCGCGTTTGTTAGAGATTTTAGGTGTCGAAGACAAAACGTCTGACGAAGTGTTTTCAGAGTTCCCTGAAGATGTTAGTACACCTGAGATTACTGTCGCTGTTGATGATGAAGCTAAATTCTCAATTATTGACAAGCTATGCGTCCGTAAAGAACAGTTTACGGGGGGGAATGTATCCACCATTGATGGTTTAAGAATAGATTATCCCAATGGTTGGGGTTTATGCCGCGCATCAAATACAATGCCAGCCTTGGTTTTACGCTTTGAGGCTGATGATGATGCGGCTTTAGTAGAGATAAAATCCAAATTTATTATGCATTTGAAAGATATTGAGCCGAGCTTAGATTTAAAATTTTAACGTTTATTCAAAAGGTAGTCACGAAAGTATATGAGTTTAAATAGAGAATCAGCTGAGCAAGTCGCATCAGTTTTAAATAAAGCTTTACCCTATATTCAGCGTTTTTCCGGTGCCACCTTGGTTATTAAATATGGCGGTAACGCTATGGAAAATGAAGCACTTAAAAACAGCTTTGCAAGAGATGTTGTGCTTATGAAGTTGGTGGGTATAAACCCCATTATTGTGCATGGTGGTGGCCCGCAGATCGGTGAGCTGCTGGCACGTCTTAAGATCGAAAGTCATTTTGTGAACGGCATGCGTGTCACTGATAGTCAGACGATGGATGTTGTTGAAATGGTTCTAGGTGGTCTGGTCAACAAAGAAATTGTTACGCTTATCAATAGAAATGGCGGTAGAGCCATTGGTTTAACCGGGAAAGATGCGAACCTGATTACAGCAAAACAACTTATTGTTGATAAACCTTCTCCTGAACTTCAAGGTAGTGAAATTATTGATATCGGTCATGTCGGTCAGGTTGAAAAAATAAATGCCGATGTTATTCATATGTTAACACAAGGTGGCATTATTCCTGTTATTGCCCCAATCGGTGTCGGTAAAGATGGGCGTTCATACAATATCAATGCAGATATCGTTGCGGGTAAAGTGGCAGAAGAGTTAAACGCAGAAAAGCTTATCTTGTTGACCAATATTGCGGGTTTACAAGATAAGAATGGTAAGGTCTTGACGGGTCTCTCAACTGATCAAGTGAATAAGTTGATTGCCGATGGCACAATTTATGGTGGAATGCTGCCAAAAATCACTTGTGCCTTAGAAGCCGTAAATAATGGTGTAAAAAGCGCGCATATTATTGATGGGCGAGTCAGTCACTCGACATTGCTAGAGATTTTCACCGATGAAGGTGTAGGCACTTTGATAACCAATTAATCTGTATTAGAGATTAATGTGCGCATTAGAGATTTATAATAGCAGGCTGCTTGTTTTGTGAGACAGTCTGCCTTTCACTGTTATGTTTTATAAAGCTGTTCTATGAATTTCATTTGTTGAAATGCTTTTCTGATTATTTCCTATAACCTTATTTCTTCCAGCTTGCTTTGCATCCCTCAAAGCGGTATCGGCTTTATGGATAAGTTGCTCCGAGCTTTCTTTCGCCTCATAACTTGCCACACCAAAAGAGGCTGTAATAGTGCCTAGCTCAATTTTTTTGGCGCTATCGGATAGTGTTTGTTTCGCGAGTTTTTCTCGAATATTTTCAGCAACAATTAAAGCACCCTCAAAATTTGTTTCTGGTAATAGTAGTGCAAATTGCTTACCACTGTAGCGGGCTACCGAGTCACTGCCTTTGGTGTTATTTTTCACCAGCGAAGCAACAAATCTGAGTACTTTATCACCGACACTATGGCCAAATTTCTCATTGAATGCTTTAAAATGATCTATGTCGACTAAGACTAAGCATAAGGCCTGCGACTCTACTTTGCTCGCATTGATAAGGGCTTCAATTTCAGCATCAAACGTTCGCCTATTGTTTGCTTTCGTCAAGGAGTCTGTTGTTGCCTCAGAGTTAATTTTAGCGACTTCAGAGCGAAGCTTTTTCATTTCTAGTGCCATGCTTTCCAAGGAAGTTTGCATGCTTTGGGTTGCTTCCTCACGTTTTTGGGTCTCGTAAATTAAGTGATGAACTAAGTTTTTTAAGTCGTCTAAATGGCTTACGCTTTCTGCCTGAGAAGAAAATGAAGCCAAAGTGTGTGCGTAATCGCTTAATCCTTGGCCTTCTTTACTTACTTTTTCGAGAAAGTCATGAATTATTTCTTTAACACTTATACTTAGTCTATTGACGGCCGCTTCATGTGCATCTGAAATAAATTCGTTATATAAAGACTGTAACAACTCAGATGTAAAGCGTGTTTTTTTAGCATCTAACTCATTAATCGTAGATACTAATTTTTTATTCTCCCCTGTGACATATTCATACCAAAGTGCATAATTGCTCGGGATGGATGCAATATTACGTTTATTCATTTCAGGGAGGGTTTGTTTCAAAAGTGAAATTGCTTTTGAAACATCATCAGTATGTTTCATGGTTTAGAGTGTCGCTGGTAAATGTGCTAAGAATAAAATCAACTTAGTTATTATCTTAGACCTAAATTATTTAAGTTAAAGTAGTTATCTAATAATTTGCTATAGTAATTGAACAATATGAAAATATAGTACTCGAAATACTAAGCAGAAATAGCCATTTCTCTGGAGCTAGGTTGTTAACTACATGATAAAAAAGTTAGTAAAAATTTTATTGCTGGGTCTTTTAATCCTCTTAGTCTCAAAGGCATTTATTGCGTTTACAGCATACCAGGCTATTTCTCAGCTCAAAGACCAGTATGCTGATGACTTTTTGTTGACCTATCAATGGCTTTCATCCTCTCTTAATGGTGTTGTTTCACTAGAAGATGTAGAAATCACGCCTTACACCATGAAAAAAACCTTCGCTATCGATGACGTCAGTTTCGTCTATCCAGACTATGTTTCTTTGCTCTTCGGGCTCTCTGCTTTAAATAGAGGTGAGTTGTCAGGCCTTAAAACAATTTCTTTATCGAATATTCAAACAGAGCTAACAGGAAAGAGCTTTAAAGAATTATTGTCAACTGAATTATCACCCGTTTGGTTTACGCCTTTTAATTTATATGGCTGTGGGAAATATACGGCCTTGTCAGCTAAAGAATATGAGTTAATGGGAATTCAGCAACACAACATGTCTTTGAAGATTGACTTGGAGCAACTCGATCAGAAGCTTGAAACCCTAACCATTGATTTAGACGGGCAAGAATTAGGTGAGATGAGCATTTCTGCTAAATTTCCGACACACTCATTGCAGCGCGCGATCAAAAATAATGCCTTTGACGAATTAAAATTGCACTTTTTGAGCTTAGAATACCAAGATGCAGGCTTCTTTCGACGCTTAAATATTCTGTGTAATCAACGCGGGCAACAGAACCGTACTGTTTTTAGCATGACTTCTGCTATTCAATGGAAAGATGCAATGTTTTCTCGGGGGTTTCTCGTCAATGAAGCGTTGATAAAAATGTATTCAGACTACCTTTTGCAAGGTGGCGCTATTTCTTTTGAAGCAACAACAGCGGAAGAAGGCCTTCGTATAACAGACTTAAATAGCTTGGTTGACAAAGAAATATTTAGTTATTTGGATGCTGATTTAGTATTAAATGGAAATACGGTTGAAGACCCTCAACTCTATCTGGATAGCGCAACCTTGTTCCCCCCGCCTGTGATTGAAAAACCATCAGAACCCAAAATAATAGAAACGCCAAAACAGAAAGCGGGTTACAGAACCGTGAGTTTAGAACGTGTTGCTGAGTATCTTGATAAGAAGATTCGAGTTGTAATGCAAGATGGTAAACGTTACGAAGGGCTGTTAACGGAGACAGCAGAATATAACCTAGTGTTGATTCAAAACTTAGCAGGAGGTGAGGTGCATTATCATCTCATGCTAAATAAGATAGAGACCTTTGAGGTCTGGTTCAACAAAGAGAAGTAATAGATGGCATGCCAGTGAAAACGTTAGTATATTCAAAAATGGCTCTTAAATGACTGATATAAAAGAATGGGTTGCTTGGTTTCGTCATGCATCACCTTATATAAATGCCCAGCGAAACCAGATCATGGTACTTGCCTTGAGTGGCGAAGCGTTGGCGCATGGAAATCTAGAAAATACGATCCATGATATTGCGCTGTTAAATAGTCTTGGAATTCGTTTAGTACTCGTTTTTGGTGCTCGACCTCAAATAGAAGATGTCTTAAAACAAAATAATGTGCTCTCTCGCTTTCACTTGGCAAATCATCAGCTACTTCGTATAACGAGTGAGGAGATGATGCCTTTTGTTTTATCCGCCTATGGACGCTTGCGTTCTGAACTTGAAGCAAAGTTATCTATGGGGGTGATTAATTCGCCCATGCAAGGGGCCAAAATAAATGTTGTGAGTGGCAATTTTGTGATGGCTAAACCTTATGGTGTGAGCGAAGGTGTTGATTTGGGTTTAACGGGGCAGGTGAGAAAAATAGATATCGTTGCTATCCAGCAGCACCTTCAAAACCAGTCTGTCATACTGATTCCTGCAACGGGTTATTCGATGGCAGGCGATGTGTTTAATCTGAGTTACGAAGCATTGGCAGCAGAAATGGCTATTCGATTAAGTGCTGAAAAGCTGATTTTCTTTGGTAGTAATAGTGGACTAAAGGATATTGACGGGGTACTTGTTCAACAATTAACCGTTAAGCAGGCCTTGCAATATGTAGAGACTTTGGACTGCTCTTTTGAAGACAAAGATAAACAATACGATCAAGAGGATGCAAAGCGGTCTCAAATTAACCAACTACTTGCTTCTGCCCATGCCTGTCAATCAGGTGTTAGGCGAGTACATTTACTCAGTTATGCACATGATGGCGCTTTATTAGAAGAGTTATTTACGCGTGATGGTCATGGCACGATGGTCAGCGTTGATGAGTTCGACCAAATTCGGCTAGCTAAATTAGAAGATACCAACGGTATTCTAAACTTGATTCGTCCTCTTGAAGAGCAAGGCTATCTTGTCAGGCGTTCAAAAGAACTTCTAGAGACAGAATTAGACTACTTCTTAGTTGAAGTAAGAGATAATGCGATTATTGCTTGTGTGGGTTTATATCCCTTTCCAAAAGATGGTTCTGCTGAGTTATCTTGTTTTGCGGTCGACCCGGACTACCGGAAAATGGGCCGTGGTGACCGGCTTCTTGAAGCTGTGACACAAAAAGCCAAGACTCAAAATTTGTCTAAGTTATTTGTATTAACTACAAAAACAGAACAGTGGTTTAAAGAACGTGGTTTTGGGCAGGTTTTACCTGATACGCTCCCGGGTGATAAAAATTACAACACCTCTCGCAATGCAAAAGTACTAATGAAAAATATTTAGTATTTATGCCTCTAAAGGACGAAAAGTTTTCGCTCATTGTATATGAATAAATATTCTGAAAGACGATCTAGTCTTAGACGGCCAATACATCATGATGCTGTCATGACGACCGAAGACGGTGACACACTGAACTGTGTTATAGCAGACTTTTGTTTGGATGGTATGTTTATAAAGTTTATGTCGGAATCGTCTATTAGGCAGGCGGTTTTTCCAGATATTGAAGAGAGGAATTTAGTCATAGAACTCAGTTTTACGGGTGATCAAGGTCAGGCTTATTCCATCAATGCTGAGGTAGTACACCATATTCAAGGCGCGTGTGGCCTGCGTTTCATTAAACGCTATGATCAGGCTGTTCAGTCTCTCGTTAATTTGTCAGTAAATACGGGCTTATCAGCTGATCATAGCTTGTCTGTACAGAGTATTTTAAGTGAATGCATCCAATATATACATACAATTTTTGGTCCTCTGCTCGAAGATTTTTGGGGCGCACTTGAAGAAGAGCTACGTTCTGAGGCCGTTAAAGCAAATAATGACCAAGCAGCGAATGCTTATATGGCATTGGCCGAAAAGGTGAAGCAAGGCCAGAGTCGTTTGCAAAAAAGCGTGATGCAAGCGGTTGATGACCCCGTGGCGGCATTTACTTCGCTCTTGGAAAAACGTAAAGCGATGAATGGCCGGCTTTCGGTGATCGATAAACATGAGTTTGAAGATTGGTTAGTGTCACGGGTTTTAGTGATGCGCTGTGAAGCAGATTACCAATCCTTACTAATGCCTTTAAAGCTTCGCCTCGATGCTCTTGGTGTCGGTGATAAACGCCATCATCAAAGTGTCTTTGGCCCTGCACTTTTAGTTAGTTCATTTCAGCCAGTTGTTCAAGCTCTCATTGTCGATAGTGCGACTGAAAAGCTAATCTTCAGAGTATTTGAACATAAGGTCATGATCTTGTTGAATGGGCTATATGAAGGCTTGAATGCCATTTTAATTCGGCACAATATTTTGCCTAAATTAAACATTAAACAAACCAGGATGGCTAAGCTAAAACGCAAAAATACTGATATAGAACCCAAAAAGGTTGTCTCATCAATAGACCAGCAAGGTCGTTTATCGTCAACAACCAAAGCGCCAAGCAACCACGGTAATATAACTGCTGGAGCTGAATCATCTTCCAGTGCTTCTGATAATGTAAATGAATTGATAAATCAGCAATCTCAAGCATTTACCTTACCGCCATTTTCTTCAATGCCGGGAGACTCTGCATCGGCCACCACATTTTCTGAAAATCAGCAAGTTGCTCAGTCAGCGCTAAGTAATATTAGCAATTTACTACGCAGCTTAAGAGGCCAGGATTCATCAAACATTGATGCCAGTACTGTCGAGGCAAAAGAAACCTATTCGCCTTTTGAGTTTGAAGAAGGTCTTGCAGTACTTCAGGCAAGTAGCAGCGATATAGACTGGAATGAAGCGCCAAGAAGATTGATTGAAAGGGTTCAAGATCATTTGCCTGATGCGGATGATGAAAAAGCGATCGATGAAGGTAAAAAAGCCGCTATTGATGTGGTTGATCGTTTCTTCCTGAGTATGCGAAGTAATCCACGAATTAGTTCAGAAGCGAAGCAATACTTATTAAAACTAGAAGTACCTGTGTTAAAAGTGTTGCTTAAGGATGAGCGTTTTTTTGAAGATCAACAAAGCTCAGTACGGGCGGTCATGAATCGCATTGCCCAATTAGGTGCAAAAGGCTCAAAACTGAATCCTGCGAACCGAGAAAAAGTATCAGACTTAGTGCATAAAATTGCCGAAGGCTTTGAACATGATACCGCTATATTTGATAGTGTCCTGACTGAATTAGATGAGCTTCTCGAACGTCAAAATAATCTATATGTTAAAAATGTAGAACGTGTTGCCGCGGCTGCCGAAGGTACGCATAAAGTTGAAGAAGCCAGCTTAGCGGTCGCGACAGCGATCAATAAAAGAATTGCCCATAAGTTCGTACCCTCTGCTGTGGTCACGCTGATTAATGAGGGTTGGAAAGAATATTTAAGCCTTACCTTTATAAAGTTTGGCGATATTAGTGAACAATGGCAAGAAGCGCTTTCGGTGATTGATCGTTTAATTGCCTATGGTGATGACCCTAGAATACCAATCGATATCAAAGTCATTTTACCTAAGATCCAAGAAGGCTTAAAGCTGGTTTCTGGTAATAACGAAGCATCACTCAAGGTGCGTGATGCTTTAAAAGCTTTCATACACAATGCCCCTAAGGGCATGCATTTAAGCGAACAAGCTCAACAGCATTCAGTGCCTGAAAGTGAAGATGATCACATCCAGCGCAATATACATACATCTCAGGCATTAAAGAATTGGATACTAAACATAAAAACGATCCCATTGGGTTCATGGCTTACTTTTCAGAAAACTGAAAATGATACAAGCTATATGCGCTTAGTCTGGGTCGCAAAGGGCTTTAGTAAATTTGTATTTGTGAACCATCAAGGCAGAAAGGTCATTGAACTAGGCTTATTTAAATTAGCAAATTACTTCAAAGATGGGCGCATCGCGGTTGATTCAGCTTATGAATTACCGATTGTCAATCAAGGGCTGGATGACATGGTTAAAGATGTTTATGACAAAATTGCTTATGAATCCAGTCATGATGTGAAGACGGGCTTGATTAATAAAACAGAATTTTGTCGGCAGGTTCGTTTGCTCATGAAACAAGGCAAACGCACATCGGAGTGTAGTTTGTTATTTATACGCTTTAGATATTCTGAAAGTGACGATCTTGTATTGACGGGGAGCTTTGCCAAGCAAGTTGTTAAAACACTAGAAGACCTGTCTTCGACAGATATGATTTTAGCTCGTGTGAGTGACGTTGATTTTGTTATCTTTAATGTTGTCGAAGAAAGTGCAAATTACCGTTTAAAAACCCAGGAAGCGCTCATTGGTTTATGTCAGCAGCCCGAGAATTTGGTGCTTAATTTGATGGTTGTTATCGGTGAGAGCCGCGCTCATTTAGGTTTTAATAATCCAGACTCTATGATCAAGCATGCGAGTGAAGCTTTCAGCGACATTCCTGAAATAGCCGCTGAAGATCAAAATAAAGAAACTGAAAATCTAAGTGATGCTTTAGTCCCGAAAGCTGTTACGCCAGTTGTAGTCTTGGATAAAGCTGCCAATGCTGAAGCAAGTGCACAAGAATTTGATTCTTTAGTCTTTCAGATATGGGGTCAACGTGTGTCTGAAATACAACGAGATGAAACGGTCATGAAAGAGTCTGTACATCTAAATTTATTCAGTGCTGTTCAGGGCGATAATGAAACATACTCACCTGAAAATGAAGAGTGTTCGCTTCAGCTAGACAAGTGGTGGATTAAAACCTTGATTGAACTTCAAAAAAACCAGGCTCAGCTATTTACTGGTTTTGAAAAGATAAGGGTGCAACTTAGTGCTTATGCATTAAATTCTGACGAAATAATCGAGCAGCTAATTGCCGCAAGCCATAGCGGTGAATTAACCGCATCGGATATTTGTTTTGATTTATACGACTGTTTCCAGATACAAGATATAGAGCTGAGTGTTATGAGAATGAATAAGCTTAAAAATATGGCTTATAGTTTTTGTCTGGATCACTTTGGTTCTGAGAGATCACCTTTTTCTTATTTAAAGTTACTTCCTATTGATATGATCAAAATAGATGATGCATTTATTAGTGCTTTAAGTAATGAAGAGGGTAAAGAAGAGGATGAGGATGAGGATGAGGATGAGGATGAGGATGAGGTGGCCACTGATTCCATCGTAGAAATAGCCCATTATCTGGGGAAAAAGGTGTTAGCTACAGGGGTTGATAGTGCA
>TARA_R110002072_G_scaffold283116_1_pt1 | contig 61409 bp, 71 predicted proteins | sample TARA_R110002072 | Tara Oceans TARA_R110002072 (sample SAMEA4397118) | marine metagenome | biome: Polar Biome; feature: [SRF] surface water layer (ENVO:00010504); material: water (ENVO:00002006), including particulate matter (ENVO:01000060) such as... | depth 5 m | reverse complement strand
GGGCTGCCCGCCGTATTTAGCCGCCGCGCCAGCAACGGGGCCAGGCGCGGTTCCTGACGCGGCGCCAGCAGCACCGGCTCTTCCAGCGCATCATTGATTGCCGACTGCGGCCATATCTGAAAACTGGCCAGGCGCTTGAGCACTTTGTCGCGCGCCGCCTGCGCTCGCTCAGGGTGGCGATCGGGGCGCAAACGACTGGGCGCTTGCGGCAGCACCGCGAGCAGCGCGGCTTCGGCGCGGGTTAGCTGGCTCGGCGACTTACCCAGATAAGCCCAACTGGCCGCCGCCACCCCCTGCAGCGTGCCGCCAAACGGCGCGCGATTGAGGTAAAGGGTGAGGATTTCATCCTTGGACAGGTGCCACTCCAGCTGCAGCGTGCGCCACAGCTGCTTGAGCTTGCCGCTGTAGCTGCGCGCATGCGGATCCAGCAGCCGCGCCACCTGCATCGACAGCGTGCTGCCACCCGAGAGCACGCGCCCGCCACTGAGGTTCTGCCAGGCGGCGCGGCTCAGCGCCAGCGGGTTAACTCCGGGATGCTGGTAAAACCAGCGGTCCTCGTAGGTCAGCAACGCTTCCAGGTAATAGGGCGACACCTCACTGGGGCTGACCGGATAACGCCATACGCCATCACGGTCGGCAAAGCGCCACAGCGGCGCACCGTCCTCGGCCAGCACCACGCGGGCCAGGTCATCGCCTGGCAAGGGCAGCGGAAACAGCCGGTCGGCCACTAGCAGAATCAGCAGCAGACACAGCGGAAGCCCCAACCAAGGACGCCGTAGCAGCGGCCATAGACGGTTACGCCACACGCGCAGAGCCAACCAATACAACTGTTTAACGCGGGTCATGCGCTGATCCATTCCTTGCATCGCGGAGCTGTAACCACAATTAACGGCCCAACCGGCCAACAGCGCTGCCATTCTGCCAAATGACTGGCACACTGGCGCGCAGTAGCAATCAACGCAGGGTCGAGTGGAACGAGAACTATGGGTGTAGAAGGTTTTTTTGAATCCCTTGGCGAGGCAGTCGGCTCGGTGATCCGCTTTATCGTCGAAGGCTTGAGCGGCTTTTTCGGCATGCTCGGCGGCGCGGTCAGCAGCTTTATCACGGGCATGTCCAAGGCCTTGGGGGTGACGCCATCATTACTCAGCATCGTGGTTCTGCTGGCTGGTCTGTGGTTGCTGTACCTGGCGGTACGCGCCTTTATCCGCCGCTCGATCATTGCCGGGGTGATCTGGCTGGTGCTGGGGTTGTGGCTGCTGAGCGGTCTGATCAGCTAAGAACCCGTCTACGATCTGCTGCGCTTCGGCCCTGCTGCGTTAAAAGCAGGCTCGGAAGCCGCTTGCGGCTAACGCGCTTCAGCGCGACCCGAAGGGCGAGTGAAACGAGTAATGCAGTAAACCCCGCGTTCTCGCCTGCTTTGACCAGCCGGAGACTGTTACTAACGTAGCGCCTTGCATGACTCTAGCTCGCGAGATCGCAAACAGGTTCTAAGCACACTGGCTAAACAACAAGGCCCGCCAATTTGGCGGGCCTTGTGCGTTCTAGCGCTCCTTGACCACTAAACGTCCCGGCGTGGTGCCCAGGGCCTGCCAGTTCGGCCGGTACATCGACTCCACTTGCGGTGGCGGCACGCGGTAGCTGCCGGGGGTGACGGCGCGTGCCAGGTACAGCAGATGGGTGGTGTCGTAGCCGTTTACATCCAGCGCTGCGACATAGCGATCACCACGGAACTCCTGGTGTTTGATCGCCGCGTTCTGCATCGACTCACGCCACTCTTTCACCGCACTACTGGCGTCATCCAGGCTGGCCGAGCTTTGCGCCAGGTTCTGGTTTTCCAACTCCAGGCCCGCCGGCAGCAGGTCGACCACCAGAGCATCCGGTACGCGCTGCTTGGCCGCCACGGCCAGGTGCACCAGCACCAGCTCGCCGCTCTGCAGGTTGTTCAGATCCAACGCCTGGCCATCCATGCCTAGATACTCGCGGTAGATGCTGAGGTTCTCGCCACCGGCCGCCGGGGCCTGGCTCGGATAGCCGGACAGGGTCAGTTGTTGATACAGCGGCGTATCGCCCGGTTTGCTCACTGAATTGCGAATAGTCAGCGGCGCAGCCAGGTCACTGCCATCGAGCTTGAGACCCGGCTGGGCATTGCTCAGCTCGAAGGCCAGGCTGCCGCTTTGCAGCGCGGCGCTCCAGCTCGGCTCCGGTTTGCTCAGCAGGTTGCGCCCGGCCAGGTACAGCGAGTTGCGTTCCTGGGTCGACAGCCACTGTTGTCCGGCCACTTCATCGGCCAGGTTGAACAGCCGTTCTTCACGGCGATTACCGGCCAGGTCGTGCTCTTCCAGCAGCGCCAGAATCAGCGCCTGATCGCGCAGCGGGCTGCCGTAGTCAGCCAGCCAGTTATTGCTCTCCCGACCACGGGCCAGGCCGGCGGTCAGCAGCTCATCAGCACGCGGCTGGTCGCCCATTTTCTGCAGGGCAACGGCCAGATGCACCAGCGGTAAACCGGATAGTGCATCGCTGCGCCGCTCATACAGGCTGCGCAAGGCACCCAGCGGCGCCTGTTGGCTGCGCGCCAGCACGTAACCGGCGTAGGCCTGCACGGCAAAGCGGCTGTGGTTGGCGTTGTCGCTGTAGTTGACCTCAATCAGATGACGTTCCTGCAGGTAGCGCAGCAGACGTTCGTTGGCCTTTTTCAGCGCCTCTTCCGGCACACCGAAGCCCTGCTCGCGGGCGCGCAGAAGGAAGTCGCTGACGTAAGCGGTCAGCCAGTATTCCTCATCGCTGTCCGCACCCCACAGACCGAAACTGCCGTTGTAGCGCTGCATGCTCAGCAGACGCTCGATGCCCAGCTCGATGGAGCGCTTGCGCTGCTCATCCGGCTCGGCTTCCACGCCCAGACGTTTCAGCGTGGCGGCATCGGCATACAGCGACGGGTACAGACCACTGGTGGTCTGCTCCAGGCAGCCATACGGATACGCCTTGAGCGCACGAATCTGCTCGCCAAGATTCAGCGGCGGACGACTGGAAATCGCCAGCCGCGCTTCCAGACCCGCCGTTTCAAAGGCGCTCAAAGCATCCGCAGGCAGCAGCCAGGCTTCGTCTTTCAGCACCGCGCGGAAATGCTGCAGCTGCGCAGGGTAGGCCGGGCGAATGCCCAGCGTCCACTCACGGCTCAACGGCGGCAGATCCTCACCGGGCAGGGCCAGGCCGTTGACACTGACCTTGAAGCGCCCTTGCCCATAGCCGCCCAGCGCGGTGACCGGAATACGCAGAATGGTGCGCTGACCATCCGCCAGGGTGATCGGCGCCACCGCCGCGCCGGGGTTCTGCGCTAGGCGCAGCTGGCCTTCGGCGCTCAGTTGCACATCCAGTTTCTGCTCGCGCCCGGACAGGTTGCTCAGGTCCAAGGCCAGGGTGGTTTCATCACCGCCAGCGAGGAAGCGCGGCGCGGACAGCTCGGCGATCAGCGGCGCAGCGACCACTGTCTTGCCTTCGCCCATGCCGTAGTGCTCGTCGGTCCAGGCTTGCGCCATCAGCCGCAGCTCGCCGTTGAAGTCGGGGATATTCAGGCTGACTTCGCCTTCACCCTGCTCGTTCAATTTCAGCGGCTCACTCTGCAACGCGACGATCAACACGCTGGTGTCCGGACGCTTGCCGCCACCGGCCAGCGCCGCGTCACCGCCAAAGGCCAGTTTGGCCACCCGGCCCTGGCCGGCTTCGATCAGTTGCCCGTAGATATCCAGATGGTCCGCGCCATAGGCCTTGCGGCCGAAGAAGTTGGCGAATGGATCAGGCGTGGCGTACTCGGTGATATTGAGGATGCCGACATCCACCGCAGCCACCAGCACCTGCGCCTGTTTCGGGATGCTGCCGTCGGCGTTGCGCGCCTGCACCTTGACCTTCAGCGGCTGGTTGGGACGCATCTTTTCCGCAGCGGTGAGGGTCAGCGCCAGTTTGCGCGGCGCACGTTCCAGCGGCAGATGCAGCAGGCCGACCGCGCGTTTAGGCGTGGCATTGCTCTTGCGCTCGCCAGGGCGAATCACCAGGGCGCTGACATACAGGTCATGCCGTGCCCAGTCCTTAGCAATCGGGATGTCGAAGGCCTTGCCCTCGGCCGGCACGTCGATCTCTTCCCACCACAGCGGCCCTTCGCTGGACTCCACCATCAGGTAACCCTTGCCCGCAGAAGGCGGGGTGACGGTGACCTGGGCGGTATCACCATCGACGTACGCCGGTTTATCCAGCGCCAACTTGACCTGATCCGGGCGCACGGCGCCGCCGTCGGCGTTGTCCTGCCAGCGGTAGCCAGCCCAGAAGCGCATGCTGCTGAGCATGCCGGTCTGACCGTCGATGACCTCGACGCGGTACGGGCCCCACTCCACCGGGAAGCTGATCTTGGCGGTGCCGCCAGCGCTGACCTTGAGGGTTTCTTCGTTAAGGGTAAGGAATTTCTCGGTGTAGTTATGGCTCCAGCCATCGCTTTCGGAGAAGTTCCAGAAGTAGTCACGGCGCTCACGGATCAGGCGCACGCTGAGCTGATCAGCCGCCAGCTTGTTGCCCTCGGCATCGGCCACCAACACTTCGAACTCGGCCAGACTGTCGGCGTCGACTTCCTCTCCATCGAACAGCCCGCGCACACCCGGCAGACGCTCGGCTGGCCAGATCGGCTGGATAATCCGCCGGGTAATCGCCCGGCCGCCGGACTCCTGCAGGCTGGCTTGCAGGATCAAACGCAGCGGCGATTTGGCATCGCTCCAACGGCTTTCGATATCCAGACTGGCCTTGCCTTGCTCGTCGAGGCTGGTTTCATCCAGCTCGATGTCCTCGCTCAACTCTTCTTCGGTAACCGAACCGAACTGATAGCCCGGCAAACTCGCCACCGCCTCACGCAGCGGCCGTACATAGAGCTGCCCGCTGAGACGATTGCCAGCGGCCGGTGCGCCGTACAAGTAGCGTCCCGTCACATCGAACTGGGCATTTTCTGCCGGGCTGTAAGGCACATCGCTGCCCTTGAGTTCCAGGGCCATGCGCTCGGGCAGGAAGTCTTCTACAGAGAATTCATACAGCTGCTGGCGGCCATCGCCGAGGTCAAACAGCAGCTGCCAACGCCCGGTCGGCGCTTCATCGGCCAGTTGCAGCTGGTACTGATAGAGGCCGGCATTATCAGCCTGCCAGACGAATTTGCGGCTGACCTGCTCATCCGGGCGGCGTACTTCCACATTCACTGGCTGGGCTTTTACCGCGCGGCCATCGGCATCGCGCAGCAGGCCGTTGAGTAGCACGGTTTCGCCGGGACGGTAAAGGTCACGCGGGCCAAACACGAAGAACTGCAACGGATGAGCGACGGGGCCGGCGATATCAAACTCGGCCAGGTCCAATGCCGCAGTGTTCAGGCGCAGCAGGCTGGTCTGTTCGCCCTGGTGGGCCAGCAGTACTTCGGCCTTGGGCGGCAGCGGCAGTTCGCCATGGCCAGCGCCATCGGTCTTGCCTTCGGCCAGCACCTGGCCTTCGGCATCAAGGATTTCCAGGCTTACATCACCCAGGGCATCACCGCCGGCCAGTGCCTGGGTGAACACATCGATACGGTTCTGGTAGCGCCGCGCGGACAGGCCAATATCACTCAGGGTGAACAGCGTGGCCGGCTGTGAGTAGTTGTAGCTGCCGGCTTCACGCATCACCGCCAGGTACACGCCGGGTTGCTTGAACGGCTCCAGGCCGGCAATCGGCAGCAACAGGGTTTCGCGGGTGTTGCGCGCCGGGTTCAAATCGAAGCGGCCGCCGTAGACCAGATCGGCCATCGGCAGCAGGCTGCGGGCTTCCCAGTTGTCCAGATTGCTCGCGCGGCCCCAGCGGTTAAGGAAAGCCGGCAGCGATTCGGGTTTGATGCGGAAGAACTCGACATTCACCTTGTCGACGTTCAGCGCAATCACCGGCAGGCCTTCGGCGAGGCGTGTGGGTAGCAAAGAACCACGGCTGGCAAAACCGACGCTGGCTTGCAGGTCGCGGGTTTCCAGGCGGGTGACCTGCTCGGCGGCAAGGCTTTTGCCGTTCAACCCGAGCAGCCCGGCATCAACGGTCAGTACCAGTTTGCGCTGCGGCTCCAGGTGCCGCAGGCGCACCTCCATCAGATTGTCCGTCAGCTCCCAGGCGCCATCGACCTTGCCGTCTTTGCTATCGACCAGGTGCAGACGCTCGGCGAGCTTCTGCTCAGGGTCGAGCGGCACCGAGAAGCTGATCGACAGCGTGCTGGCACCATCCAGCTGCACCTCCGAGACATCCACCACGGTCAGCTCGCGGCCCGCGTAACGCTCGGCCAGCGCTTTGCGGTCAACCGCCGGCTTGGCAGCCTCGCTGCTGACAGGGGTGGTTTGGGTCGCCGTCACTTCGGCGGGCCCAGGGGTGGATGAATCACAGGCGCTGAGCAGGCTCAGGACAAGTGCCAGAAGCAGTCCATTCTTCGGCATTGCGGGGCTCCAACAAGGGTAGGTGCAGAGGCCTGACACTATAGTCGAGGCGCTTACCGACCACTAAGCGCGCACATGCAAAATTGCTTGGCAGCGCACGCCTGTCGATCAGTGTTTAATAACCCGCCTGTGACACACGCCCGCGCATTTCGTTGCAGCTAACGCCAATCAAGTTTGAGAGCACATTTGATAAACGCCTTACGCGATGCCTGGCAGCACTCGCCTACCCATAAACGGGTCTGGGCACTGGCTGCGCCGATGATCCTCTGCAACCTCTCGGTGCCCCTGGTGGCGCTGGTCGACAGTGCGGTGATCGGCCATTTACCGCACGCCCATCAATTGGCTGCAGTGGCGGTGGGAGCAAGCTTGTACGGCTTATTGGTCGGCAGCGTGGGCTTTCTGCGGATGGGCACCACGGGATTTTCCGCCCAGGCTGCTGGCCGCAGGGACGGCAGCGCGCTGCGCCAGGTGTTGCTACAAGCCTTGTTGTTGGGCGGCGTACTTGCCTTGGCGCTCAGCCTGCTGATGCGCCTGCTCAGCGCACCGATATTGGAGCTGATGCAGCCTTCAACGCAGCTCGACGCCCTAGCCCGCAGTTATCTGCATATTCGGCTATTCGGCCTGCCGGGCGCGCTGGCCAGTTATGCCCTGGTCGGCTGGCTACTGGGCACACAAAACGCCCGTGGGCCCTTATTGATCATGCTCGGCACCAACCTGCTCAATGTTGCCCTGACCCTGCTGTTCGTCCTCGGGCTGGGCTGGGAAGTGGCGGGCGCGGCCTGGGGCTCGGTACTGGCTGAATGGAGTGGAGCACTGCTCGGCCTTTATCTGGCACGCCAGACAATCAAGCGCCAAGCTGGGCGCATCAATTGGCCCGCGCTAAGGCTATGGCGGAACTGGCGACCTTTGCTGGCGGTAAATCGCGATATTTTTATCCGCACCATGGCGCTGCAAGCGGCATTTTTTCTCATCACCGTACAAGGCACCCGCCTAGGTGATGCCACAGTGGCGGCCAACGCTCTGCTGATCAATGGACTGATGCTAAGCGCCTTCGCCCTAGATGGCCTCGCGCATGCGGTCGAGGCGCTCGGCGGACATGCGCTGGGAGCGGGGGATCGCCAGGCACTGCGGCGCAGCCTACTGGTGGCGGGGGCCTGGTCCCTGCTGGCGAGCGTGGGATTTGCCTTACTTTTCTGGCTGGGTGGACACTGGTTTATCGGCCTACAGACCGATATTGCCGCCGTGCGCAGCATGGCCCTGACCTATTTACCCTACCTAGCCCTGTTGCCACTCATCGGCGTCTGGAGCTACTTGCTCGACGGCCTGTTTATTGGCGCGACCCGCGCCCGCGAAATGCGCAACGCCATGCTCCTTGCCCTGCTGCTAAGCCTGCCATTGGCATGGTGGCTGCAGTCACTGGGCAACCACGGGTTATGGCTGGCCCTGCTGGCTTTTATGGCCCTTCGCGGTCTGTGCCTAGGTGGCTATGCTTATCGTCTGACACGTGCCAATCAATGGTTCACCCCCAGTCAATCAGGAACACCCCATGCTCAGTCCTGAAATGCCCTGCGATGAAGTGCTGCGCCAGCAGATTCTCGATGATAACGAGCTGGTCGACACCCCGGCCGACGCGTACCTGGACACGCTGGTGCGGGTAGTACGTGAAGTTTTCGGGGTGAAGACCGTGCTGATCAGCCTGATCGACCATGACCGTCAGTGGTTCAAGTCGCGCATCGGCCTGGAGATCACCGAAACCCCACGAACCATCTCCTTTTGTGCTCACGCCATTCTTGGCACTCAACCTTTTATCGTCGAAGACACGCACAACGATCTGCGATTTCACGATAACCCGGTAGTGATCAACAACCCGCAGATTCGCTTCTATGCCGGACAGCCGTTGCTCTCCGAGGAAGGCCAGCCACTGGGTACGCTGTGCATGATCGACCCGGAGCCCCGGCAGCTCACCGCCAAACAATTGCGTCTGTTTGTCGACATGGCTGTGCTGGTGGAGGGTTACCTGAAGCTGCGCCATGTCAGTGCCCAGACGGCAAAACTGCGCGAGGCCCTGAGCCGCGAGCAACGCAAAACCATGCTCGATCCGCTGACACAACTTTGGAACCGTGCCGGCCTGAACCACTTCCTGCTCAAGCAGGAACAACAGGCAGACGAACTCGGCCTACACCTGGGTGTACTGTTCTGCGACCTTGATCATTTCAAACGGATCAACGACCAGTACGGGCATGCCGCAGGTGATCAGGTGCTGTGGGAAACTGCCCGGCGCATCAATGCGGCCGTGCGTCCGCAAGATATCGTCACCCGCAGCGGCGGTGAGGAGTTCGTGGTGCTGCTGCAGGTACACGATGAACAGGAACTGCTGCACATTGCCGAGCGGATTCGCAACACCCTGAGCAAAGAGCCCATTGAACTGGATGAGCAGCAGCTCAGCCTGACCATCAGCATCGGCGCAGCCCTGCGCACGCCTAGTGAGACGCCAAACGAAGCCATGAACCGCGCTGACCAGGCGCTGTATCAGGCCAAAGGCAATGGCCGTAACCGGGTCGAGCTGGCCAGCTGATCACACACCCCAAAGAAAGGACGCAACCATGGGCCAAGCCATTGCCGCCTATCTGCACTACCTGTCGATATTTCTGCTGTTCGCCCTGCTCAGCATCGAGCATGTGCAATTCAAACTACCGCTGGACGTGCGCCGCGCGCGCAGCCTGATCATCACTGACATCGCCTACGGTATCTGCGCCGGCGTGGTGCTGTTTACCGGTCTGGCGCGGGTGCTCTGGTACGGCAAGGGCCTGGACTACTACCTGGGCAACAGCCTGTTTCACGCAAAAGTCGGCCTATTTATCCTGGTCGGGCTGATTTCCGTGGTGCCGACCTTTGTCTTCCTTAACTGGCGCAACAGCCTCAAGGCCGGCGAAGTGCCACAGGTCAGTCCAGCCAAGGCGCGCCTGGTGATCATGGTGATTCGCTTGGAACTGTTGCTACTACTGGTCATCCCATTACTAGCGGTGCTGATGGCACGCGGCTACGGCGTAATCGGCTGACAGCCAGCCACCTGCCGCGCTGATTTGCCCGCGCGGCATGGCTCTGCTAGTGTCGCGCCGGTTCCGACTCCCCGATCTACCCCGAGATATCCGCCATGGCCGCCCGCAAAAAAGCCGCGCTCGACTTCGAGCAATCCCTGACCGATCTGCAGAACCTGGTCGAGCGTCTGGAAAACGGCGAGCTGTCGCTGGAAGACTCGTTGACGGCCTTCGAGCAAGGCGTGCGCCTGACCCGTGATTGCCAGGCGGCCCTGGCCCAGGCCGAGCAGAAAGTGCAAATCCTCATGGAGCGCGACGGCGAGCTGGAGGAAGCCCCCTTCGACGCGGACCAACAGGCATGATTGCGGCCTACCAGAGCAGCTGCCAAAGCCGCGTCGATGCGGCCCTGGAAAATCTCCTGAGCAGCCCACGCCCGGAACTGCAACGCCTCTACGCAGCCATGCGCTACAGCCTGTTCAATGGCGGCAAGCGCGTACGCCCGCTGCTGACCTACGCCGCCTGTGAAGCCCTCGGCGGCGCGCCGGAGCGCGCCAATGCGGCCGCCTGCGCGGTGGAGCTGATTCACGCCTATTCCCTGGTGCACGATGACCTGCCGGCAATGGACGATGACGACCTGCGCCGCGGCCAGCCGACTACCCACATCGCCTTCGATGAAGCCTGCGCGATTCTCGCCGGTGATGGCCTGCAGAGCCTGGCGTTTGAAGTGCTCAGCGATGCCACACACAACCCGCATGACGCCGACCTGCGTCTGGCCATGCTCAGCGCCCTGGCGCGCGCCGCTGGCCCGGCCGGCATGGTAGGTGGGCAAGCCATCGACCTCGGCTCAGTGGGCCAGACCCTCGACCAGAACGCCTTGGAAATCATGCACCGGCACAAAACCGGCGCGCTGATCGAAGCCAGCGTACAGCTCGGTGCCCTTGCCAGTGGCCGGGCTGATGAACACGCACTAAAAGCCCTGCACATCTACGCCCGCGCCATCGGCCTGGCCTTCCAGGTGCAGGACGACATCCTCGACGTGGAAAGCGACACCGCCACCCTCGGCAAGACGCAGGGCAAAGATCAGGCCCACGACAAGCCGACCTACCCGGCCCTGCTCGGCCTTGACGCGGCCAAGGTCTATGCCCTGGAACTGCGTGACCAAGCCCTGCATGCACTGCGCCCATTTGATCAGGCAGCAGAGCCGCTGCGCGATCTGGCGCGCTATATCGTCGAGCGGCGCAGCTGACCCAGCGGCACCTTATCACCCGCATAAATAGCCCAACCCTCACCCGCTAAGGCTTGGTTTACCTCGCGCACAGAGCGCCTAAGATGGCTGCAGAATAAAAATCTGGAGCCCTCATGCCCATTACGACTGCGCCCTTCACCGCCCTGCTGATCGCCAACCGAGGCGAAATCGCCATCCGCATCGCCCGCGCAGCCAGTGAGCTGGGCATCCGCTCGGTCGCCATCTACGCCGAAGACGACGACGCCTCCCTGCATGTGCGGCAGGCCGACAGCGCCGTGGCGCTCAAGGGCCGTGGCGTACCGGCTTACCTGGATATGGACCAGCTGATCGCGATTGCCCAGGCGCAGGGCTGCGATGCTATTCACCCCGGCTATGGTTTTCTCGCGGAGAACGCCGAATTCGCCCGTCGCTGCCTGGCTGCTGGGCTGTGTTTTGTCGGCCCCAGCAGCGAGGTGCTGCAATTGTTTGGCGACAAGGCAGCGGCGCGGGCGTTAGCCGATCGCTGCGCCGTGCCGCTGGTAGCGGGGATCAATCGGCCGATCAGCCTGGAGGAAGCCCATGGTTTTCTCGCTGAACATGGTGCCGTCATGCTCAAGGCCCTGGCGGGCGGCGGTGGTCGCGGCATGCGCCCGGTATTCGCAGCCAGTGAGCTGGACGAGGCCTTTGCCCGCTGCCAATCCGAAGCCCGCGCCGCCTTCGGCAATGATGCGCTGTATATCGAGCAACTGGTGCGCAGCGCCCGACATATCGAGATTCAAGTGCTGGGCGACAGCACGGGCGCGGTTAGCCATCTGTGGGAGCGCGACTGCAGCCTGCAACGTCGCCAGCAGAAGCTGGTGGAAATCGCCCCCAGCCCGGACCTGCCCGCAGCCACCCGCGAACGGATGATCGCGGCCGCGCTGAAACTAGCCGGCGCGGCGCAGTACCAGGGCCTGGGTACGTTCGAATTCCTGCTGGATGCCGAGCAGCCTGAGCGCTTTTACTTTATGGAAGCCAACCCGCGCATTCAGGTCGAACACACCGTCACCGAGCAGGTCACCGGCATAGACCTGCTGCACACCCAGCTCAAGCTGGCGGCCGGCCAGTCGCTGGAACAACTCGGCCTGCTGCAGCCACCGCCGCTTAATGGCTGCGCCGTACAGCTGCGCATTAACCTGGAAAGCATGAGCAACGATGGCAGCACCCGCCCAGCCGCCGGCACCCTGACGGCCTACCAGCCGCCCAGCGGTCCCGGCCTGCGCGTGGATGGCTACGGTTACGCCGGCTACCCGGTCAGTCCCAGTTACGACTCACTGCTGGCCAAGCTGATCGCCCATGCGCCGGACTACCCCAGCGCCCTGCGCCGCGCCTACCGCGGCCTGTGCGAATTCCGCCTGGAGGGCGTGGCGAGCAATCTGCACCTGCTGCAGAACCTGCTGCGCCTGCCGCAAGTGGCGAGCTATCAGCTGACCACGCGCTTTGTCGAAAACCACCTGGGCGAGCTGCTGGCGGCGGAAACTGATGCCCACCCGCATCGCTTCTTTGCGGTTGCACGGGCGACCAGCCATAGCGCTGAAGAGGTTGCTGATACGCCAGCAGGTTGCCTGCCGCTGCTGACTCATAGCACCGGCGTTGTAGTCAGCCTGGAGGTGGCCGAAGGCGATGCGGTGGCTGTCGGCCAGAGCATTGCCGTGCTGGAAGCAATGAAAATGGAGTTTGTCGTCACCGCCAGCCACAGCGGCATCGTCCGCCAGTTGGCCGTGCAGGTCGGTAGCGCGCTCAATGAAGGCCAGCCGCTGCTGTTTATCGAATCTGCAGAGGTCGACGCCGCCGCCAGCCAGAGCGAGCAGAGCCTGGATCTGGATCATATCCGTGCAGACCTCGCCGAAGTGTTCGAACGCCACGCGCTCCTCACCGATGTACGCCGCCCTGCCGCCGTGGCCAAACGGCGCAAGACGGGTCAACGCACCGTACGCGAGAACCTGGCGGACCTGCTGGATGACGGCAGTTTCAGCGAGTACGGTGCCCTGGCGATTGCCGCACAACGGCGTCGGCGCTCGCTGGCCGAGCTGATTGAGCAGAGCCCGGCCGATGGCTTGGTGGCCGGCACCGGCACGGTCAACGCCGAAGCATTCGGCAACCAGGCAGCGCGCTGCATGGCCATCGCCTACGACTACACGGTCTTCGCCGGCACCCAGGGCGTGATGAACCACAAGAAGACCGACCGCATGCTCGGCCTCGCCGCGCAGTGGCGCTTGCCGCTGGTGTTGTTTGCCGAAGGTGGCGGCGGCCGGCCGGGTGACACCGATTTCGTCGGCGTGGCCGGGCTGGATTGCCACACCTTTGTCGGCATGGCCAAGCTCTCCGGGCTGGTGCCGCTGGTGGGAGTGGTGTCCGGGCGCTGCTTTGCCGGTAACGCCGCATTGCTCGGCTGCTGCGATGTGATTATCGCCACCGACAACGCCACTATCGGCATGGCCGGTCCGGCGATGATCGAAGGCGGCGGCCTGGGCAGCTTCAAACCGGAACAGGTCGGCCCGGTCAGCGTGCAGGGCCCCAATGGCGTCATCGACGTACGGGTGGCCGATGAAGCCGCAGCGGTGCAGGTGGCCAAGCAGTACCTGAGCTACTTCCAGGGTGCGCTCAGCGAATGGGACTGCGCCGATCAGCGCGAGCTGCGCCAGCTGATCCCGGAAAACCGTTTGCGCGTGTATGACATCCGCCAAGTGATTGCCACCCTCGCCGACAGGGACAGCGTGCTGGAACTGCGCCGCGAGTTCGCCCCAGGGTTGATCACTGCCTTTATCCGCATCGAAGGCCAGCCATTCGGCCTGCTAGCCAACAACCCAGCGCACCTCGGCGGGGCCATCGATGCGGTTGCCGGCGACAAGGCTGCGCGCTTTATGCAGCTGTGCGATGCCTTCGATATTCCGTTGCTGTCGCTGTGCGACACCCCCGGCTTTATGGTCGGCCCGGAGGCGGAGAAACAGGCCACGGTGCGCCATGTCTCACGCATGTTTGTCGCCGCCGCCAGTCTGACCGTGCCGTTTTTCACCGTAGTGCTGCGCAAAGGCTACGGTCTAGGTGCCCAGGCCATGGCGGCCGGCAGTTTCCATTCGCCGCTGTTCACCATCGCCTGGCCCAGTGCCGAATTTGGCGCCATGGGCCTGGAAGGCGCGGTACGCCTGGGGTTTGCCAAGGAACTGGCCGCCGTCGAAGAACAGGAGGCACGCCAACAGCTGTTCGACAAGCTGGTGGCCAAGGCTTACGAGAATGGCAAGGGCATCAATATGGCCAGCTTCCTGGAGATCGATGCGGTGATCGACCCCGTGGAAACCCGCGCCTGGCTGCTGCGCGGCCTCAACGCCACGCCTAAACCCGCTAAGCGCGAAGGCAAGAAACGCTCAGTCGACACCTGGTAACAACCGTCTGCCCGAACCTTGTTTGGGCAGTTTCCGGCGCTTCGGGTAAACTGCCGCATCTTTTACACCGATAACGATCTGCCTGATGCCGACGACCTTCCACGAGATTCCCCGTGAGCGCCCGCTGACGCCCCTTCTAGACCGCGCCAATACGCCGGACGAGCTGCGCCGTCTGGGTGAAGCCGAGCTGGAAATTCTGGCCGACGAGCTGCGCCAGTACCTGCTGTATACCGTTGGGCAGACGGGCGGACATTTTGGTGCCGGCCTGGGCGTGATCGAGCTGACCGTGGCCCTGCATTACGTCTTCGACACCCCGGATGATCGCCTGGTGTGGGACGTAGGCCATCAGGCCTACCCGCACAAGATTCTCACCGGCCGCCGCGAACAGATGGGCAGCCTGCGTCAGAAGGACGGCATCGCCGCGTTCCCGCGCCGCTCGGAGAGCGAGTACGACACCTTTGGCGTCGGCCACTCCAGCACCAGCATCAGCGCCGCGCTGGGCATGGCCATCGCCGCGCGCCTGCAGAACAGCAAGCGCAAGGCCGTCGCCGTAATCGGTGACGGTGCCATGACTGCCGGCATGGCCTTCGAGGCACTGAACCACGCCAGCGACGTGGGTGCCAACATGCTGGTGATCCTCAACGACAACGACATGTCGATTTCCAAGAACGTCGGTGGCCTGTCCAACTACCTGGCCAAGATCATCTCCAGCCGCACCTACTCGAACATGCGCGAAGGCAGCAAGAAGATCCTCTCGCACCTGCCGGGTGCCTGGGAAATCGCGCGCAAGGTCGAAGAACACGCCAAAGGCATGCTGGTGCCCGGCACCCTGTTCGAAGAGCTGGGCTGGAACTATGTCGGCCCCATCGACGGCCACGACCTACCCACCCTGCTCGCTACGCTGCGCAATATGCGCGACCTCGACGGCCCGCAGTTCCTGCATGTAGTGACCAAGAAAGGCAAGGGTTTTGCCCCAGCCGAAGCCGACCCGATTGGCTACCACGCCATTACCAAGCTGGAGCCGATCAACGCGCCGGCCGCCCCCAAACAAACCAGCGGCCCGAAATACTCCAGCGTGTTCGGCCAATGGCTGTGCGACATGGCCGCGACAGATCCGCGCCTGGTCGGTATCACGCCTGCGATGAAAGAAGGCTCGGACCTGGTGGCGTTCAGCGAACGTTACCCTGAGCGTTATTTCGACGTGGCCATCGCCGAACAGCATGCCGTGACCCTGGCGGCCGGCATGGCCTGCGACGGTGCCAAACCGGTGGTGGCGATCTACTCGACCTTCCTGCAACGCGCCTATGACCAGCTGATCCACGATGTGGCCGTGCAGCACCTCGATGTACTGTTCGCCATTGACCGCGCCGGCTTGGTCGGTGAAGACGGTCCGACCCACGCCGGCAGCTTCGACATTGCCTACCTGCGCTGCATCCCCGGCATGCTGGTGATGACACCCAGCGATGAGAACGAACTGCGCCGTATGCTCACCACCGGACACCTATTCAATGGCCCGGCCGCCGTGCGCTATCCGCGTGGTAGCGGTCCGAATGCCGCCATCGAGCCGGGCCTGGAACCGCTGGAAATCGGCAAGGGCATCGTTCGCCGCCACGGCAAAAAAACCGCCCTGCTGGTCTTTGGCGTACAACTGGCCGAAGCCCTCAAGGTCGGCGAAGTGCTGGATGCAACGGTGGTCGACATGCGCTTTGTCAAACCGCTGGACGAAGCTTTAGTACGCCAGCTGGCCGCCAGCCACGAGCTGCTGGTCACTATCGAAGAGAACAGCGTGATGGGCGGTGCCGGCAGTGCGGTCAGCGAGTTCCTCGCCCACGCTGGCATCCTCAAACCTGTGCTGCATCTGGGGCTGCCGGACTACTACGTCGAGCACGCCAAGCCGGCGCAGATGCTCGCCGAATGCGGCCTGGATGCCGCCGGCATCGAGGCCGCCATCCGCGCACGCCTTGCCATGCTTTCTGCATGAGCACCGCTCATCCAGAGCTGAGCCAGGCTTGCTTGTAATTCATTCACCCGCGCATTAAGGTGCGCGGCGTTTTACTTCCGCCAAGGTGCGCCCCTTCCACAGTGAAGCGGCGTTAAACGGGAAGCCGGTGCGTTCTTTTACGAACCATCCCGGCGCTGCCCCCGCAACGGTAATCGACCGCAGAGTCGTTCTGCACGGCACCTCAACGCCACTGGGTTATCCCGGGAAGGCGAGGCGGCGTACGTCGAGAGCCCGGAGACCGGCCTTGCTGGATGTGACTGGTGTTGCGGAGGGCATCACCGTCAAGCTCAGGCTGCGCCAGCGCGCCCGTTCTTGCCCCTGCCCTCCTCAAAAGTCGTTTGATCTTTTGAGGATTCTCTACGTGAAAATGTCCCGTCTTGCCCTGGTTGTGGCGCTGATGCCGCTGGCTGCTCATGCAGATCCACTTGAGTTGCAGCCATTGGTTGTGACCTCCGGGCGTCATGCCGAACCGGTACAGCAAACTACAGCTGCAACCACGGTATTCACCCGCAAGGACATCGAACGCCTGCAAGTGCGCAGCGTGGCAGAGTTACTTGAGCGCGTACCCGGCGTCAGCATCAGCCGCACCGGCGGCGCAGGCAGCCAGACCGGCCTGTTTGTGCGCGGCACCTCAACCGCGCAAACCCTGGTTCTGGTAGACGGGCAACGTATTTCTGCCGCGTCCAGCGGCACCAGCAGCCTGGAGTTCCTCAGTCCTGAGCAGATCGAACGCGTTGAAGTCGTGCGCGGCGCGCGTTCGGCGCTTTATGGCTCCGATGCCATCGCCGGGGTTGTGCAGATTTTCACCCGTCAAGGCAGCGGCGACGGACTCAAGCCCTACGTTCGCCTTGGCGTCGGCAGCAACCAGACCTTCGAGCGTAGCCTTGGCGTGTCCGGCGGCGACGCGCAGACTCGCTTCAACCTGGGTGCTGCACTCGATGAAACCCAAGGGATCGACGCCACGCGTGATAACTTCGGCGCCAACGGCGATGACGATGCCTACCGCAATAAATCACTGAGCCTGAATCTTTCACACCGTTTCAATGACGATCTGAAGATCGGTTTCAGCGCCCTCGACCAACGCGGTCAGAGCGAGTTTGAGGACATCTTCGGCACATCACTGCCCACTACGGACTTCCAGCTCAGCAGCCTGTCCAGCTTCATCGATGCCAATGTCAGCGATGCCTGGAACAGTCGCCTGGAAATCGGCCACAGCGAAGACAAACGCGACACCGTTAACGACCAGCCAGACGCCAGTGCCGACGCGTTCTACAGTTTCAGTACCTACCGTGACTCGGTCAACTGGGTGAATACCTTTGCCCTTAACGATCGCCACCAAGTGCTGCTGGGTGCCGATTGGTACGAGGATCGCCTGCGCAGTGACACGGACTTCGTCGAAGACTCGCGCTGGAATCAGGCCGCATTCATTCAGCACCGCTACAACGCTGAATATTTCTCAACCGAGCTGGGTCTGCGCCATGACAAGAACCAGCAGTTCGGCAGTAAAAACACTTGGAACACCGCACTGACCGTGCCGCTCAATGACGACAATGATGTGATCCTGTCCTACAGCGAAGGCTTCCGCGCGCCTACCTTCAACGACCTATACTATCCAGACCTGTGCTATCCAGGCTTCGGATGTTTTACCAGCGCCAACCCGGAACTTAGCCCGGAAACATCTAAAAGCTATGAGGCTCAATGGCGCAGTCGCTTCAGTGAAACTAGCGCGATGGAACTTTCGCTGTACCGTATCGACCTGCAAGACGCGATTGTTCTAGATCAGAATGACATTCCTCAAAACGTCCAAACCGCTCGCATCAACGGTTTCGAAGCGGCGCTTCAGCAGGAGCTGTTCGGCTGGCAGGGCAATCTGGCTCTCGCGCTGATCGACCCACGGGATCGCGACACTGGCCACACCCTCGCCCGCCGCGCCAAACGGACCCTAAGCCTGGACCTGGACCGCCCGTTTGGCGAGTTTGCACTGGGCGCCAGCTGGCGCGCGGTCAGCGGTCGCTATGACGACGCCGCCAACACACGTGAACTGAGTGGTTACGGCCTGATTAGCCTGCGCGGCAAATGGCAAGCGACCGAGGAAGTGGCCTTTGACCTGAAACTGAACAATCTTTTCGACAAGGACTATGCCGAGGCGACTTACAAGACATCTAACGGACGCTTCGGTTACAACAGCGAGGGCCGCACTGCGCTGTTTGCTGTGACCTGGACACCTGAGCTCTGAGTTAGCCACTATCCGCTCAATAGCGCCCTAAAGAGACCCCGCCTGAGTGCGGGGTTTTTCTTAGCGAGCCTCGCTCAACACCTCACACAACCGCCCCACCGCCTCCAGCATCTGAAAGCTTGGCCGCTCCAGTCCCGCATCCGGCACCAGCCACAGCTGCTTACGCTCAACCGCCGCCACGCCTGGCCAGATGCGCCAGGCATCTAGCTGCTCTTGCACACTGGCCAGAATCACCTCGGGGTTTGCTTGCAGCACCGCTTCCACACTGACCTGAGGCGCCGGCAAGCTGAGTTCGGCAAAGACATTCTCGGCGCCGCAGATACGCAGGGCATCACTGATAATCTGCTCGCCGCCGATGGTGTACAGCGGCGTATCCCAGACCTGATAGAACAGCCGCAAAGGCTGTTCACGCTGATAGCGCTGACGCAGTGAGGCTAGCCCGTTATTGAATTGCTGTTGCAGCGCCCTACCATTGTCGAGGCGACCGATACGCGCGCCGATTTCGACGAAGTTCTCCGCCAGATCAGCCAGTTTGCGCGGTTCCACAATCAGCAGGGGAATCCCGATGCGCTCTAGCTGCTGACGTTGCGCACGGCTAATGCTGTCAGGCCAGAGCAGCACTAGGTCAGGCTGCAATTTGAGCACGCTTTCCAGCTCAAGCTGGCCATAGCGGCCCACCGAAGGCAGTTGCGCCACCGCTGCAGGGCGCTCGCCGCCATCCAGCAGGCCAACCAAGAGTTCGCCCGCATCCAGCTCCAGCATGATTTCAGTCAGCGACGGGGCCAGGGTGACCACCCGCTCGACGGCTGCTGCGGGTAACGCCAGCAACAGCAGCACACAGAGAGTGGCAGCGCGCATCAGCCGAGTTGGCGTGGAATACGATAGAGGTACAGCAGAACGATGCTGGAAATCGCGAGAAGGATCAGCGGGATCGCTTCCAGACCGGCGAAGACTGCGATAGCGGCAACCCAGGCTGGCAACGCTGCGCCGAGAAAGGCCAGGCGGCGTACACGCGCCAGTTCCAGCCAGGCATCGTGTTCCGCGGCGGTGTCGAGCGCTTGTTCCGTGGCCACCAGCGCGCGCTTGTAGCCACTGAACAGCGGCAGGCTAACAAACATTGAGGCCAGGCCGGCGATAAACAGCGGCATGGTCAGCAGACCGGTTTTCTGTTCGGCGCCAAACAGCAGATTGAGCACGAACAATGGCGCCAGGGTCACGGCCAGTTGCCGCCACCACTCCAGCGCCAGTCGACGGCGCACTTGACCGCGCGTCACAGGCTTTCCTCGACCTCGCCCTGGTGCAGGCTGCCGAGCATATGCCCGAGTTTGCCGGCCTTGGTCGCGAGGTATTTTTGGTTGTGCGGGTTGTGGTCGATCTGCAGCGGCACACGGGTCGCTACATTGATACCCATGTCGCCCAGCGCCTTGACCTTGCGCGGGTTGTTGGTCATCAGCTTGAGCTGGCTGATACCCAGGTGATCGAGCATCGGCAAGCAGATGGCGTAGTCACGCTGATCCGCGCCAAAGCCCAAGCGCTCATTGGCTTCTACGGTATCCGCGCCGCCATCCTGCAGCTCATAGGCGCGGATCTTGTTCAGCAGGCCGATACCACGGCCTTCCTGACGCAGGTAGAGCAGGACACCGCGGCCTTCATGGGCAATCGCACGCAGCGCCGCTTCGAGCTGGAAACCGCAGTCGCAACGCAAACTGAACAGCGCATCGCCCGTCAGGCATTCGGAGTGCAAACGGCCCAATACGGGCGCGCCATCGGCCACATCACCAAAGGTCAGGGCTACATGTTCCTTGCCTGTGGCCTCTTCGAGGAAGCCATGCATGGTGAACACGCCAAAAGGCGTAGGCAACTGGGAGGCGGCGACAAACACGACGGACACCGGATGCTCCTAAAGAAAATGGGCAGGAATAATCAAGCCGGCATTGTAACAGCAGGCCCTGGCAGCCGCTTAGCTTGAATTACTGATGATAAGAATCGAACCAACGCAAGAGCTAGTATTTGGACTCCAGCACCAGCACATCCTGTTCAACCTTCCAGCCAACGCGACCGAGAAAGCTCATGCCAAGCAGCGCCTCGGTCGGCGAGCCGCCTTCCAACACCACCGCATCAACGCCCAGCACTTCCAGCTCACCAACCTTCACCCGATCCAGCGTCACGCGCCAACCGCGCGCAGTACCGTTGGCAGTGTTGACTTGCAAAGGCGAACCCATCACTCGGTAATCGATCCCCAGACGGCGCGCATGCTCATCATTCAGGGCCACCGAAGTGGCGCCGGTGTCCACCAGGAACTGAATGGACTGACCATTGACCGAACCTGCAATCCAGTAATGCCCACCGATGCCCTTGGCCACACTGAGCTGTTTCTTCTGCGCTTCGGCAAAGCCATCGCTGTACTCACGACTCAAGCTGTAGCTGCGCTCCACGCCATCGACACGCAACACCGCGCCACGACTATCAGCACTGACCACCATGACCCCACCTGGACCAACCTGATCGACTCTGACCAGTTTGCGCTGGCCATCGACATTCAACACCGCAGCGCCAGGGAACAGACCGACAACCCGTACCTGGGTGGCCGCCATGACGCCACTGCTCAGCAGTAGCGGCAGGCTCAACAACAGTACTTTCAAGGCGTACATGGAGCGTCTCGCACAGGTTAGTCAAATGGGTAAGGTTGCTGCCAGCGCTGAAAAATAGGCCGTAGGCTGCCGTCCGCCACCAGGCTGTCCATGCGTTTATCGAACAGCTCAGCCAGCGCCCGGCCACGCGGCGTATCGGCAAAACCCAGGTAAGTCGGCAGGTCGGTCAGCTGAGTAACACGGTAGCGCTCGGGCTGGCTGGTCGTGCGCAACACATCGTCAACTTCGGCCAGGGCATCGATATAGAAATCCACATGGCCCATGTCCAACATACGTAGGATACCGCCGCGACGCAGCACTTCGCGGTACTGGTGCAAATTTGGCAGATAGCGCTGGTATTCATAACCGCGCATCCAGGCCAGGCGGAATTCGCCAAGGGTCTGCTGGGTCGGGATGGGTTTGTCCAGCAAGCCCAGTGCAGAAATCTGATCGAAGTCGTAGTTCCAGCGTGGATAGAACACGCCTTGCTCGACTTCGTTAAGGTAAGAACCCACCCAGGCATCGGCAGCGCCGCGCTGCACCAGACCGATGGAGCGGGTGTAAGGGACCGTCTGGATATCCAGCCTCACGCCAGCAGGCTCGAACACCGTACGGAAAATCTCCCACACCATACCGCTGCCATCAGGATGAGTGCGGCCTTCCCAGGTGTCACTGGTTATACGGATCTGCGTAAGCTCAACGGCGCACAGCGGCCCGCTGACAGCACTTATCACCAGCCACAGCAACCACCGACAGCAGCGGCCCATTTTCAATCCCTTCTGATTACCAGCCCAGCGCAGCGGCCAGCCCATTGCCCCAACCCCAGACAATCAGTTGCAGAGCCATCCAGGCAAACACACCGGCAAGTACGTCATCAAGCATGATGCCGACACCGCCATGCACATGCCGATCAATCCAACGAATCGGCCACGGTTTGAGGATGTCGAACACACGGAACAATAAAAAGCCTAGCAGCAGCCAGCCCCAGCCGTCGGGTACTAACCAAAGCGTAATCCACATGCCGACCATTTCGTCCCAGACGATACCTTCATGGTCATGCACCCGCAGGTCATCCGCCACTTTGCCGCACAGCCAGAAGCCAAACAACATGGTGATGCCAAGCATCAGCCAGTAACCCCAGTCGGGCAGCATCTGAAACAACGGCATAAAGGGCAGCGCCACCAGCGACCCCCAGGTGCCTGGAGCTTTCGGCAAAGTACCGGAGCCAAAGCCAAAGGCCAGGAAATGCCAGGGGTTGCGCCATACCGAAGGTGGTACGAACTCGGCGGGAACTTGCTTGGGATGATCAGTCACTGACACGTCCAAAATGTTGATAGCCGCTAAACGGCAGCTTTACGGGCTGACCTTGCGCGTCCAGCAGGGTAACGCCCTCACCGGCCACAACACGACCAATAACACGTACCGGCCAACCGGCTTGCTGTAAATCCGCCAGATGGGCCGTCGGCAGGGTAAATGCCAGGCGGTAATCATCGCCACCGCTCAATGCGCACTGGCGCGACGCTGACTCACCCGCAAAGGCCAACAGGGCGGCAGACATCGGCACCCGTGCCTGCTCGATGATTAACGCTACGCCAGAGGCGGCGGCGATATGACCACAATCGGCCAGCAAGCCATCGGAGATATCCAATGCAGCCGTCGCTTTGCCGCGCAGTGCCTGGCCCAAGTCGAGCTGCGGCATAGGTGACCAGTAGCGCGCCAGCAAAGGCTCGGCCACTGCGGGCTCGGTTTCCCGTTGCCCCAGCACCAGTTGCAAGGCCCCCGCAGCATCACCCAACTCACCGCCAACGCAGAGCAGATCACCGACATGCGCCCCCTTGCGGGTCAGCGCCATGCCAGCCGGTACGCGGCCAAACACGGTCAGCGTGAGGCTCAGTGGCCCACGGGTGGTATCACCACCGATCAGGCGGATGGCGCACTGCTGGGCCATCCGATCCAGACCAGAGGCGAACGCCTGCAGCCAGTCGGCATCAGCACTGGGCAGGGTCAAGGCCAGGGTAAAGCCAACAGGCGTCGCGCCCATGGCGGCCAGATCGCTGACCGATACGCCCAGCGCACGTTGCGCCAGTAGAAACGGGTCAGGCGATTCAGGGAAATGCACCCCCGCAACCAGGGTGTCAGTAGAAATGGCCAGCTGCTCGCCGACCGGCACCTGCAACAAGGCACAATCGTCGCCGATCCCCAATGCCACGCCTTCGCCGGCCTGCGCACAAGACGCAGCGGCGAAGTAATGACGGATCAGCTCGAACTCACCCAAAACAGGCTTAACGCTTGTTAGCGCGAACTTCATCCGCGCGCAGGCGCGGTGCCAGCTTGTCCAGCACACCATTGACGAACTTGTGTCCGTCGGTTGCACCAAACACCTTGGCCAGCTCGATGCCTTCGTTGATCACCACGCGATAAGGAATATCGATGCGGTTTTTCAGCTCGAAGGTCGACAAGCGCAGGATCGACAGTTCAACCGGGTCGATCTCATCCAGCGGACGATCAAGCAGCGACTCGAACGCGCCATCAATCTCGGTTTTCTGCCGCGGCACGCCGTGCAGGATTTCATGGAAGTAGGCACCGTCCACCGCCGTGAAATCATTGTCGACACGGAACTGTGCTTCGATCTCGTTCAGCGACTGGCCTGCCATGTGCCAGGAATACAGCGCCTGCATGGCCAACGTACGTGCCTGACGGCGCGCCAGCGTCTTGGTGCTGGGGCCTTTTTTGGGTGCTTGAGGCTGCTGCCCGTTACCGTCGTGCTGGCTCACTTGGCCTCCAACTGCGCCAGCAGGCTGACCATTTCCAGGGCGGACAGTGCTGCTTCCGCACCCTTGTTGCCGGCCTTGGTGCCGGAGCGCTCAATGGCTTGCTCGATGGAGTCGACAGTCAGAACACCGAATGCAACCGGCACGCCGAATTCCATGGACACCTGAGCCAGGCCCTTGGTGCACTCGCCTGCCACGTACTCGAAGTGCGGAGTGCCGCCACGGATGACCGCACCGAGGGCGATGATGGCGTCGAAGTCACCGCGCTGGGCGACCTTCTGCGCGACCAGCGGAATCTCGAAGGCACCCGGTGCGCGAATGAGGGTGATGTCGCTTTCGCTCACACCATGGCGCACCAGTGCATCCACCGCACCGCTGACCAGGCTTTCAACAACGAAGCTGTTGAAACGGCCGACAACCAGAGCAAAACGGCCCTTGGGGGCGATAAAAGTACCTTCGATGGTCTTCAGGGTCATAAAACAATTCTCATATAGCGTTAAAGAGCCAGGGGGCAAAAAAGTTATAGCCCAACGGAACAGCGCGTAGCGAGCGCAGGACAGGTGAGGCGGAACAGGTAAGGCCGCGACATTTACCGAGGTAAAGGACAAGCCAAACCTGTTTGCAACGCCGTCTATCCATGCGCAGTAGCGCGGCGGTCGTTATTCAGCGGGCAGGTATTCTACAACTTCCAGGTCGAAACCGGATATCGCGTTGAACTTCATCGGCGAGCTGAGCAAGCGCATCTTGCGCACGCCCAGGTCACGCAGAATCTGTGAGCCGGCACCCACCGTACTGTAGGTCGCCGGGCTGGCTGACTTGCTTTCTGCACTCTGGCTGCGCTCCAGTTGAGCCAACAGCTCCGGACCATTGATCGGATTGCCCAGCAACAGCACCACACCGCTACCAGACTTGGCCACTTCGGCCATGGCCGCACGCAAGCTCCACCGTCCAGCCTGCTTGACCATCAGCAAGTCACGTAACGGATCGGCGTTGTGCACGCGCACCAAGGTTGGGGTCTCGGCGCAGATGGCGCCCAGGGTCAGGGCCATGTGCACGCTGTCATCCAGATCATCGCGGTAGCTGACCAGGTTGAACTGGCCCAGCTCGCTGTCGATCGTCTGTTCGCTGACACGCTGCACGGTGCGCTCGTGGATCAGCCGGTAGTGGATAAGGTCAGCGATGGTGCCAATCTTCAGGCCGTGCTGCTCAGCAAACACTTCCAGCTCCGGGCGACGAGCCATGGTGCCGTCGTCGTTCATGATCTCGCAGATCACTCCGCTCGGCTCGAACCCGGCCATGCGCGCCAGGTCACAGGCCGCCTCAGTGTGCCCAGCACGAGCCAGTACGCCACCAGGCTGAGCCATCAAAGGAAAGATGTGGCCAGGGCTGACGATATCGTCGGCGGTCACATTCCGCGCCACCGCAGCCTGCACGGTACGCGCACGGTCAGCGGCGGAAATACCGGTCGTCACGCCTTCGGCGGCCTCAATCGACACGGTGAATTTGGTGCCGAAACCAGAGCCGTTGCGCGGCGCCATCAGCGGCAGCTTGAGCAGCTCGCAGCGCTCACGGGTCATGGGCATACAGATCAGGCCGCGAGCGAAGCGGGCCATGAAGTTAATGTGCTCGGCGGTAACGCATTCCGAGGCGATGATGATGTCGCCTTCGTTCTCACGATCCTCGTCATCCATCAGGATGACCATCTTGCCGGCGCGGATGTCTTCGATCAGTTCTGCTGCAGTATTCAAGGCCATGCGGGCGATCTCACTTATTCAGGTAGCCGTGTTCGGCAAGAAAACTGGCGGTCAGGCCCGAGGCGGCAGGTTCAGCGGCTTTGTCACCGAGCAACAGGCGCTCCAGGTAACGCGCAAGCAGATCCACTTCGAGGTTGACCTGACGGCCAGGGCGGTAGTCGAGCATGATGGTTTCGGCCAGGGTGTGCGGCACGATGGTCAGCTCAAATTCGGCGCCGTTGACCGCATTGACGGTCAGGCTCGTGCCGTCGACGGTGATCGAGCCTTTGTGGGCAATGTACTTGGCCAGTTCGCGTGGTGCACGAATGGTGAATTGCCACGCCCGGGCATTTTCCGCCATCGAGACGATCTCACCAACACCGTCAATATGCCCACTGACCAAGTGACCACCCAAACGACTGGTGGGTGTCAGGGCCTTTTCCAGGTTGACCTTACTACCGGCCTTGAAGTCGATAAACGCGGTACGAGCCAAGGTTTCGCGGCTGACATCAGCCCAAAAACCATCGCCGGGCAACTCAACCGCAGTCAGGCACACGCCGTTGACCGCAATGCTGTCGCCCAGCTTGACGTCTGCAAGGTCAAGCTTGCCGGTTTCCACATACACCCGCACATCGCCACCCTTAGGTGTCAGGGCACGGATACTGCCAATAGCTTCGATTATGCCGGTAAACATGCCACCCCCTGTATCGCAGCCACAGCAAAGCGCTGGCGCACAACGCCAGTAGCCTGAGGCTTGGAATAAAAATCAGACATCTAGACCAACTCCTGTTTTATAAAAAACAGGGCGTGATTGATCGATAGGGATTTCGAGGCACGCCTGAACGCGCCTTCTTGAGGCAATCCCGCTCTCTCTTTATCCGGACTTTAACCGTCGGCCCCGGAATCACACCGGGTCTGCTGACCTTGCCAAGCGGTTTACGCCACCGGGCAAGCGCTCGCGGGCTAGGCTGTGCAGCCATTACCGCCGGTGGGGAATTACACCCCGCCCTGAGAACGTTACGGCCGCTTGCGCAGCCGAGACGCGTTTTACCACATATTGCACGCGCCCTGCACCGGCAAACGACCGTCTGAATGGCGGGCCATTGCGGATAACGGCTGGTTAAACAACCGGCTGGGGCACCGCGATAATCCGCCAATCATCACCGACTGCGCGCATCTCAACAATTTTCAACGCTGGCGCATCGGCCATGCGCGCCAACGGCAGGTCAAGCAGCGGCCGCGCGCTGGACCCCAGCAGCTTGGGCGCGACAAACAGCTGGTACTCATCCACCAGGCCCAGACGGGCAAACGCCCCGGCCAACCGCGGCCCGGCTTCCACCAGGACTTCGTTGGCACCACGATTGGCCAGTTCGACCAGCAGACGACGCAGGTCAACATGCCCGTTACTGCCGGGTACGGCCAATAGTTCGTGTCCATCGTCCAGATAGCGATCACGCGCCGAAGCCGCTGCGCACGTCGCCACGAGCGCAGCGCCAGCCTGAAAGAACGGCACGCTGAGCGGTACCCGCAGGCGTCCATCAACCAGCACCCGCAGGGGTGGTCGAGCCTGCGCCAGCGCACTCAGTTCTGCCCCAAGGCCCAGCTCGTCAGGGCGTACCGTCAGCCGGGCATCATCGGCCAGCACCGTGTCGGCGCCGGTCAAAACCACACTGGCGCGCGCGCGCAGCCGCTGAACCGCTGCACGGGCGGCGGGCCCGGTGATCCACTGGCTTTCGCCACTGGCCATAGCGGTGCGCCCGTCCAGGCTCATGGCCAGCTTGACCCGCACAAACGGCAAGCCCTTCTCCATCCGTTTGATAAAGCCGGCATTCAGCGCCCGTGCCTCGGTTTCCAGCACGCCGCTCTGCACGGCGATACCGGCATGCATCAAGCGCAGCAGGCCATCACCACCGACTTGTGGATTGGGATCCTGCATAGCCGCCACCACACGGGCAACGCCGGCATTGATCAAGGCATCGGCACACGGCGGTGTGCGCCCATGGTGGCTGCAGGGTTCCAGCGTGACGTAGGCCGTCGCGCCACGAGCCTTGTCGCCAGCCTGACGCAGCGCGTGCACTTCCGCATGCGGTTCACCGGCTCGGGCATGCCAGCCTTCGCCGACGATACGCCCGTCACGCACGATCACGCAGCCCACGCGCGGATTAGGGTGAGTGGAGTACAGGCCTTTACGGGCCAGCTCCAGCGCGCGCGCCATAAAGGCGTGATCTGAATTCATCATCAACCTTTAATAGGCTCGCGGGACAGTCGATCGATTTCCTCGCGGAACTCGTTAAGGTCTTGAAAGCGCTTGTATACCGAGGCAAAGCGGATATAGGCGACTTCATCGAGCTTTTGCAGCTCGCCCATCACCAGCTCACCCAGAACCAGCGACTTGATCTCGCGTTCGCCAGTGGCGCGCAGCTTGTGCTTGATGTGGGCAATTGCGGCTTCGAGGCGCTCGATACTCACCGGGCGCTTCTCCAGCGCACGCTGCATGCCGGCACGCAGCTTGTCTTCATCGAAGGGCTGGCGGCTGCCGTCCTGTTTGATCAGGCGGGGCATCACCAGCTCAGCGGTTTCAAAGGTGGTGAAACGCTCTTCACAGGCCAGGCATTCACGCCGACGACGCACCTGCTCGCCCTCGGCAACCAGGCGCGAGTCGATCACTTTGGTGTCATTGGCACCGCAGAAGGGACAGTGCATAAATAAGGCCAGCCTTAGAACTAAGGTAGCCATGGTAGCGCATCCCGCAGGCAAGACAAGCCGAGGGGTTTGCGGTATACAGGCGCCCATGTAAACCAGCGCAGTTGAGACCTTCCATGAAAGCCACCACGCCGTTACAACCGCTGATTCTCGTAAGCCTGATCGCTTTGTTGACGGCCTGTGCCAGCGACAGCCCGCCGCCCGCAAAAACCACCGTGCAGACGCCGACGCCTACACCGGTCGAAGCCAAGCCTCTGCCTGCTTATCAACGCGAGCTGAGCGGCAGTCTGTTGAATGTGCCCAATGAAGCGGATGTCGAGCTGGCCCTGCTGGCGGTCGATCAACGCGGCCGGCCACAAACGCTGCTGGGCAATATCCAACTGCGCGGTACCGGCAACCCGCTGGCGTTTCGCTTGCCGTTCAACCCGGAAACCTTCAATAAACACAGCCGTATCGAGCTGCATGGCCGCGCCAATCAGGCTGGCCGGCTGATTCTTCGCCTGCCCGAGCAACCGATTGCTCGCGGCGAAACCCAGAACCTCGGGGAGTTGCGCCTGGTACCTGCGCCATGACAGCACCGGCCGCCCTGCAGGCTGCGCTCAGCGAACTGCTGGGTGACGCCCAGCTCAGCGCGCAAACCCTGCCCGGCACGGAGATCAAGCTGTGGCTGATCGACCCGGCGAACATGGACCGCTGCTTCAGCCCGGAAGAAACCCGCCTGATCCTCGAAGAACCGCCCTACTGGTGCTTCTGCTGGGCCAGCGGGCTGGTCCTGGCGCGCTGGCTGGCCGAGCACCCTGAGTGGGTGCGCGGCAAGCGCGTGCTGGATTTCGGTGCGGGCTCCGGTGTGGCGGCGATTGCTGCTGCCAAAGCCGGCGCGCTGGAAGTAGTGGCCTGTGACCTTGATCCATTAGCGCTTGCATCCTGTCAGGCGAATGCCGCACTCAATAATGTGCAGCTGAGCTACTCCGCAGACTTTTTTGCCGAGGCTGACCGCTTCGACCTGATTATCGTCGCCGACGTGCTCTACGACCGCGCCAACCTGCCGCTGCTCGACCAGTTCCTCAGTCGTGGACGTGAAGCGCTGGTGGCAGATTCACGCGTGCGCGACTTTCAGCACCCGCTGTACCAGCGCCTAGGCATACTCGAAGCCTGCACCTGGCCGGACCTGGCCGAGCCGGCTGAGTTTCGTCATGTCAGCCTGTACCACGCCGAACGCAGCTAGCAGCCCTTGTATCCGCCAGCCCTAGCCCGCATTTATAGTCCATCCCATTTTTCGCATCGCCGAGACCGATCATGAGCACGTCCCCTTACATCGTTGATATCGCAGGCAGCGCCAGCTTCGAACAGCTGGTGATCGAGAACTCCTTCCAGAAGCCGGTGCTGGTGGATTTCTGGGCGGAATGGTGCGCGCCCTGCAAGGCACTGATGCCGCTGCTGGCGAAGATCACCGAGGAATATAACGGCGAGCTGCTGCTGGCCAAGGTCAACTGCGATATCGAGCAGGACATCGTTGCCCGCTTCGGCATCCGCAGCCTACCGACCGTGGTGCTGTTCAAGAATGGCCAGCCGGTCGACGGCTTTGCGGGCGCGCAACCAGAGTCGGCGATTCGCGAAATGCTCAAGCCTCACGTCGCCGAACCGGCACCAGCCGCCGCTGACCCAATGGAAGCCGCGCAGGCGTTGTTTAACGAAGGCCGCTTTGCCGATGCCGAAGCGGTGCTCAAAGTGCTGCTGACGGAAAACAATGAACACGCGGCCGCGCTGATTCTCTATGCACGCTGCCTGGCTGAGCGCGGCGAGCTGGGTGAGGCCGAAGCCGTGCTGGGTGCGGTAAAAGGCGATGAACACAAACAGGCCCTGGCCGGTGCCCGCGCGCAGCTGACTTTCCTGCGTCAGGCCAGTGAGCTGCCAGATGTGGCCAGCCTGAAAACTCGTTTAGCGCAAAATGCAGACGACGATGAAGCCAGCTACCAGTTAGCGATTCAACAACTGGCGCGCCAGCACTACGAACCAGCGCTGGACGCCCTGCTGATGCTGTTTATTCGCAACCGCAGCTACGCCGACGGCCTGCCGCACAAGACCCTGTTGCAGGTCTTCGACCTGCTGGGCAATGACCATCCTCTGGTCACCGCTTACCGGCGCAAGCTGTACCAAGCAATTTACTAATTTCTACCCGCGTCGATGGGTAACCCCATCGACGTGACCTAGCCCACCCAGTGGTAAATCGGCGCATCGACGCCGGTTTCAACGCGCGCCTGTGCGCAATGGCGCAGCCGCACCAGCAGGCGTTTGCCCGCTGCCTCACCACCCGCCAGCCCAGCCAATTGCCCGAGCAGCTGCGGCCCGTCGATCTGCCCCGCCTGGCGCAGCAACTCCAGCGTGGTTTGCCACAGCGCATCATTGGCCACAGGCGCGACAGCGGCTGCGGGGGCTGCAGGCGGCTCAAGGCTTACGTGCTGAGCCAGCTGCGCCCAGTCCTGCGCATCCAGCTCAACCGTAAGGTCCACCGGCCAGGCGCCGATCTGCCCACGAATTCGCACCATCACTCTGCCCTCAGCTAATAAGCGGCCATGCTCCCACGTCCGCTGCAGGCCGCCAAGCAAGGCTGGCCATGAACGTTAAAAAATTGTTATAACGTAACAAGCATTAACTTCTGATCGGAGATCACCATGCGCCGCCTGCTACTTGCCCTGCCGTTTGCCTTACTGCCCCTGGCCGCCCTCGCGGCCGAACACAGCCATGAACATGACCACGCGCATGATCACGCCGAGCACAGCAGCCTGGACGCTCACGAGCACGGCGCCGCGCAACTCAACGTGGTACTCGACGGCAAGGTGCTGGAGCTGCAACTGGAAAGCCCGGCAATGAACCTGGTGGGCTTCGAGCATGCTGCCAAGAGCGACGCCGACAAAGCCAAGGTTGCCGCCGCACGCAGCCAGCTGGAACAACCGCAGCCGCTGTTCGGCCTGAACGCGGGCGATTGCCAGATCAGCAAGCAGGAGCTGGAAAGCCCGCTGTTTGCTGAGCATAAGCACGAAGAACACCACGACCATGACAGCGAGCACAGTGATATCCACGCGCACTACACACTCGACTGCCAGAAGCCTGAAGAATTGAAACAACTTAACCTCGGCGAACTGTTCAAGCGCTTCCCCGCCACAGAGAAAATTCAGGTACAACTGATCGGCCCGAATGGCCAGCAGGGCATGGAGCTGACGCCCGCGCAGCCGACCCTGAGTTTCTAACCACCTTTTTGCAGCAGAACGGCCGGGGTAACCCGGCCGCTTACTTTATGAGCTCAGCCCTTATCCACCTGTCCAACCTCGGCTTTGCCTGGCCCGGCCAGCCTGAGCTGCTGGACATCGACGCGTTCACCCTGCAACGCGGCGAAAGCCTGTTTCTCAAAGGCCCCAGCGGCAGCGGCAAGACCACCCTGCTCGGCCTGCTCGGCGGCGTACAGAAACCTAATCGAGGCAGCATCCAGCTGCTCGACCAGGACCTGAGTACGCTGTCCGCCAGCGCCCGCGACCGCTTTCGCGTCGATCACACCGGCTACATCTTCCAGCAATTCAACCTGCTGCCGTTTCTCTCGGTGCGTGAGAACGTCGAGCTGCCCTGCCATTTCTCCAAACTGCGCGCCAGCCGCGCCGTACAGCGCCATGGCAGCGTAACCAAGGCCACCAACGCCCTGCTCGCCCACCTTGGGTTACACCAGCATGAGCTGCTGCAACGCCGCGCAGGTGATCTGTCGATCGGCCAGCAGCAGCGCGTCGCCGCTGCCCGTGCGCTGATCGGTCAGCCGGAACTGGTGATCGCCGACGAACCCACCTCGGCGCTGGATGCCGATGCCCGCGAAGCCTTTCTCGAACTGCTGTTCGCCGAATGCCGCGAGGCTGGCTCCAGCCTGCTATTTGTCAGCCACGACCAGAGCCTGGCACGGCTGTTTGACCGCAGCCTGTCGCTAGCCGAGCTGAACAAAGCCACCCGCTTGGCGGAGATTTAACGATGTACCTATTGCGTCTCGCCCTCGCCAGCCTGGGCAACCGCCGCTTTACCGCCTGGCTAACGGTGTTTGCCATCGCCCTCTCTGTATGCCTATTGCTCGCGGTCGAGCGGGTGCGCACCGAAGCCCGCGCCAGCTTTGCCAACACCATCAGCGGCACCGACCTGATCGTCGGCGCACGCTCCGGCAGCGTGAACCTGCTGCTGTACTCGGTATTCCGCATCGGCAACGCCACCAACAATATTCGCTGGGACAGCTTCGAGCAGTTAGCCCAGCACCGTCAGGTCAAATGGGCCATCCCGATCTCACTCGGCGATTCGCACCGTGGCTACCGGGTGATGGGCACCAGCCCGGCGTATTTCGAACACTACCGTTATGCCCGTAGCCAACCGCTGCAACTGAGCAGCGGCCGCGCCTTTGCCGATGACCCGTTCGAGGTTGTACTTGGCGCAGAAGTTGCGCAAGCGCTCAACTACCAGCTCGATCAGGAGCTGGTGCTGGCCCATGGCGTGGCCACCATCAGCCTGGTCAAACATGACGACAAGCCCTTCAAGGTGGTCGGCATCCTCAAGCGCACCGGCACACCGGTGGACCGCACCCTGCATATTTCCCTGGCCGGCATGGAGGCCCTGCATGTCGACTGGCAAAACGGCATGCCCGCACGCGGCGCGGCAAAGGTCAGTGCTGAGCAGGCGCGGGCGATGGACCTGCAACCCAAGCAGATCACCGCCGTCATGCTCGGCCTGAACAGCAAGATCGCCACCTTCAGCTTGCAACGCGAGATCAACGAATTTCGCGGCGAACCGCTGCTGGCGATTCTCCCCGGCGTTGCGCTGCAGGAGCTGTGGAGCCTGATGGGCACCGCCGAGAAGGCGCTATTCGTGGTTTCGCTGTTCGTGGTGCTGACTGGATTGATCGGCATGCTTACGGCGATTCTCACCAGCCTTAACGAGCGCCGCCGCGAGATGGCGATTCTGCGCTCGGTCGGTGCGCGGCCCTGGCATATCGCCAGCCTGCTGATCGTCGAAGCCTTTGCGCTTGCCCTGGCCGGCGTACTGCTCGGTTTGCTGTTGCTGTACCTGGGCATCGCCGGAGCGCAGGGCTATGTGCAGGCGAATTACGGCTTGTACCTGCCACTGAATCTGCCGACCCGCTATGAGTGGACGCTGCTCGGCGCTATTCTGAGCGCCGCCCTGTTGATGGGCTGTGTACCGGCCTGGCGCGCGTACCGCCAATCCCTGGCCGATGGCTTATCGATCCGTTTATGAGGCTCTTGCATGCACCGCTCCCTGCTCGCCACCCTGCTGCTCACCCTGGCCCTGCCCCTGGCGGCTGCCGAGGTGCGCGAGCTGACCTGGTCGGAAATGGTCCCAGCCGATGCACCACCGCAAGTCGTTGAGCCGGCACCGATTCATGACCTCTCGCAGTTGGCCGACGCCCTCGCCGAATCTGGCCCGGCGGCCATGCAGCAATCGCCCGCAGCGCCGGTGGTGCAGGCACTGGATGGCCAATCGGTAAAACTACCGGGCTATATCGTACCGCTGGATGTCACCGACGAAGGCCGGGTGACCGAGTTCCTCTTGGTGCCGTACTTCGGTGCGTGCATCCACGTGCCACCACCGCCGTCGAACCAAATCGTACATGTCACCAGCGAGCTGGGTGTGCTGCTCGATGCGCTGTATCAGCCGTTCTGGATCGAGGGCCCGCTCAAGGTCGAGCAGACCAGCAGCGAGCTGGCCGAAGCCGGTTATCAGATGGAGGCGGAAAAGATCTACGCCTATGAGCTGCCAGATAGCTAAGAACCTATCCACGATCTGCTGCGCGTCGGCCCTGCTGCGTTAAAAACAGGTTCGGAATGCTCATGTACAACTCGTACACTCCGCTTCCTCACCGCTTTGACCAGCCGGAGGCTGTTACTGCGTAGCGCCTTACATGGCTCTAGCTCGCGAGAGCGTGAACAGGTTCTAGGCAGCCCCGGGGACAAAAAAGCCAGACCTTAGGTCTGGCTTTTTTATTGGGCGCTACACACCGATAGTCGACTAGCCGGCGCTGGCCACGTGTTTTTCACGCTGATAGCTCAACTCGCTTTCCGCCCACTGGCGCCAGGCGCGCACTTTGCTGCGTTCGGCGCCAGCACGTTCGGCCTTGGCCAGGGCGTCGAGCCCGGCCTGCCAGCGCGCCTGTTCCAGCTCCAGCTGGGCCAGGTGCAGCCAGTGCTTGGCACTGCCCGAGCGCTGCGCCAGTTCACGGAAGATCAACGCTGACTTGCTGCGTTCACGTGCCTGCCACCAGAGCAGCCCCAGCCGCTCTTCGCGGGCACTGGTGCGCGGCAACAGGCCCTGGTCGAGCATCCCGGCGAGCAGCTTGGCGCCTTGCCAAGGTTGATCGGCAGCGCCAGCCAGCAGCACCAGGTTGTCCAGCTCGCTTTCATTGAAGCGCAGGCCCTTGTGGTACGCCGCGCGCAAGGTTGCCAGCGACTTGTCGTGACTGCCGCTCAGCTGCTGCAAGGCCGCCAGCTGACGCCAACCTTGAGCGTTATTCGGCTGGCGCGCAAGCAACTGGCGCTGCCAGCGCTCGGCGGCAGCGTACTTCTTCAGATCAGCGTTCATTGCGACGAGAAACTGCAACCAGCTATCGGCGGCCTGCGGATTAACCTGCACATAACGCTCGGCCAACGGCAGCGCCTTGGCCGGCTGACCGAGGCCCTGATAGGCCTGCACCAGCATCTGCAGCACCTCTTCATTGGCGTTGGCTTGCCCCGGGGCCAGCAGGGTCACCACCTGGGCGTAGCGGCGCTCGACCAGGTTTAGACGGGCTAGGTTCAGCTCTTCAGCGGCCTGCAGCTCGGCATCCAGCTTGCCGCTCTTCAGTACCTTTTCAAGCAGCTCGATGGCCTGAGCATTCTGCCCTTCGGCCCAGGCCAGATAACCGCGGCTGCGCCACAGCAACGCTTCTTCCAGGCTACCCGGCGTGCCCTTGGCAGCATCCAGAGCGCGGCGCGCGGCCGTGTAGTCGCCCTTCTTCTGTGCGGTCTGCGCCGTATCCAGCGCGCGAAACACGCCCGGATCAACACTCTGTCCAGCCGCCTGCGCAGCACCAGCGCCGCACAGCGCGATCAGCAGCAGTAGACGATACATATCAGCGAGCTCCTTCCAGGCGGAAGTACAGGGTTTTCACCGCTTCACGGGCCACCGCCAGACCGCCTTCGGTGCGCGGCGCAAACCGCCAGCGCACGGCAGCGCGGCGGGCTTCGCGTTCAAACACGTTCTGCGGGCTGGCTTCGATAACTCGCACGTTTTCTACCGCACCTGCGCGGTTGATGGTGAACGCCAGCTTCACATGCCCTTCAATGCCGCGCTGCAAAGCGTAGCGCGGGTAATCCGGGCTGACATCGTTGAGCGGCATCACTTCACTTTCCGGGCCACCTGGCTGACCACCGGCATCGCTCGAGGCCGGTGCGCTTGGCGCCGAGGCACCCGCTGCCAAACCCGTCAGGCTTGGTGTCGGCGCGCTGTTCACGGCAATCCCCGTGCTCAGGCTCGGCACCGGCAGATCCAGGGCCGGCAGATTGGCGCTTGGGGTAGCAGCCATCGGCGTTGGCGGTGTCGGGGTTTGCGGCGTTTGTGCTTGCGGCGGCTGCGGTGCCTGCTGGCGGGTACGCGTCGCGGTGTCGCTGGAGTCGCCGTCGAGACGGACGAAATTGGCCACCGTCAGCGGTTCCTCACTCGGCTTGCTGCTGGGCGGCGCGACCATGTAAAGCATCAGGCCGAACAGCGCCAGCGCCATCACACAGGCCGCGACAAAGGACAGTGGCAAACGCATCAAAGCGCTCCCGCCGTAGCGGCCAGGGCCACGTCATGTACTCCGGCCAGGCGCGCCTGATCCATCACCTGCACGACCAGGCCGGTACGCGCATCCTGATCGGCCTGAACCACCACAGCGCCGTCCGGCTGGTCGACGCGCATGCGCTCGACATGGGCACGCACGCTGCGCACATCGACGACTTTCTTGTCCATCCACACCTGCCCATCGGCGGTGATGGCGATGAGGATATTGCCTTTGTCCTGCGGGCTGGCGGTTTCCGCCTGGGGCCGCTGCACTTCGACGCCGGCTTCCTTGATAAAGGAGCTGGTGACGATAAAGAAGATCAGCATGATGAAAACCACGTCGAGCATCGGCGTCAGGTCGATGCCGGTGTCTTCGTCTTGCTGGTGATGACGGCGCATTCTCATGTGTCGAATCTCAGTCGTGACGCAGCTGGTCAGCCAGCCGCTCTAGAGCCCGGCGTGCATCGCGTTCGAGGCGCGCCAGGCTGAACAATCCACTAATCGCCAAGACCATGCCGGCCATGGTCGGCAGAGTCGCCTGCCAGACCCCGGCCGCCATGCCGCGCGGGTTACCGGTGCCATTGATGGCAAGCACGTCGAACACCGCGACCATACCGCTGACCGTGCCAAGCAAGCCCAGCAGCGGGTACATCGCCACCAGGGTCTTGCTCAGGCGCAAGGGCCCGAGCAGGTGCTGCTGCGCCTGCGCCAGCCAGGCACTGCGCACCGCGCGCTGCCAGTTGCCGGTGTCGTCGCTCAGCACCTGCTGCCAGGCCTGACGGCGCTCGGCGACCCACTGCGGGAATACCCGGCGCATGTACCAGAAGCGCTCGAATACCAGGGTCCAGAACACCACGCACAGGCCCGCCAGCGCCCACATCGCCAGCCCACCGGCGCTCATGAAATCGAGCAGGGCATGGCTGCTATCGACCAGGCGCAACCACAGCGCCAGCCAATCAGTCACGACGCGGCGCCCCGGACAGGTGCAGGGCAATCAACCCGGCGCTTTGCTGCTCGAGCAGCTGAATCAGGCCCTTGCTACGGCTGGCCAGCAGGGTGTGTAGGAACAGCAGCGGAATCGCTACTACCAGCCCCTGCACTGTGGTCACCAGCGCTTGCGAGATACCGTCGGCCATCAGTCGTGAATCGCCGCCACCGCCCTGGGTGATCGCCTGGAAGGTGACGATCATGCCGGTCACGGTGCCGAGCAGACCGAGCAGCGGCGCCACGGCACACAGCAACTTGAGCAGGCCTTGGCCTGTTTCCAGCGGCGGGGTCTCTTGCAGGATCGCCTCGTCGAGCTTCAGCTCCAGGGTTTCCAGATCAGCCAGCTGCGGTTTCGGTCCCAGTACGCCGATGATCCGCCCCAGCGGGTTGTCGGCACGCGGAGCGCTGAGGTCATGCATCTGCGCACTGACGCTGCGGGCGACGCGGGCCAGGTAAATCATCCGCCAGGCTGCCAGCAGCAGGCCGAATATCCCCAACGCAACAATCACCCAGCCCACCAAGCCACCTTGCTGCAGGCGATCCCAGAAGCCTGGCTCACGCTGCAACTGCGCCAGCAAGGTGCCACGGCTTGGGTCTATTGGCAGGCTGGCTACCGTTGCATCGCTGTCCAGATAATCCGCAACCTGGCCCAAACCAGACGGCTGACGCGGCGGCGCAAGCAGCTCGCCGGCATCGGCGTCATAACGCAGGAAGGCATCGGCAGCGTAGGCGGAGAACGCGCCGACCCGCAGCACATCCTGCGGATTACGCGTACCGTCGGCAGCCACTACCGGCAGTTGCAGCTGTTCAACCCGGCCACTGGCGGTGAGGTCTTCGAGCAGCAGCATCCAGTAGCCATCCAGGTCGGCGGCCGAGGGCAGCGTGCGGCTTTCGGCCAGCGCCTTGAGACGCGCCAGGCGCTGGGGGTACTGAGCATTGAGCAGGCTGTCCTGCCATTGGCCGGCGACATCACCGGCGCTCTGGCGGACCACGCCAAACAACTCGCCGAGGTGACCGGCACGCTGGCTGAGGAGTTTTTCCTGCTCAGCCAATTCGGCTTCCTGGCGGTCAAATTCAGCCTTCAGTCGCTCGGCTTCGGCCTTCTGTGTGGCCAGGGCGCTGCGGGCAGTGGCCAGCAGCTGGGCACGCTCGCCACGTTCGGCAATAAAGGTCTGCTCGCGGCTTTGCATGGCGCTGACTTCAGCCGCGCGCTCGCTGCGAATCCGTTGCAGCAGTTGATCCGGGCTCAGCGGTTCGGCAGCTCCAGCCAGGGCAGGCAGCAGGGCCAGGGTAAAAGCGAGAACGCGACGATTCATGGCTTGGCCTCCAGCGCCAGGGTCTTCACGGGCAGGTCAAGCACGGCCGGGGCCTGCTCCTGGCGGGCAATCGCAATAGCTTGGCGCAACGGGCGCCGGGCGCTGCCGTCGAGGATCTGCCAGCTGCGGGTTTGCGGGTTCCACCAGCCACTTTCATGGCCATCGAGGGTCTGGAAATACAGCATCACGCGACCCAGACGGAGGAATTCGACGCTGCGCGACGTGCCTTCATTCGGCAGTTCACCGCGCCAAGCTTCCAGGGTGCGGCCGTAATCGCTCTCCACCTGATACGCCTCGAGGATGCGCCGGTATTTTTCGGCCAGGCTGACATCCGCACGCGGCAGCAAGTCCTGCAACTGAGCCAGGCGATCACTGCGCTCATCCGGTAGGAACGGCAAGTCAGCGGCAATAAACTCACCCAGCACCTCAACCATGCGGCGCATCTGTGGCGTCACCGCCTCCTGAGTGCGCTCGATGCCATCGAGCTGCTGCTGATAACCAGCAAGCTCTTTGCGTTGCGCCGCTACCAGCTCGCGTAATTGAGCGTTATAACCCTGCAACGCTTCAGCCTGCTGCAATGCGTTACGGTACTCGGTGAGCATCTCCCGGCTGGCGTCATCGAGCTGCTCGATACGCGCCTGCGAGGCCTTGGCATCGGCAGCCAATTGCTGACTTTCATCCAGCGCGGCATCCAGAGGGGTCGCCGCTAAAGGCGCACTGGCCAGAACCAGAGCGACTGCCAACAGGCGCTTCGGCAGAGGGATCATGAAATATTCCTTGAACTGAGTGGCGCAATAAAGAGAACTATTATCAACTGCATCCCGCCTTTTGAGCAACCAGCAGCAATACTTATTCGCTTGGACACGCACAAAAAAGATACAATATAACATGTTATTTGCGACACGCTCGCAAACGCAACCCTACATAATTAGATAGCCAGCTACTTTATTGAGCTGGATCAACAGTCGTTTTTTTCGCGCCCCTAACATCGTACTCAGCCAATACGAACCGATGCTTTATGGGAGCACACCATGCGTACCTCACTGTTTACCGCTTCACTGCTGGCCCTTGCTATCGCCGCCCCACTGGCGCACGCGCACCAAGCTGGCGACATCATCGTGCGGGCCGGCGCCATCACGGTTGACCCACAGGAAAGCAGCAGTGACATCTGGGTCGGCGCACTCGGCACTGACGTAGCCGGTACCAAAGCGACCCTGGACAGCGACACTCAGTTGGGCCTGAACTTCGCGTATATGCTGACCAACAACATCGGCATTGAGCTGCTGGCAGCCACCCCATTCAGCCATGACGTTGGCGTCAAAGGCATGCCCGGCGGCTTTGCCGGCCTGAACGGTAAGCTCGGTGAGCTCAAGCACCTGCCGCCGACCCTGAGCGTGGTGTATTACCCACTGGATTCCAGTTCGGCATTCCAGCCCTATGTAGGCGCAGGCATCAACTACACGTGGTTCTTCGACACCAAACTGAGCAGCGAAGCAGAAGGTAAAGGCTTTAGCGGCCTGGACATGAAAGATTCCTGGGGCCTGGCCGCGCAGGTGGGCATGGACTACATGCTGACCGACAACATCATGCTCAACGCCCAAGTGCGTTATATCGACATCGAAACCACTGGCACCACCAACTTTGGCGGCAGCAAGGTTAAAGTCGATGTAGACGTAGACCCGTTCGTTTACATGGTCGGCCTGGGCTATAAGTTCTAAACCATCAGCCATAAAAAAACCGGCCATCAAGGCCGGTTTTTTATGGCAAAGTGCATTCATCCTTGCGCCAGCAAACGCCGCAGGCCTTCACCGATCGGCGTGGCTGTGGGCAGTTGGTACTGCGCCTGCAAACGCCGGTTATCCGCACGCGAGTGGCGAATATCACCCGCGCGCGGCGCCTGATACTGCACATCAGGCAAGCCACCACACAGCCCACCAATCTGCGCCAGCAGCTGATTCAGACTGACCGCCTGATTCCAGCCAACGTTCACCGCCCCCTCCACCGCCTGCGACGCAGTCAGCGCTTGAGTCAGCAGCACAACCAGGTCCTCGACATAGAAAAAGTCGCGGGTCTGCTCACCATCGCCGAATACGCTGATCGGCAAGCCCTGCTGGACGCGCTGGGTGAAGATGCTGATCACCCCGGAGTACGGCGAAGACGGATCCTGACGCGGCCCGAAGATATTAAAGAAACGAAAAATCGCTGGTTCGAGGCCATGCTGGCGACGATAGAAATCCAAGTAATGCTCACTGGCCAGTTTGTCAGCGGCATAAGGCGTCAGCGGCGCCTTCGCCGTGGCTTCATCAATCGCCTGGCCTTCACCATTGTTGCCATACACCGCTGCACTGGAAGCAAACAGCACACGCTTGACGCCATGCAGGCGCATCGCCTCACAGACATTCAGCGTGCCGACAAAATTGCTCTGGTGCGTCGCCACCGGATCATCCACCGAGGCCTGCACCGAAGCCACTGCAGCCAGGTGCGCCACTGCCTCACATCCGGCCACCGCCTGCGCGACCACTGCAGCATCGGCCACATCGCCCTCGATGAACTGCAACTGCGGATTATCCAACGGCAGATTAGTCAGCTTGCCCATCGACAGGTTGTCCAGCACACGGACGCTGTAGCCCCGAGCCAGTAACGCATCGACCAGGTGCGAACCGATAAAGCCAGCGCCACCAGTAACCAAAACAGAACGTGAGTCAGACATGGCGATAATAACGATCCAGTAGGCTCGGCAGCCCCGAGCGCCAGGCTCGCGGTTTGATGCCGAAGGTGTGAAGGATTTTCTTGCAGGACAGCACCGCATGTTGCGGCTCTTCGGCGGCATCCGGCCGCGCGCTGTGCGCCTGCGGCCCCACGTCCTCAACCAGATTGCTGCGGAAGTGGCGCGCCTCACTGAGTACCGCCTGGCCCAACGCCAGCGAGGTGGTCGCCTCATGCCCACCGTAGTGGTAAGTGCCCCACAGCGGTGTCTGGCAATCCAGCTGCTTGAGCACCGCGAGAATCACCCGGGCTGCATCATCGATTGGCGTCGGATTACCGCGCCGATCATCCGCCAGTAGCAGGGGTTCATCATGCGCAGCGCGGGTCAGAAAGCGTCCGAGCAGGCCATTGGCACTGTCATCCAGCAACCAACCAAAGCGCAATAGCACATGCCGCGGACAGGTGGCACGCACGCGCTGCTCGAAGCGCCACAGCGCCTGGCCGCGGATACCCAGCGGTGCAGGCTCTTCCCGCTCGCTGTAGGCAGTCGCCCGCGAGCCATCGAAGACGCGATAACTGGAAGGTTGCAGCAGACGGATCTGATGGTGCTGACAGAGCTCGGCCAGACGCTCAACGGAACGCTCCTGGGCAGCAAACTGCGCCTCGCTGACCGCTTCGGCCTGGAACCAGTCGAAGTAGTAAGCAAGGTTAATCAGGGCATCGGGGCGGGTGTCATCCAGCAACTGAGTGAGGCTGGCGGGGTCCCAGCCTGACTCCGGCGGTTTGGGGGCGAGAAAGCCAATGTCTTCCTCGGCGCCGAGGCGGATTAGTGCCTGCCCCAGCGCATTACCGCCACCTAGCAGCATCAGCCGCATACGCATGATCGGCGTTAACTCAGCAGATCAGAACGGGATATCGTCATCGAAACTGTCAAAATCCGCAGCGGGCTGAGGTGCCTGCTGTGGCGCGGGGCGCGGGGCTGACTGCTGCTCGCGCTGCGGTGCAGGGCGCTGCTGACGCGGGGCCGAGTCACCACCGGCGTTGTCCGGACGGCCGCCCAGCAGCTGCATGGTGCCCTGCATGTCGACAATGATTTCAGTGGTGTAGCGTTTAATACCGTCTTTTTCCCACTCGCGGGTCTGCAACTTACCTTCGATGTACACCTGCGAACCTTTGCGCAGGTATTCACCGGCTATCTCGGCAACTTTGCCGAACAGCGACACACGGTGCCATTCGGTTTTTTCGACTTTCTGACCGGTCTGCTTATCGGTCCACTGCTCGCTGGTTGCCAGGCTCAGGTTGGTGACCGCGTTGCCGCTCGGCAGGTAGCGGGTTTCCGGGTCCTGTCCGCAGGTACCGACCAGAATGACTTTGTTAACCCCACGGGCCATAACGTTCTCCTAGGCTTTCAGCACGCCATCGGCGCCGGCTCTATGAGGCGCTCAAGGGACGTGCGGTCCAATTGTTGGGTATCCACTTTGATATAGATGGCCGCTTCGTCGCGCACCACTACGGCATCCGCCACTCCGGGCACAGCCTGTAAACGCTCGACCAACCCCGCCTCTTGCAAAGCCGCAGCTGAAAGCGGCAGACGCAGGCTGGTGACATACGGCGGTTCGCGCATAGTAACAGCAAAGGCCAGCCAAAAAAGAGCCAGCAGGGCACAGCCCGCAAACACACCCGACAGGCTGTAGTGCTGATACAACCAGCCACCCAAGATGCCGCCGAGGGCCGCGCCGAGGAACTGACTGGTGGAATACACGCCCATCGCCGTGCCTTTGCCGCCAGCCGGAGCGACCTTGCTGATCAACGACGGCAACGAGGCTTCCAGCAGGTTGAATGCGGTGAAGAACACCACCGTGCCAAGCACCAGCGCGCGCAGGCTGGTGCCGAACCACCAGAAGAACAGCTCACACAGCAACAGCACCGTCACCGCGCCAAGCAGCACATGCTTCATCCGGCGTTTCTTCTCACCGTAGATGATGAAGGGCACCATGCCGAAGAAGCCCACCAGCAGCGCGGTCAGGTAGACCCACCAGTGCTCTTCCTTGGCCAGGCCGCCCTGCTCTACCAGCGCCAACGGCAAAGCGATAAAGCTAGCCATTAGAATCGCGTGCAGCACCAGAATACCGAAATCCAAACGCAACAAGTCGGCGTGCTTGAGCGTAGGCAGCAACGCCTGCGTGCTTACACCCGACTCACGGTGCTGCAACGGCCCTGCGGAACGCGGCACCAGCCCGGCAACAATCAGAATACCGAGCAGCGCCATGGCGGCGGTGGCGAGAAACAGTCCGGACAGCCCGAACGCACGCGTCAGCAGAGGGCCAACCACCATCGCCACGGCAAACGACAGACCGATGCTCATGCCGATCATGGCCATGGCCTTGGTCCGATGTTGCTCACGGGTCAGGTCGGAGAGCAGCGCCATAACCGCAGCGGAAATCGCCCCGGCACCCTGCAGAATGCGTCCGGCAATCACCCCATAAATCGAGTCGGCATTGGCCGCTAACAGGCTGCCGGCGGCGAAAACCAGCAGGCCGACATAGATCACCGGCCGTCGACCTATGCGGTCACTGAGCATGCCAAACGGAATCTGCAGAAAGGCCTGGGTCAAACCGTAGGCGCCTATCGCCAGGCCGATCAGCGCCGGTGTACTGCCCTGCAACTCCATGCCATAGGTCGCCAGCACCGGCAGCACCATAAACATACCGAGCATGCGGAACGCGAACACCAACGCCAGGCCACCGGCCGCGCGGGTTTCACTGCCGCTCATGCGCTCGTTGTGCGGATCGTGCATGGAAAACGCCCTGTCGAAATAGGCGGCGATTCTAGCAGCACCAATGGTTACGGCACAGCAGTGACGCTTTGCCGCGCCTACCTTCGGGCCCGTATACTCGGTGGTTTTCCGCCCGCCATGCGAGGCCGTTGTTTGTGGACAAGATTCTGATTCGGGGTGCGCGCACCCACAACCTAAAAAACATCGACCTGACCCTGCCGCGCGACAAGCTGATCGTGATCACCGGCCTGTCCGGTTCCGGCAAGTCGTCATTGGCCTTCGACACCCTCTACGCCGAGGGCCAGCGCCGTTATGTCGAGTCGCTGTCGGCCTACGCCCGGCAATTTCTGTCGATGATGGAAAAGCCCGATGTCGACACCATCGAAGGCCTGTCGCCGGCGATCTCCATCGAGCAGAAATCCACCTCGCACAACCCGCGCTCCACCGTGGGCACCATCACCGAGATCTACGACTACCTGCGCCTGCTCTACGCCCGCGCCGGTATTCCACGCTGCCCGGACCATGATCTGCCACTGGAAGCGCAAACCGTCAGCCAGATGGTCGACCAGGTGCTGGCCCTGCCCGAAGGCAGCAAGCTGATGCTGCTGGCCCCGGTGATTCGCGAACGCAAAGGCGAACACCTGGCAGTCTTTGATGAACTGCGCGCCCAGGGTTTCGTCCGCGTGCGGGTCAACGGCAAGATTTACGAGCTGGACGAACTGCCGAAACTCGACAAGCAGAAGAAGCACAGCATCGATGCGGTGGTCGACCGCTTCAAGGCACGTGGCGATTTACAGCAGCGACTGGCCGAATCCTTCGAAACTGCCCTGAAGCTGGCCGACGGCCTGGCACTGATCGCCCCGATGGAAGGAGAGGAAGGCGAAGAAATCATTTTCTCCGCCCGCTTTGCCTGCCCGGTGTGCGGCCACTCGATCAGCGAGCTGGAGCCTAAGCTGTTTTCCTTCAACAACCCGGCCGGCGCCTGCCCGACTTGCGACGGCCTGGGTGTAAAACAGTTCTTCGACACCAAGCGCCTGGTCAATGGCGAGCTGACTCTGGCCGAAGGCGCAATCCGCGGCTGGGACCGGCGCAACGTCTATTACTTCCAGATGCTTGGCTCTTTGGCCGCGCATTACGGCTTTAGCCTAGAAGTGCCGTTCGACGAGCTCAGCGCCGAGCACCAGAAGTGCATTCTGTTCGGCAGCGGCACGCAGAACGTCGACTTCAAATATCTCAACGACCGTGGCGATATAGTCAAGCGCTCGCATCCCTTCGAAGGCATCGTGCCGAACCTGGAGCGGCGTTACCGCGAAACCGAATCCACCAGCGTGCGCGAGGAGCTGGCCAAGTTTCTCAGCACCCAGGCCTGCCAGGATTGCCGCGGCACCCGCCTGCGCCGTGAGGCGCGGCATGTGTGGGTCGGCGAGAAGACCCTGCCAGCGGTCAGCGGCATGCCGATTGGCGACGCCACCGAGTATTTCGGCAGCCTGGCGCTACCCGGCCGCCGTGGCGAGATCGCCGAGAAGATCCTCAAGGAAATCCGCGAGCGCCTGCAGTTTCTGGTCAACGTCGGCCTCGACTACCTGACCCTGGACCGCAGCGCCGACACCCTGTCCGGTGGTGAAGCGCAGCGTATTCGTCTGGCCAGCCAGATCGGCGCTGGCCTAGTGGGCGTTATGTACATCCTCGACGAACCGAGCATCGGCCTGCATCAACGCGACAACGAGCGCCTGCTCGGCACCCTGCGCCACCTTCGCGATATCGGTAACACGGTGATTGTGGTCGAGCACGACGAAGACGCCATTCGCATGGCCGACTACGTAGTGGATATAGGTCCGGGTGCCGGCGTGCACGGCGGGCAGATCGTCGCCCAGGGCACCGCAGCTGAAGTCATGGCCCATCCGGACTCGCTGACAGGTAAATATCTGTCAGGCCGAGTGAAGATCAAAGTGCCAGCCAAGCGCACGCCACGGGACAAGAAGCTCTCGCTGAAGATCAAGGGCGCTCGCGGCAACAACCTGCGCAACGTCGACCTGGAAATACCGATAGGCCTGCTCACCTGCGTCACCGGCGTGTCTGGTTCGGGCAAATCAACACTGATCAACAACACCCTATTCCCGCTCAGCGCCACCGCGCTGAATGGCGCCACTACCCTGGAGGCTGCGGCCCACGACAGCATCGACGGCCTGCAGCACTTGGATAAGGTGGTGGATATCGACCAAAGCCCCATTGGCCGTACGCCACGCTCGAACCCGGCGACCTACACCGGGCTGTTTACCCCGATCCGCGAGCTGTTCGCCGGCGTGCCGGAGTCGCGCTCGCGCGGTTACGGGCCGGGACGCTTCAGCTTCAACGTCAAGGGTGGGCGCTGCGAAGCCTGCCAGGGCGACGGCCTGATCAAAGTGGAAATGCATTTCCTGCCGGACATCTACGTGCCCTGCGACGTGTGTAAGAGCAAGCGCTACAACCGCGAAACTCTGGAAGTGAAGTACAAGGGCAAGAGCATCACCGAAGTGCTGGATATGACCATCGAGGAAGCGCGGGTGTTCTTCGATGCCGTACCGGCCCTGGCGCGCAAGCTGCAGACGCTGATGGATGTCGGCCTGTCCTACATCAAGCTGGGGCAGAGCGCGACGACGCTGTCCGGCGGCGAGGCGCAGCGGGTCAAGCTAAGCCGTGAGCTGAGCAAGCGCGACACCGGCAAGACCCTGTATATCCTTGATGAGCCGACCACTGGCTTGCACTTTGCCGATATCCAGCAACTGCTTGACGTGCTGCACCGCCTGCGCGACCACGGCAATACCGTGGTGGTGATTGAGCACAACCTGGACGTGATCAAGACCGCCGACTGGCTGGTAGATCTCGGCCCGGAAGGTGGCTCCAAGGGCGGCCAGATCATCGCCGTCGGCACGCCCGAAGAAGTAGCCGAGATGCCGCAGTCGCACACCGGTTACTTCCTCAAACCGCTGCTGGAACGTGATCGCGACTAAGCCCGCGACCAACAAAAAGCCCCGCACATGCGGGGCTTTTTGTTGGCTGCAGAAGTTTTACATTTGCGTCTGCAGGTAATTCTCCAGGCCAATTCGGTCGATCAACCCTAGCTGAACCTCCAGCCAATAGGCGTGATCCTCTTCGGTATCTTTGAGCTGAACCAAAAGAATATCGCGGGTTTGGTAATCCTGATGCTGCTCGCACAGGGCGATGCCTTTGCTCAGCGCCGCACGCACATGGTATTCGAGGGCGAGATCCAGCTTGAGCATCTCCGGAACGCTCTGCCCGAAGCGGAAGCTGTCAGGGACCATGTCCGGCGTCCCCTCAAGAAATAGAATGCGCTTGAGGATGGCGTCAGCATGCTGAGTTTCCTCCTCCATTTCATGGTTGATCCGCTCATACAACTTGCTGAACCCCCAATCCTCATAGAGGCGCGAATGCACGAAGTACTGATCCCGGGCCGCCAGCTCGCCCTTGAGCAGCATCTTCAGGTAATCGATAACTTCAATATGGCCTTTCATGGATATTTTCCTTAGGACGCCACAAACATTGGCTAATGCTGGCCGCCGAACGCTAACGGGTCAAGCACAGCGCATGCGACCCAGATGAACATGCTACTGCGGGGCATTCTCCAGCCATAAAAAAACCGGGCCAAGGCCCGGTTTTTTCGTACAACCTACGACTTACTCAGCGTCTACAGCTGCACCAGCGACCGGACGGTCAACCAGTTCAACATAAGCCATTGGAGCATTGTCGCCAGTGCGGAAACCGCACTTGAGGATACGCAGGTAACCGCCCTGACGGGTGGCGTAGCGCTTGCCCAGGTCGTTGAACAGCTTGCCGACGATGGCTTTCGAACGAGTACGATCGAAAGCCAGACGACGATTGGCAACGCTGTCTTCTTTAGCCAGAGTAATCAGCGGCTCGGCAACGCGACGCAGCTCTTTGGCTTTCGGCAGAGTAGTTTTGATCAGCTCATGCTCGAACAGCGATACTGCCATGTTCTGGAACATGGCCTTGCGGTGTGCGCTGGTGCGGCTGAGGTGACGGCCACTTTTACGATGACGCATGGTTCAATTCCTTACCAAACTCACGTTCGGTGATGATGACGATCAGGCAGTCGCCTTATCGTCTTTCTTCAGACTTGCCGGCGGCCAGTTGTCGAGGCGCATACCGAGGGACAGACCGCGAGAAGCCAGAACATCCTTGATTTCAGTCAGGGATTTCTTGCCTAGGTTCGGCGTTTTCAACAGTTCTACTTCGGTGCGCTGAATCAGATCACCGATGTAGTAAATGTTCTCTGCTTTGAGGCAGTTAGCCGAACGCACAGTCAGTTCCAGGTCATCAACCGGACGGAGGAGGATCGGATCGATCTCATCTTCCTGCTCGATAACAACAGGCTCACTGTCACCTTTGAGGTCGACGAACGCAGCCAACTGCTGTTGCAGAATGGTTGCAGCGCGGCGGATAGCCTCTTCAGGGTCCAGAGTACCGTTGGTCTCCAGGTCAATAACCAGTTTGTCCAGGTTAGTACGCTGCTCAACACGAGCGTTTTCCACCACGTACGACACACGGCGTACCGGGCTGAACGAAGCATCCAGCTGCAAGCGACCAATGCTGCGGCTTTCATCTTCATCGCTCTGACGAGCATCAGCCGGCTCATAGCCGCGACCACGAGCTATGGTGAGCTTCATGTTCAGCGCGCCAGTGGAAGCCAGGTTGGCGATTACGTGGTCGCCATTGACGATTTCGACATCGTGATCCAGCTGAATATCGGCAGCGGTAACTACGCCCGAGCCCTTCTTCGCCAGAGTCAACGTCACTTCGTCACGACCGTGCAGTTTGACAGCCAGACCTTTCAGGTTGAGCAGGATTTCAATGACGTCTTCCTGAACACCTTCGATGGCGCTGTACTCATGGAGTACACCGTCAATCTCGGCCTCGACTACTGCACAGCCAGGCATGGAGGACAACAGGATGCGACGCAGCGCGTTGCCCAGCGTATGGCCAAAACCACGCTCGAGAGGCTCGAGAGTGATCTTGGCGCGGGTCGAACTGACCACCTGCACATCAATGTGACGGGGGGTCAGGAACTCATTTACCGAAATCTGCATGGATGCACCTATTTTCTAGCCCTTACTTGGAGTAGAGCTCGACAATCAGGCTTTCGTTGATGTCAGCGGAGAGATCACTGCGCGCCGGGACGTTTTTGAACACGCCAGACTTCTTCTCAGTGTCTACTTCTACCCATTCAACGCGGCCACGCTGGGCACACAGCTCAAGAGCTTGAACAATGCGCAGCTGATTCTTCGATTTCTCGCGAACTGCAACAACGTCACCAGCTTTAACCTGGTAGGACGGTACGTTGACAGTTTTACCGTTTACGCTGATCGCCTTGTGCGATACCAGCTGACGGGATTCAGCGCGAGTTGCGCCGTAGCCCATGCGGTAAACCACGTTATCCAGGCGGCACTCGAGCAGTTGCAGCAGGTTCTCACCAGTAGCGCCTTTCTTGCCGGCAGCTTCTTTGTAATAACCGCTGAATTGACGCTCAAGCACACCGTAGATACGACGAACTTTTTGCTTCTCACGCAGCTGGGTGCCGTAGTCGGACTGACGGCCACGGCGCTGACCGTGAATACCTGGGGCTGCTTCGATGTTGCACTTCGATTCCAGAGCGCGTACACCGCTTTTCAGGAAAAGATCTGTGCCTTCACGACGAGACAGTTTGCATTTGGGACCAATGTAACGAGCCATTTCTCACTGTCTCCTGATTACACGCGACGCTTCTTCGAAGGACGGCACCCGTTATGCGGGATTGGCGTCACATCGGTGATGCTGGCGATCTTATAGCCACAGCCGTTCAAAGCACGGACAGCGGACTCACGACCCGGACCTGGGCCCTTGACGTTAACGTCGAGGTTCTTCAGACCGTATTCCAGCGCAGCTTGACCAGCACGTTCAGCAGCCACCTGGGCAGCGAACGGGGTGCTTTTACGCGAACCGCGGAAACCCGAACCACCAGAGGTAGCCCAAGACAGAGCATTGCCCTGACGGTCAGTAATGGTCACGATTGTGTTGTTGAAAGAAGCGTGGATGTGGGCGATGCCATCAACCACCGTCTTTTTGACTTTCTTACGAGTACGAGCAGCAGGTTTTGCCATGACTAGATTCCTGTCGATGCGCGAATGCGATTACTTGCGGATCGGCTTACGCGGGCCCTTGCGGGTACGCGCGTTGGTCTTGGTACGCTGACCGCGAGCCGGCAGACCACGACGATGACGCAGGCCGCGGTAGCAACCCAGGTCCATCAAGCGCTTGATTTTCATGTTCACTTCACGACGCAGGTCGCCTTCGGTATTCACCTTGGCTACTTCGCCACGCAGCTGCTCGATCTGCTCGTCAGAGAGATCTTTGATCTTTGCAGCCGGATTAACGCCGGCGGCAGCACAGACTTTCTGTGCAGTAGTACGACCAACACCATAGATGTAGGTCAACGAGATAACAGTGTGCTTGTTATCCGGAATGTTAACGCCTGCAATACGGGCCATTCAGTGGAACTCCAATTGACAGCTACCTACGCCCCGGAAGCCAAGAAATAGGGCGCGAGATATTAGCGCTGTAGAAACAAATAATCAACCCGGCAGCGCACTAGCTGCCGGGCTTGTAACTTCACTCACACTCAGCCTTGGCGCTGTTTGTGACGCGGCTCCGCGCTGCAAATAACGCGAACAACACCTTCGCGACGGATAATCTTGCAGTTACGGCACAGCTTTTTCACCGATGCACGAACTTTCATCACCAACTCCTCGAACCTTATGGACTTCAGCGCAGCATGCCGCTGCCGTAGCCCTTCAGGTTGGCTTTCTTCATCAGGGATTCGTACTGGTGCGAAACGAGGTGCGATTGTACTTGCGACATAAAGTCCATAACAACCACGACCACGATCAGCAACGAGGTCCCGCCAAGATAGAACGGTACGTTGGCAGCCACCACCAGGAACTGGGGCAACAAGCATACGGCCGTCATGTACAGAGCACCGAACATGGTCAAGCGAGTCAACACGCCATCGATATAGCGTGCCGATTGCTCACCGGGACGGATACCCGGAATAAAGGCACCGGACTTCTTCAGGTTCTCCGCTACGTCTTTCGGGTTGAACATCAACGCTGTATAGAAGAAGCAGAAGAAAACGATCCCTGCACTAAACAGCAAAATGTTCAACGGCTGACCAGGAGCGATAGCCTGCGAAATATCCTGCAGCCAGCCCATACCTTCAGACTGACCAAACCAGGCACCCAGCGAAGCCGGGAATAACAGAAGGCTGCTGGCGAAAATAGCCGGGATAACCCCCGCCATATTCACCTTCAACGGCAAGTGGCTAGTCTGCGCAGCGAAGACCTTGCGGCCCTGCTGACGCTTGGCGTAGTGCACCGCAATGCGACGCTGACCACGCTCAATGAACACCACGAAACCGATAATCGCTACTGCCAGCAAACCGATGGCAATCAGAGCAAAGATATTGATATCACCCTGACGAGCAGACTCGAAAGACTGCCCAATCGCCGACGGCAGACCGGCTACGATGCCTGCAAAAATCAGCATCGAAATACCGTTGCCAACACCACGCTCAGTGATTTGCTCGCCCAGCCACATCATGAACATTGCACCCGCCACAAACGTGGTGACCGCAACGAAGTGGAAGCCGAAATCGACTGTAAACGCTACGCCCTGACTGGCCAGGCCGACGGACATGCCGACTGCTTGGACAATAGCCAGAACGAGGGTGCCGTAGCGGGTGTACTGGCTAATCTTGCGACGGCCAGCTTCACCTTCCTTCTTCAACTGCTCCAGCTGCGGGCTAACAGCGGTCATGAGCTGCATGATGATCGACGCCGAAATGTACGGCATGATCCCCAGTGCAAAAATGCTCATGCGCTCCAGCGCGCCGCCGGAAAACATGTTGAACAAGCTAAGAATGGTCCCCTCATTCTGTCGAAACAGGTCCGCTAGCCGGTCCGGATTGATACCTGGAACTGGGATGTGTGCACCTATCCGATAGACGATGATCGCCATGAACAGAAAGCGCAAACGAGCCCAGAGTTCGGACAACCCGCCATTGCTGAGCGCTGAGAGAGCACCTTGCTTAGCCATTTATTCCTCGAACTTACCGCCAGCTGCTTCGATAGCCGCGCGCGCACCTTTGGTGACGGCGATACCTTTAAGGGTGACTGCCTGAGTAACTTCACCGGACAGCATGACTTTCACACGCTGTACGTTTTGGTTGATCAGGTTGGCATCCTTCAGCGACTGCAGAGTAACAATGCCGCCTTCGATTTTATTCAGCTCGGAAGTACGCACTTGTGCGCGATCCATAGCCTTCAAAGAAACGAAACCGAACTTAGGCAGACGGCGGTGCAGAGGCTGCTGGCCGCCTTCGAAACCCGGAGCAATGGTGCCACCGGAGCGGGAGGTTTGACCTTTGTGGCCGCGGCCACCAGTCTTACCCAAACCGCTACCGATACCACGGCCCGGACGGTGCTTCTCGCGACGGGAACCCGGCGCAGGACTCAAATCGTTCAGGTACATGTATTAACCCTCGACTCGCAGCATGTAGTAAGCCTTGTTGATCATCCCGCGATTCTCGGGAGTATCCAGCACTTCTACGGTGTGACCGATGCGACGCAGACCCAGACCCTTAACGCAGAGCTTATGGTTAGGGATGCGGCCGGTCATGCTTTTGATCAGCGTGACTTTTACGGTATTAGCCATGATTAGAGAATCTCCTCGACGCTCTTGCCACGCTTAGCCGCAACAGAACCTGGCGACTGCATAGCTTTCAAACCTTTGAAAGTGGCGTACACCACGTTCACTGGGTTAGTCGAGCCGTAGCACTTAGCCAGAACGTTCTGCACGCCAGCCACTTCCAGAACGGCACGCATAGCGCCGCCGGCGATGATGCCGGTACCTTCAGAAGCAGGCTGCATGTACACCTTGGAGGCGCCATGAGCAGACTTCATTGCGTACTGCAGAGTAGTGCCGTTCAGATCAACCTGGATCATGTTGCGACGAGCAGCTTCCATCGCTTTCTGGATGGCAGCAGGCACTTCACGGGATTTGCCACGGCCGAAACCGACGCGACCCTTACCATCACCAACCACGGTCAACGCGGTGAAAGTGAAGATACGGCCACCCTTAACGGTCTTGGCAACGCGGTTAACCTGTACCAGCTTCTCGATATAGCCTTCGTCGCGCTTTTGGTCGTTATTTGCCATAACTTAGAACTCCAGCCCGCCTTCACGAGCAGCATCAGCCAGCGCCTTGACGCGGCCGTGGTACTTGAAGCCAGAACGGTCGAATGCAACCTGAGTTACACCAGCGGCTTTCGCACGCTCGGCAACCAGCTCACCAACTTTCTTGGCCGCGTCGACGTTGCCAGTGGCGCCGTCACGCAGTGCTTTGTCCAAGGTAGAGGCGCTGGCCAGAACCTTGCTGCCGTCGGCCGAAATGACCTGGGCATAGATGTGCTGCGAAGAGCGATACACGCAGAGACGCACGGCTTCGAGCTCGTGCATTTTCAGGCGTGCTTTGCGAGCGCGACGCAGTCGAGTAACTTTTTTGTCGGTCATTTGCTATGCCCTACTTCTTCTTGGCTTCTTTACGGCGGACGACTTCGTCAGCGTAACGAACACCTTTGCCCTTATAAGGTTCAGGACGACGGAAGTCACGAATCTCCGCAGCGACCTGACCAACCAGTTGTTTGTCGACACCCTTGATCAGGATCTCGGTCTGGTTCGGGGTTTCAGCAACTACACCGTCCGGCAACTCATAGTCGATCGGATGGGAGAAGCCGAGAGCGAGGTTCAGCACCTGACCTTTGGCTTGCGCTTTGTAACCAACACCAACCAGCTGCAGCTTACGCTCGAAGCCAGCGCTAACACCGATCACCATATTGTTGACCAGGGCGCGAGTGGTACCGGCCATTGCACGAGTCTGCTGATCGCCATTGCGAGCAGCAAAACGCAGCTCACCAGCTTCTTGCAGAACTTCAACGGACGAGTGAACGTTCAGTTCGAGAGTGCCCTTGGCACCCTTTACCGAAAGCTGTTGGCCGGCGAGTTTGATCTCAACACCAGCGGGCAGCTTTACGGGGTTCTTAGCAACGCGAGACATGCTTATCCCCCCTTAGAACACTGTGCAAAGCACTTCGCCGCCGACACCGGCAGCGCGCGCAGCGCGGTCCGTCATCACACCCTTGTTGGTGGAGACGATGGATACACCGAGACCGCCACGAACTTTCGGCAGATCATCGACGGATTTGTATTGGCGAAGGCCTGGACGGCTAACGCGCTTAACTTCTTCGATAACCGGACGGCCTTCGAAGTATTTCAGCTCGATGGACAGCTGCGGCTTAACTTCACCGCTGATCTGATAACCCGCAATATAACCTTCGTCTTTCAAAACTTTGGCTACAGCCACCTTCAACGTGGAAGACGGCATGCTTACGACGGACTTTTCAGCCATCTGGGCATTACGGATACGAGTTAGCATGTCCGCTAACGGGTCCTGCATACTCATGGGCTAGACGCTCCTGATACAAAAAGAATTAGCCTTGCGGCTACAGTCGCTGAGAATTCTGAGAAAAATTGAACCCAGGCTCAGGCGAGCCGAGCATTCTAGAGACTGAACAAAAATGAATCAAGCCCCAAAGGGGCCTGATTCACAGATAAGACAAAGCCGGCACAAGGCCGGCTTTGTTTTTTACCAGCTGGCTTTAACCAGACCTGGTACATCACCACGCATTGCAGCTTCACGCAGCTTGATACGCGACAGACCGAACTTGCGATAAACGCCGTGCGGACGACCGGTAATGCGGCAGCGATTACGCAGGCGCGAAGCGCTGGCGTCACGCGGCTGCTTCTGCAGCGCTACTTGTGCTGCCCAACGCGCTTCTGGACTGGCGTTCAGATCGGCGATGGTAGCTTTCAGCTCGGCACGCTTCTTAGCGTACTTGGCTACCGTTTGCTGACGTTTCAGCTCGCGGTTTTTCATGCTGGTTTTGGCCATGATCCAACTCCAATCAGTTGCGGAACGGGAATTTGAAAGCACGCAGCAAGGCGCGACCTTCATCATCCGTACGGGCAGTGGTGGTCAGGGTAATGTCCAGACCACGCAGAGCATCGATCTTGTCGTAGTCGATTTCCGGGAAGATGATCTGCTCTTTCACGCCCATGCTGTAGTTGCCACGACCATCGAAGGACTTGGCATTCAGGCCGCGGAAGTCACGCACGCGCGGCAGGGAGATGGACAGCAGACGATCCAGGAACTCGTACATACGCTCACGGCGCAGAGTTACTTTAACGCCGATCGGCCAGCCCTCACGAACCTTGAAGCCTGCAATCGACTTACGGGCATGAGTCACAACGACTTTCTGACCGGTAATCTTTTCCAGGTCGGCAACAGCGTGCTCGATGATTTTCTTGTCACCGATTGCTTCGCCCAGGCCCATGTTAAGGGTGATCTTGGTGATACGCGGAACTTCCATCACGTTGGCAAGCTTAAGTTCTTCCTTAAGCTTGGGAGCGATTTCTTTCCGATAAATCTCTTTTAGTCGTGCCATGGTCTTCTACCTAGCAGTGTTCAAGCATCAACCGCTTTTTGGGTCGACTTGAAGACACGAATTTTTTTACCTTCTTCTACTTTGAAACCAACGCGGTCAGCCTTGTTGGTTTCGCCATTGAAGATGGCCACGTTAGAAGCGTGCAATGGCGCTTCTTTCTCGACGATACCGCCCTGAACGCCCGACATCGGGTTCGGCTTGGTATGGCGCTTCACCAGGTTGATCCCACCAACGACCAAACGGTCGTCAGCGAGAACCTTGAGCACCTTGCCACGCTTACCTTTGTCTTTACCGGCGATCACGATGATCTCGTCGTCACGACGAATCTTTTGCATGTCGGATCTCCTTAGAGCACTTCAGGGGCGAGCGAGACGATCTTCATGAACTTCTCAGTACGAAGCTCACGAGTCACTGGCCCAAAAATACGAGTGCCAATTGGCTCTTGCTTGTTGTTCAGCAGAACAGCAGCGTTGCCATCAAAGCGAATGATCGAGCCATCAGGGCGACGAACGCCGTGACGAGTGCGGACTACAACAGCAGTCATCACTTGGCCTTTCTTCACTTTACCGCGCGGAATTGCTTCCTTAACGGTGACTTTGATGATGTCGCCGATGCCAGCATAACGGCGGTGCGAACCGCCCAGCACCTTGATACACATAACGCGACGAGCACCGCTGTTGTCAGCGACGTCGAGCATGGATTGAGTCTGAATCATATAATTTCTCCGACCCTTAGTCCTTAGACGTCCACTGCGCGTTCGAGGATCTCAACCAGCGCCCAAGACTTAGTCTTGGCAACGGGACGAGTTTCGCGAATGGAAACTTTGTCACCGATCTTGCTCTGGTTGGTTTCGTCGTGTGCGTGCAGCTTGGTCGAACGCTTGACATATTTGCCGTAGATCGGGTGCTTAACGCGACGCTCGATCAATACGGTGATGGTCTTGTCCATCTTGTCGCTGACGACACGGCCGGTCAGCGTACGGACTGTTTTTTCGGCTTCAGCCATGATCACTTACCTGCCTGCTGGTTGAGCACAGTTTTCACACGAGCGATGTCGCGCTTAACTTGCGAGAGCAGGTGAGACTGCCCCAACTGGCCAGTTGCTTTCTGCATACGCAGATTGAACTGGTCGCGCAGCAGGCCGAGCAGTTGCTCGTTCAGCTGCTGTGCTGATTTTTCACGAAGTTCATTCGCCTTCATCACATCACCGTCCGCTTAACAAAAGTGGTGGCGAGTGGCAGCTTTGCAGCAGCCAGGGCGAAAGCCTCACGCGCCAACTCTTCGGAAACGCCTTCGATCTCATACAGGACTTTGCCTGGCTGGATCTGAGCTACCCAATATTCAACGCTACCCTTCCCTTTACCCATCCGCACTTCAAGAGGCTTCTTGGAGATCGGCTTGTCCGGGAAAACGCGAATCCAGATTTTGCCGCCACGCTTAACGTGACGAGTCAGAGCACGACGAGCGGACTCAATCTGACGGGCGGTGAGACGACCGCGGGCAACAGACTTCAGCGCAAACTCGCCGAAGCTGACTTTGCTACCGCGCTGAGCCAGACCACGGTTGTGGCCGGTCATCTGCTTACGGAACTTCGTACGCTTTGGTTGCAACATTTTGCGTACTCCTTACTTAGCAGCTTTTTTACGAGGCGCAGGCGCTTGAGGTTTTAGTTCTTCTTTAAGGCCACCGATTACTTCGCCTTTGAAGATCCAAACCTTGACACCGATCACACCGTAAGTGGTGTGCGCTTCGTACGTGGCATAGTCGATATCAGCACGCAGGGTGTGCAACGGCACACGACCTTCGCGATACCATTCGGTACGTGCAATTTCAGCACCGCCGAGACGACCGCTCACTTGGATTTTGATGCCCTTGGCACCAATACGCATGGCGTTCTGTACAGCGCGCTTCATGGCGCGACGGAACATCACACGGCGCTCCAGCTGCTGAGCTACGCTCTGCGCAACCAGCATACCGTCGAGCTCCGGCTTGCGGATCTCTTCGATATTGATGTGCACAGGCACACCCATTTGCTTGGTCAGGTCCTGACGCAGTTTCTCAACATCTTCACCTTTCTTACCGATAACGATACCGGGACGAGCGGTGTGGATGGTGATACGTGCAGTTTGAGCCGGGCGAGCAATGTCGATACGGCTTACGGACGCGCTTTTTAGTTTGTCTTGGAGATACTCACGCACCTTCAGATCAGCGAACAAATAGTCCGCATAAGTCCGACCGCTGGCGTACCAGACGGAGGTGTGCTCCTTGACGATTCCCAGGCGAATGCCAATGGGATGTACTTTCTGACCCATCTGATCGACTCCGTTACTTGTCCGCAACCTTGACAGTGATATGGCAAGACCGCTTGACGATGCGATCAGCGCGGCCTTTGGCACGCGGCATGATGCGCTTCAGCGAACGCCCTTCGTTGACGAAAACGGTGCTGACCTTCAAGTCATCAACGTCTGCGCCTTCGTTGTGCTCGGCGTTGGCTACAGCCGACTCCAGCACTTTCTTGATGATCTCGGCGGCTTTCTTACTGCTGAAAGCCAGGAGGTTGAGCGCTTCGCCCACCTTCTTCCCACGAATCTGGTCGGCGACCAAGCGGGCTTTTTGGGCGGAGATGCGAGCGCCCGACAACTTAGCGGCTACTTCCATTTCCTAACCCCTTAACGCTTGGCTTTCTTGTCAGCCACGTGCCCACGATAGGTACGAGTGCCGGCAAATTCGCCCAGTTTGTGACCGACCATGTCTTCGTTCACCAGAACTGGGACATGTTGACGACCGTTATGTACAGCGATGGTCAGACCGACCATTTGTGGCAGGATCATCGAACGGCGCGACCAGGTTTTCACCGGTTTGCGATCATTCTTTTCCACCGCCACTTCGATCTTCTTCAGTAGGTGAAGATCAATAAAAGGACCTTTTTTCAGAGAACGTGGCACTGTCGTATCCCTCTATTTACTTGCGACGACGGACGATCATGTTGTCGGTGCGTTTGTTACCACGAGTCTTCGCGCCCTTCGTCGGGAAGCCCCATGGAGACACCGGATGACGACCACCAGAGGTACGACCTTCACCACCACCATGTGGGTGGTCAACCGGGTTCATGGCAACACCACGAACGGTTGGGCGAACGCCACGCCAGCGTTTGGCACCAGCTTTACCCAGCGAACGCAGGCTGTGCTCAGAGTTCGAGACTTCGCCCAGGGTCGCACGGCACTCAGCCAGTACTTTACGCATCTCACCGGAACGCAGACGCAGGGTCACGTAGACACCTTCACGCGCAATCAGCTGAGCCGAAGCACCAGCGGAACGAGCGATCTGAGCACCTTTACCCGGCTTCAGTTCGATACCGTGAACAGTGCTACCAACTGGAATGTTTCGCAGTTGCAGACTGTTGCCCGGCTTGATCGGAGCCATGATGCCAGCTACCAGCTGATCGCCAGCACTCACGCCTTTAGGGGCGATGATGTAGCGACGCTCGCCGTCTGCATACATCAGCAGAGCGATGTGTGCGGTACGGTTCGGATCGTATTCAATACGCTCGACAGTGGCTGGAATGCCATCTTTGTCGTTGCGACGGAAATCGACCAGACGGTAATGCTGCTTGTGGCCACCACCGATATGACGGGTGGTGATACGACCATTGTTGTTACGACCGCCAGTCTTCGACTTCTTCTCAAGCAGCGGAGCGTAAGGAGCGCCTTTATGCAGCTCCTGATTGACCACCTTGACCACAAAACGGCGGCCAGGGGAAGTCGGTTTGCATTTAACGATTGCCATGATGCACCCCTTCCTTACTCAGCACTGCTGGCGAAATCGAGATCTTGGCCTGGCTGAAGCGAAATGATCGCTTTCTTCCAGTCGTTACGCTTGCCCAGGCCGCGAGCATTGCGCTTGGTCTTACCGAGAACATTCACGGTATTAACAGCAGCAACATTCACGTTGAACAGGCTTTCGACGGCCTTCTTGATTTCCAGCTTGGTTGCATCGGTTGCAACCTTGAAAACGAACTGACTTTTCTTGTCAGCGAGAACCGTGGCCTTCTCGGAGATGTGCGGGCCAAGCAGCACTTTAAATACGCGTTCCTGGTTCATCCCAGCAGCTCCTCGAATTTCTTCACGGCAGAAACGGTGACCAGCACCTTTTCATACGCGATCAGACTAACTGGATCGGAACCTTGCACGTCACGGACATCAACGTGTGGCAGGTTGCGAGCAGCCAGGTACAGATTCTCATCAATAGCATCGGACACGATCAGCACATCGGTCAGACCCATGCCATTCAACTTGCCCAACAGTTCTTTAGTCTTCGGAGCTTCAACGCTGAAGTCTTCGACGACGATCAAACGATCAGTACGAACCAGCTCGGCAAGAATCGAACGCAATGCAGCGCGATACATTTTCTTGTTCAGCTTTTGATCGTGATTCTGCGGACGAGCCGCGAAGGTCACACCACCGCCACGCCAGATCGGACCACGAGTGGTACCTGCACGAGCACGGCCAGTACCCTTCTGACGCCAAGGGCGCTTACCGCCACCGGATACGTCGGAACGAGTCTTCTGCTGCTTGCTGCCCTGACGGCCGCCGGCCATGTAGGCCACAACTGCTTGGTGAACCAGGGTCTCGTTGTATGCGCCGCCAAAAGTGGCTTCGGATACTTCGATTGCTTGAGCGCCATTTACATTTAATTGCATGTCAGCTTCCCCTTAACCGCGAGCCTTGGCCGCTGGACGTACAACCAGGTTGCCGCCAGTAGCGCCAGGAACAGCACCCTTGACCAGCAACAGATTGCGTTCAGCGTCAACCCGCACTACTTCCAGGGACTGCACGGTCACGCGCTCAGCGCCCATATGACCGGACATTTTTTTGCCCTTGAATACGCGACCCGGAGTCTGGCACTGGCCAATGGAACCCGGAACACGGTGGGACACGGAGTTACCGTGAGTGTTGTCTTGGCCGCGGAAGTTCCAACGCTTGATGGTACCGGCAAAGCCTTTACCTTTGGACTGACCGGTGACATCCACCAGTTGACCAGCTTGGAATATTTCAGCGTTGATCAGATCACCTGCCTGGTACTCGCCTTCTTCAAGACGGAATTCCATAACAGTACGACCTGCCGCGACATTCGCCTTAGCGAAGTGACCGGCTTGCGCCTTGCTGACACGTGAAGCACGACGCTCGCCGACAGTGACTTGCACTGCACGATAGCCATCGGACTCTTCAGTTTTGAACTGAGTGACGCGATTCGGCTCGATCTCAATGACCGTAACCGGAATGGAGACACCTTCTTCGGTGAAAATACGGGTCATACCCGCCTTTCGACCGACTACACCAATAGTCATGTTGTAACCTCATGAGTGTACGGGGCTTTCACCCGCTATGGCCGCCCATTTCAGAGCGTTACACGACTAAAACCTAAAGCGGTCTTAGCCGAGGCTGATCTGCACTTCCACACCAGCCGCAAGATCAAGCTTCATCAGCGCATCAACGGTTTTATCCGTTGGCTGGACGATGTCCAGAACACGCTTATGAGTACGGATCTCGAACTGATCACGCGCGTCTTTGTTGACGTGTGGCGAGGTCAGAACGGTGAACCGCTCTTTGCGGGTAGGCAGAGGAATAGGACCACGCACCTGAGCACCAGTACGTTTCGCGGTTTCCACGATTTCCTGGGTTGATTGATCGATCAGGCGATGGTCAAAAGCCTTCAACCGAATACGGATTTGTTGGTTTTGCATTTTGACCTCAGATTCCAAGCTGCTATTCCCAACGGACGCAATACGCCCGTTAAAAGGAGGCGTGATTCTATAGACGCCCCTAGCAGGTGTCAACCCAATAAAAAAGCCCCCGCAAGCGGGGGCTTTTTCTCAAACCATCACTTACGCGATGATCTTGGCTACGACGCCAGCACCGACGGTACGACCGCCTTCACGAATAGCGAAACGCAGACCC
>TARA_R110002072_G_scaffold20841_3_pt1 | contig 61663 bp, 46 predicted proteins | sample TARA_R110002072 | Tara Oceans TARA_R110002072 (sample SAMEA4397118) | marine metagenome | biome: Polar Biome; feature: [SRF] surface water layer (ENVO:00010504); material: water (ENVO:00002006), including particulate matter (ENVO:01000060) such as... | depth 5 m | reverse complement strand
TATTTGATGCTCAGGGCTACTACAACCCTGTTTGGATTGCCCTATACCGCCTGGGGTATGGAGCTATCGTCCAATTACCATACCAGAACACTGATTCAGTCAATCCGTGAAAAGTTTGTCATGATCGGATTGATGACCGCTTCAGCAATTGTGCTGCTATCTGAAGAACTGTGGCAGGACAACTCCGCAAGTTTTGTGCTGAGTAATTTTTCCTGGGTGATCGTCACAATACTCCCCATTACCGCACTGTTAGTTGTATTACGGGTGCCGGAAGTTCCCGAGTTTAATCCACCTAAAATCAGCATCAAAGAGTCGATGACCAAGATGGTGCAGAACAAATTATTTACTCGTTTGCTCGTGATTGAACTGCTCATCGCGGGGGGAGAAAATTTTCGTAACACCCTGTCGCTGTTTTTTGTTCAAGACTACATCGGCGCCACAGGTGTCGGACGTCTTTATGTTATCTACTTTGGTGTCGGGCTCGCGGCGATTCCGTTTTGGGACTGGGTCGCCAAAAATTACGGTAAACACCAGTCTCTAGCGGGCGCGATGATTTTGGTTAGTTTGATTTCCGTTGCATGTTTTATGTTGGAGCACGGGCAAGTCATGGAGTTTTATGTCCTGTTTGCGATGAAGGGTTTTTGTTTTGGTGCATTTGCCTACCTGCCCCGGGCAATGCTGGCGGATGTTGTGGACCTGGATACGCTGAGATCTGGTAGTGCTCGACCGGCGAGCTACTATTCCATACTAGGTTTTGTGACGAAGTGTGCTGTGTCATTCGGCGGTTTAAGTTTGCCAATTCTGGGCTACCTGGGCTATCAGGCAACGCGAGGTGTTATCAATGGTCCAGAAGAATTAATGTGGTTGGGCGTGTTGTATGCCATTGTCCCGACGGTGTTGTTTATTGTTGCATTGTATCTATGTGTTACCTGGCCACTCACAGCAACACTGCATGCAAAGGTGCAACGTATTGTGGAGAAACGGTTGTCCCGTAGAGCCGTGGCCGCCCCCCAAAACCTTGATGAAGGAGCTGTCCTATGAGCCTAATTACAACCGATGAGTCTAGTTTTGACTTTCCAAAAATTGTCGACGATCTGAACCGATTGTTAAGGCTCCGTGCCACACCAATCGGCATGAAAATGTTTAAGACTAAAGCTGATATGGAGGCGATTCCGAAGATTCGACGGCCCAGGGATGTTCATACTACAGATCAGATTGTGGGTCAGGCCTGCCGCAATGGGTGGACCGTGGGCATCACCATGGATGATCTGGTGGGCGCACAATGTGGCACTGTGATTGGACTGCATCCCCGTAACGAAGAGTGGCTTTCCGGAAATCGAATGCACGGTGTCTGGTACGGGACCGCAGAGGATGCCGCGGCCCATCAAGCTTCAATGGATGTGTTAGAGCATGGGCAGTTTGAAGCGATGGCGGTTAGCCCCCTTGCAAGTGAACGGCTGAATCCACCGGATATTTGTCTGATCTATGCAACGCCTGCCCAGATGATTCTGTTTATTAACGGCTTACAGTTTATTGGATTCAAAAAGTTGGACTTTGGCTGCGTCGGAGAATCCTCCTGCGCAGATTCCTGGGGCAGGGCCCTTAAGACCGATGAGCCTAGTTTATCAATTCCGTGTTTTGCGGAGCGACGCTACGGTGGCGTGATGGATGATGAGTTGTTGATGGCAATCCCGCCTCGGTTTTTGCCTAAGGTTATTGCTGGATTGGAAGCGTTGTCTAAGAACGGCTTGAGGTTTCCGATTGCGCCTTATGGGGTTAATAATGATGTGCGGGCCGGGATGGGCGCTTCCTACTGACATCACGCAGGAGAGCTATCTGCGTTGCAGCCGCGGCGTTAAATTTCGCCTCAACCTGCTCATTTATGGCGTATAAACTCCGCGGTCTCGTTGAAATTTGCCTTGCAGCGCCGGCCTCGATGACGCTCTCCTGCGCGATGTGCCATCACGCAGGAGAGCTATCTGCGTTGCAGCCGCGGCGTTAAATTTCGCCTCAACCTGCTCATTTATGGCGTATAAACTCCGCGGTCTCGTTGAAATTTGCCTTGCAGCGCCGGCCTCGATGACGCTCTCCTGCGCGATGTGCCATCACGGGGTTGAGCTATCTGCGTTGCAGCCGCGGCGTTGAAAGTGGTCTCAACTTGCTCACTTATGATCTATAAGCTCCGCGGTCTCGTTAGAATTTGCCTTGCGGCTGCGGCCTCGATGACGCTCTCCTGCGCGATGTGCCATCACGGGGTTGGGCTATTTGCGTTGGCGCTGCGGCGTTGAAAGTGGCCTCAACTTGCTCATTTATGACGTATAAGCTCCGCAGTTTCGACAACTTTCGCCTTGCAGCGCCGGCCTCGAATACGCTCTCCTGCGCGATGTTCGCACATTGGCGGTAGTGCTGTGAGCTACGGATCAATTCTCAAATTAGATGCTTTCCTGCGTGATGGTGGCACATTGTTGATTAGTTGGGAGCTACGGGTCGATTTTTTCTATTAGATGCGTTTGTTATTCAGTGGCGGTGGGGTCTAGGAGGGAGATGGCCTGGATGCCGAGGTGGTTGTCTCGGTCGGTGACGTTAATTATGCCCTGGCGCATAAGGGTATTGCCGGCTTGGGTCAGGGTGAGGTCGACGGCCAGGTTCATGCTCTTTTTGCCAGTCTGAATTGCCATTAAACTGTCTATGGTGATGTGATCAACCTCCTGTTTGAATTCTGCCGGGGTTGTGAGCTCGTTAAGCTGGCCGGGTTCAATGCGAAAATGGGGATAGTTTAGGAGTTCAGCGCAGGCTTCCAGGTTGCCATGATTATAGTGATTGACGAAAGCTTCAAAGTGGCGAAAAACTCTGGTTTCGAAACCGGTGACGTCGTCATCATCGGCAAAGTCACAGCCAAATCTTGATTGAATTCCCCAATGACCATCAAGCAGCGTGACAATATAAACGATAGGTGTGGTGAGGATCTTTTTGCCTTCTTTGTTATAGCGACTCCATTGTCCCGCCACATGTAATTTGTTGGGTGATCGATGCAGAAAGTGTTTGTAGTCCCATTCCGAGTGATCCCAGCCCGAGTTGATGGTTGGGCCATAGTCAAAGTTAGACACGTAGCTGGCCTTATCAGCGATCACGCGAATTGGACCAAATGGCGAGGGTCTTACATGGGGAAATTGTAGGGTGTCCGCCCACGCGTCGGTGTCACGGCTGTTAAAAGTTGTGATAAACCTGTCGACGGCTTCCAGTCCAATTTTTTCCAATTCGTTCATACTCATCTACTCCGTTTGTTTGGGACATCAATTACTTGAAACCGGTTAGTCAAACACAGGTGGTCGACCGGGATTTTGTAGATACTCCGCCGCAAGCAAAATGTGCTTTTCAATTACTCTGCCGGTAGAGAGTGGGGGTAAATTATTCAGCGGAAAGAACCGGGCATCCAGGGTTTCCATTCCAGCCGTTGGCTCAGCGGAGTCTGTTTGCCGACATAAAAAGTACAGTTTGTAAAAGTCGCGGCTATCCATATCGTATTCATGTCTGGCCTTATGAACTAATCCATACAGTCGCTCGGCTTTCACTTGAATATTCGCTTCTTCAGACACTTCTTTTTCGATATTTTCCGAAGGGCTAATGCAGACATCAGCGTAACCTCCGGGTAGGGTCCAAAGTCCATCAAGTTTCTCTCTGACAAGTAAGATCTGATCCCCTTTAAAAACTGCACCCCTGACATCGACTTTGGGCGTGGCATAGCCATCTTTGGAATCCGGAGCCAGGCCTACAATGGTCTTGATGGGTAGCTGGCCGAGCTGGGCGAGCATATCGTTGGCGATGGTAAAAATGTCTTGGTAGCGTTCTTTATCAAAATCGCTCTCACCGAAGTGAAGTCCAGTGCTGGCAATGGCTTGTAGTCGTTTGGCCCAGGTAAGCCATTGATCTTCCATCTGATAATCGATTCCACAAAAAGGTGTGCTGAGTATGGCCCTGGTCTAAACCACTTTTCAATCGCCCAGGCATGTTGGAGCGATCTATGGATGGCGAGAATAAATGAGGCTGAATGAGACCGAATAAGGTGTTAACTTTGTGCGTCCTGATCAGAATCCAGCGAGATATAGTGATGCTAAGCGAAATCACTAACTACTATCAAATGACCGACACGGTAGCGACCTCGGGACAACCGACCCAGGATCAGTTCCGAGCGATCAAAGATGCCGGTGTGGAAGTTGTGATTAATTTGGCCATGCCGGACGGTACCCATGCCCTTGCTGACGAGGGCAGTATTGTTAGCCGGCTGGGAATGGTGTACATCCATATTCCTGTTCCCTGGGAGGCGCCGGAACTTCATCACCTTAATCTTTTTATGGGTATTATGAAGTCGCTAGAACCGAGCAAGGTCTGGATCCACTGCGTGGTGAACGCCAGAGTTTCTGCTTTTAACTACCACTATTTGAAATCTCGTTTGGGTTTGCCTGAAGCAGAATGTCGTTCGCCATTGTTGGAAAAATGGATGGCCGATATGGAGCCGGCATGGCAACAATTTTTGGCAATTCCTGCGGACCAAATTGAATCCCTGTAGCTCGAACTATATTGGAGTGAGTTTATGAAGAAGACGCTAGTTGTTGTGTTACTGGTTGCGGTTGTGGGTATTGGTTTGTGGTTTGCCAACCGAGATGCTGAGACCGAGGTAAAACCTAATGTGGCAGATGACTCAACAACGGTCACTACCGAACAGGGTCCGGTGGTCGGCTATCTAGAGCCGAATGGTAGTTCTGCCTGGTTAGGTATCCCATTTGCGGCGCCGCCAGTAGGAAACAATCGTTGGCGTGCGCCCCGTCCTCCCGAGGGCCGGTCGGAGCAGTTCCAGGCGCTGGACTATTCAGCTGTTTGTCCTCAGATCGGGAGCGGCCTTGCGGGTGCAAAATCCGAGGACTACGGTAAGCCGGTGGGTGATGAGGATTGCCTGTACTTGAACATCTGGCGGCCCGCCGGTGCAAAACCAGGAACTCTGCCGGTGATGTTTTGGATTCATGGTGGCGGCAATTCGATTGGACACGGTGGTAGCCCAACTTATCAGGGGGCGAACCTGGCGCAGGCTCATAATGTTGTAGTGGTGACAATGAATTATCGCTTGGGCCCCATGGGTTGGTTCACTCATCCGGCGCTTCGCAGCGAAGTGGGTTCACCGTCGGATCACTCGGGCAACTACGGGACCCTGGATATTGTCCAGGCATTGAGTTGGACCCAAAACAATATTACTAACTTCGGTGGTGATCCTACCAACGTCACAATTTTTGGCGAGTCAGCCGGCGGAGCTAATGTACTCACGATGATGGCGTCCCCCCTTGCGGCTGGTCTGTATCACAAGGCTATTGTTCAAAGCGGTGGCTTATTTGTCAGTACAATGGCGGAGGCAGAACACTATTCCGATGCAGAGATACCTGGGCATGACTTTAGTTCTGCTGAGATTGTTAACTTGTTACTGGTTCGTTCTGGACAGGCAACTGATCGGCAAGATGCAAAACGTCAACAGGAAGAGATGACTCAGGCGGATATTGTCGCTTTGCTAAGATCCCAGTCAGCAGGGGAAATACTCACCCTCTATCAGGGGTCAATGGGTGGGGTGTTAGACGCGCCTGCGGTGTTTGGTGACGGTTATGTTCTGTCAGAGGATATACAGTCTGCTGAGCTGTTTTCTGATTCGAATAATTACAACGTGACGCCCGTGATGCTGGGGACAAACCGCGACGAAGTGAAGTTGTTTATGATGTTAAGCGGCAACGAAACTAAAACAATTTTTGGCATTCCCTACGGGCTTAAGGATGAGGACGCCTACAATCGAGATGCCCGCTATGGCAGTAACGCCTGGAAAGCTAGTGGTGTTGACAGCATCGCAACCGCTTTGACCGCTGCGCAATCGGAACCGGTGTTTGCTTACCGTTTTGACTGGGATGAAGAGAAGTCGGTCTTTGGCTTTGACCTGGCTACGGTTATCGGCGCGGGTCACGGCATGGAAATAGGATTCATCTTTGGTAACTTTCAGGGCTTTGGTCTAGATATTTACGGCGAAGAAGGTAAGCCTGCCCGGGACGAATTATCAAAAAGCATGATGTCCTACTGGGCGGAGTTTGCCTACAGCGGCAACCCAGCAACAGGGCGCGATGGCCAGGAAGTGCAATGGGGACCCTGGACCAACGCCGGGGGAGCGGATCGACTTATGGTGCTGGATACAACCCGGGATGCGGGCATAAGAATGACGGATGAGCTTGTCACGTTGAGCGGTATTAAAGCGGAATTTATGCAGGATCAATCATTTAAAACCCTTGCCGACCGTTGTGCGGGCTATGCCCGGCTTTTCCGTAACACGACTGACGAGGAGTATAAGTCCCTCCAATGTAAAGCGAGTTTGTGAGAGTTTGCAGTTGAAGAGCATTTGCGTTTATTGCGGGGCAAGTACCGGGGATTCACCTGAATTTCTTGCCCTTGCTGAATCCCTCGGCACGAACCTCGCAAAACGGCGGATCAGGCTCGTATACGGTGGTGGTAGTGTGGGCTTAATGGGGATATTGGCTGATGCAGCCCTTGCCGCTGAAGGAGAGGTGCTAGGTATTATCCCTCAGTCTTTGAGAGACAAGGAAGTCCATCATCCGGGAATCTCTGAGTTGGTGATAGTGGATTCCATGCATGAACGTAAAGCTCAGATGGTAGAAGCTTCTGATGGTTTTATTGCCATGCCGGGCGGCTTTGGTACATTGGATGAGCTGTTTGAAACTCTCACCTGGGCACAACTTGGGCACCACCAAAAACCCGTCGGGATCCTCAATCCTAGTGGTTACTTTGACTTGCTTTTGGCGTTTCTACAGAACGCCGCTAGCCACCAGCTGGTCAAACCGGGACATCTGGAAATGCTTCTGGTGGATGAGCAGGTCGATCCGCTATTAACGAAAATGACGGATTACGAGGCACCTACGCTGGCTAAGTGGTAGCAAATGTTTGGCAGTGTTAGAGCGAACTCTTGATGTTCAATGAGACATCACTGCTGTTTACCTCGGGCTCGCCCCGGTTAGTCAGAGGAAAGGCAAAGTCGATATGAACAACCCTGGCTGAATCCGATTTACTTGAAGCGAGTCGGATACCAAATCCGGCACTTGCCAAATAATCATCTTCAAAGCCTTCGTCAACATCCGGGTCCCAGGCTCGCCCAACATCAATAAAGACCGCAAACCCAAGATAGGCGAGATTTAACAAATGATAATTGGTGTACTGCCGTTCTTCTAAAGTAAGCACAACTCTACGGTCACCGGATTGCAGGCGACGGTCAAACCCACGGACACCATTCTCACCCCCCAATAGAATCTGTCGATGACTATCGAGGTGCTTCGAGTAGGTCATGTTAAGCGCCGCAAAGAAGGATCTGTGGGTCGTCTGACTGCGGAAGTAAGTCAGGTTGTAGTCAATAACAATATCTTCGGAGCTGCTGGTGTCGTAGTTATGTAACCCCTCCCATGTGAGTCTGTGACGAAGCAGGATTTTTTCGTTGTACAGTATAGTGTCGGCAAATGAGCCATTAAACACCAACCGGTCTTGATCCGAACCCAGGCTTTCCGCAGCGTAACCAAGGTTAAACCTGAGGGTGTAGCCAAGATGCAGGTCCTCTGTTCGATTGATTTGGTCCAGGTTAAATGCTGTGGTGTAGTTGTCCTCGACAATTTCGAGGTTAACAAACGGGTAAGAAAGCTCCTTAGCAATCGGCAGGGTGGTGGGGGCGGGGAGGTCGATGGTTCGTTCGAATTTCTCTTCTACGTATCGGTAGCCTAGACTCCACCGGCGAGCTTTTCCATTCACTAGACCTTTCGAGAAACCATAGTAGGCACTCATAGACTCAATATCATGGCGCACCTCGGTTATATCGTCTCCGCGAAAGTACTGAGTATCAACTCGTTCGAGTTGATTGACTGTCACGCCCCAGGCGCGACGTGTATCCAATGCGTAAAAAGGTAAAAATATTTGCCCAGAGTATTGATCGCCGTCATCGCTGTCTTGAATGAGCAGTTTGGTTCGAACGCGGCTGCCTTTGACGTTCCGGTTCTGGTAGGCAAAGCTGGTGGATTTACGTTCGTCATCTTCTTCGGTAAATACCGAAATTTTTTGCCCGGTTCCGAAAAGGTTGGTTTCTCCCAGACCTAACCGGAAGTCATTTTCGCCTCCTGATCGGGCAAATGAAGCATCAACGGTAAGGGACCAGACATCTCGGGTGACGACCTCAAGGTCCACTGTGTCACCACAGGTTGAGGTGGTTTGGATATTGGCATCGTAGAGGTGGCCCAGGTCCCTGAGTAAGCGTGCCGACTCTTGAATTTCTCTGGTTCGATATGCATCGCCTTCTTTAAACAGTAACTGTTCGCGAATATTCTGTTCCTGGGTCAAATAGTGGATGCGATTGGCCAATCGGTATAGCCAATAGTTCTCGTCCTCATCGTTTTCGTCAAAAATCGGTAGTCGAGTGACGTGTATCTGACCTACTTTTTTGTCACCTAATTCTGGCAATTCAGTACGGTGGAAGTCATAGCTGGCTGTCGATGGCTCGAATGTTGGTGTGCAATCTGCTCCTTCCTGAGCAAGGGTAGGTGAGGCTGGTATCACCATCAGAAGCACAGCAATGAGTCGAACCCGTGAGGACAGGTACAGTTGTTTGTTTTTTGACATACATCCAGCCAGTTCTGAGACCATCGAATTAAACCATGGGGACGGTTTTTAAGTCACTTAAAGATTGGAATCAGAACACCTGATACCGTAATCTAGGTGAAGCATTAGCAGTAATCAAAGAAGAACAAGGAGTGCAATGATGGATGGGATGGTAGCTATTGGGATCTCAGGTGTTGTGGGTCTTTGCCTTGGTTTTGGCATCGCTAAACTGTTAGTTAAAGGCGACAAGCCTGTTGCGGCGGCAGGTAATGATCCAGATGTTGAATGGTGGAAGGTTCGAGAAACTCTAACGGGCACTCAACTTCAAATATTGCAGTATCTGGAGTCGAAGAAGTCAGCATCAATCACTCAGCTCCAGGAAAAGTTTTCATTTATCCCCGATCGTGAACTTTACTATCGACTTGAACAAATTGTTTTGATGCAGTTTGTTCAGCGCGGCCGAAAGGAGGAAGAGGTGATGTATAACCTAAACCAGGATTATTCAGGCACCGTCGAAGATGATAAGACTGTAATGTTGTCCGGCGACTAGACCCGAGATTTATATGGTTCAGGTCGGCATCATCGGCGCGGGCGCGATGGGGCAGTACGTTGCGAGTCTGCTAAAGAAACAGTCTCCAGCCGTTCAATTCTCCAATCTTTTTGATCCGGACCCCGAAGCGGTTCATGCCGCGATTCAGCAGTTGTCATTTACCGGTGATGTCGCTAAAAATGCTGCTGAGGTTGTTCAATCCGATTGTGATTGGGTCATGATCGCTTCTCTTAACAGCCAACACGCAGACCATACGATTGCCGCCTTTGAAGCAGGTAAGCACGTCTTCTGCCAAAAACCCCTTGCAACAACTTTTAAAGATTGTCTCCGGATGCGGGATGCCTGGTTGGATTCTGGTCGGCAGTTTGTCATTGGCTTCACGCTCCGGTACTCACCTCACTATCGAAAGATTAAACAATTGCTCCAGGCAGGTGAAATAGGCGAGATCATTAGCCTCGAATTTAACGAAACACTTCACTTTAACCATGGCGGATTTATCCATGGTGATTGGCGACGACATAGCCGTCTGGCTGGCTCCCATGTGCTCGAAAAGTGTTCCCATGATATTGATATCGTCAACTGGTTAGTCGACAGTCGCGCCAGTCGCGTTGCATCCTTTGGTGGCACTAATTTTTTTACACCTGAAAATGCCTTTCATATTGATCGAATTGAGCAGCATCGGGATGGCTTTGAAGCCTACCGATATCATCGAGGACAGGCGCGAGGTGAAAACCCTTTCTTGGCCGACAAGGATATATTGGATAATCAGGTTGTGATTTTGGAGTTCGAGAATCGGGTTCGTGCCACTTTTCATATGAGCGCCAATACCGCCATTCCCGAACGCCGCTTATATATTTGTGGAACAGAAGGGACGCTGCGGGCCGACGTCATGACCGGCGCGATCGAATTACAACAAATCGGCTTTCACACGGAAACCCAGCAAATGGGCACCGGGTCCAGCGGTATGCATGGGGGCGGGGATCCCGTGCTGGCTGCGGAATTGTTTCAGGTTATGACGGGCTCGGGGCAAATGAGTGCCGGGATTGATGCAGGCTTAAGTGCAGCCACAACCTGTTTTGCCATTGACGAGGCCGTAGCAACGGGCCAGGTGGTGGACCTCGCTGATTATTGGCGCAGAGTAGATATGTCTCCCTCCTAACAGGGGGTTGTTCGATATTGGATGTCAGTTTTTAATATTCAGGACATCCACTTTTAGAAGCTCATCATAATGAAAAGAATCCTATTTACTGCGCTATTGCTGATTGGTAGTTCCGCCTTTGCTGTCAATATGGGGTCGATTGTAAAAGCCCAGATCGTTTTGGGGCAGGTCACTCAGGTCGTTGATAAATATAAAGAAATTCAAGGGCTGTTAGATAGCGGTGCCATTACATTAGATTACGAAGAGCCAATTGAGGGTAATACTGGGAAATTTTTACTCCCTTTTGATGGTGGTGGTAATCCAACCCCCTGGGCAGACAAGGCTTTGAATGCCCAGATTGGGGCATTGGCGGCGGAGAAGGCCACGGATACTGCCATCAGTGCAGCAGTCTCTAAGGTACCATTTGGTGGTTTTATGGCCGGCGCGGCAAAGGATAAAGCAAAAGGAGCCGGCGCGATTGTGGCAATCGGCGGCTGGGACTATATCAAAGAGACGTCGAGCCTTTCCTTTGATCGCCTGGATGACTATTCAATCTATATGCACCAGGAGTTTAACGGCCTTCCTGGTTATGAAAAGGCCCTTGCAGCTGCGATGGCGGTGTATCCGAAACTAGAGAAATCCCACAAACGGTACATTGATAAGGCATACCAAAAGGCCAGGAAACAGGCGCGAGCTTTGAATAGAGATTAGTTCCTGGGCTATTTCGAAGGTCTTAGCTTGAAAGTCATATGTTGAAAGTCATATGTTGAAAGTCATATGTTGAAAGCTATATGTTAAAAGCTATATGTTGAAAGCTATATGTTGAAAGCTATGCCAGAGAAATCTCTCTGGCATCTCTCATAAGTTGGTTCAATGGGTGATCGTTGGGTGCTGTCAGGTGTAACCACAGCCGCTCGATAAGGCGGTAAGCGAACTGACAAATTTCAATTTCCTGCTTTGAAGGTGCCTGGTGATAGTCTGATCTCAGGTCATCTACCTGTGCAGAACTCAGGTGGTGGGTTTCGCACAACACCGCAAAGTCATATGCAATTGGCCCCTGTCGGGCATATTCCCAGTCAATAAATTGTGCGGTCTCTGTGTCGAGGGGCTGCAGGATGTTGTTTGGATTCAGGTCTATATGGCAGACCCCATAAGGTAGTGACAACCAATCAAATCTATCCAGTATGACCAGGTGCTCAGCGAATGCGGGCACTGCATCCGGCGCGAGCTTTAAATAGTCGCGGATCGTTTCTACCGGTGTCCAGAGGGTTTTTCTTTTTAACGCAGCAGGTACTGGAACCTGATGGAGTGCGTGTAGCGTTTTGGCGATTGAGCTGGTGGTCACCTCCGCTGAGCTGTTGGTAAACTCGATCACAAGATAGTCTTCGCGCCAGAGTTTTAATTCCGGCGCAATACCCAGACCTGCAATGGTTTCCAGGATGAGTTTTTCTATCTGTCGATCTACCCCTAGCAACCGCGAGTCTGCATTAAGCCGAAGTACCACCTCACCTTGCTCGAGTGTTATTTTAAAACTCTGATTACCGGTTCCCGATAGTGATTCGATTTTGGTCGCGGTGACACCCATGAGCGATTGATATTCCGCCAGGGCAGATCTCAGCCGATCATTTGCCGCGAACTGTTTTGTTAGCTTTGTTTGGAAAATCGACGGCTCCATGTCAGATATCCGAAAACCACAATAATTAAATAGGCGGCAAACAGCGTCGCCGTGAAATACAACTCCCGATCAATATAGAGATAGATTGACAGGCCGTCGATCACAAACCAGTAGATCCAGTTTTCGAGGACCTTTTTCGCGACCATATAGGTTGTGACAATGGCACCCCAGGTGGTAAATGAGTCGAGGTAGGGAAAGCTTGCGTCCGTATAGGTTGAGAGCAGGTAACCCGAGGTGCCACTGACGACCACAATTGCCGCAATTACCTGGAGGTGGCGAACCAACATCCAGCTTGAGATAGGTAGGGAACCATCATCTGTATGGCCCTTTTGCCACTGGAACCAGCCGTAAATCGCCATGCCAAGATAGTAGATTTGTAGCGCCGACTCCATATAGAGGTTCACGTCCCAGAATATGACAAGAAAAATTCCAGTGGAAATAAACGCGGCGTACCAGCAGAGGATGTTCTCTCGCATCGCGAGTACCAGGTAGGCAATACCCAGTACTACAGCCGCGATTTCCCACCAGGAATTTTGTAGGGCCTGGGTAATTGTGACCCCAAGCAGATCAGCCATCAGCGAGGCCTTGCAAATCATCAAGGAGAAACTTCACGACAAAAATACCCTTGCCATGGGATTCCCAACTGCGGCGAATTTCTATTTTAAGCATATCCATAACTTGTTCGTAGTCACCAAACAGCTGGGTAGCAAGGTCGTTGCGTTTCACAACAATGCCGTCGTAACCAGAAACCCGGTCGATGAATTCTTTAATGGCGGGTATGTAATCATCGGCCAGGGGATACAGGCTCATATCAACCGATACTTTCATTGATTGTGTCGAGTTGTTCATCAAGCGCCTCCAATTCGAAATTCAGTTGTAATGCCGATGACCCGTGGTTCGCCAAACTGGACATAGGGTTCGGTTTGATAGCCGTTTCTTGGGTCATTGCCAAAACTACCAAATCCTCGAACCGTATAATCACGGTCACCCAGGTTTCGTCCCCACAGGTTGATAGAGTAGCGAGACGTCCCATAGGTTAGGTTGGCATTGACCAGGTTTTGGTCTTTGCTTTTAAGGCTATGTCGATCGGAAAAGTAGAAATCATCCTTACCTAAAAACGACAGATTGGCCCGCCACGGGCCTTCTTGCCAGTGGAGTCCAACTTGATAGCTACTGCCGGGAGCTTGGGCCTGATCTCGACCGGATAGGTCATCTCCAAACTCGTTGATGAATTTATCAAACTCAGCATCGAGAACAGCAATCGATGCGTCAACGGAAAAGCGGTCGGAGATAAGCCATAAAGCGCTGGCCTCTATGCCTCTGTTGGTGCCTTCAGCAGCATTGCCAAGAAAGTCGACAAACTCAGTACTACCATCGGGACGAGGTCGGACAAAAGAACTTTTGACCTGTTGATCTCGACGTTGATCAAAGAAGATTGCGCCCGTCAGAGATAGTCGGTTGTCGAGTAGTCGCGACTTTATGCCAAGCTCCCATTCGATCAAAGTTTCTGAATCAAACTCCCGCAGGTTCGTAGGTAACGTGCCGTCGGTGTTGAAGCCACCGGCTTTGTAGCCCCGGGCTAAACTCAAGTAAGTCATCGTGCCCTGCGCTAATTCATATTTTAGTGCGAGACGACCACCCCAAAGGGATTCCGAAGGTGAGACTTCAAAACCATCAGAATTGTCGTAGTCGGTACTTCGTCGTTCCCAACGTGCGCCCCAGGCAAAATCCCAGCGTTCTGAAAGTTCAGAATCAAGTTGGAAGAACAGGGCGCTCGTTTCAAAGTTGTAGTTGCTACTGAACGGCCCAGCTAAAAATGTGTAATTTCGTGTTAGGTCTTCTCTTTGCTCTAACAAGTACACTCCAACCAGCCAATCCGTTGTGTCACCCAACAAGCGGCTTGATTCATTGGATATCAGGCGTGCTTCGACACTACTAATGGACTTGTCACGCAGGTATTGATCAAAGGAGGTGTAGCCAATAGGGTCAAAACCAGTGAAGGTCCAATCTTCGTCATAGCTATATTCGAGTTCAGAATCTGAAACCGACGCCAACAAGGTTACAGTGGCGGAAGAAAATTCTTTTGTGCCTTCTAGCGACAGAGAATTAGATTCTTGACTATCTTTACCGGGCTCATCAGAGAAAGTGCTACGAACATTGTCCAGTGAGAACACGTCATAGCCGTTATCAACGTCTACCACGGACGCACTCGCAACAATGTCCCAACCAACAATATCGTTAGTGGCTAACTTTATCCGGGCAGTGAGCTCATCCCGTGCATTATTGTCATCAGAATTCAAAAAAGCATTTTCGTAGAATCCGTCGGATTCATGTTTTTCTATTGCAATGCGAATTGCACTGTTGTCGCTGAGTGGTTGATTGGCGACGATGCCGAGGCTGCGGTGATCGTATTCGCCCGCAGACAGATTAATATCTAGAGTCTGGTCCTGGGTTGGATCGTTGGTTTTGACGTATATCAAGCCCGCCAGGGCATTGGCGCCATAACGGGTTCCCTGGGGGCCGCGAAAAATCTCAACTTGAGATACGTCCATCAGGGTTCCGACAGATCCCGCGCCACTAAAGTCCACATTGTCGACGATAAACCCAACGGAAGGGTTAAGGGGTGAGGAAAATTGGCTGCGCTCTCCGATACCGCGGATTTGAAAGAACCTGGCGCGAGAAGTTCCACCGGCGGAATTCACATTAGGGAGTGAAGATACCAATTCGTCGAAGTGTCGAGCACCGGATTGTTTGATCGTATCTGCATCCACAATGGATAAGCTGGTCGCAAGAGATTCTGCCTCGTTGCCGCGGAAGTCGGCGACAACTTTGACTTCTTCTATCTCACTTATAGCGAGGCCTGGTAGGGGTATTAAGCATAAAGCTAGTAACAAAGTACTGCTGGTGCTTTTAGTGCGTATGGTCATGAGTCTCTCCTTTGGGCGGGCATCAATCCCGACCTATGATTAAAAGAGACCCGGTTTGGACGAAGCAAAAGAGAGTTATCCTTTTCCTACGCCGGTATTAACCGGATCAGGTTCTAGGGTTTTCTGCAGTTGCAGAATCTCAGGTTTTCACCACCCCTAAGGAACGGTCAGGATTATGGAGTAGAACGGAACAAACTGGAAGTCATGAAGTGGTTGGCAGGGCAAAAGATCTGGTGAGGCGCATAAACATGATCAGAGCCATGACAGTTAGGAAGGCAGCAAGTAGAAAGGATGCTCCGGGAAAGTAGATAACCGCCCCGTTGCTAGTAAAGTAGCCAAAGGTTTGGGTCATGATCATTGGACTAATGATTGCAGTGAGACTCATGACACTCGAAATACCGCCCTGCAGTTCACCCTGCCGGTCGGCGCTGATTTGACTTGATGCAATCCCTTGCATCGCGGGATTCGAAAATCCCCCCAGGGCACCAAAGGTCAACGCAACATAGACCAGCCAAACCTGATCGGCGAAGGCGTAGCCGACAAAAGCCAGGATGATAAACCCAAAGCCGATGATGCCAGCCATTCGCAGGCCAGTTTTGGGCAGTACCCAGCGGATGAGAAAGCCCTGCACGAGCACCATACCAATGCCCACGTAACCGAGGGAGTAACCAATTTCTTTCGGAGACCAGTCAAACTTTTCGATGGCCCAAAAGCTCCAGGTGGCCGGAAGGACATGGTGCCCGAGGCTGGAGAGAAACATTACTGCAACAATACCAAAAACCATGGGGAAGGCGCGCAAATGCATTAGGGTACCAACCGGGTTAGCGCGTTTGAGATCAAGGGCCCGGCGGTTCTCGACCCCAAGAGACTCTTTCAAAACAAAATAGCCGAAGGCCATATTGGCAAAAGAAATTGCCGCGGCGGCCATAAACGGCATGCGGGTACCAAATTCTCCGAGGAAGCCTCCGATTACGGGTCCAATGACAAATCCCATGCCGAAGGCTGCGCCGATTAAACCGAATCTTGTCGCACGCTCCTCGGGCGGTGTGATGTCTGCGATATAGGCGTTACAGGTACTCATGCTGGAAGCGCCCAACCCAGATATGATTCTGCCGATAAATAGCAATACCAGGGTTTCAGCAAAACCCATGATCAGATAGTTGATCCCTGCGACAAACAATGAAACCAGTAGGATTGGCCGACGCCCAAATCGATCTGACAAATTGCCGACCAGGGGCGAAAACAGAAACTGCATAATGGCAAAAACAAACATTAGCCAGCCGCCGTACTGGACGTTGGCTGACAGCGGCTCACCGGTAATTTCCATAAGCAGACCGGGCAGGACAGGCATAATAATGCCGAAGCCAATACTATCCATCAAAGACGTGAGCGCGATAAAAACCAGTGCGTAGCGATTCACGATTTAAGTTGCCTCTCAAACATTGCAAATAGCCGTTCGTAGTGTCGTTCCGCAGAATTCTTGTGGTATTTACCGGCCCGATCGGGAAAGACAAAACCGTGTTCTGTGCCGGGATACCATTCGACCCTGGCGTTGACCTTTTGCTCATTTAGGTAGGCTTCAAGCTGATTGATCATCTCAGGTGGTGCCCAATCATCGGTTTCCGCGCAGCCGATGTAGAACTCGCCGTCAATCTTTGCCGCGTCCAGGTGCGGAGAGTCCAGGGCTTCGGTAAACAGGCGGACCCCGTGCAGGGAAGCACCGGCTTTAATTCTGGAACTGAGCTGGGCGGTGGCAGCAAAAGCAAATGGCCCGCTCATGCAGTAGCCCACTGTGCCCGCTGGTCCATCGCTGGCATCGGGCTGGGTCTGCGCCCAATCTAATAACACCTGACAGTCCTCAACAACCATGTGATTGGTGAGGCTATTCATATGTTCAACCATAATTTCCCGGGAACCCATGACAAAGTCCCGACTTTTTCGATAGTAAAGATTGGGCAGAATCACAAAATAGCCTGCCGTTCCAAGCCGCCGCGCCATATCATGGAGTTCTTCGCGCTTACCCGGTGCATCCATCAAAAACAGGATGATGGGGAAGGGGCCGCCTTCTTCTGGGTAGGTAATAAATGTATTCATCGCGCCATCTTTGGTGCTGATATCGAGCTCTGCTTCTTTCATGGTATTTCTGCCGCGAATAGTTGCTCGATAATGCCAGAATATGCCGGTCAATCGTGGAAAAAAAATCTATTTCCGGTAGCATTGCGATTCCTAAATTGCAGCACCGGAAGGACAATATGGCAGACAAAATCACAGCGGGTCATCTCGAAATCGAAAAGGTGCTCTTTGATCTGGTCGCTGACGAAATTGCCCCGGGCACTGGGGTGGACGTCGATACCTTCTGGCAAGGTTTTGAGAAGATCCTTGGGGAAATGATTCCGCGTAATAAGTCGCTGCTGGCGGTGCGAGATGACTTTCAACAACAGATTGATGCCTGGCATACCGCTCGCGCGGGCAAACCACATAATGCAGATGAGTATGAAGCGTTTCTGAAGGAAATTGGCTATCTGCTACCTGAAGGCCCTGATTTTGAGATCGAAACCGAGAACGTGGATATTGAGGTTGCCAAGATGGCTGGCCCCCAGTTGGTGGTTCCTGTGATGAACGCCCGGTTTGCATTAAATGCAGCGAATGCCCGTTGGAGTGGATTATACAATGCCTTGTACGGGAACGCGGGCACCCACGACACCATCCCGGAGTCCGAAGGGGCGGAGAAGGGCAGCAGCTACAATCCGGGCCGCGGCGCGAAGGTGATTGAATATGCCCAGGGTTTTCTTAGTGAACATTTTCCATTAGCCCAGGGTCACTACAGCGACGTTACGGGCTACGAGATTACATCAAACGCACTTGTCATCCGGCAGGGTGAAGCTCAAACAACTTTAAAAGATGCTAGCCAATTTGTTGGCTTTATGGGTGAGGCAAGTAGCCCCTCAGGGATATTGTTGGTCAATAATGGTTTGCACGTCGAGATCCAAATCGATCCAAATGATCCTATTGGCAAAGATGACAGGGCAGGGGTCAAAGATCTGTTGATGGAGTCTGCTGTTTCAACGATCCAAGACTGTGAAGATTCCGTCGCGGCGGTGGACGCAGAAGATAAGGTTGTTGTGTATCGCAACTGGTTGGGTTTGATGCGTGGCAGTCTGGTTGAGGAATTCAAAAAAGGTGATAAAACGGTGCGTCGCGAACTGAATCATGATCGGGTCTATCAGGCTGCAGATGGTTCTGAGGTGACGTTGCATGGCCGGAGTTTGTTGTTGGTGCGAAATGTCGGGCACTTGATGACCACGGATGCGGTGCTGTATCAGGGTGAAGAGATCCCCGAGGGCATTCTTGATGGCATGATCACCAGTTTATGTGCGATTCACGATTTGAAGAGCAAAGGACCGATTCGGAATTCCAGGCAAGGAAGCGTTTATATTGTGAAACCCAAAATGCATGGTCCCGATGAGGTGCAATTTGCTGTGGATTTGTTTGAGAAGGTTGAAGGTGTGTTGGGTTTGCCCAGGAACACCTTGAAGATTGGCATTATGGACGAGGAGCGTCGTACCACGCTTAATTTGAAAGAGTGCATCAGGGCAGCTAAAGAGCGAGTGATTTTTATTAACACTGGATTCCTCGATAGAACTGGCGATGAAATTCACACTAGCATGGAAGCTGGTCCCGTGGTTCGCAAAACCTTGATGAAACAGCAGCCATGGATTGCTGCCTACGAAGATTGGAATGTCGACATAGGCTTGGAGACAGGCCTTCAGGGGCGTGCCCAGATTGGTAAAGGCATGTGGGCCAAGCCAGATGAGATGGCGCAAATGATGGAAGAAAAGATTGCGCATCCTCAGTCTGGCGCTAGTACTGCCTGGGTGCCGTCGCCCACCGCTGCAACCTTGCACGCAATGCACTACCACGTGGTCAGTGTTGCAAGCCAACAGGAAACATTAAAGGCTCGCAGTCGAGCAAGTCTGGATGATTTGCTTACCATTCCAGCGCTTGGTGGTACTAATCTTTCGCAGTCTGAGGTGCAGGAAGAGTTGGATAACAATGCCCAGGGAATATTAGGTTATGTTGTTCGGTGGATCGATCAGGGTGTTGGCTGTTCCAAAGTACCTGATATCCACGATGTTGGGCTTATGGAGGATCGGGCCACGTTGCGGATTTCTAGCCAGCATATTGCCAATTGGCTGCGTCATGGATTGTGTTCCGATGCTCAAGTCATGGAAACTTTGAAACGCATGGCAGCGGTGGTGGATAGGCAAAATGAGGGTGATGCGGAGTATCGCAATATGGCACCTGAGTTTGAGAAAAGCGTTGCCTTTCAAGCTGCCTGCGATTTGATCTTTAACGGCAAAGAGCAGCCTAACGGATATACTGAGCCTGTGTTGCACGCCCGAAGAAAAGAAGCCAAGCTGGTTTATTCCAACCGATAGGTCCCAGATCACCTACATCTAGTGTCTAAGTGCCATTAAAGACACTAGATGGTGAATTGGCACGCTCAACCCAATAAATTTTCTATAACGTATTTTCTATAAAACATACGGAACTTCTGTTAGGTTAATATTTGCGCACTTAACGACCTGACCCCTGCCGCCAATGTCTGACCTGCAGAACAAGAAAATTCTGATTATAGAAGACGAAGCTCTGGTTGCTAGAGAACTAAAGAGCCGCCTGATTCAAATGGGCTGTGAGGTTGTGGGTATCGCCTACGGCAGCGAAGGCATTGAGCTTGCTAAAAGAACCCAACCCGATCTGTTACTGACAGATATCCATCTAAAGGATGGTGAAGACGGCATCGAAATGGCCAGGACAATTCAGGCTGAAAGAGATGTACCCGTCGTATTTCTAACGGCCTACTCCGACGAGGCAACGGTTTCCCGAGCCAAAGAGGTAGCTCCTTACGGATATATTATAAAGCCCGTTGATAATCGCGAACTTCAGATTGCAATTGATATGGCGCTGTACAAATTCAATATCGAACGCGAATTGAAAGAAACCCAACAGCTATTGCAAACAGCGCTTACCTGTATCGGCAGCGCTCTGGTTTTTGTCAATGAAAATGGCTTTGTGACGGACCTGAATGCTGACGCAGAGGGAATGCTCGGCAAATCACGGCGTCTTGTGCGGGGCGAGCCCTGGTCGGATTTGTTCAACTTAATCGGCGCATCGATAGAAAACAAAATTAATGCTGCACTAAGCAGTAACGAAGTTGTGAAACTTGCTCCCTTTATTAATCATGCGGAGGGTGCAGTGCCTTGTTTGCTTGATGGGATTGTCGGTCCTATGGAGCAGGGGGGTGTATTAATATTAAGGGCCCTTTCTGAAATATCTGACCCTATTGAGGCGATGCCCACCACCGGCGAACTGATGGATCGTGTTGGCTCTGAACGATTAACGCCTAGTGAGTCATCTATGTGTCAGTTGTTGATTGCCCGTCAGCCCAGTGCAAACCGGGAAACGGTAGAAGAAATGTCGATACTACTCAATCAACAACTTCGTTCGACTGACCTTGTCAGTACTTATGCATCCAGTCATCTTTCGGTGAGTATGCCCTACACCTCGGTGAATGAAGGCAGACTGATTGCCAATTCATTGTTACGCAAGTTGAAATCCCATTTCCCCTCCGAACACGGGGAGTTTTGTATCGGGATGTCATTTAGTTCACCCGGCGATCAACAACCCTTTGAGCTATTTAGGCGTGCAAGCTGGGGGCTCAAGGTGGCACAGGATTCTGGCGGGGGGCGAGTCATCACCTGGAATGACGAAATTGATATGCCGGATGCGACAAATCAGGATCAGAAGCAGCGCGAATATCATAATTTGGTTTTGTTGTGGAATATTTTGAATGTGGTTTCCAATACGGGTGATATGGATGACGCCAATCGTAAGCTTTGCAGTCACCTACAGCGTTCGTTAGGCATGAAAATTACCGGCATTCTTCAGTACAAAGGTGATGCTGTAATTGCCATTGCCGGTGCCTCCGAAGCTGACATCGATGAATTTGTCATCGGTGATTTTGGTTTAAGCCAGGCTGATTTTGATCTAATTAAGAGTTTAATGACCTCCAATTCCCATAGTCAGGGGAGCGGCAACAAATATTTCTGTAAATTAAATGGTGAACTACTGGTGGTCTTGTCCGGTGATAAGCCAATGGATCCAGCGGATATAGAGTTCCTCAAAACACTCCTTGCCTACTATGCCGCCGGCCTCAACCGTTTTGAAATGCCGGAGCGGCTACCCGATGTGATCAGCCGTGGCGAGCTTCTTTTTGCATCGCCACGAATGAATAGTTTGATGGAGACGGTTCAGCTAGTGGCTGAAACCGATGCAACGGTACTGATTACCGGTGAATCCGGGACCGGCAAAGAAATGCTGGCGAGAAAAATTCACGAGAGTAGTAGTCGAGGCGATCTACCTTTTATTATTGTTGATTGCGGCGCCGTGGTGAGTTCTCTAATCGAAAGTGAATTGTTTGGTCACAAGAAGGGGTCATTCACGGGGGCGGACAAGGACTTTAGTGGCAGATTAAAGGAAGCGGATGGCGGCACGATCCTGCTAGATGAAATTGGTGAGCTACCCCTGGAAACTCAGGTCAAGCTACTCAGGTACGTCCAGGACAAAGAGATTACGCCTGTGGGCGGTGGCCACTATGAGACCGTTAATACGCGAATAATTGCGGCGACCAATAAAGATTTGAAACAGCAGGTGGACTCTGGTCTCTTTCGCGAAGACCTTTTTTATCGGTTGAACGTATTCACCGTTGATGCACCTCCCTTAAGAGAAAGGGGCGATGATGTCATCCTCCTTGCGCAACATTATCTTTCTGTCTATGCGAGCCAATATAACAAACCAATTAACGGCTTCACTGCTGAAGCCCGGCGCGCGCTACTCCAATATGACTGGCCCGGTAACATCCGCGAACTCACCAATGTCGTTAATCGAGCGGTGATTCTGTGCAAGGACTCAACCTTAAGTACCATTCATCTCGGGCTCTTTCCAAGGGCTGAGAATACCGTAGTAGAAGTTGCGCCGAATACGCCGAATCTCTCAAGCTCGATTTCATTATTGGTCAGTCGATGCCTTGAAGAGCTAGAGCTTCAGCCCATCGCCCAGTGGATGGAGGAGGACCTCATCTATTTTGCGTTAGTCAGCAATGCCGAAGTCCTAAATCGAGCTGCGGTGGATTTGGGTATCCCCGAATCGACCTTAAGGCGAAAAGTTCAACGGCTGAAGGACAGTTATGGCTCGTCAGCACCTCAGCGGCCGGATTTTTGGCGTCGCGCCTTCATTGATCTGAGCATCATGTTTGAAGAATACAAGGACCCAGCAGGTTATCTGGACGTCTGTACTCGTTTGCTTATGACCGACCTGGAAAGTCGCGAGTTGGGTCGAAAACAGGCGGCAGCAATGATGGGTGTATCACTTCCCACGTACCGCAGAATGACTGCGGGAACGCCATAAATTCCCCTTAGTGAAAAATATGGCGCATAATAATGGCGGTATATTGACACTTTTATACGCCATATTTTTCACAAGCTCCTATCTAAACCTAATTAGTAGATATAAAACAAAGACATAGGTCCAATTATTGAGCTGGCACGGATTCTGCTCTATTAACTGTCAGCTTTAGAACGTTTCGCGACGGCGTCTGGTCGCTGTTGTGCAATAAATGATGCAGGGGTACACCTGCATCAAAAATAAGAGAGATGGTCAGCCCGGGTAGTGATGTGCTTTGGCTGATTAAAATTGACCACTAGGAGTAACAAATGACGAACTGCATACGAGTTGTGCTGTTAGCCTGTACGTTATGGGCGAGCTATGCCTTGGCAGATGTTGAGTCGGATTTATCCGCGGCAAAACCTCTGCTATCTGATCCACAAACCCAGATCGAGAAGCACTCGGTTATCCCAAGAGAGGCCGTCGCGCGTTACTTGTGGGATGAGAGCAATGAAGCACCGCAACCGGGGGTGGCATCATTTCTCTGGGATGAAGCCGGTCATGAGCCCGACCATGGAACGATGGTGGCGAGCTATTTATGGGATAAAGAGAGTGCACCTGGCCAAACACCCGGGCAAACACCGGAGGCTGAACAACCTGTAGCAGCCTTCCTCTGGGATGGTGAACACAAAAACTCCTCGGCTGATATGGCAAGTTTTCTCTGGCAGGATGATCGAATCAGGTCCGGCGCTGAATACCTACCATTAGGAACGCCACAACAGGGAATTCCCCAGAGTTTTGGTCAATATCTCTGGAATGAAGATGACACTTACCAGCAGGTAGCATCAATTGGCATGCCGGTACTTGAGAAGGTCACTCGAGAATTTATCGTAGTAGCCAATGATTATGCGCAACTCGAGCGCGATCTCCTTAAAATGGATGCCGCGGTGCTAGATCGATTCGAAATGATTCGCTCCATCGGGGTGAGTCTAAATCGAGAGCAGCACGCATCACTCAAAAACAATCGCAATATTATCTCCGTCATGGAAAATCATGAGGTTCAAACTGCAGGTGTTGTCTACTCCGCCAAAGGCGATGCAGTTCTGGACATCAAGCGCCGAAAAGTGAATTGGACCGTACATAATATCGGCAACCGCCCGCTTAATTTTGAAACTCTGGAGCTAAGTTGGCCCGCGGCGAACGGTAGCCTGCGCAGGGTCAAAATTGATGACAGGGTAGTTTTTGACGGAAAATCTAAGCACAACGCCATTGTTGAGCTTGATCGTAGAATTAAGCTAAAGCGTAATAAGTCAGCCACGATTACTCTGGAATTTAGTGAGAAGGCTGAAGCAGGTACGGACAACTACGATCTAGTGTCGCACTTCAAAGAAGGGCTAACCTTAGAATATGCCTTTGAGAATTCCCTTCCTGTTCAGGGCCGTCAAAGGGATACATTTTTCCCCACGTTGATTGATGCAGACATGTTGCATGTCCAGGGCATTACGGGCAAAGACGTTGGTGTTGCCATTATTGATACCGGTAGTTGGAGCCGTAAAAACATTTCCCAGGGCACCGCCCGCCAACCACGGGTAAAAGCCTATTACGATGCGATTGAAAACCGTACCGATCTTCCTATGCGGGACGAAAATGGTCACGGCACCCACATTGCCAGCGTGCTGGCCAGCTCCAGAGAAACTCTGGATATCAATGGCAATCGACCCGGTAGTTATCACGGCATAGCACCGGATGCGAACCTCATTATTGTCAGAGCGTTTGATGAAGATGGTCGAGGTTCCTATATGAATGTTATCCGTGCAATTGCTTACGTGATTGCCCACAAACAAGAGCACAATATTCGTGTTCTGAATCTTTCTTTTGGTGCAACCCCCATGAGCCACTATTGGCAGGATCCGCTGAACCTAGCAGTGATGGCTGCATGGCGTGCGGGTATTGTTGTAGTTGTCTCTTCCGGTAACAACGGTCCAGATCCGATGACTGTGGGTGTACCCGGAAACGTCCCATATGTACTAACGGTCGGTGCCATGACCGATGCTTATACTCCGGAAAATCCAACGGATGATTACCTGGCTACATTTTCTTCAGCCGGACCTACTCTAGAAGGTCACGTAAAGCCTGAAGTGACTGCACCGGGCGGACACATGATGGGTCAAATGGGCAAGCGCACCACAATCGCCAACGAGCACCCTGAGTTTCATGATGGTTACTCATATTTTCTGATGTCAGGCACTTCCCAGGCGTCTGCGGTTGCTAGTGGTGTGGCTGCTTTGATGATTCAGAACAATCCAGAGCTTAGTGCGGACGATGTGAAATGTCGTTTAATGGCGTCTGCTCGAGCAGCAACTAATCCCGATGGCTCATTAGCCTATAGCGTATTCCAGCAGGGTACAGGTTTGATTAATGCCTTTGATGCGGTCTACAGCACGGCGAGTGGTTGTGTAAATCAGGGTCTGGATATTGATAAAGATCTAGCAGGAGCGGAACACTATGGTGGTCCAGCAAACCGAACTGAAGATGGTAGTTTTTATCTCAGTACAACCGAAGGCTATATTTGGAATCTAGGAGAGTTCAATAATCAGGGCTATATCTGGAACTTGAACGATGTTTCTAATGCTGGATATATCTGGAATTTGGGCTACATCTGGAACCTTGGATCCCTCGAGCAAAACGGTTACATCTGGAATCTGAGCGATTTTGAAAGCAATGGTTACATTTGGAATCTCGCAGAACTTGAACAGAACGGCTACATCTGGAATCTATCTGAGCTAGAGAATCAGGGATATATCTGGAATCTGGCCGGTGGTAGCAATGATGGTTACATCTGGAATCTAGCGGATGCGGCCAATGAAGGTTATATCTGGAATCTGAATAATTCAGAGTCGGAAGGCTACATCTGGAACCTCGGCAATATTGAAGGTGCTTCGATGGTCTGGAATATGGCCTTTACCGAAAGCGATGGCTACATCTGGAATCTCGGTTATATCTGGAATCTGGGTGATGCTGAAAACCAGGGTTACATCTGGAATTTGGGTAGCGGTGATAGTCAAGGTTACATCTGGAATTTGAATGATCCAGAAAGCCTCGGTTATATCTGGAATCTGAATGACCCAACCAGCGCGGGCTACATCTGGAATTTGGCTAACGCAGAAAGCGCAGGCTACATCTGGAACCTGAATGACCCTGAGAATAATGGCTACATTTGGAATCTTTCGGATCCAAGCAGTGAGGGTTATATCTGGAATTTGGCCGAGGCGAATGGTGAGGGCTACATCTGGAATCTGGCCAGCGCTAATAGCGAAGGTTATATCTGGAACTTATCCGATGCTGCGAGCGAGGGCTATATCTGGAATCTGTCGGACGCTTCAAGTGAGGGTTACATTTGGAACCTATCCGATGCAGAAAATAATGGTTACATTTGGAACCTGGCGGATGCGACCAATGAGGGCTACATCTGGAATCTCGCCAACCCTGAAAGCGCGGGTTATATCTGGAATCTGGCTAGTGCAGAGGGCGAAGGTTACATCTGGAATCTCTCGAACATGAGCGTCAATAAGTGGGTTTCACAGGAATAGCTTGTGACAAATAGCCCCCACCAGAATTGTCAGTCAATTGACCCATTCCTTCGGGGGTGGGTGCATTGTCTGGCATTTGCGATTTCGGCATGGTTGCTTGTTGTGACAATGCCTGTGATTGCAGAATCAAGGTTGGCTGATCAAAGGAATGTGATTTTTGATCGGTTAACCACTGGTGATGGTTTATCTCATGCAGCGGTAACTGCAATTACCCAGGATCGTTTTGGTTTTATCTGGATTGGCACACAGGAAGGACTAAATCGGTTTGACGGTTACAAGTTCGAAACCTTCTACCATCTTGATGATCAACCCAATTCGATTTCACACCATTCAGTTTGGAGCATTTTAAGTGACAGAAATGGCGAGGTCTGGATCGGCACCGATGCCGGTTTAAACCGCTTTAATCCCGCTGACAAAAGTTTTGAAGCCTTCTTCCTTAATGAAGCGCCAGCCGGAAGAAAGAACAGTGTCTACACATTGTTTGAGGACAGCCGGGATACGCTGTGGATTGGTACAAGTACGGGCTTATCAGCGCGCTACGCCGATGGCCGGTTCCAGCACTACCATCAGGAGAACGGCATTGGGCGACGTAGTGTGCGGCGGATATTCGAGGATAGTCGCGGCATAGTCTGGGTCGGTACTGAAGAAGACGGACTTTATCGTCTGGATCAAGCTAGCGATGCTTTTAATCGCGTGAATGACATTGAGCTTCAAGATCAGTATGTCCGTGACATCATGGAAGATGCAGACGGTAACCTGTGGGTCTCAACGACCAATGGTGGCATTACTGTGTATCGTCCCGGTGGCGGAACCGTTGATGCTTTTTCATTCGATAAAAATGACGACAATAGTCTTGCTGCAAATCGTGTTCGTAGCATGTTGCTCGATGCCAATGGCGACATATGGGTAGGCAGTGATGCAGGACTGAACCTCTATGACGCGGCGACAAAAAGTTTTACCCGGTACCGAAATGATCAAACGGATGTTCATAGTCTCGGCGACGACACGGTTATCGAATTGTTTCAGGACGAAGGTGGTGTCATTTGGGTTGGCACATTTAACGGCGTTAGCAAATTTAATGCTAAAACCAATTCGTTCCCCAGGTTCAGTCAGGACAGCTCCCGGGGCGGGCTTGCAAGTAATGCCATCGCCTCCTTCGCCGAAGGGAAACTGAATGACGTTTGGATAGGAACATTTAATGGGCTTAACAAATGGGATGCAACGGCGGGGAAGTTTGTGCATCTACCCGCAAAGGACATGGGCCTGACAGACAATAAGATTATGTCCCTGGATGTACACGAGGATGTGTTGTGGGTTGGCACCATGATTGGCGGCATCAATCTGCTTAAAGGCGATCAGCTATTTTCTATCATGCAACACGATCCTAATGACCCAATGTCGGTCAGCTCCAATGCCATCAGTAAAATCTATACCGATAGTCGGGGCGACATTTGGATCACAACCTATGGGGGCGGCGTTAATCGGTATCTGGGTGACGGCAGATTTGAAAGATTCCCCAATGGATCAGAAGGCGAACAATTTTCTGAGTTGAAAACCCTCGACATTGTCGAAGCCGAGGATGGTCGAATGTGGGTAGCAACCGACGGTGGTGGCATTGTTGTACTTGACCCCGAAACGGGCGCTACAGAAATTCTGCGGCATGATCCGCAGGACGATAGTTCACTATCGAGTGACAATGTTATTTCATTATTGAACGAAGACAACGTGATCTGGGTTGGCACTCGAGATCGAGGCATGAATCGATTTAACAGTCGGACTAATTCATTTAAGCGGTACACCCGCTCAGCGGGCCTCGCAAGCGATCTGGTTTATGGGATGCTGGCAGATGAGCAGGGCAAAATTTGGATTAGTGGTGGTAAAGGGTTGTCGGTTTTAGATCCCACCACCGGTAGAGTCCAGGTTTATGACTCGACCCACGGTTTACAAAGTGATGATTTTAACAGCGGCGCCTTCTTAGAGCTTTCTGATGGAACCTTTTTATTCGGAGGAAATAACGGCTTTAATGCCTTTGACCCAGGCCTCATTCGCGGTAACAGCTATGTGCCTCCCGTGAGGATTACGCAGTTTTCCAAGTTTAACCAACCAGTGCCTCTAGCGGTGCCTGTATACCGAAGTAGCTCAATCGAACTTAACCACAATGACTCAGTCATTGGTTTTGAATTTGCGGTCATGGATTTTACCGCGCCCCATAAGAATCGTTTCCGATACAAGTTAGAGGGATTTAACCAGAACTGGATTGAGGCAAACGATTCACATCAGGTGACCTACACTAATCTGGATGCTGGACAGTATCAGTTCCTCCTGCAGGGCTCGAACAATGATGGTATTTGGAATCGGGCTGGCACGTCCATTCAATTAGAAGTTAATCCACCCATCTGGGCAACCTGGTGGGCATACGTGATTTATCTGGTTGTTGTTGTGATCTTGCTTTACCAGGGTTTAAAAGCAAACGAAGCACGGCTGCGGCGTGAGGCGGAAAAACGTTATAGCGACCGATTACAGCTTTATATTGAGTCGTTAGAAGAAGCAACGGATTGTGTGCTCATCGCTGACGCAAACAAAAACTTGATGTACTCCAATAACGCTATCGAAAACATTTTGGGATTGTCGCCTACCCATGCTGTGGGCCGGTCGATCATGTCCCTCCTGTTTTCAGACCCGGCTGATGCAAGTCTTGCCCGGGTAGGTTTACGACAAAATGGACGTTGGCATGGTGAGGTTAAATCCCGCCGTGGTACCGAACAGGTGACAACGGAGATTACCATTGCCGCAGTGCATGATGATAATGACAACGAGACTGCTTTTGTCAGCATTGCTCGAGACGTAACGGATCGCAAAAAGGTGGAGTCAGAACTAGAAGGCCACCGAATGAATTTGCAGGCCCTGGTTGATGAACGCACCACCGCATTGAAATACGAGATTTCTGAGAACAAGGCGGTACAACGTGAGCTCGCCAATTCCCTTAAAGAAAAGGAATTGTTGCTGAAAGAAGTGCATCACAGGGTTAAGAACAATATGCAGGTCATCTCTAGTCTGTTGAATATCCAGGCAGAGACAGTTGCTGATGAAGTATTTACTGAGCTGCTGGGTGAAAGCCAACAACGCATTAAGTCGATGGCCCTCATTCACGAGAACCTATACCAGTCGGACAATCTGCTGGAGATTGATTTCGAAGATTACATCAACATGTTGGCCAACAGTTTGCATCGTTTCTACTCGGTTCCCGGCGTGATTGTTTCCCTGGATATCCAGGTGGACAACGTGGCCCTCGACATCGAGACAGCGGTGCCCTGTGGATTAATCATCAATGAATTGATTTCTAATTCTTTAAAACACGCATTTAAGGGTTTAGAGGGAAATGGACTTGATGGGAGAGGGCAAATATACGTCCGCTTCCGCAGTGTTGGTTGTCAGTATGTGCTGGAAATCGGTGATAACGGCAAAGGTTTGCCCGGTGATTTCTCCGTGGATTCCACCACGTCAATGGGCATGGAAATTGTGTCGATTCTCACTCAACAAATCGATGGTTGCCTAAATTTTGAAAGTAAGGAAGGAGCTCACTTTGAGATTGCCTTCCCAAGGAAAGAGAAGCATGACCAAGTCGCTGTTAGTCGTTGAAGACGAGGTACTCGTCGCCCGCGACATTAAGTCGCGGCTTACCCGCATGGGTTACGAAGTATTAGGTACCGCTAGTAAAGGATCAGAGGCAATTGAGAAGGCGTTAACATTGCGCCCCGATCTGGTCCTAATGGACATTCATCTGCAGGATGACATTGATGGGATCGAAGCTGCCATCACGATTAGGCAAAGCTACGATGTCCCGGTGATCTTTTGTACTGCTTACTCCAATGAAGAAACTCTGGCCCGAGCAAAGGTCAGTACTCCTTATGGTTATGTTCTAAAGCCGTTCGATAATCGTGAGTTAGAAATTAATATTGAAATTGCGTTCTACAAGCATCGGGTAGAGAAAGATCTCTCCAATACCAGACGGCGCTTGGATGCAACGCTAACCAGTATCAGTGATGGCGTTATTGTGACGGATCTAAAAGGAAAGATTTGTCTGTTTAATCCTATGGCTGAGAAAATCACGGGCTGGGGTCGCGCAAATGCCGAACTTGCCAGCCTTTCACGGGTCATGCCGCTTCGACCTTTTGAGGAAGCTGGCGAGCAATTTGATACTGGTGTGTTGTCACCGGGTTCTGTTGTGGTGAATCTTAGGCAGCGCCTTCTCCGGGCTAATCAAGATCAACTACCTATCGAAATTTCTGCAAACGTTATTCAAAGCGCAGGTGATGAACTAGTGGTCATCACCTTTCGCGACATCACACGACAAATATCGTTTGAAGAAAAGATCCGCCAAAGTGCGTTTTTCGATGACCTGACAGGCCTGGCAAATCGATCTCTATTTATAGATCGACTGGAAAGGGCAATCACTCGCCGTGAGCGGGGTGCTAGAGATCATTTTGCTGTTGTGTTCGTTGATCTAGACGGATTTAGTACGATTAACGAAGGGCTCGGTCACCATCATGGAGATCGATTGCTAAAGGTGGTGGGAACCAGAATTGAACAGACCGTTCGACCAGACGACACTGTTGCAAGGTTTGGTTCCGACATTTTTGCTGTGTTGCTCGACCCGGTAGATTCTGCGGCAGGCGCAATTGAAGCTTGCCAGAGAATTCAAAAGGTTATTGCGACTCCCATTGATCTCGGTGATGAAGTTGTCGATTTTTCAGCAAGCTGCGGTATTGTTTTACACAGAGCGGGCTCAAAGGCGACAGAACTGATGCGAGATGCCGATACAGCCTTGCATCGAGCAAAAGCCGATGCAAAAGGTGCACATATCATCTTCGACGATGAAATGTATAAAAATGCTCTTGGCTTTATCAAGCGCAAGAGTTCAATGCAGCAGGCACTGACCGATGGTGTGTTTGAGGTTTACTATCAACCTATTGTTGACGTACAAACCGAAAGACTGGTGAGTATGGAAGCTCTGGTTCGGTGGCCCCATCCAACAGAAGGTCTAGTATCACCTGCAGAATTTATTCCCATCGCGGAGCGAACAGGTCTGATTCTGCCCCTTGGTGAATATGTATTGCGGTCGGTCTGCCAACAGATTAGTTGTTGGAACAAGCTCGGCATAGGCGGTTTCCGGGTGGCAGTAAATTTGTCCGCGAGACAATTCGAGAACAATGTTCCCGATATGGTTGGAGGGATTATTCGAGAAACAGGTATTTCGCCGGAATCCCTCGCGTTAGAAATTACCGAGGGTATCGCCATGAAGAATGTTGAGCAGAACATTCGGATGCTTAAAGAATTACGCGCGCTCGGCTTAAGTATTAGCATTGATGATTTTGGTACAGGCTACTCTTCGCTGGCTTATCTCAAACGTTTTCCCCTCAATACGCTTAAAATTGACCGTTCTTTTATTCAGGACATCACCAATAATACCGATGATCAGGAAATTACCCGGGCGATTATTGCTATGGGGCAGAACCTGGGATTAAAAGTGCTTGCGGAGGGCGTCGAGACCGAAGAACAAGTTTCGATTCTGAAACAAAGCGGCTGCGACTACATTCAAGGCTATTATTACAGTCGACCGCTGCCGGCGGTGCAATTAGTGTCCTACCTGAAAAAAGAGACCCAATGCACCGTTGAACCGAGACTTGAAAACATTCCTGATCACGCCTAACAGGTCTCGAGTGCATAGTGGTTCAACCCTAGGAATCTGCATCTCACTAATGCAGCTACCCGGTCAGGCGACGCTATTTTGTGGCGCTATTTTGTGGCGCTATCTTTTTTGTGACGCAATTCAGCTGCTATCGGCCTATTGTTTGCGCGCAGAACAGGCTGTTGGGCTAGCCATGGATCCGCTTGAACTCGCTTCTTTAGTGGAGCGGATGAATTTGATTGAGTTAACTGATCCATTTTTTCTTAAAAGACGCTATTGATTTCGGCCAGCTGTGCCCTAGGCAAAGACCGATAATCCGCCTATATTGACCTCTTAGTACCGTTTTTGAGGCTTGTCGCATCAACATATTACGTCCCATTGTTCTGCTTTTATGGCTTTTTGCTACCCAGGGCATCAACGCAGATGATTTTGAGTCCTACCACCTCCTGACGTTAGCTGAACTTGAAACCCTCGCTGAGCGCAGTCCTGATTCTGTCAGCGTGGAATTTGCCATTGTTCGGAAGCTGGGTCAGAGCGACCAGGCCAGAGCCCTGCAAAGATTAAACGCTATGGATACCTCAACCTGGGACGAATCGTTCTTTTTGATCTCCACGGCTTATCATTGTGAATTTAATATTCGTCAAGGTTTGATGGCGGAGGCCACGCCGTTTTGCGAGAGTTTAGAAAATGAAAATCGAGACACAGGTCAGCTCAGCACAGTAAGTCGTGCGATTGCTTATAACGCCAGGGGATACTATTTCGTTCGACGGGGAAAAGCCGAAGAGGCCCTGGCTGAGTTTGAAGCGGCGATTAAGCTGCCCTTGATGGAGGATCAAGTAGTACTGGTGACGCTGCTCCACAATCGAGGTGTTGCCCTGATGCTTTCCGGGTTAACGGATCTCGCGATACAAGCGTTTGAAATGGCGGATCAAGAAAAATCCGTGTTGGCGTCAGATGAAGTATTGCCAACCATCCTGGCTTACAATTTGGGGTACGTGCAAGCCCAGGCAGGTAAACACGAAGCTGCCCTTAGAAGCTATGCAATTGTGATTCCCTGGTTAACCCAGACCAATCAGTTAACCCGTCAATATATTGCCCATACCCAGGTCGCTTTGTCCTTAAGTGGCGTCGGAAGATACAACGAAGCATTGCTAGAGTTAAAGCCCTGGATAGAGCGCTCTGATATTGCGGTCTCCCCCGACAGTTCCGCTCAGGCGCAGTTAGCGCTTGGCCAAGCCTATCTTGGTTTAGAGCGAGTTGCCGAGGCTGAAGTGGCGCTGTTAAAGGGCATTGAAATAGCGACGAGTCAAGATAACCCCGGTCGTTTGCGTGAGCTGTCATTGGTTTACGGAAAAATGCTACTCGAATATAACGAACCGGCTATTGCGATTGATTATCTTGTGAAATTTCTTGATCAGTTTTCAACGGACGAATTTTCCCTCGAACTAGGTCCAGCTCACGACTTGTTAGCTCGTGCGTTCGCCAAAGCGGGACAATATGAAAATGCATACCAGCATGGCGTGTTAGCCTCGGAAGCTGCGCAGCGAGCGCAAAGTGCCGATTTCGCCCGACGACTCGCGTCACTCTCCGTGAGCAATGAAATTGATGTTAAAAACCAACAGTTAGATCTCGCTGAAGAACGCCAGAAGGTTTTGCAAGCGGAAAGTCAACTTGTCCGGCTATTTGATTATGGCGCAATTGCGATTGTGTTAACCCTATTAGTGCTGATCGCCTTTTACTATCGACACAGGTCAAAGGTCCGGGAGACCGAAGTTCACAAAGAAGTTGCTGCCCGGTTGCAACGGGAGGTTGAGATCCGAACCCACGAGGTTCAGCAGGTCATGGAACAGCACAATGAGGCAGAGCGGGAACGAGCAGAGCTGGAATTGCGATTGGCGAATGATGAAAAGCTGCGCCTGGTTGGTCAACTGACGGGCGGCGTCGCCCACGACTTTAATAATCTGTTAACCGTCATTCAATTGTCCGCTGAACTTCTGCTTCTGGACCTGGCGGAGGAACAAAAGAAGCTAGCGGAGGATATTTTGACTGCCTCTGATTCCGGTAAAGCGATAACCGGCGGACTGTTGGCCTACGCCCGCCAACAGGTCTTGCAACCGGTGTTGGTCGACCTGGTACAGTTTTTCTCTTCAAACCGCCAGATGTTTCAGCGGACGGCTAACGGAACGGTTGAGTTTACTACTGAAATGGATACTTCGGAGTCGTTGCTTATTCGCGTTGATCCCGGTCAGTTAGTCAGTGCCATGTTGAACCTGATTTTAAATGCCGGCGAAGCTAGTAAAGAAGGTGCGCTGATAGAGATAAGTGTCACTAGACAGGATAAATCAATTGTCATCTCTGTTGCTGACAACGGGCGGGGAATGAGTCCCGAGGAAGTGAAAGCGGCAACTGAGCCGTTTTACTCAACCAAAGGTCCTGCGGAAGGCTCTGGTCTTGGGCTGGCGATGGTTGAGGGTTTTATGAACCAGTCCGGTGGACAGTTGGAAATTAGGTCAGTACCTGGAGAGGGGACAACTGTTAACCTGTTCTTTTCTTCTGAGGTGGCTGTCGGGGCACCGGTTGAGACTGCCCTGGCTTATCCTGAGTTTGCCGGGGGAGAAACAATTCTGCTGGTTGAAGATGAAGAGCAGATCCGTGAGGTGGGAAAAATGGCCCTGGAGAATGCGGGTTATCTTGTGCACCTGGCCCAGGATGGAGACGACGCAGTGAATAGGCTCAATGAGCTGGGTGAAATTGACCTGCTGATATCAGACCTGAAAATGCCTGGCAGTTTATCTGGAGATCAACTCATCCGGTTGCTGAGGCAGACACATCCAACCCTGCCGGTTTTGATGATTACCGGATATTCAGCCACCGTCCCCTCGGAATATCCGATTCTGGTTAAGCCATTCAGATTACAGGACCTCCTAACGACCGTCAGAACCCTACTCCGGGAAGGCAATCCTACTCAAAATCACAATAGTGGATAAGTTCCTCTGAGGGAATGAAGTCAACAGGGACTCCGTCCATGAGACTTTGTTGGAGAGATTTTTGATTCTCGTCACGACATAAGAGACACTCCGGATCAAATTGAAATCTAAGAGGGGAAAAGTATGAAAAATCGCGAAATTCATCTGGTTGCGAGACCTGACGGCCTGCCTAAAGAAGAGGATTTTTTGCTGGTAGAAAAAGAACTAGAGTTTTCCGGCAAAGGCATTTTGGTTAAGAACCTGATCATGTCGGTCGACCCTGCTATGCGACCACCCATGACCAATGGCCAGACCAAGTTGGATGAAGCAATGTCAGCGGGGACCATTGGTAAGGTCATAGAGAGTGATGACTCTGCATTTCCTGTAGGGTCCTATGTGCAGCATCGTTTTGGTTTTAGAGAGTTTGTTGTTGCCAAGCCGGAACAGCTGACTATTTTGGACGTTCAGGATGAACCCCTTACCACCCACATGCATATTCTAGGCATGACGGGTCTGACGGCTTACGGCGGTTTGCTGGTCACAGGTGAGCTAAAAGAGGGTGACAATGTTTTTGTTTCCGCAGCAGCCGGTGCTGTGGGGTCGGTGGTTGGACAGATTGCAAAGATCAAAAATTGCCGGGTTGTCGGAAGTTGTGGGTCCGATGAAAAAGTTCGCCATCTCATTGATGAGTTGGGCTTCGATGATGCTTTTAATTACAAGACGTCTAGCATCAGCAAAGAACTGCACCGGTCACTGCCAGAGGGCATTGATGTTTATTTTGAGAATGTTGGTGGTGCACATTTAGACGCGGCCTGCGGGCAGATGCGACCCCTTGGCCGGATACCGGTTTGCGGCATGATTTCCGCTTACAACAACAAAGGCGCTAGATCAGAAGGGGTCACAACATTGTCCAACATGATCTACAACAGAGTCATGATGAGAGGGTTTGTGGTCTATGAGTTTGAGCATATGCGTGAAGAATTTTTGTCGGATATGCGGGGCTGGTTGAAGGCAGGAAAGCTCAAATATCAAGAAACGATACTGGAAGGGATTGAACAGGCTCCAGCCGCATTGATTGGTTTGTTACAGGGGCAAAATACCGGAAAGATGCTGGTGCAACTAGCCGCAGATGACTAGATAGCATGACTAGACAGCATGACTAGACAGCTTAACTAGACTAGACAGGCTTGGGTTACCAGTTTGAATCAGACGGTTTAGCCGTTGTGTTGAAGAAAACACCATGGAAATCAGGGGTTGTCGTGATTGACTTCAACCCCTTTTTTTTGGCGTAAGTTTTCTGCTTCCTCTAAGGTTGGAGCAAGTGCTTTACCTTCACGCCATACCCCTTTGGAATAGACGCCTTCAATTGATTTTATTTTGGTGAGGTCCAACAATGGGTTTTCAGCCACAAGCAGAAGCTCAGCCGGGTACCCGGGAGCAATGAGCTGTGGGTCATCTAGAACCACACAGCGATGAATATCTAAACTGGCCAGCAGAGTAGTTCCGTTACCTGCAGGTTTCTCTTGTTCATTTACATTTTGATCGCTTCCCGGGCTTCGTTTCGGGGCAGGCCGATAGTTAATACAGCGGGGAACCAGGTAGTGCCCCTCGGCAAACAGGGTTGCAACATCCTTTGCGATGATGGTTTTGGAAAAATCCCCTACCGCGACAATGCCTTGACCTTCAATCAATACAATTTGATCCGTTAAAATCTGCTGGGCTTCAAGGTCGACAACATTGACATGTACAAAGGCAAAGTCGGGATTAAGCTTAGGGCTAGTCGTGCCGCAACCCGTCAACATTAGTGCCAAAACCACACTGCAGATAATCCCTGGAGTATTCATTTGTTAGCCTGTAGTGCTTGCACAGTAGCGGGTAACAGTTGCTCGCAAAGTGCATTAATTTTGAGGGATGCCAGTTCGTCGGCCCGGGTTGTACCGGAATTAACAATGGTAAGAGGTACCCCGCGCCGGGCGGCCTGCCTGCAAAACCTGTAGCTGGAAAAGACCATGAGGGAAGAACCCAATACCAGCACCCCCCTGGCTGAATCGATCGCGCTAAAAATTTTATTTACCGTCTCTTTTGCAACGCTGCCGCCATAAAAAATTACCGATGGTTTTAGTAAACCGCCACAGTGATCACAGTCCGGTAGTGCGATGGTGTCGATTAGGTGATCTGGGACGTCTGCATCTCCGTCCGGTGCTAGTTGGGTGAAATTGAATTCCAGCTCAGGGTTTAAACGAAACAGCCGCTCCTGCATGTCTTCTCTGGAAATTTCATCAAGACAATCCAGACAGTGCACCTGATCGAGTCGGCCATGGAGATCAATCACATTTTGGTGGCCGCCACGCTGATGTAACCGATCCACATTTTGGGTCACCAGTAATGAGCAGAGGTTCATTTTCTCAATCTCAGCAATTGATCGGTGGCAGGCATTAGGTTCGGCTTGAGCTACCGCGGGCCAGCCCGCCAGACTTCGCGCCCAGTAACGCTTGCGGGAGGCTAGTTTGGTCACAAAATCCTGGTGCTGTATTGGCGTTGATCGTTTCCAAATGCCACCGTTATCTCGGTAGGTTGGTATGCCAGAGGCAGCGCTGCAGCCTGCGCCGGTGATGATCACCAGGGGCTGATGGGATTGAATAAACTCCGCCAGGACATCACTGCTTGTAGACACGTCCATCCTTCATAACAAATTGCATATTCAACATTTGAGTAATATCAGTGAGTGGGTTTCCGGCTACCGCCACAACATCAGCACGCATTCCTGGTGCAATGGTGCCAAGATCTTCACTCTTGCCTAGCAATATTGCTGCGGCCTGGGTTGCAGATTGGATCGCTTCCATTTCTGGCATACCGGCTTCTACCATATAGACAAATTCTCTGGCGTTATCGCCGTGGGGACAAACACCACAATCGGTTCCAAAGGCAATTTTGACTCCAGCTTTATAAGCATCAGCGAAGGTTCCCTGGATCAGGGGGCCAATGGCCGCCGCTTTTGGTCTCACGAGGTCAGAAAAGTAACCATCGATTTCGGCCTTGTCCGCGACAAATTTTCCTGCTGATATGGTTGGTACATAGGTGGTGCCATACCGCTTCATGAGCTTCATCGTGTCTTTATCCATATAAGTCCCGTGTTCAATCGAATCGATACCGGCACGTATGGCTCTCTCCATGCCATCTTTACCGTGGGCATGGGCCGCGACCTTAAATCCATAGTCCTTTGCGATGTTGATGATTGCGGAGAGCTCTTCATCGGTAAATTGAGCATTTTGTCCGCTCGCTGCCTGGCTCAAAACGCCGCCGGTTGCGGTAATCTTGATGAGATCAGCCCCTTCCTTATATCGTTGGCGAACGGCCTTTTTGGCATCATCAGCACTATTCACGACACCCTGGGCAGGACCGGGGTCACCGCGGAGCAAGCTGTTTTGACCGTTGCTGGGGTCTGCGTGTCCGCCGGTCGTGGCGAGACTTTTCCCGGCGGTAAAGATCCGAGGACCAATAATATGCCCGCTGTTGATTGCATTGCGCATCGAGATAGACAGGTTGTGAGCGCTGCCCAGATCACGGACGGTTGTGAATCCGGCCATCAAGGTTTTTTCGGCGTACTGAATACTTGCATACGCTTTGTCCTGGGGATCCAATGTGAATCGTGTCAACTGCTGCCCTGGATGCAGTTCCTGGGTGAGGTGGACATGCATATCGATCAGTCCAGGCATGCAAGTAACGTCACCAGGGTGAATGACATCACCGCCGCCGGTGAAACCCGATTCTACCGCGACAATACGATTGTCGTTAATTCGTATGGTTTGGCGGGTGAGTAGTTCACTTTGCACGCCATCAATAAGACGTTCGCAATGAATAAGAGTGTCAGCGTGGATAGCTGGCGATAAGCTAAGTGTTAGCGCCAGAAGAATAATTTTTCGCATGGCCGATTCCTAAAAAACTGTTCACTGGAGCTTATCACGACAGGAAATGGTCAGGGGAGGGGCCCTTTATGATTTGTCGCCTAGTGACCAAAGGGGTGATTTGAACGACATATAGATTGACACCAACAGCATACAGCTAGAACTAATAATGAGTGCTGTAGAGGCGCTAAACAAATCTACCAAAAAGCCGCTCAACAGTGCACCGATTGGGCCAGCACCCATAAAAGAAAATGAATAAAATGCCATCATTCTGGCGCGCTGATTTTCAGGGGCCTGTTCCTGCATCACGGTTCGTGACATGGTCATGGCGATGCCACCGCACAGACCCCAGGCGAAAATAAATAGGATTAAGCTAACAAATCCCAGCTGCATGCCACCACCGAGTAGACAAAATGAGCCTAACATCTGGGAGATTAATAGTGCCCGACCCTGGCGATTGATGTCTCCAACTCGCATCAGAAATATCATGGTTATTACCAGTCCAACGGAATTGGCACCGTTAATCAACGAAAGCTCCATTGACGATCCGGCATAAACCTCGCGAATTAATAACGGGATGGTCACAATATAGGAGCCCATAAAAAAAATACCCATGGCGCAATTTTGAATCACAACGGATGTCATATGGGGTGATTGGCGAACTGAGCGATAGCCTTCGCTTATTGAAGCAGTGATTTGTTGTAACATTTTGTTCGAGTGCCTGATTGGCGCCTCGAACGGTAACTTCAATCGATAGAAAGCGATTGCTCCAAGAAAAAGAAATGCGCTTTGCACGGAGAGAATCATAACTGCACCGAACTGATCGCCAAATGAAGCAATGACAAACCCGATCATCTGAATGCCAAATTGAATCATGCTGACCTGAACGACACGCTGCTGTATTCGGCCATCCGCAACCTGTGCGAGTAGTCCGTCCCGGGCGGGTGTGACCAGGGCCTGGCTACAGCCAATAATGACGGCAAAAACCAGCAATAGGGTATAACTGAACTGATCCAGTAAAATGGTGACGACTAGAAATAGGGGCGCCATGGCAGCAAGCAGGTGACCGATCAGAGCCATGCGACGGCCTCCAACCTGATCCGCGAGGCTGCCTCCAACCAACATTAACAACATGGCGGGCAATAAAAATGCCATCTGGGCAAAACCGACCATGGTAGGGGATTCGGCTAATACAATGGTCACCAGCCAGGCGAAAGCGACGCTTTGGATGCCATAGGCAAGAAACCAGGCTCCGGTGCCTAAAAAGTAGTAGTGTAGCGGCTTCATTCGGTGTGATACTTCGTGTGGTACGAGAGAAAAGTAACGGGGCTAAGTAGCTGCCCTGCGAGCGCTGAGAGTATAAACCGATTTTGTTAGTAGGTGTGATTCTTGAGTGAGTCTGCAGTTGAAAATGCATCTAGTGAGTTAGCCACGCCCGGTATATCCCACTGGCAACCGTTGATCATGCTTGATCGGACGGGCCTACCTTCATGGCAATTGGGGCTCTCCTCATTCCTATTGCTGGCATTGATTTCAGTTGTATCCCTGGTGATCTCGAGGGTTCCAAACCCCAGTCTTTATCCCTCCACAATTGCTTTTGTTGCCATCATCAGTTTTTTTCTGGTGTTGTATCTGGAAATGGCCCGGGGCTGGTATCACGACCTACTGCAGGTTTTAGAATTTGACGATGCTCTGATCGATGTGCGGTCAATCCTCGAACCGAGTGCAAAGATTCGTTGGCTTGAGATCGGCCTAGGCTTTGTTTGTGCGCTGATCAATATCCAAATCAATGAGCTGATTAGAATCGAATTTGAATTTGTGCTTTTTGTTGCTGTTGGCCTGTATTGGTTAGAGTATTTGTTGGTGATTTTTTGTATTGACGTCTTTTTTCGCCAGTTGCTTTGCCTCAACGAAGTTTGCCTACGGATCCGCATTAGCCTGCTCGAAGCGGATCAGTACGCGGTGCTCGCCAACCCAATGTTGAGATTCCTGCGCCTTTATATTTTTGGCCTGTGTATCATTTTTGCAAGCTACACCGTGTTCACTTCAGGTGAGCTTGCGTTTAGTGTATTGCTGATTTTGATGATGCCGTTTTATTTGCCGGGCCTTGTTATGTTGGGGCTGTTTATGTTGCCCTACAATCGATTCAAGCACCGTATCCATGTAGCAAAAACCCTTGAGTTAAACCATGTACATCGTGCACTGGTTAAGGGAGATAAAGCACACTTAAGTTCAACTCTGATAGGTGAGGATGCGGAGAAGGTGAGTCGCATTGACCTGCTGTACTACGAGGAACGCATCAGCAATATTAAGGAGCTGCCATTTACCGACAGAATCCGCAGCATGCTGTTGTTCGGCGTTTTGCCGCCCTTGACCTGGGTCATTGCCGCATTGATTGAAATTGCTATTGAGGCTCAACTTTAGCTATTGGTGTTCGTTTGGTCAGGGTCTCATCAACCAGCAACCACATAATCAAGACGCCGATGCCGCCGACCCCAGCAGAAAGGTAGAAAGCCCCGGACAAGGTTACCCAGGATGCAGTAGCGCCGACCGCCATCGGGCCTATCAACGAACCCGTGTCCGACAGCAAGCGCCAAACGCCAAGGAATTCTCCTCGCTTACCATCCGGCGCAAAGTCGGACCCCAATGTCATATTAATCCCGCTGCCTAACCCGTTTCCTGCGCCCGCTACCATTCCAGCTACCGCCATCAAGATAAAGCTGTCGGTAAAAGGCAGCATTAACATGCCAAAACTCATGACACCCAGGCAGGAAATTGCTGCTGGCCGACGTCCCCATGTATCCATCACGATGCCCGCAAGGGGAAACATCAACATATCAATGCCGGCGGAAAGGCTAACGACAAATCCAATGGTTGAGGTATCCAAACCAATGGCGTTTCCCCAGACCGGTAACATCAGGCTTCGAGTTGATCGGAGGATTGTTAGACACCAGATTGCCAGGCCCGCGGTAGCAAATACCCTGCGGTGGGCCATTAAGATGGTGGGCGCAAGGCTTAAGATGCTGCTATGTTCGTCGGGGTCTGAGCGGTTGTTGGTCTTAACCGCAAACATCACCAGAAGTAGGGCGGTGGCTGCCACTACCGCTATGCCATAAAATACGACCTCAAAGCCGTAGATCTGGGCAACAATCCCCGAGGTGGCCGGACCAATTAAATTACCAAATCGTTGTACACCTGCCATTGTGCTAATGGCTTTGCCGCGCTGATGAGTTGGTACAGCTTCACTCACGTGGGTTAGTCGAGCGAGTAGCCAACTGGCAACAGCGGCGCCGAAGGCAAATGCGGCGAGACCCAACTGCCAGGTTGTATTTGCCTGGCTGGCCACCAGGGCAGAAACTGTCATCACTGCCACGGACAGCATCATAACTGTCTTATCGCCAAATTTTCCCGTTGCCCACCCGGCTGGAATATCGACTGTCATATTACCAAGTCCGCGAAGTGAGAAGACCAGTGCGGTAATTGCCGCGCTTGCACCCAGATCGAGGGCAAATAAAGGAATGATGAGAATCACGCTACCCTGGCAGAGGGACATCAGAAAACCCGGTGCGTAGACAGACCACAGAAGGGACCTATAGGTTGCCCAGATACTGGGGTCCATTTCCGGTGATGTGGAGTCTGTGGAAGCCATAGTTGTCGCAGATCGGAGGGGATGGAGATTACACGTATCCGCACTGATTACAAAATCGTTGAAATCATGTAATGTCCGCTTAAGAATTGTTGGAGATCAAATTATGCAGTGCCCCAAGTGTGATGGCGAAATGGAAACGGTCAGTAGTGATGATGCGGGTTCTATTCGAGTGGACCGCTGTCTGGACTGCAAGGGCCTATATTTTGATCAATTAACTCGATCCGATTTGCTGCTCGTTGAGGGTAAGCAAGATATGGATAGCGGCGATGCAGCATTAGGCGCTGAATACGATGACATGGTGTATGTTGAGTGCCCGAAGTGCGACAAAATTATGGATCAATGCAAAATTGAAGAGCCGGTGGAAATTCGTTTTGAACATTGTCCAAGCTGCTATGCAACATTTCTAGATGCCGGAGAGCTGAAACAGTATCTAGACGCTGATCACCGGGCAGAGTTTACGGCGCTGTTACCCGCCTAGGCTGAGTCTACCAAACGCCTGACCTGTGTCTGGCGCCTGGCTGTTGCTAGCGGGCCTACTTTGAAATTCGTTAGTAGGCCGTTTCCTTGCGCTATACCGAATTGACTCTTTCGCCTTGAGCCATTAGCGTAAATCCTTCACTGACAAAAGGGCAGACCTGCTATGCAAATTGCCGAGATTGACCTATCCAAATATTCAAATCAGTACTCATCCTATACAGAATTACGCCTCCATGAGAATCGACTGCTCAATATTTCGCTGTTGAACGGGGATATTGTATCCAATATGCAAGACACCAACGGTGGAGTTTCTGCACGGGTGTTTGATAAGGGCGCCTGGGGTTTTAGTTCAAATCCAAATGCAACCAACGACTGCATCGAAACCACAATCAGTGCAGCCACTCGAAACGCTGAGTTTTTGGCGAAGCGTAGCGGTAATCCAGAGTTGAGCTTGCCCCGCAGCCTCGCTTCAGCAAACAGCAATTCCAATACTAAAAAACCACGCAAATCCCAGGATGAGATCATCGCCTTTTTGAAAAGCATCGATGCATACATCAGCGAACATTGTCCAGATATTGTGTCCCGGCAACTTGCCCTGAATTGTTTGGACATGGAAAAGAAGCTGCAAACCTCGGAGGGCTCGATGGGCCATAACACCAACTCTCGAGCCATCATTTCAGTAAAACTGACAACCCGAAATGAAGCCGGAGATCCGATTGAGCTCTCCGAAGGGATCGGAGATAGAGGGCAATTTGAGGACGTTTTTGAATCACCTGAGCGTATCCATAAGGCAGTTGATGAGCTCTATAAACACCTTATGAATAAGAAGACAGCGGTGAAACCGGTATCGGGTTATCACGATGTCATTCTGGCATCCGACCTTGCGGGTATTCTCGCCCATGAGGCGATTGGTCACACAACGGAAGCTGACATTGTTCGAGAAGGTTCCATTGCCGGTGATTATTTAGGTGAGCGGGTTGCCAGTGATCTTGTCACCTTGATCGATTTTGCCAATAGCCATAACGGTGAAACATTACCGATGCCGATCTATATGGACGACGAAGGTGTAGAAAGCCTGGATGCTGTTCTGATCGAAAACGGAATTCTTAAAAGTTTTATGCATAACAAAGACAGTGCTCAACATTTTGATATGGCGTTAACGGGCAACGCCCGCGCGTTCAGTTACACCGATGAGCCATTAATTCGGATGCGTAATACCGCAATTTTGCCAGGCACAGATAAGCTAGAAGATATGATTGCATCGATTGAGGATGGCTACCTCTTGATGCGCCCCACCAACGGACAGGCTGATACCACAAGTGAATTTATGTTTGGGGTCCAGATGGGTTACGAAATTAAGCACGGCAAGCTGGGTCGTGCCATTACCGATACCACCATATCAGGTGTGGCTTTTGACATGCTCAAAGAAGTGACGATGCTATCGGATGATATGGAATGGAGTTGCTCTGGGATGTGCGGCAAGAAGCAACCAATGCCCGTCGGCATGGGTGGTCCTGCGGTGAAAACCAAAGTCTACATTGGAGGCGAGTAATGACAAATAAGGCAATCGCCCAGACAACCCTGGGACAAATTAGTCAAGCAGGCTTTTCTGATGCAGCAACGAGAATTGTCTCGGAAGAGTTTCACGAGTTACAGGCAGAAAATGGCGTCATCAATTTGATGCGCACCAACTTTGAAACCGATGTGTCTATCACGGGCATTAAAGACCATAAAAAGGCGAGTCTCTCGGTGAACAAGACGGATTCAGATACCCTGGCTCGCACCGTAGCCAATCTGTCGGATATGGCCCGGGGTGCATCACCGGATGAGGCTTATGGAATCGCCGAAAAGCAACCGGCGGAGTCCTTTGATACAGGGCCAGGTGAACCTGACTATGACCGAATGTACGACCGAATTGTGGAGGTTCAGGATTATGCCAAGCGGCAGTATCCTGATTTACATTTTGGCTCTGTAGCCATTACCTTCGGTAATCGGCGCAGCGTTTATGTCAACAGCAACGACGTGCTGTTCGAATCTCGCCGGGGTGTTTACAACGTCTCGGCTATGTTTACATCTAAGCGTGGTAAGCAGGCGTCATCGATGAATTACTTTGGCTATAGCGCCTTTGATCTCGACTCGCCGATTCAGGAAATGATGAATGCTGACGAATTGATGCGTCAGTCGACGGAACAGGTTGAAACCCAAAACATTCCGGGAAAGTTTACCGGTGACATGATTATCACGCCGAACGCGCTAGGTAGTTTTGTTGGTTTTCTTACCGGTAAAGTGAGCGATGGTCCGTTGATCAGTGGCACTTCGGTCTATAAAGGCAAGTTAGGTGAAGTCGTGACCAGCGACAAGCTGAGCCTTCGTTGCTGTCCAGTTGCTGAGGATGTGGCCTCTGGATATTGGGTAACAGGTGATGGTTACAAAGCTGAAAATTCCACTATTCTCGAAGCGGGTGTACTGAAATCGTACCTTCTCGGATTATATGGATCTAACAAGACTGGATTACCCCGGGCGGTTAATGCCGGAGGTTGTTTTCAGGTAGATGCGGGAGATGCGGCATTGGCGGATATGATCGCCGGCGTGGAACAGGGAATATTGATTGCACGATTCAGTGGCGGGAATCCGAATGATCGTGGGGATTTTTCAGGCATCGCAAAAAATAGTTACTACATTAAAGATGGCAAAATTCAGTTTCCGATTAAAGAAACCACCGTCAGCGGTAATATGGTGTCGCTACTAAAATCCGTTAAAGCCGTGAGCAAGGAACGTATCGACTTTGGCGGTAGTAAATTACCCTGGGTATTAACCGACGGTGTGACGGCTTCTTGAACGTTAACGCTGTGTAGGGTTTTTCTCTGCAGTGGCTGATTCAAATTCTGACATGGCTTTTTGAATGACCGCCTCCTGCGCTTCGAGTTCTTCCGGGGTCAGCCGGTTCTGCTCGCGTACAGCTTCAGGGACTTCTTCGACAATAATTTGAACTTGCTCAGCAGGTTTACTCTCAGCGCCATAGGTGTAAGTGCTGAAGCAGCCGATAAGAAGGGTCGTTAACAGCGTGATTGTCACTTTCATATTGATATCCTGCAGTCATGCTTTAGTTCAAAGTAGATCATATTCTGAAGCTTAATGTCTGGATAGAGTTCACAAAAGCCTCAAGATAAAAAAGTCACAATTAGCAGTCCGAAAGTGGGGCTTCTTCATCCAGATTTCTCATGTGATCCGCCATGGGTTCAATTTTTTCAAGTAGGTCCGCTCTCAGATCCGAAGCCACATTCATCTGATCCAGAGCCGTAGTCAGGCACTGCAACCACTGATCTCGATCCTGTATGCCAATTGCAATGTGATTATGCCGCGCTCGCAATCTGGGGTGCCCATACTTGTCGATAAAAAGCGACGGACCACCAAACCAGCCACTGAAATATTCAAATAGTTTTGTTCTGGCGGAGCCCAGGTTCGCGGGATGCTTGCCCCGTATTAGCTGAACTTCTGGGTTGTTGTCCATTGCGTCATAAAACCGGGTGACCAGATCCTGAACCCCGGACGCTCCACCGAGGCGGTCATACAGCGTTGCGGTCATAAACTAGATTTTCTCGATAATGTTTTTCAAGGCATCACAGTTTCGAACGCGTTCTTCCGTCGTTGTGCCGAGGAAACTTGCGCTTAAGCTGGTAACACCCGCTTCTTTATAAGCTTGCAAACGATCCCTTATAAACCCTTCCGAGCCCACCATAGAAGTTGCATCCAAATAGCTCTGGGGTATAGCGGCTTCGGCCTCTGATTTGCGACCCGATAGAAATAGGTTCTGGATGGCTTCAGCCTCTTCTTCATAACCGTATTTGCGGAAGATTTGATTGTAGAAATTTTTGTCTTTAGCACCCATACCACCTACATAAAGTGCAATACCGGGTCGGGACATATCACGGTAGGATTCCAGCCCTTCACCTACTGCAACAGCGCCACCGGCGTAGATATCCAGGGGTGGGCGGCCGGGATCACGTTTTGCGTTGCCCCGTCGAATAGCGTCTCCCCAGACTGCGTCAGCTCCTTCGGCCATATAGAAGGCTGGAAGCCAGGCGTCAGCGATTTCTGCGGTCATTTCGACGCTTTTGTCTCCGAGGGTGGCGAGGGCAATTGGAATTTCGTCACGGTAGGGGTGGTTGATAATTTTGAGGGGTTTTCCTAAACCGGTTCCCTGATCCGCGGGGAGTGGAATCTGATACTTCTTACCTTGATGGTCGAGCTTTTCTTCCCGCTTCCATACCGTCCGACAAATTTCGACAATCTCGCGCATCCGAGTGATGGGTGCGTCATAGGCTACCCCATGGAATCCTTCGATGACCTGTGGACCCGATGCGCCGAGTCCAAGCATGCAACGACCTTCCGATAGCGCATCAACGCCAGCGGCGGTCATGGCGAGCAAAGTTGGGGTGCGACTGTAGATATTCAAAATACCCGAGGCAATGGTCACACGCTCGGTTTTAGCCGCCACATAGCCCATGGCACTGACACCATCGAAGGAGTACGCCTCGGGAATCCAGACGACATCAAGGCCGGCCTTTTCCATTTCGACAATTTCGTTTGTGGCGCCAACATAACCCTGCGCATAACTCATCATGGTTGCGATTTTCATCAGCTAACTTCTCTTTTTTTGTGTCTTAAGTGTGTCCGTGAGTGTAATCGTAACGGCTCAACGAGAGCAACTGCGGCTGATTTGACCTTTACCGTTGCTGCCGCATCAGGCCGGGCAAATAGTAACTTAAGGATAGTGCGCGGGCGATAAAATAGCCGTGTAGGGCTAGCCAAAGGCCATGGTTACCGAACATTGGTACCGCGAGCCACCACAAGCCAAGAAAGGCAATGAGCGAGATGATCATGGCGTTGCGCATTTCTGGTGTGCGGGTTGCGCCGATAAATATGCCATCCAATAGATAACAGGATACCGAAACAATCGGCGAGGCAATGGCCCACCAGAGAAATACTTCAGTCGCCTGTCTGACCGGTTCTACATTGGTTAACAGTGACACCACATCCGCGCCCAACAGCCAATAAAGGCAAGATAAAATTACGGATGTGATAAGACCCATTTCAAAAACGTATCGAATCGATTGATTCAAGCGTGCGCTGTTACGTGATCCCACGGCGATCCCAACCACGGACTCCGCTGCTATGGCAAAACCATCGAGAAAGAAAGCTGCAAAACTCACGAACTGCATCAAAATGGCATTTGCCGCAAGAATGATATCGCCCTGGCTTGCCCCCTGATTGGTAAACCAGGCGAACGCAAATATGAGACACAGGGTACGAATCATGATGTCGCGATTGACGCTGAACATTCTCGTCAGGGCTCCGGGGCTTGCCAACTTACGTAGGGATATTGCGCCTGGCTTTCGAAGCCTGGGCAGGATGATCAGCAACCCGATCGCAAGGGTGGTAAGTTCTGAGATCACGGTGGCAAGTGCAACACCTTCGACATCCCACCCCAGTAGCAAGACAAAAACTAAATCTAAAGTGATGTTCAGTCCGTTGAGAATCAAATTCAGAATCAGAACCATTCTTGTTGCCTGCAATCCCAGCAAGTATCCCATCACCGCCAGTAGCGCGAGCGAAAATGGTGCGCCCATGATTCGGATAGAAAAGTAACGATCAGCTGCCTGTTCTACTGCATTGCTACCATCCAACATTTGAAAAGCGCCGCTGGCTATTGGTGTCTGAAGTACCATGAGTACTAAACCAATACCTGTGCCTAACAGTGCCGCACGAAGGAAAACATCACGGGCGTCGTCAGGTTGATCTGCGCCTATTGCCTGGGCAACCAGCGCAGTGGTTCCCATCCTCAGAAATCCAAACCCCCAATAAATAAAGCTAAATATGACGGCGCCGAGTGCAATTGCGCCCAGTAAGCTGGCCTCGCCGAGGTTACCGATCACAGCGGTATCAACCAGACCCAACAAAGGCGTTGAGAGATTGGCGAGGATGATCGGCCAGGCAACGTTGAATATCTGACGTCGACTTATCTCAGTTGATGGCATAGGGCTGGATTCCAAATTGGCTGCTACTAGTTCGATGGCAATACATCTGTCTCACCATTGTAAGCGAGAAGTTACAATTCCAGGGTGCTCTGTAGGCGTATACTTTGAGCATATATTCGTCATCGCCAATTTTAAAGAAAGGAACAAAAAATGCCTGAAGCCGATCAAGTGAAATTTGTACTGCGCTTACCACCTGCGCTACATAAAAAAATTAAGAAAGCCGCGAGTTCACACAACACTTCGATGAACAAAGAAATCACCAACATCCTAAATGATTCTTTTAGCCGGTCGACCACGGACAAGACTCTGGCGACCCTCATTGCACGTTTGGAGAAAAAGAAAGTTATCTAACCAGACGACTTAACCGCGTTACATAGCCGGTTGATCTGGCTAGCCAAGAGGCTTAAGCACTCTAATTGCGTTTAGCATTCTGCCGAGGGTTGATATCCAACAGAGGATTCCAAATCCAAGTGCCAGCAGCCAGAAGTGTGCTGGCATCAGGCACATCAGACCAAGTACCAGAATCGTTTCAAACCCCTCGGCAACTCCCGCCATGTAAAAGAACGACTTTTCTCCCTGCCGGGAGGTTTGGATCTGGCGTTTCTCCGCCATGATGGCAAATGCCAGAAATGTTGTTCCCGTGCCGATAAAACTAAAAATCAAAAATGCCCCGTAAAGCGCGGATTCTGGTTGGGCGAGGCAAAACGCGAAGACCACCCCAGAGTAGAATATAAAATCCAATACGATGTCGAGGTAGCCTCCTAAATCCGTCTTGCCAACCCTCCGGGCAATAGCGCCATCGAGGCCGTCGCAAAGTCTGTTGATCAGTAGCAGGATGAGGGCAGCGTTAAACCAACCGATAACAACGGTCGGTACTACCAACATACCGAGGCTGAAACCAATCCATGTGACCTGATTGGCGCTGACATTCCGGCGTTCGAGAAACCCCGCGAGAAAATTGAGTCCGGGGTCGATTAGTGGTCGTATACGGGAATCAAGCATCTGCTATCCTTACTCGCTGATGTGAATTGTAACCTTGATCAAGAGTGTAACCGTCATGAAAAAGCACTGGTGCTGTATTGTCCTTTTTAGTCTGCTAGGTACTCAAGTTTTTGGTCTGGAAGTAGGTGACCTTGCGCCGGACTTTTCCCTGGAAGGAACCGATGGGCAGGTACATCGACTGTCCGACTATCGAGGTGAAAAGGCTGTAGTCCTGGCCTGGTTTCCAAGGGCTTATACCCGGGGCTGCACAATAGAATGCAAGTCCCTGGCTGAGAATGGCCACCTTATTCAAGCCTTCGAAGTTGCGTACTTTATGGCTAGCGTTGATCCTATCGAAGACAATGTGGGTTTTGCACTACAGGAAAAAGCTGACTTCCCTCTGCTGAGCGACCCGTCAAAGCAAACTGCCCGGGCTTACAACGTCCTTAGTGATAGAGGTTACGCCATGCGTCATACCTATTACATCGGTCTGGACGGTCGGGTGTTGGCAATCGATAAGAACGTTAGACCGGCGACTTCAGCGGAAGATATGGCAGGCAAACTGACTATGCTAGGCGTTCAAGCCGCCGGCGAGTAACGCAAAGCTCTATTCTTAAGCTCGATTGCTAAGCGCTATCTTTACTGTCGAAACACACCAGCACTCACTTTGCCCCGTTGTTGTGCCATCGCGCGAAGCTGAGTGGCTTCCTCGCCGCTAATGTCGAGGTCGGAAAGGATATCCTCAATATCGTCCGGCGAGCGAGCAAGGCGGGCATAGGCAATATTACGTTTTGCTTCAAGCTGCGGTGCTCCTGAAGGAAGGCTATCCAGTAATTCCATAGCCGTGTCCGGATCACGATGGGCAACGCTGCTCACAATGCTACTAAGGGCCTGATTTTTAGCGTCGCCATTAGGTAAGTCCCGTAACCACGCCATTGATTCCCTTGGGCTTGCTTGGTACCAGTTGGAGGCGATTTGCCCCACTAACGGTGCTGCATACTGCTCGTTAATTCTGGATTCAATTGCCTCGGCGGCACTCTTTGGATTCTGGTGGGACATGCTCGAAATCACATTCTGCACCGCGGTTGGATAAGCTGGATCCCGGCGGTATCCGTCCAGCCAGGCCAGCGCCTGATCCGGGTTTTGACTCGCCTTATAGTTGCCGATACCGGTAATCAATCGGGTTCGAATCCCCGGGTTTGTGGTCCGCGCCACCATACGTTCTGCAATGCTGACGGTGTTGTGATTAATACTGCTTGCGACGGTACTCTCCACTAACTGAGGATAGCGATCTGATTGGGCTAAGAGCCAATCGAAACCTTCCTCGGGGTGACTGTTGACGTAACTAAAGGCGGCAGATTGATACAATCTACCCCGTTGTTGCTCATCGAGGGTTTCAATATAGGCCAGCGCTTCGGTGGGGTTCTGTTGTACCCAGGTTGAAATGATGCCATTTAATGGATTGGAATTTCCCGTTCGGGCAATAAAATCCTCAACCATCGGTAGGGCTCGTTTGGGGTTTCTTTGGCCCAGCATGGATAGCATCTGCTGCTCTAGTCGGACATTACCCTGAAAGCTTTCCTGGGCGAGGGCAAACGCCGAGTCCTCATCAATAGTGAGATACTCATGCATGATGGATTGCAGCATCATGCCTCGCTCGATTTGATTTGGGTGGTTGCGAATTCTCGCCATCGCCTCATCGGGATTGTCCCGCAGCATGCGGATCAGCGCGACCTGAATAGCACTCATTCTTGAGGGGTGGGTCATTGCTAATGCTGCATCGAGGGCCTGGCCAGGGGGCAACTGATTAGCCTGCACGATGCCTTTCATTGCGAATGCATTTACCCCCAGAACTGCCTCAATTTCAGCGGCAAAACCTGTTCCAGCAAGGGTCGGGTCAGCGAGTAGGCGACCGGCAATCTCAGTTTTAAGCCGAGGGTTGTCGATGCTATTCAAATAGTCTATTGCTGCTTCTGGATCTTCTCTTACCCAACTTGTGACCACATGGCCGATAAATCGACTATCGGACAAAGCACGATCTGATTCGATAAAAGCGATCGCCCCAAGTGGATTAAGGGAGGTCATTTTCTCTATAAACACGCTGACAAGGTTATAGTTATACAAGGGGTCTGCTGAGACAACGGCTCGTTTGATATAGGCTTCTAATTGCTCAAAGTTTGACTGATCAGCAAGCTCGTGGGCCAATTTAAGCTTGGCGAAGATTGACGTTTCAGCGTCAACAATTGCATAGGAAACCCCATTGGGGTTTTCGGTAAATTCAATTATGTTCGCCTTATTTGTGATTGAATCTATCGCGCGGGTGTTTGCTGTGCTCTTTTTCATCACGACGGTTGGATTGAGTGGCGTATTAATTTCGGTTCGGGTGAACATATACCCGCCGAAAAACCCAATGCCGGAACACAGAACAATTACTATTGCGAAGGGTAAAAATTTTCTCATGCTAGCGCCTCCTAATACTTAACATTCCTACGCCGAAGCAAGCCAGGGCAAAGACGAATGCCAGTAATAGTTGAATTGAAACACCTTTGATCAGGATCGCTTCAGCAGGATTGCCAGGGTTGAAGTACACGGTTTGAATTGAGCCGATTGGGAACTGTTGGACCAACCCAGCCAGATGCTTTTCGGAAGCTATAGGTAGGTCGGTACGATACACGTGATCATTTGTGTAGCTGGAATCACTGACTTTGTAGCGATAGAGCAATTCGTGTTTGAACAGCTTTTCATCGCCGCGTTTGGTTTCTTCAATCATACGGGATTGGTAGATAACCCCCCCGGTTTCCTGCCATAAATGAGTATCGTAACCCCGCCAGACGGCGCTGCCTAGCCAAACAGATAGGCTGCTTCCGGCGATGAACAAAAGATAACCAGCTGCGCGGGAATATCGATTCATTAGCGGTTTTGACTAGGCTGTGTCACGTCCTGAAACTGTAGTTGATTCAATGTGTAGTAGACACCTTTGAGCGCCATGAGTTCCTGGTGGCTGCCTAGCTCCTTTACGGCCCCATCCTTCAAGACGAGGATGCGATCTGCTTCCTGAATGGTTTGTAGACGGTGGGCAATCAGGATCGACGTTCTACCCTCCATGAGCTGCTTGAGCGCTTCCTGGATAAGTTGTTCTGTTTCAGTATCGATACTGGCGGTGGCTTCATCCAGGATTAGAATTTCTGGGTCACTGGCAAGGACACGGGCAAAAGCTAGCAGCTGCCGCTGGCCCTGGGAGAGGTTTTGGCCCCGCTCGACTAACGGTGTGTCGTAGCCCAGTTCCAGTTTTTCAATAAACTTATCCGCATTAACTGACCTGGCGGCAGAGATAGCTTGGTCCCGGGTGATACTTGGATTACCTAGCATGATGTTATCGAGGATCGATCCAGAAAAAATATGGAAATCCTGCATCACAACACCTACTCGTTTCCTGACCTCGCTGGAAGGCAATTGGTTTAGATCGATGTCATCCAGGAAAATACTGTTGTCGGCAAAATCGTAGAATCGGCCTAACAATCTGATAAGGGTGCTTTTACCTGACCCCGTCGGCCCCACCACGGCGAGCTTCTCTCCCGGTGCAATGGTAAAGGAGACATCTTTGAGTACCTGTTGCGCATCGTAACCAAAGTTCAGATGTCTAAATTCCAGTTTGCCCTGAATCCTATTGGGTAGACTTTTGGGGTGCTTCGGCTCTCGAACCTGTTCATGCCAGTCCAACGCCTGGAAAATACGTTCTGCACTGGCCATGGCTCGAAACAGGATGTTGTACTGCATACCAAGGACCCGAATCGGGCGAATAAACATATCAATAAACTGAGTAAAGAGAATCACACTACCGAGTGAAATTGTCTCCTGGAGTGCAGCGCCGCCACCTACCCAGAGAATAACAGCAAGGGCCATGTTCACCATGTTATCCATAAAAGCGCCGTAGCCGGTTTCTAGATAGATGGCGTCGATCTCGTGTTTCTGGTTGCGCTTGTTAATTTCTCGATAAACTCCGAGATTGGTTTCTTCCCGATTGCTCAGTTGCACCACCTGCATCCCGCTGAGGTTTTCCTGCAGGTTCTGATTGAGTTGGGAGACGGTATTTCGAATCAGGCGATAAACTTTGCGCGTTGCCATACGGAAGAAATAGGTCAGTAGGGCAAATATTGGAATTGCCATCAACAAATATAAGGTCAATTTCACATCAATGGCGAACATCAATGCGAGAGCAATGAAGAAGGGTACAAATTCCCCCACGAGCATGCCCAAACCCATCAACATTTCAAACAGAGCCTGGACGTCGTTAGTGATTCGGGTCATGACTCTGCCAACGGCAACCTTGTCATAAAAGGAAGACGGTCGCCGCTCCATGTGGGCGAATAAATCAAGGCGCATATCTCGAAGGGAGCTGAGCATTGTTTTAGCGTAGGTGACCCGGTGCAGGTGATTGAGTGTATGGCAGAGGATTGTCAGCAAAGCGAAGAGCGCACAGGCGGAGACCATTGGTGACATTCCAAGCGTTGCGCTCAGCCAGTCATTCAAACTGTTCATACCGAAGTCCGGTAACAACGCCTTGGGGTTACCCATGATGATGCCGTCTATGACAACCCGGCCAATGATCACGGGTAAAAGAACCGCAATCATCGATGCAAGTGTGATGTACAGAATGCTTAATAGACCGACTTTTTTGTGATTGCGTACCCAGCTAAAGATCCGGCCAAGGTAAACAAGGTTCATATTCTGGCCGTGGATATCTGCATCAAAGATGGAGTGGTCAAGCTTTTTGGATAGGTCTTCGGTTGGTGCTTTACTGTTCATCCGGCACCTCCAAATCTTCCACCAGACGACTATTGTGGCTCTGGGCACGCTCCAACTCAGCATAAAAACCGTCGGTTTCCAGGAGTTCAAAGTGGGTACCCATTTCTATAATCTGACCTTCTTCTAGAACAATGATCCGGTCAGCGTGCCTGGCTGTGGAAACACGGTTCGAAACGAGCATGGTTGTTAAATTTTGTCGAACGCGCTTTAACCCCGTCAGGATATGTTCTTCGGTTTCGGTATCCACAGCGGAGAAGCAATCATCCAAAATGAGGAGCGGACTCATCCGAATCAAGCCTCTTGCAAGTGCGGTCCGCTGTTTTTGGCCGCCGGATAAGGTCACACCTCTTTCTCCAAGAATCGTTTCGAGTCCTTCAGGGAAATTTTCGATGGTTTCTCGTAGGGCTGCTGCCTCAGCAGAGCGCCAGATGTCACTGTTATCTCGCTCGGGATTGTCATAGGCAATGTTGTCCCCGAGGCTGTCAGCAAACAAGAACGGATCCTGCAGTACAAGGCAAACCTGCTCCCGGAGCTGGGCCAATGGAAATTCTGAGATAGGGTGGTCATCCAGATAAATATTGCCACGAGTTGGTTCCAACAGCCGCACAAACAAACGCAGGAGCGTCGATTTTCCTGAACCGACCCGACCAATCAACGCGATGGTTTCACCGCTTGCGACGTCAAAATTGATATCTTCGAGGGCGTAGTGGTCTTTATTCTCGTATTGATAATGTAAGTTTTCTACCCGTATTCGACCCGTCAGAGCTGGGAAGTCATGTTCATTCCTGTCGACGATCTCGGGTTCATGATCGAGTATCTCGAACAGCCGCGCGGTACCGGAGGCGCCTCGCTGCCATTGGGTGACCAGTGAACCGGCTTCTCGGACGGGCCACAGCAGGAGGGCAAGATACGAGAAAAAGGCGGCGAAGGTACCGAGGGTAATGTCTCCCTCGTTCACCATGTGCCCGCCGTAACCAATAATGATGATGGTCGACATCGCGGCCATGGTGGGCATTAGCGCGCTCAGGAACGAGGTTGTTTCAAACAGCGCCTGGTTGTGGTCTGCGAAGTCTTGATTGACGTTCTCAAAGCGGCTGATTTCTTCATCTTCCTGGGCCATCGCCTGTACGGTCCGGATGCCGTTTAAATTCTCCTGAACAAACGTCGAGAGGTCAGAAAAACCTTCCTGAACACGATAGGACTGGGCGTAAATTCGTTTTGAAAAGTAGTAGGCGGCGTAGGTGATAAGCGGTAGCGGCAGGATAACGGCGAGTGCGAGTTTGAAGGATAACGAAAACATGAAAATAAGCCCGACGGTCGCGGTAAAGATCAGGACGCTGGTCATCCGGGTAGTACCAGCGATGACCTGCCGAACCAGAGAAATGTCATTGATCGCCCGGGCCATTAAATCGCCGATACTATAGATTGCGAAAAAATTGGGCCCTTGTTTTTGTAGGTGGTCATACACCCGGTTGCGTAAATCAAAAGCGGCATACATGCCAATACGGCGAATCAGAATTCGACTAAAAATAGTCACAATAATCTGTGCGATGACACAGGCAACAATTGCCAGAGCAGGGTAGGTCAGGGTGTCTAGAGCAGATTCGAAATTAATGTTTCCAGCTGCCATACCGTTTTGGCCGACGGTGATTCGATCGATGCCCTGTTTGAGAAACATTGGAATCATTGCTTCGAACACGCGGGCGACGAGCAAGCCAATCATGCCAAACGTAAACGCCCACACGTTTGCCTTAATGTAGGGCAGCAGTCTTAACAATACTTTCATGTACGGTTCACTGGAAACAATTAGTGATGTAACGATTAATGCACGAATGGTCTGCCAAAAGCGGGTGGTAGCCGGCAGCGAGAAGCATTAACGCAAGGTCAAACATAGTACCCATGCGGACACGCTATTTCAATCGGAGCAGGACAGCTGGGTAGGGTAGAATCAAATCATCGTTAGGTCCGTCAAAAAGGTAGTTTCTATGCAATGGCAATTATCCCCGGAAGACACACATTTTCTTGCTGAGGTCAGGGAATTTCTAAATTCTAAGCTTGACCCTGGTCTGGCCCGAAAAGTTCGACTTGGCTATCCCATCGACAAATCTGAGCAGGATAGCTGGACTAAAATCCTCAATCAAAAAGGCTGGGCAGCGCCTAACTGGCCTGTGGAAGTCGGTGGCACCGGGTGGTCTATGCTCCGTCGGCATCTTTTTGATATTGAGCTGCGGCGTGTCCATGCACCTGATCTACAGGGATTTGGTTTTAGTATGGTGGGACCTGCGATTATTAAATATGGCACCGATGCCCAGAAAGCGCTGTATCTGCCGAAGATTCTGAACGCGGATATGTCCTGGTGCCAGGGTTATTCCGAGCCAGGAGCGGGGTCTGACCTGGCGAGTCTAAGGACTTCAGCGGTTACCAATGGAGACGACTACCTTGTCACTGGATCGAAGATATGGACCTCAGCGGCAGAACAAGCCGATCACATATTTGCGCTGGTCCGGACAGACCCTGCAGCGAAACCCCAGGCGGGAATTAGTTTTCTCTTGATTGATATGGATGACCCGGGTTTGACCGTTGAGCCACTGATGGCATTTAACGGCAGGCGGCTTTGGAATCAGGTCTTTTTTGATGGGGTTCGTGTGCCTAAGGCCAATCGACTCGGGGCGGAGAATCAGGGCTGGACCGTGGCCAAGAATTTGCTCGGAAATGAGCGCTTGCTGGTGTCCCGGGTAGCTGAAAATCGTCGCCTTCTGAACAAAATCTTTGCCATGACCCGGGCCGAGATGGCGAGGGGGATTGATCTGGGAGAGGACATGCAGAAAAAGATCTGCCTTGCTGAAATTCAATTAGATGCTCTGGATGCGACCGCAAGACGATTACTCGCAAAATTTGATCGGGGGGAGACGGTGGGTGCTGAGCCCTCGATGTTAAAACTAGGCGGGAGCCAACTGGTGCAAACCATGGATCGGTTGATGTATGAGGTCATCGGCTACTACGGTGTCCCACTGGACTCCGTGCTTCGAGGCGAGGAGCCGGTCGGAGAGGATTTTGAAGACATGATAGTGAGCCAGATGTATCACCATCGAGGCTATACGATTGCCGGCGGTGCGACTGAGGTGCAACGGAACATCATTGCCAAAGCAGTGTTGGCGCTCTGAATTTAGACCAAAAAAAAGCCAGCCCTTTTGGGGCTGGTACCCCTTTGGAATAGACGCCTCAACTAAGTTTGAACTTAAGTTTCAACTAAGTTTCAACAACAGCTTTTAGAACCAGTCAGGTGTATACACAACACCCAGCTTGATCATGCGACCAAATGGGTTGTGGGTATAGCCATCGTAGCTCAAGTCTGTAGAAGCAAGGGGTGGATCTTCATCCGCCACGTTGATGACAGACAGTGAGAACGTCCAGTCTTGCAGCATGTTGTTGATGTAGTGAATGTCATGAGTCATATGGCGTTCTATATCGGATAATGCAGGAATTGCTGGTGCGGAATCCTCATAGGAGCTGACATAACGCATGGCGTAGTTCAAACGATGTTGCTCATTGCCCCACTTGGCAAAAACTTGAGCTTGTAGCTTAGGCTTTGGCAGGGTGGGATTTGTATCGTTTAGCTGACCTGCAAAGTCACCGCCGGGAGCGAGAAGCGTACCATTAATAGACGTGAAGTCTTTAGATTCGAACTCGAATACATAGGTACCTTCAGTTCCGACCGTCAGGTCACCGTTGGCAACATCAAAAAAGCTGTACTGAGCACTAAAGTCCAGACCGCTCGTTTGCTGATCAGCACCGTTGACGATGTTACGAGCGATTCGCTGAATACCACCTGGCGCTGTGCCGTTGGGTGTAAAGCGTGGTCGTAAATCAGCACACTGTGCACTAAGGGTGGTGCCACCAGTTCCGCTGTTAGCGCCGCCGTCCGCACAATCAAATGCTGTGTAAGCATCAATCAGCTGACTAGCACTTTCAGTTTGGAACGGGTCTTTAAAGTCAAAGGACCAGTAGTCCAACGAACCGTAAAAGTTATCCGCTGTTAACACAACACCAAAGTTAGCTGCTACTGCAGTTTCCGCTTCCAGGTTCGGGTTACCGCTGGTATCTACCGCTTTAAACGCGCTGGCTGGTGCCAGGAACTGCAGAGAAGTACCAGTACCACCTAAGAAGCTTCCAGGAGGTCCGCGGAACGTTGTAGAGATAGAACCGCGAAACTTGATCTCGTCGGAAACTGACCAGCTGACGGCAAGCTTTGGATCAAAGGTATCGCCGCCATCATCATCACCGTAGTCTTCGTAGCGGAAGGCTAACTGGACATCAATGGTGTCGGACACAGGCAGTGCAAATTCAGCAAATGTTGCATAAATCGTTCTGTCTGTACTTTCTTCATCGCTCGCCGCAAGGAAAGCTAGAAGACCGGCGCCACTGGCATCACAGGTCAGAGACGTTGTGTGGCCAAGTGTGACGGAAGCAGGGTTAACAAAAGGACACGGATTGAGCGCCCGGTTGGAAACGTCCGCAAGGGTGAAGTCATATTCTTCACCACGGGTCTGAAAACCTGCTGCCCAGCCAACGTTACCGCCGTCTAGTTCCCAGGAGGTCTCGCCGTTGAAAATGGCTTCGAATACCGTCAGTGTATTGACTGCATTTGATGAAGCCTCAGCTGTCATCCAATTAATCAAATCAGCAGAGTTTGCAACCGCTGGATTGTATTGAGGATTGAGAGCACCTGTTACGGCTGAGCGCTGAATCGCGTTCGAGAAGGGGTTGTAGTATTCACATCCTCCCGTTCCCGCGGTGCCAGCTGCGACTGCAGTCACTTGATCACAATTTGGGCCACCGTAGCCATCGAGTGCAAATGCCATCCGCTCGATAAACATATCTGGACCAATGGTATCGCGATCTCGCTCAGACCAGGAGAGACTGACATCAAAGCCAATACCGTTGCTAAACTCACCAACAAAACCACCGGCAACCCGGGTCGTCTCCGTTGCTCTTGAGCCTTGACCTGAAACGCCACCTGGAGCTCCAGCGACACCACTCATACGAGTGAGTGTATAAGCGCCCTGGGCTGCACCGGGAATGACGCCGAAACCAGCAGCAGTCAAATCAATATCAGGGAACAGCGTAGGATTCTGTGCCTTAAGATCGATCAAGCCAGGATGGGTCGGAGCAACAATGCGATCCGGTCCAAACAGCGACTGTGGTGGGTAGGCGGGTGATGTCTTCCAGGAAGGCATATCCATGTCGGCATACAGCGCTTCAACGTGAAAAGTCAGACTGTCGTTAATGTCGATATTCAACTCACCGAAAATTTTGGTGGTTTCCTGTTCTTCGATCAAATTGTCGAAGTAGGTGAACTGGAACTGACAAGCTGGTCCAACAATCGCACCGCCAAGTAGTTCACATTGGGGATCAGGTCCACCGGCACCAATAATGGTGCCACCAATTGTAGGCAGGATTCGACCGGGATTACCGATGCCAGACCAACCACCCTGTGGGTTTTCTGGCTGTGATCGCAATGCCCAGCTTCGTTCCTTGATGCCTAGCTCGTCGCGTTCATCGTATTCCGCTGAAATTGCAAAATGGATGTTGTCGCTTCGATGACCAAAGATAAAGCCGATGCTGTTATCGCCATCGGAGTCCTGAATATTCTGGTGTGAACCACGAATTTCCAGGCCTTCAAAATTGTCACGGGTGATAAAGTTCATCACACCAGCAATTGCGTCTGAGCCGTAAAGAGCGGCAGCGCCGTCCTTCAAGATCTCAACCCGGCCAATTGCCATAGATGGGATTGCACTAATATCAACGCCGATCGACTCCGTAGAAACGTGTCGCTTACCGTTGAGCAGTACAAGTGTTCGCGCCGAACCCAAACCGCGAAGGTTGGCAGTCGAAACACCTTCGTTACCCTGGCCGCCACGTGTATCGAACTGGTTTGTTTCCCCGATATTACCGTTGGTAACACTCAGGTTTCGCACCATTTCCATTACACTAGGACTACCGACATCTTCCAAATCGTTTCTGGTGATCACATCAACGGGAAGTGCAGCATCCTCGGGTGTACCTTTAATAAATGAACCGGTAACGACGACTTCTTCTAGTTCTTTTTCTTCGGCCGCCACCGAGATCATTGGGATAATCGCCAAACTGGCTGACAAGGCTGTCAGACACATGGCTTTCCCAAGTTTTGATTGATACATGAAATATACCTCTTAGTTCCATATTTGCTCGCTAGATGAATGTTTCAAATGCCTCTGGCAAATGCTTAATCCATTTCAACGAACGCCCCCTAACTACAAGCTCTGGGCCAATGTCTTCACAAGCGACACCTGCACAAAGCTTAAGTTCAGTCTATGGGCAGACCAGAAGGAGGTCAACCTTCATTTAATGGTGGCTAAAATTCGGAAGGCCGCGTCATATATGGCCTGTAGAGGATGAGCTGCTAACAATTTTTGCGCGGCGCAACAAAATCCGGGGGTTAATTCATTTTGGTGATTTATTGATATTTTTGAATTCTATTATCACTCTGCAGGTCAATGAATTCGCGGGCTATGGCAATCGGTAGTGGGAAATTTGGATTTCTTCTCCGAAGTCAGCGTAGTCCCCCAGGGCTCGTTGATTGCGAAACTCGCCCCAGTTGACGACCCGATAATGAGGCGTTTCGCCAAAAAGTGGCAGGCAGTCACAGTTGAAGGCGGGATTGAGGAAATAGGGTGCGCTGTAGCGAACACTATGGAGACTGGCGAGTACCCGATGCAGCGGGGCAATAAACTGATCGTTGCTCCAGACCTGAAGCATATCCCCCAGATTAACCATCAGGACGTCTGGGTCTGCCGGTGCAGTGTGCCATTGGTCGTCAGAAAAAAATTGTAAGCCGGGTACCTGGTCCTGAAGTAGCAGCGTTAATGCACCAGCATCCGTGTGATGGCTCACGCCAAATTGTGGTTCCGTTAGATTGTCTTCGGTTAACGGAAAAATCGGGTAGTAGTTAAGCCTGAGAAAGCTAGTGTGTTCCGGTTGAAAAAAGCTGGGATCAAGTGTGAGTCCGAGGCTTTTGAAGATCGCCTTAAGCAGGGTCATTGCAACCCGTTGGCAGGCTTTATGCCAGTCACTCATGACGTGCACAAATTCGGAGTCTTCGGGCCAGTTTGTCGGG